>Ga0247727_10004289_pt1 | contig 30363 bp, 25 predicted proteins | sample WisWelCaveWW1625_FD_202498 | JGI IMG/M metagenome (GOLD analysis project Ga0247727, IMG submission 202498) | Biofilm microbial communities from Wishing Well Cave, Virginia, United States - WW16-25 | ecosystem: Environmental > Aquatic > Deep subsurface > Groundwater > Cave microbial mat | place... | reverse complement strand
CATGTGCGCGTGGCCCCTCCCGGCCCGGTCGACAGCGTATGCGTCTCATCGATGATCAGCAACGCGCCGGCTTTCCTGGTCAAGGTGCGCAAGCGCGCATGAAAACCGGCCTCCGGCAAAATCATGCCGCAATTGGTCATGGCCGGTTCGCACAGCACAGCGGCGACATCGCCTGGCGCCAGCGCCGCTTCCAAGGCCGCGACATCGTTGAACGGAACCGCGCGAGTGGTGCGCGTGACATCGAGGGCTTGCCCGACGAGCCCGGCATCTGAGCGCGTGCGGCCATGGCGCAACTCCACGAAGCAATCCTCGACCATGCCGTGATAGCAGCCGTCGAAAACCATGATCACGGATTTACCCGTGGCAGCGCGCGCCCACCGGATCAGCGCTCGATTGGCGTCTGAAGCCGACAACGTCGCCTGCCAGTTGGGCAAACCAAAACGCTCGGTGAGCAAAGCGCCAACCTCCACGGCGATCTCCGTGGGCAACATGAAGGTTGCGCCGCGTCGAGCCTGTTCGGCTACGGCGCGTGCGACGTGCTGGAGCGCGTGCCCGAACATGCCGGGCGTGTCGCCGAGGCAAAAATCGTCATAGACGTTGTCGTCGATATCGGTGAGCGTCGCGCCTTCCCCATCCTCAACCACAATCGGAAACGGCGTAGCCCAATCGCGCATCCAAGGCATCGGCGTCCCGCCCAGCCAATGTTGGGCCAGCGCGCTCGCTTGGGCCGCGCTTCTTGGGTGCGATGCAACGAAACTCTCGGTTTCGCGCGCAATCAGGGCGGAATAGTTGGGCATTGCTTTCACGGTCACGGCAGTGGGCGTATTCTGGTGGCATGCCAATCGAGCGTCGATACATGCCCGATCGCGCCCACACCCAACGCCACAATGGCTTCGACGACGCGATGCGCCCGCGCACTCCAATCACCGGGGCCGCGCAGGCGAATTATTACAACACCAGCGGCGGGCAGTCTTTCGAGAACCGCGAGGCGGCCGAAGCCCAAATCGCGGGTGACCGGCACCCGACCCGTCATGTTCGAATGACGCAAGACATCGTCATCGGACACGCCGCGGGCTATCTCGGCCTGCGCCACGACATCGTACCCTGCTTGGCGCAGAGCGCGCACGACCGGGCCAGGACAGTCCTCGTCTGCGTACAGATTTATGGGCATACGCACCGCCTTACTTGGCGGCAATCATGCTCTCTTCGCGAAGATAAGCGGCAGCGTAATCGAGCGCGGCGCGCGCGTCCTCCTCGGACAAGCCATCATACGCTTCGAGCACCTGGGCGATCGTCATCCCGTCTGACAGATCCTCCAAAATAGCCTCCACGGTGACGCGAGAGCCCGCAATGCAGGGCTTGCCCATCATGATCTTAGCGTCTCTGGTGATCCGTGCGTAGGCCATACCGACTTTTACCACTTTAAGGCTGCGCGGCAAATAGGGATCGCTTATGGCCTGTACGTTATCGATATCCCCTTCAGCTCGGTGTATTTCTCAAGCGCGTGCAACGAGCGGTCGCGACCGAAGCCAGATTGCTTGGCGCCGCCGAACGGCACGGTGATGTCGCAGGCGTCCCAACCATTGATCCAAACCAGGCCAGAGCGCAGCTTGCGCGCCACGCGATGGGCGCGTGATATGTTGCCCGTCCACATGCCCGAGGCGAGACCATAGACCGTATCGTTGGCGATGCGAACGGCCTCGTCTTCATCCTTAAAGGAGATCACGCCAAGCACGGGTCCGAACACCTCTTCACGCGCCAGCGTGTGCGTGTTCTTCACATTGTCGAACACAGTAGGCTCGACATAGAAACCGCCAGTCTCGGCGCGCACACGCGAGCCGCCGCGAGCAAGGCTTGCCCCCTCCTTCCGCGCCGTGTCCACGTAGCCCAAGACGCGTTTCATGTGCGCTTCACTGACGAGCGCGCCGGCGACACTGGCAGGGTCGAGCGGATCGCCCGGCATGTAGGCGCCCGAACGCGCGAGCACCTTCTCCACGCATCCCTGATCGAATGCTCGACAAGCAAGCGCGATGCCGCGTTGCAGACCTCTCCCTGATTGAAGAAAATGCCCCACGCAGCGGCGTCGGCGGCTTCGTCGAGGTTTTCCGCGTCGGCGAAAACGATTTGCGGGCTCTTGCCGCCAAGCTCCAGCGCCACACGCTTCAGATTGCTCTCTCCGGCATAGACCATGAGTTTGCGGCCGACTTCGCCCGAGCCAGTGAAGGCGATGAGGTCCACATCCATGTGTCGCGCCAGCGCTTGACCTGCGCCTTCGCCAAAGCCGGGCACGACGTTGAGCACGCCAGGAGGGATTCCCGCCTCGAGCGCCAGCTCCCCAAGCCTCAGCGCTGTGAGCGGGCTTTGCTCGGCTGGCTTCAGCACAATCGAATTTCCCATCGCCAGCGCCGGCGCGACTTTCCAACACGCCATGTGCAGTGGAAAATTCCAGGGCACGATGGCGCCGACAACGCCCAAGGGCTCGCGCACAACGAACGACAAGCGCTCGGCCGGCGTAGGCGCCACTTCGCCGTAAACTTTGTCGAGCGCCTCGGCATACCAGCGGATCGAATTGATCGATGTGGGAATGTCGATCGCCAGCGTGTCGCGGATCGGTTTGCCCATGTCGAGTGTTTCCATGAGCGCCAATTCTTCCAGATCGCGCTCCATCAGCTCGGCCAGGCGGAACATAATCTTCTTTTTCTCGCGCGGCGTCTTGAGCCGCCAGCGGCCGTCTTCGAACGCGGCGCGCGCGGCCCTGACCGCCGCGTCCACATCCTCGGGCCCGCATTCGGCAACCTGGTTCAGCGCCCTGCCGTCGCGCGGAGTGAGATTGGCGAAGGACTTGCCTGACTTTGCGGGGGCGAGCTTGCCGTCAATGACAGCAAGACCTGGAAACTTGAGCGTCGCGGCATGATCGAGATTTTTCTGGAGGGTCATGGGGACGCTCTGTAGCGCAAGCCCACTCGAACCTCCACCGTCATCCCGGCTCCTCGGCGCGTGCCGGGCCTCCGGCGGGGATGACGGAGGGGCAGTGCTTGAGCGTTTAGACGCGAGCGTCCACAATGAGTGCATGGGGGAAACATGAATAGGCTCGCGACAGTCATCCTAACGCTCGCGCTCACCGCCTGCGCGCCGCCAGCACCGGCGCCGTCGCGTGAGTACAATCCCACCATCACGCGCGACGAATACGGCGTGCCCACCGTCGGCGGCGCGACCGACGCAGACACCGCCTACGGCATCGGCTACGCCCATGCCGAGGACAATTTCGAGACCCTCCAGCTTGTCGTCCTGGCGGCGCGCGGCAGGCTCGGCGCCCACTTGGGTCGCGAAGGCGCGCAATCGGATTTTCTCTGGCATCTGCTTGGGGTGCGCGAAAGCGTGGCGGAAGGGTACGAGCGCGACCTCTCGCCTGAGTTTCGCGCCGTGATCGAAGGCTATGCCGCAGGCTTGAACGCTTACGGCGCCGAGCATCCCGGCGAAGTTCTTCCTGGCGCGCGCAACGTCACGGGCCGCGACGTGGCGGCAGGCTCGGCATTGACCCTGCCTCTTTTTTGGGGCTTCGAGCGCGTCTTGGGGCGCGTCATCGACGAGGACGGCCACGCTTGCGCGGTGCAGGAAGCCAGCGCCGAATCCATCGATTGGGGATCGAACGCCTTCGCGGTCTCGCCCGCGCGATCCGCCGATGGCCACACTCGGCTCATCGTGAATTCACACCAGCCATGGGCCGGGCCGGTTGCATGGTACGAAGCCGGCGTTGCGAGTGACACAGGGTGGCGCATGCATGGCGGGCTTTTCCCCGGCTCGCCATTTCCGGTTCTCGGGACGAATGGCGCGCTCGGCTTCGCGGCGACCGTCAATCTGCCCGATCTCGCCGACATGTACCGGCTCACGACCGATGACGCCCATCGCGGCCAGTACTTTTTCGACGGTCAATGGCGGCGCTTCGAAACGCGCACGATCTGGCTCGGCGTGAAGATGGGACCCATCGTCGCGCCTGTTCCGCGCACTTTGCGCTTTAGCGTGCACGGGCCGGCGTTTGAAACCGCGGATGGCTGGGTGGCGGTTCGCTATGCGGGCGCGGGCGAAATCCGGGCCATGGAGCAATTCTATCGCATGGGCCAAGCGCGCACGTACGAGCAATGGCGCCACGCAATGGACATGCGCGCCATTCCTTCTTTCAACTTCCTCTACGCCGACCAAACCGGGCGCATCGGCTTTTTCTACAACGCCATCTTGCCGCGCCGCGCGGCGGAGCGCGACTGGGCGGGTTGCGTGGAGGGCGATACATCAGAATCGCTGTGGAGGCAGGGCGATTGGCTCGACCCTCCCGAACTGGTCGCGCCGCGTTCCGGCTGGCTCTACAGCGCCAATGGCGCCCCATGGTCGGCCACCGATCCTGCGTCGGATCTTCGCCCAGTCGATTTTCCAAGCGCCGCGCCGTTCATCGAAACCTACATCACCAATCGCGGCTATCGCGCCGTGGAGGTCCTCTCCCCGCTCGCGCAGATAAGCGATGCGCAGCTCATCGAAGCTAAATTCGACCTAACTCATTCAACGAGGTCGCGCATGGTCACGGCGGTAACTACGATACTGAACTCGCAAGACGCCGAACTGGCCGATGTGCAGGCCGTGCTGAGCGCTTGGGATCGGCGCGCAAACGCTGAAAACACTTCAGCGCCGCTGGCGCTGCTGATGTTCTATCCGATCTACACCGCCCGGCGCCTCAGCCAACCGGAGCCATCGCCGCTGGACACCGTTCGGGACGCGGCCGCGCATTTACGCGCGCATTTCGGACGGCTCGATCCAGCGCTCGGCGAAGTATTGCGGCTGCGGCGCGGTGATGTGGACTTGCCTCTTGAAGGCGCTCCTGACGTTTTGCGCGCCTTGCGCTGGACGCCCGATCCTGACGGGCGGCTCAGCGCTGATTTCGGAGACGGCTTCATGATGGTGATGGACTGGGCGCCGGATGGGCGCCTAACAACGCGTGTCATCCACCAATGGGGCGCAAGCGAGCGCCCCGACAGCCCTCACTACGGCGATCAGGCGCCCCTGTTTGCGCGTCGCGAGTGGCGCTCAATTGACATGCCCAGATAGATTTCGTCATCCCGGACGCGCGGAGCGCAATCCGGGACCCAGGGGAAAACGCAATGCCCTTCGATTCCCTGAGTCCTGGCTCTCCCTTCGGTCGGCCGGGATGACGGGCTGTGTTGTTGGCAACAGGTGTTGCACAGGTGATCGCGGCGTTGGAGTATTCGCACCATGCCGACACCTAACTCGCTTGATTCCTTCTGGATGCCATTTACGCCAAACCGGGCGTTCAAATCCGACCCACGCATGGTCGTGCGGGCGGAGGGAATGTACTATTACTCACCTGATGGTCGAGCCGTGCTCGACGGCACCGCCGGCCTTTGGTGCGTCGCCGCCGGACACGGCCCTCCACGCATCGTCGCGGCGATCCAGCGTGCGGCCGCCGAGCTTGACTACGCCACCAATTTCAATCTCGGCTGTCCCGCCGCGTTCGAATTCGCCAATCGCCTTGCAGCGATTTTGCCGGAAAGACTCGATCGTATCTTCTATACGAATTCCGGCTCGGAGAGCGCCGACACAGCGCTGAAGATCGCACTCGCCTACCAGAAAGCGCGCGGCAAGCCCGGCAAGTACCGGTTGATTGGCCGCGAACGCGGTTATCACGGCACAAATTTTGGCGGCATTTCGGTCGGCGGCATTGTCCGCAACCGCATGACCTATGGGCCCATGGTGGCGGGCGTCGATCATCTGCCCCATACGCTCGATATCTCCCGCAACGCCTTCTCCCGCGGAGAGCCGCCGTTCGGGATAGAATACGCCGACGCGCTCGAACGCATCGTGCAACTGCACGGCGCTTCAACCATCGCCGCAGTGATCGTCGAGCCGGTGGCTGGGTCGACTGGCGTGATCATGCCGCCGCGGGGTTATCTGAAGCGCTTGCGCGAACTTTGCACCAAACACGAAATCCTCCTCATCTTCGATGAAGTGATCACCGGCTTTGGGCGCCTCGGCGCACCGTTTGCGGCGCAATACTTTGACGTTAAGCCCGACATTCTCACGATGGCCAAGGCCATCACCAACGCAGCCGTGCCGATGGGGGCGGTCGCGGCTTCGCGCGAGATCTACGATACGATCCTCGCCAATTCCGATACTCCGATCGAGTTGTTCCACGGCTACACGACGAGCGGTCACCCGCTGGCATGCGCCGCCGGGCTTGCCACGCTCGATACGTTCCGCGACGAGGGTTTGTTCGAACGCGCCGCCGAACTCGCACCCTATTGGGAGGACGCGATGCACGCCTTGCGGGACGCACCGCATGTGATCGACATCCGCAATTTGGGACTCATCGGCGGCATCGAGCTTGAACCACGCCAAGGCGCGCCGACCGAGCGCGCACTTGAAGCGTTCCGCATCTGTTTCGACAAGGGCGTTCTCATCCGCGTCACGGGCGATATCCTCGCATTCTCGCCCCCGCTCATCATCGAGAAAACCCAGATCGATCAGATCGCGGACACCGTGCGGGCGGCTCTGAATACTATCAGATAGGATTAGCGTCAGGCTGCCTTCAATTGCAGCTCCGCCAACGCTGCCGGCACGAAGATGCTGAACGTGGAGCCTTTGCCGAGTTCGCTCCGCACCACGATATCGCCGCCCATCGCGCGCGCCAATTTACGCGAGATGGCCAGCCCCAGCCCAGAGCCAGCGAATGCCGCGTAAGCTGCCCTGTCGGCGTGTGCGAAGGGCGAAAACAGGTTCTTCAAGTCCTCGGGGGAAATCCCCACGCCGGTGTCGGTGATGTCGGCGACGACCATGGGCCGGCCGTCGAGCACGTCGCATCTCAACTCGACCGTGACATTCCCGTTGGTTGTGTATTTTACTGCGTTGCCGACAAGATTCAGCAGACACTGGCTTAGCCGCGCGTGATCACCTGTCACCTGCGCATTTTCGCACTCGATGACAGTCAGGCTGTTGCCGCGCTCTTGCGCAATTGGCTCAACGACTTCAATGACCTCGGCAAGAAGAGCCGACAGGTCGAGCGGCTCAAGGCTAAGCGCAAGTTTGCCGGCTTCGATCTTGGATTGGTCGAGGATGTTGTTGACCAAACGGCTCAGATGACGCGCGGCGGTGAGGATGTGGCCCACGTCTTTCATTAATGTTGGATCGTCCGCTCCCGCCTCCTCCTCGATGATCTCCGCATATCCGATGATCGTGCTGAGCGGGGTCCGCAACTGGTGGCTCACTGACGCGACGAATTCGGATTTGAGGCGGCTTGATTCCAGCGCAGCCTCCGCGTGCGCCATCGACCTAATCTGACTGGCGGCCAACCGGCGCGCAACCCACAGCGCACAGCCGCCCGCGATGAGCAACACCAGCACGACAAGCCAAAGCATGCGCGCCAATCCTGCACTGCCAGGCCGTTCATGACGCCAAAGAAGATGCCCAAGTATCTGGTTGTTGGCGCCAACGACCGGCCAAGCGACGTGTCCCGCTGGAATGGCGGGCTGGGTGGTAAAGCGCAGGCCCTGGAGGCCCAATGCCTGTCCAAGCCTGGCTAGATCTGCCGAGCAAAGGATTTGCGTGTTCACAATGTAATCTGCGGGTGCGCCGCCTAGAGCGAGAGCGAGCCGCGATGCATCCTCTTCGAGCGTAATCGGGGCAAGGCCTACCAAAGTGAGCCGGTTATCGAAGACGACGAACGCGTTGGCGTCCATCTCGAGCGCTGTAGTAGCAAGAACCAGGCGATCGAGGTTGGGAATGGCGTCCGCGGCGCCGAGAGCTGCATCCACCATCGCGGCGGACTCGTTTTCCAAGTCGTCGGCCATCCACGCGTATCGCGTTTGCCCGTCGCGGAACACAATGACAGCGTCTAGCACCGATGAGTAATAATTGTTCGCTAACCATTCAGCGTCCCAATCGACCGTGATCGCTTGGTAGGCATCGTCCCAGTTCGCGTAATCGAGCGTCATCTCGGCGAGGCCTTCGGCGCGCCCGCGAAGGGCGCTCGCCACGAGATGGCGCGTGGTCGCGCTGAAATCATCGTCCTGTTGACGCGAAAAGCTCAGCAACAGGAAAACCACAATCGCAATCACGAGCGCCATCAGGACAAGGATCGGCCCGCCTGCGCCCCGCCATGCGCGGCGGGCAGCTTCCTGTTCACGGACTTGTACAGAAGCACTCATCACGCCGGCATACCCAAGCGCGCGAGATACATGATTATCACTTACAATCTGTTCAGAGGCATGAAGAAAGCTCGGTGAACGCCCGGTTAAACGCCGCCCTCGATCGCTTCGATTGCCGCAAGCCAAGCCGCCTCGGCGCGCTCCAGCGCAGTCGCCGCGTCAGCGCGTTCGCGGCTCAGCGAGGCGCCGCGCGCCGGATCGCGCGCGAACAAGCCGGGGTCGGCCAGCACTTCATCGATGCGCGCCAGCGCCTCCAGCGCCTGCTCCATTTCCGCTTCGGCAGCTGTGACGCGCCGTTGCAGCGTGAACTTCGAGATTGCCGGCCTTGTTGCGTCACGCCGGTCGCTGCTTGCGTCCGTCTTTGTCGGTTCTGCTTGTCCCGGACGATCCGCGGCCAGCACAAGCTTGCGATAGTCCTCCAGATCGCCGTCGTATTGGCGCGCGCGCCCATGGTAAACCAGCCACAAGCGGTCGGCGCAGGCTTCGGCCAGGTAAATGTCGTGCGTGATCAGCAGCACCGCGCCTTCGTATTCGTTGATGGCGTGGATGAGCGCCTCGCGGCTGTCGATGTCCAAGTGCGAGGTGGGCTCGTCCAGGATCAGGACGTGCGGCTTGTCGTGGGCCATCAGGCCCAAGAGCAGGCGCACCTTCTCGCCCCCGGAAAGATCATCGACCTTGGTGTCGATCTTCTCGACGCCAAACCCCATGCGCGCAGCCAGCGCGCGCAGTTTCGGGGGCGCCCAGTCCGGCTCCAGCTCGCGCACATGCTGAAGGACGGTCTCGCCGGCGCGCAACTCGTCGAGCTGGTCCTGGCTGAAATAGCCCATCGCGGCCTTACTCGACGCCACGCGCTTTCCAGAGAGCAGCGGCAGCTTCGCGGCAATGGATTTTACAAGCGTGGTCTTTCCCTGTCCATTCGGCCCGATAACAACGATGCGGTCGTCGTGGTCGAGCCGAAGGCAAACCCTGCTCAACACGGGCTTGCCGGGCGTGTAACCGAGCTCGCACTCGTCCAGAACGACCAGCGGCGAGGCTAACTCGCTCGGGTCCTCAAAGTGAAACGGCGTCGTGCGGCTTTCCAGCGGCACTGGGATGTCCTGCATTTTCTCCAATTGCTTGATGCGGCTTTGAGCCTGACGCGCCTTCGACGCCTTTGCCCGGAAGCGATCGATGAACTTCTGCAAGTGCGCGCGCTGAGCATCCTGCTTGGTTTTCATCGACGTCGCGAGCAGGAGGCGATCAGCCTTCTTCTTCAGGTAGGCGTCATAGCCGCCGACGAATATTTCAAGCTTTCTGTCGTCCAGCGCCAGGATATGGGTCACCGAACGGTTCAGCATCTCGCGATCGTGGCTGACCACGATGACTGTGTGGGGATAGTCGCGCAGGTGCTCTTCAAGCCAGGCCGCACCTTCAAGATCGAGATAATTTGTCGGTTCATCGAGGACGAGCAGGTCTGGCGCGGAAAACAGAACCCCCGCGAGCGCGGCGCGCATGCGCCAGCCGCCGGAGAACTCGCGCGCGGGGCGGCGCAGTTCGTTCTGCTCGAACCCCAAGCCGACCAGAATGGATGAGGCCCGCGCCTCGGCGCTATAGGCGTCGATCTCGGCCATGCGGATATGGATGTCGGCGATGCGCTGGGGGTCGACCGCGACTTCCGCCTCGCGCAGAAGCGCCGTCAGTTCCGGGTCCGCGGCCAGCACCACGTCCAAGAGCGCATCGTCAACCTGCGGCGCTTCCTGAGCGACAAAGCCAAGCCGCGCCCCGCGCCGGATGCGGATCGAGGTGTTCGCCTTGCCCGCCTCTTCGCGGATGAGGCGCAACAGCGTCGTCTTCCCCGCGCCGTTTCGGCCCACGAGCCCCACCTTCCAGCCCTCGGCAATAAACGCCGAGGCGTTCTCGAACAGGGGACGGCCGGCAGCCCGGTAGGTAAGATCGGCAATCTCGAGCATGGGCGCGGAGGCCTACACAAACCGACCCTCCGGCGCGAGCCCCAAGCTCCTTGCCGGGGAACGTAGCGGCGCCTTGACGCCCTTGGCCTTCGCGCCGACGCTTCATGTTCGAGCGCAGGGGAGAAGTGCATGTCGCGGAAAACATGGCTGGGCGTAGGCGCCGCACTCGCCATTGCCGTTGTCGGGCTTGGGCTTACCGCCTACGGCGCAACGAGTTGGGACTGGTTTGGCCGCCCGCGCGGGGCGGGCGCAATCGAGGGCGCAGCCCTTCCTGGCGAGGTCATCGCCGCGCGCGGCCAAACGCAGAGCGCCGCCGCGCTGGCGCTCGGCGCCTCGGGCGACAATCGAATCATGTTCGGCGATCTCCATGTCCACACCACCTACTCCACCGATGCTTTCCTGCAGTCGCTGCCGATCTTTGGCGGCGAAGGCGTGCACCCCTTGGCCGACGCCTGCGATTTCGCGCGCTATTGCGCAGGGCTCGATTTCTGGGCCGCCACCGACCACGCCGAAGCCATGACGCCGGCGCGGTGGACCCAGACGCGCGAATCCATTCGCCAGTGCAATTCGATTTCCGGCGATGCGCAGAACCCTGACGTCGTCGCGTTCGTCGGGTTCGAGTGGACGCAAGTCGGGCGCACGCCCAACGACCATTACGGGCACAAAAACGTCATCTTCCCCGGTCTTCAGGACGAAGACCTCTCTCAGCGCGCCATCGCCGCAGCGGGCGTCGCCACTCAAACGCTACGCGGATCGCCCTTGGCGCTGAACCGTTGGATTCCATTCCTCGATTGGCGCAACCGCCAGGACTATTTCGATTTCCAACATTATGTGCGCGAAATCCGCGCCGTGCCGGAATGTCCGACGGATGTTGCCTCCAACGAATTGCCGGCCGATTGCTTTGAAGCGGCGGGCACGCCCGGCGAATTGGTTGAGCGGCTCGACGCGCAAGGCCTCGATTACCTGCTCATTCCGCACGGCACGTCTTGGGGCTTCTACACCCCGCCTGGAACGACGTTCGACAAACAGCTGGAAGACGGGGAACATCCGGAGCGCCAGACGTTGATCGAAGTGGCGTCCGGCCATGGCAATTCCGAAGAATTCCGCAACTGGCGCGAGATCAACGTCTCCGCCGACGGCTTAAGCGGGGAATGCCCGGCGCCGACGGCCAATTACGAGCCGGCCTGCTGGCGCGCCGGCGAGATCATTCGTGCGCGCTGCGAAGCTTCCGGAGGAAGCGATCAGACTTGCCAAGAGCGCGCGGCCGAGACTCGGCTGCGGGCGGCGAACCTCGGCGTTGCCTATCACCTCTTGATTGACGGCGAGGGGCCCACGGACTGGCTCGACTCGGGCCAGTGCCGGGATTGTTTCCTGCCGCCGTTTTCGCACCGCCCGCGCACCAGCGTGCAATACGGCCTCGCCATCACCAATTTCGACGACGCAAACAGCCCGCGCCGCTTCCACTGGGGCTTCATTGGCTCATCCGACAATCACCGCGCCCGGCCGGGAACGGGCTACAAACCATACGACCGCTTGCGCCACACCGAGGCAAGTGGCGCCAACAGCGATGAATGGCGCACCAGGATTCTTGGCCCACAAGGGCCGGCAGCGCCGGAACCGAACGCGATCTCGCAAGATCAGCTCATGACCATGGCCGGCTTCCAGTTGACCGAGACCGAACGGCAAGCAAGCTTCTTCACGACTGGCGCGCTCGCGGCAGTGCACACCCAAGGGCGCACGCGCGAGCAAATCTATGATGCCTTGCGCCGGCGCGAAGTCTACGCGACCAGCGGCCCCCGCATCATGCTGTGGTTCGACCTGATAAACGCGCCCAGAGCAGGCCCGGCGCCAATGGGTTCGGAAGTGGCGATGAACACAGCGCCGCGGTTCCGCGTGCGCGCCGCAGGCGACTTCCGCCAAGCCGCAGGCTGCCCGGATTTCACCGCGCAAGGCATGTCGGCGGAGCGGCTATCTAATCTGTGCGGCGGCGAATGCTACAATCCGACCAACGAGCGCTTGCGCATTACGCGTATCGAGGTCGTGCGCATTCGCCCGCAAATCCGACCTGGAGAGGACGTGGCGAACCTGATCGAAGATGTCTGGCGGACATTGCCCTGCAATGACGCCGGCCAAGGCTGCACCGTGGAGTTCAGCGATCCCGAGTTCGCGCGCGCGCGCCGCGATAGCGTGTACTACGTCCGCGCCATCCAGGAGGCGACGCCGCGCATCAACGGCGCCAATCTGCGCCCGAGCCGCGACGCAGACGGCGCCACAACCGCCGTTAATCCATGCTGGGGCGATTGGCGCACTCCGCGATCCGACAATTGCGCGACAGATGTGGAGGAACGCGCCTGGGCATCGCCGATCTACGTCAATGCGCGGCGATGAAGCGACCGGATATTTATTACCTCGTCGCTGGAGTTCTGGGCCTCGCCGCGGCGTTGTTCGGCGCAATTGGCGCACCGCACCTTGAGCGCACCGGGAATGCGGCCGCAGTCGTCAATGGCGCGCCCATCCCGCGCGAAGCCTTGGCGCGGGCGGTGCTGGCGCTTGAAGCCGATAGCCGCAACCCAATAACGTCCGAGCGCGAGGCCGACGTATTGGAGCGCTTGATAGAGGAGGAATTGCTTGTTCAGCGCGGCGTCGAATTGGGATTGGCCGAAACCGATTTCGCCGCGCGCCGAGCATTGGTGCAATCGGTGCTGCAATTGGCGCTCGCCGAGCGCTCCGGCGCTGAACCCAGCGAGCAAGAATTGCGCAGATTCTACCGCGACAACGCCGGGTTCTTCGCACCCGCGTCGCGATTTGCCGCCAGCGTCGTCTTCTTCCGCAACGGAACCGATCCCGCGCGCATCGAAGCGTCCAGGACAGCGCTGACCCAGGGCGACGATCCCGGCCGTCACGGTGATCCAGTCGCAATCCCGATGCCGCGCGGGGCGCTCGCGCAGGCCGAATGGACGCGTCTCATTGGCGCCGACGCCGCCGCGGCCGCAGCACGCCTTTCGCCAGGCGAGGTAAGCCAGCCAATTGCCGCGTCCGGCGGCGTGTTCGTCGTTCGCGTCGATGGTTTCGCGGCCGCCCCCGCGCCTACATACGAACAGATCGCTTCGCAGGTGCGCGCCGAATTCGACCGGCGCGCCGACGAGGCGGCCGCGCGCGCCTACATCGAGCGTCTGAAACGCGCAGCGCGCATCGAGCGGCGCAGTGCGGCGCCTTTGCGCGAGGATGACTGAGAGTGCGCGCGCGTTGGTTTCGCGCAAACCCTCCCCTCCCCCTGCCCTCCAGGCGAGGCGGGAAGTGGCGCAACGCGATCTTCCTATTCCTCTTGCTGAGCATGCTGGCGCCCGCCCCCGCTTACGCCCACACGCGCTCGCAATCGCAATCTTCATGGGCCGTTGACGGCGATGCGGTCGATGTGCGGGTCGAGGCCGAGGCGATCGACGCCACACGCCTCTATGCGCTCGGCGGAGATGCGACGATGGCGACGATGTTCGCCGATGAAGTGGCAGGCGCCTTCGACGTGTCGGCAGGCGGTCAGGCTTGCGCGCCCGCGGGGCCTGCGCGTCAGAGCAATGGTGGGGCCGGGCGCGTCGTAGCCGCAATGCGCTTCGATTGTCCAACAGGGGCGCTGACCCAGGGACCGATCGAGATCGAGAGCCGCTTATTCCTGCGCGTTGCCCCCTCGCATCTGCACTTCATCGCGCTGCGAAACGCGCAGGGTCACTCCGCCGAAGCGGTGCTCACCGAGAGCAATCCGCGCGCGGTGCTCGTCCTCGAAGCGGCCCCGGCGCAAGAATCATTCTGGACCGCGCTGGGGCGCTTTTTCCCTGTGGGTGCGGTGCATGTCTGGAGCGGCGCCGATCACATTGCCTTCATGCTTGCGCTTCTATTGCTGGTCGGCAGGCGCTTGCGCGCGGCAGTGTTTGCCGCGACCGGCTTTACGCTCGGGCACACCGCGACGCTGGGTTTTGCCGCTACTGGCGTATTGTCTCCCGATCGGGAGGCAATCGAAGCGCTGATTGGATTCACGATCGCGTTCGTTGCGCTCGAGATCGGTGATCAGAGCCAAGCTCGCATGCGGGCTTGGTCGCTTCCCGCGGCCGCGCTCCTGGCGGTCGCCGGCGCGGCATCGCTGTGGCGCCTCTCTCCCATGTCGCCGCTCGTATGGTTTGGCCTGACGGCATTCGTGCTCGCCTACCCGCGCGGGTTCCCACGCGATGCAGCTTGGCTTGCCGCCATTTTTGGACTGATCCATGGCTGTGGCTTCGCCGCTGCGCTCAGCGAACTCGACTTGCCCCAGCCGCGCCTCCTGGCCTCTTTGATCGGTTTCAACCTTGGGGTCGAAGCCGCGCAAGTCGTTGTCATCGGTGTGGCGCTCGTCCTGGGCGCGGCGGTCCCGCACGCGCCGGCGGCGCTCCGCGCCAACGCAGCCGCTATCGCTGGCGCAACTCTGTTTGCGCTTGGCTGCTACTGGTTTGTCGGTCGACTGGCGGGATAAGGGTCAGGATTTGAAATTCGACTCAGGTTCGCCCCGCGCGCGCCCGGGAGGGGTGGTCGCAAACTTGCAAGAACGGCATGAGGCCGGCGCAATGTCGGCGTTGAGGTCTCGTCGGCGTCCCATGCGAATTGCATTCTTTGTTCACCGCTTTCCGGTTATCTCCGAAGCGTTCATCATGAACGCGGCGATCGGCTTGTTGAGGGCTGGCCATGAGGTGGACATTTACGCGCTGCACGGGCCACCTTCCGATAAGATGCGTCATGGTTCGTTAGCGAAGTACGCAAACCGTTGGCGGTGCAAGACATTCACGTTACGCGAGCGCCCACGCCAACGCATCGCCTTGGCGCCGCTTGCGACAGCCAAGCTCCTCGCCACACATGGGCGGCGTGCGGCGCGAGCATGGGATGCGCGCCGTTTCGGCACAGAGGGGTCAAGCCTGGTCGCTTTACACGAAGCGAGTACGTTTCTCCGGCGCGGGCGCTACGACATCCTCCACTGTCAATTTGGGACCTTGGCGGATTCTGTTCTTAACCATCGTGATGCAGGGTTTCTCTCTGGCCGGGTCATCGTGCACTTCCGCGGCTACGACATTTCGAGTCACGTTCAAGCGCGCGGCCCAGCGGCTTACCGGGGCGTCTTCGCACGCGCCGACGGATTCTTCACCAATTGCTCCTTCTTCGCGCGCCGTCTTGAGCAACTCGGCGCGCCGGCAGATCGCGTCACAATCGTTCCATCACCCATCGACTTAGACCTGTTCCGGCACAGGGCGCGTCATTTCTCGCAAAGAGAAACTCTTCGTGTCCTCTGCGTCGGGCGTTTGGTCGAGAAGAAGGGGTTCGGCTTTGGGCTCGACGCCATAGCTGGACTAACGCGGGATGGAGTCGATGTTTCGTGCCAAATCATCGGCGACGGACCGCTCCGGCAATCTCTTCAGGCTCGGGCGGTGGAACTGGGGATTGGCGGCCGCGTTGAATTCACCGGTGCTGCGGCTCATGAACAAATAGCGGCCGCGCTGGATCGCGCGCACATCTTCCTGGCGCCTTCCGTCACTGCTTCGAACGGCGACCAGGACGCATCCATCAACACGCTCAAAGAAGCCATGGCCACGGGCTGCCCTTTTGTGACCACAACACACGGCGGCATCCCAGAAATGGCGGAAGGGCTTGACGCGGGTGTTATGGCGCCTGAGGGCGATGCGGGCGCTTTGCACATCGCACTACGCACCCTCCTCGACAAGCGTGAACACTGGCCTGAGATGGGTAAGCGCGCGCGCGCCCATATCGAACGCAGTTTCTCGATCCAATCCACAACCGGGCGCGCAATCGCTGCTTATGAAGAAGCGTTGAGCCGTGCGCCTCCGCAAACAAGAGGCTTGGTCCTTGCCTGAAAAACCTATTCCTCAAACGACAATTGTCGTCACGATTCGCGACAGGCTCAGCACTATGCCTGAATCGCTCGCGAGCCTCCTTGAGAACACGCCCGAGCCATTCGAGCTCGTCTATGTAACCGGCAAGCTGCCGAAGCGCGTACGCGCCTGGATCGACCAAGAGGCGGCAATCCACGGCTTTATACACATAAACGGTGGCCGGCATATGACGCCTGCGGAGTCGCGAAATGCGGGCCTGGCATGCGCCCGCGGCGAGTATGTGGTGTTCGTTGAAAATGACATTGTCTTCGAAACAGGCTGGCTCAGCGCGCTCATTTCCTGCGCCGATGCAACCCACGCAGACGCGGTGGCGCCGCTAACTTGTGAAGGTCGTCCGATCCATACAACCGTACACCATGTTGGCCCGGAACAAACCAACCATGACGATTTTGGCGACGCCCCAATTGGAGCGCGAGATTTTGATGAAAACTTCTTCCTGCAAGGACTGACGCGCGAAGAAGCGGCTCCAATGCTTGGGCGGCGCAGGACGCGTTACGTGGAAATGCACTGCTTTCTTGCGCGCCGCGATGTCCTTGATCGCGTCGGAGGCTTCGACCCCGACATCGTGTCAAAAGAATACCTCGATTTCTCCTGGGCTGTCGGCGCGGCGGGCGGCGCGATTTGGGTTGAACCCAAGGCCGTCGTCACGTTCCTCGTACCCTCGGAGTCGGATCCCGTTCAATTTGGCGATCTCCGCTATTTCCTATTGCGCTGGTCGACGTCATGGCAGCGCCGCAGCCACGATGCACTCAGGGCCAAATGGGGATTCAAGGAAGACGGCTACATTGCGTCGCGCCGCAACCTCGCTGACTGGCGCATTATCCATCATGTTGTGAGGCCAGCGCTAGCCCATGTGCCAGTCCTTGGCCGACATTGGGGCTTTGTTCAGCGCAGCGTTCGCGTCCTGAGCGCTCCAATCATGGCGGCCTCGGCGTTGTTTGCTTGGCAGTACGATCGTGCGCGCCGAACCGAAAGTACGGGATCGCCCGCGCATGCAAGCGTCTGATTTCTTCTCCCACGCGCGCCGCGCCTTGTTCTGGAGCGCGGGCGCGAAGTGGTTCGAAGCACTTGCCGCAACGCTGGGCTTCCTCGTTATGGTGCGGCTTGTTGGGCCGGACCATTTCGGCGTGTTTGGCCTCGCCTTGCTGACACTCATCCTGCCTGAAACCATAGTCGGCGGCGCCCTCAGCGAGAGCCTTATTCAGCGAGACGACCTAAAGCCTGGGCACACGGCCGGCGCGATGTGGCTGCAGCTTGTTCTCTCCCTCGTGTTCGCCGCCGGCCTTGTGGGCGCAGCGCCGTATATCGCCGCTTCGTTGCATGCCCCGGAACTCGAGGGCCTTGTTCCCTTGATTGCGGCCACATTGCCGATCATCGCACTCTCGTCGATACCGGTGGCGTTATTGCAGCGAGAACTCCGGTTTCGCGCCATCGCTGCAGTCGATGTCGCCGCGGCCGTCACAGCGGCGGTTGTCGGCATTAGCCTGGGCGTTGCTGGCTTTGGCGTTTGGGCGCTGGGCTGGATGGAGGCTGCGCGTCGCGTTGTGCGCAGCATCGGATTTTTTGCCGCCGCGCGACGCGGTTATGACCTGCGCACGAGCCTTCAAGACATCGTAGATCTCGCAAGCTTCAACCTCGCGACGCTCGGGGCGCGCGTGCTCTCGCAGGCCGAAAGCGCCATACCGCGATTGCTTCTGGGCCTCATCGATACGCGTGCGCTGGGGTATTTCAATCTCGCGCAGCGATGTTTCCAACAAGGGAGCTCGCTTTTCATCGCTCCGATGAATGGCGCGGTTCTGCCGCTCGCCTCACGCATCCAAACGCAGCGGGAGAAATTGTTCGCCGCTTTGGATGCTGCAACCAGCGCCTCCACTTTCATCGCCTACCCCGTGTTCTTCGGCGCCGCCGCCATCGCGCCCGTCCTCATTCCGCTTGTGCTCGGGCCAGATTGGACCGGCGCCACGCTCGCTGTGCAGTTAATGCTCATGCTCGGCGTTCGTGCAGCGTCGGCCTCCTTCAATGGCGGCGTGTTGCGCGCGGCCGGCAGGCCTGGCGTACAAGCCGCCATTGTGACTGCGGGATTTGTCGTGACCATAATCCTCTCCCCCTTTGCAGCGCCTTTTGGTGCTGCTGCAATTGCCGGTGTACTGGTAATGCGTGGAGCGGTCACCTGGGGTTTGAGCGCCGTCCTGCTTGAGCGCACAATTGGTTACCCCGCCAGCCGTCAGTTTTCTCTGGGTTGGGAGAGCATGATCGCCGCCAGCATCATGGCTGCAACGGTTCTCGCGACGCACGCATGGTTGGACGCGGTCATGCGTGGCTGGATCTTGGCGCCCCTCCTCTTCATGCTTGGCGTCGTCGTTCACGCCCTCATGTTGAGTATTCTGTCACCCAGCACGGCGCGCCATTTCTTGCAAATCGCCGCCGCGATTGTCAGGCGGGATGGCGAGCGCTTGGCGGTTCTCCTGCAACCCGCGACCGCAGCAAAGGCTTGAGGCGCTTGGCGACAGGCCTCAGCGCGACGGCAAAAACCTGCCAACGAACCAAACGGATGAGGCAGATCAGCGTCATCGCCAGCCGCGTTTTGTCCTGGTGTCTAAGCGCCTGACCGATCCAATAGGTGAGCCTGCTTGCAATCTCCGCACGAACGCTGTCGCCATTCGAGCCCGTTCCCGCAGCCCTGCGGAGCATCGTCTGCAGTGTTGCATCGCCGAGGAACGCGTCGATGCCGTAACGCGACCCCAACATTTGCCCCAGGATGTGTCGGTCCTCCGGAGCAAGGGGCAGGTCTACCGCAGCGAGCTGAGCGGCCGACAGTGCAGGCAGGGCCACGTTCCACAAATTCTTGCGTGCGGCGATTACGGCCTTCTGAAACAACGCGCGACGGGTTTCGCGCGCACCCAGCCCGCCCCAATCTTCCGAATAGCCCAGGTATTCCGGCAAGCGAACGTGCGCCATTAGTGTCGACAATAAACGTGCATCAGACGCCATCCACCGCTCGACACGTTGATCTGCGCCATACTGGGTTTCAGCCGGCCCGCGGGCGCCATTATGCTGACGCTGCCACAAGACCACTTGGTTGACATCGGCGGCCTTGAAACGCCGAGCCACCAGCAACAGGATGTTGTAATCAACCGAAACCTGAACGCTTTCATCAATGGGACCTATCGTGTCGAAGCAGGCTCTTCGAATCAGCGCGCACGGTTGACCGGTGACGAAGCAATCCTCCATCAGACGTACGAAGGCGCTCCTTTCATCCTCGGGCAGGGGCGCCGGGGGGCCTTGGAAGTGCAGAGCGCCGCCATCATCTTGGGTGAATTTTCGCAATTGCCCGAACGTAAATCCGACACTTCCATCTTGCGCGAGAGGCGCCGCAAGGGCGGAGAGCGCATCAGGCGTGGCGATGTCGTCATCATCCATCACCCAGATCAGCTCACCTCGTACGATCTCAAGACCGCGATTGATGGCGGCGGATTTTCCTGCATTCTGAGGCTGTTTCACATAAGCGATCGCCGCGCCGAACTCGGCGCAGACGGACTTGGTGTCGTCCGTTGATCCGTCGTCGATGACGATGATTTCAAGCGGTTTGTGGCGTTGTTCCAAGATGCTTAATAGCGCTTGCCGAAGGTAGCGGGCGCGATTGAAGGTCGGCAGGATTACACTAACCGTTGGAGAGGCAAATGCCTGGGACAAGTTCGAACTTCTGCGTGAGCGCTAGCGGCGCAATCCAAAACCAAGCACGCACCATGCCAACTATTAGCGAAAACTTGGTTTCCTGCGTCTGGACTGATGCGATCACCGCCCCGAGATCGACATTGACGCCGCTTTGTGGAGCTACCGCCAGCGTCGCCCAGGATCTTCGCCGCCTTCGCTGGAGGCCGAGCGTCCGCCGCCTACACCTAGTGCGCTGCACGACAGTGGCGCTGGGGGACGGCTAACCCGGCGCGGTTGGCGTGTAGGTTGCGGCTAAGCCTTCGGCTCGGCGTAGCGCCGCCTCGCGCCCACCCGCGCTGTTCCGCACCCAAACGCTGATGCGCAACGGAGCGTTGTCCGCTTCCCACAGCAAACGCACCCCACGATGAACCACGCAAGATGTAGTGAGCCCCCACGATACGTGTACGCGTCCATCCATTTGAGCCGGCGGCCGTTGCGCCGCTCCTCGCGCCAGACGCCCTCCGCAACGTTGGCGCCGGTGCTGTCGCACGGTTGAGCTTCGCCTTCCAGCCAAGAGGCCGCCACCCCGAACCCTGAAACGCCGCAAGCGAAACGGCGTCGCGCCGCTTCGCCGAACGCATCGAGGCTCTCATGCCCGCCCTTGAGCGCGATGTGCCTTCTCTCGGATTGCTCGCTTCGCCGGCGACAATGCGCCGGTTCGTACAACGGACTTTTTTCATGGACCGCTGGCGCCCTCGCCGGCCACCGCGACGCCCGACAAGTCGGGTCCAACCACCCCATGTACGCCGACTTCTTTTCCCTGGGTCGATGGCAACGCCGCCATCACCCGGTGACGCCGCTCCAAGCGCATACATGCGTTGGCTTGCACTTTCTTGCTAATTTGGAGGCGTCACCGGTGGACGTAGTTGCCGCTCGCCCTTAAGTGCGTCTCATCGTTTGGCCAATCTCGAAAGGTCGTATGGCGCGCATCATCCCCTTGTGGCGCTCGGCTGAGGTCAGCCTGTATCGTTTCGACCACCCGGTCGAACACGAAGATCAACCCTATGACGCTTGCGCGGATGTGTTCCGAGCAAGTTTCGTCGAGGAGGGTCAGTTCAATCTAAGTGTCGGCGAGCGCCGATGGCGCGTGGCGGCCGGAGACGTCATGTTGAGCCATCCTGGCATGCACTTTCGTGCAAGCTTTGAGGGCAAGGGCTTCAACGACACGTGCCTCTCCATCGTGTACCTCGCGGCAGACGATGAGCGGTTCGACCAGGCGCGCACCTGGGCTAAGGCCGGGCGCGAAGTTCTTGGCGCAAGCAATCACATTCGCTACCTTCGCTGGCTGCTCCAGCAGGCTGTAGCACGTGAAATGCCGATGCTCGCGGAATATGCAGCGAGCGATATCTTTCGGGTGCGCGACGATGTCCCCGCAGCGCTGTACCGTGAACGCAAGTTCGCCTGGTACGTCGAGCGCGTCCACGCCGCTCGTGAGCGGCTGGATTCGGAGTTCGACCAGAACCACACGATCTCGGCGCTCGCTCGTTCTGTCGGCATGAGCCTATTTCACTTCACCCGGGTGTTCACGGAATTGGTCGGCCAACCGCCGCACCGTTATCTCACCGCTGCGCGCCTCGCGGCCGCGCGCACCATGCTGGAGCAGGGACGAACCGTCACAGACGCGTGCTTTGCATGCGGGTTCAACAACCTCAGCCATTTCAGCCGCACCTTCGCGCGACACTTTGGCGTCCCCCCTTCTCGCGTTTTGCGCACCGAGAAAGGCAAGAAGACGCAAGCGCATGGCGCCCTGCGCTGCTAGCGCTAGCCGACCGTCAAAGGAGAAGCTCATGAGCGTCAGAAAAGCGGCGATCAGCGCCGCTGTCGCTTCCATAGTGTTCGCATCGCCAGCGCTGGCAGATCCCGAAGACGCTCGTCGCGCGGTGGCCGCGCTCGACACCAGCTATCAGGCCGCAGTCGAGCGCAACGACGCAGAAGCGATGGCGGCGATCTTGCATGAAGACATGATCCTCGTCCTCGGCGCTGGAGCGGTTCACACGCGCGAGGACCTGCTCCGCTCGGCGCGCGAACGTCGCGTCATCTATGAGCACCAGGTTGAGGACGAAGACACACAGACTGTGCGGCTCTATGGCGACAATACGGCTATCGTCACCGCCCGGCTCTGGGTGAAGGGGACACGCAACGGTGAGCCGATCGATCTGCGCCTCTGGTTCAGCGATACTTATGTGCGCACACCACAAGGTTGGCGCTATGTGTTCGGGCAAGCCTCAACCGCGTTGCCGAATGATCCATGAGACAGCAGTCGATCCTCAAAATAGCAGCTTACGCCGCGCATAACCGCGGGCGGCGTCACGCCCAATTCGGGCGCAGCCGCTTAGGCGATTTTGCCAATCATGATGCAGCCGGAGCGCTGAAACGGCGCTGAATCCGAGCGCAACCAACCCGGGCTCGCCCGGCGGCCGCGACACCACCCGTGACCGCCACCGCGAGGAGCACACGGCAATGGCGCACTTCCACCCTTAGTCATGCAATCCCATCGGTGTTTCCGATGCCTCCATCGCCGTTTTGGCCGCCGAGGCGCCAAGCATCAAGCTCGGTTCGGATGAATTAGGACATCAGCGCGTGAAAAGGCTCGCTCCGAACACAGGCCATGTTCATCCGCCGCCAAAAACGGCGCCGCATCCAGCGGCCCCAGCAAATGAAGGCTCCGGCGCTGCTGTGCGCTGCATGGGCTTTCGCCCTGCCGTGAACGCCGCTCGCTTCGAGATTCATTCGGGCATGATCGATGGCTTCCCGAAAGCGCCGTGCAGCAAGACGCGGTCGGGGAACGTGCTGGGGTCATGAGCAAGAAGTGGGTCGATGGCGATGACTATTTCGGCCCAAACCGGCGCGCGAGACAACATCAAAGGCGCCTGCTTGGCGAACGTCGCGCGAGCGATGAAAGCAGGGAGCGCCCCTCCGTGGCGGCAATGCTGCGAAGAATAAGGGTGCAATTGCTGACCGTGCGGGCCGAACCCGACCGCGATAAGACGCTTCACTACATCAAGACGGCGTGCATCGCATGTGAGGCCGACGGCCAAACCAAGCGCGCCGATCTGCTCAAGCAAGCCGCTCGGAACCTCACGGCCGCCCGTCTCAATGACAAGCGCGCCTTGTCTCAGATCGACGATCTCATCGCGCTGGCGATGGCGGCGAGTACTTAATCACACGTCTGTGGAGTTATTCACATGTTCGTTGCTTGTCGAAAACAAAAGGATCCGCGACAGGACACTAAGAATCAAGTTTTGGTCGTTAGACGCAGACGGTCCATGCACATATCCGATATCTACGCTGAAAACTCGGCGCCGGGCATGTCCTTGCCAAGTCCGCTTGTGCTCCTGGCCGCGATCACAACCAGCATTGCGCTTTGGGCATTGATGGTTTGGGGCGCGCTTGCGCTACTTAGGGCGCCACTACTCTGTTCATTCCTTGAACGGGACCAAGCTCGCCTTCAGATTTTAGCGGCCACGTTCAAGTGAGCGGCTACCGTTGGACGAGACATCAAGTGGCGTAATATTTTTTCTTGGCGTAGCCGTAATAGAGAGTATCGGCTCCCGACTGATACGCAGGCCGAAGTTGGTTTACGACCAACCCGTGCACCTCGATGTCAGCTTTGCGCAATTCGTTCACCGCCGTGCGCGCCGCTGAAGCCGGCGTTTTCTCAGAGCGCACCACCACGATTGCCGCGTCGGCGTGGCCGGCTGCAATGCGCGTGTCGGCAACGGCTAGCACCGGGGCGCAGTCGAGAATGATTATGTCATAGTGCGCGCGCAATTCGCTCATGAGCTTGTGCATGACCTGAGAAGAAAACACATCGACGGGCGTGAATTTCGCCGTTTTGCCGATCAGGAAATGAGCGTTGGTTTCGCGGTCGTTCACCATCGCTGTGCGCCAATCAGCCTTGCCCATCAACACATCCATTAGGCTGTGCGCGGGTTCGAGACCCAATACATCGTGCAGCGACTGGCGCCTTAGGTCGCAATCTACCACAGCGACGTTTTCTCCCGACAACGCGCAAATGCGACCCAAGCACAACGCAATTGTGGTCTTGCCTTCGTCCGGCAACGCCGACGTGATCGCCATAACCTGCGTGCGCCGATCAAGGCGCCCGTGCAAAACCGAGGTGCGCATCACCCTGAAGGCTTCGGCGAATCCTGACATTTGTCTTTCGATGAGGTAGCCCGCCGGATGACGCTGGTCGGGCGTAAGCGTGCGGTAATCGCCTGCCCCCAAGCGGGGAACCGAAGCCACCGCGACGGCGCCAAGCTTGCGCTCGACTTCCTCGGTCGTCGACACCGTGTTGTCGAGATACTCGATCAAGAATCCAAATCCAACTCCCAGCACAAATGCAAGCAGCAATGCTTTCTGAAGCGCCGCGCTCAGGTTTGGACTTGATGGACCGCCCGGGGTCACTGCCGTCGACACAACACGAGCCGTCGTCAACGCCAGTGATCGTTGTCCTTCGACCTCCTGGAAGCGCTGCAGATAGGATTGGTGGACCGTGCGCGCCGCATCGGCTTCACGAAGCAACTGCCTATATTGCACGCTTGCTTCATCGTCATCGCTCAGCGTACCCGAAACGGTCCCGAAATTCCCTTGCAGCGATCCCAAGCGCCTGCGCGCTACCTCCACTTCGTTGCGAAGACTTGTCGTGATGCGCCCAATTTCGGCATCGATCCGCTCACGCAAATTTTCAAGCTCGGCGCGTCCGTTCTGCACCGTTGGATGCAATTCCCCGTAACGCTGCTCGAGTTCTGCTTGCCGACGCACGAGCTCGGATTCACGCGAGCGCAGTTCAGTAATGAGCGGGGAATTCGCAGCCCCAGCGATCAGGTCAGCCGACCCGCCCTCCCGGATCAGCGTTTCCACTTGGCGCAGTCGTGCTTCCTTCTCAGACAATTCGGCACGCGCCGCTACGAGCATGGTCTGCACCTCCGCAGACACCGGCGCATTCCCACCGCCCGCCAACGGGGCAAGGCGGTGTTCACGCCTGAAGGTCTCCGCCGCACGCTCCTTTTGCTGAAGGTCTTGAGCCAAGACTTGAACGCGCTGCAACAGCCATTGATTGGCTCGTTCGGTTGCGTCGAATTGCGCTTCGACCTGGGATTCCAAATACGCCTGCGCAACCGCATTAGCGATTTCCGCAGATCGTCGCGCACTTAGCGACGCCGCCGAAATCTCAACGACGTTGCTGTCTTCCTGGCGCCCCACCTCGACCGCGCGCGTGAGGGCGCGAGCGATGCGGTCCATGTGCACTTCCCGCTCATCGTCTAGAACGGGCTGGGGTATGCGAGGCGCGCGCCCCAGGGCCGTGAGCAGCGGCGCCAAGGTTGCTTCAATGCCGCTAGGGGGACGCAAAGCGACATTCCACTCAGGATCCTCCTCAAGGTGTAGTGCATCGGCGACCCGACGCATATTGCCGGGCGAGCCAATAATCTGAACCTCGGAATCAATGAGAATCCGGCTGGGTGTCACAAGCTCATCGCTTGCGATGACCTGCTCACGGCCGGGATTGATCAGGATTGTTGCTGTGGCGGTGTATATGCGCGGACGCAGCGCGTCGCCCGCATAGGATAGCGCAAAGACAACGAGCGCAGCTGGCGCCATGATGAACCAGCGCCGGCGAAAAACTCCGAGCAGGTCCCGCAATTGAAGGCGCAAGTCATCATTTGATTGAGCCCCCGCGCCTAGCGGGCCCTCGGAGTCGATGTGTGAGGGAGAGGAGTCCATCCGAGTCCGTCTGCATCCACTGCGTTAACGTCGCAGTCGAACGCCGACATAGGCGACATTCACGTCATAATTTCGGCCCAGGTCTAGGCCTTCGGATTCCTGTTCTTGGTGTCCGACGCTCAAGGTCAAAGACACATTGCGGTTGATCTCGTAATCGGCGCCGCCAAAGGCGTTCCAGCGCCGGTCCTGGCGATCGATTTCGCCATAATCGTCGAAACTGTAGCCGGTCGACAAACTCAAGATGAGGTTGCGACGCAGCTCATAGGCCACCGCAACATTGTAGTCGTTGGCCACCAAGGTCCGCGCTCCGGGGGCAAAGGCATCCTCCACTGAACGCTCGGCGCCGAAGGTAACGGTCACAAGTTCATCAGGAAACCATTCGACCTGGCCGCGAGCGGCCATCCCAGTCTGATCCTCAAGCCCTGGCGTAACAAAGGATTGGGAGAAATAGCCAATCCCCACCTCGCCGCGCATCAGGTGCGTCAGGTCGAAATTGACGCCCGCCAGCACCTCGAAGCCCTCGGTGTCCTTGTTCAGCAGCACCGCTGGAGGATCAAGATCGTGATCGCGCTCATTGGCGGTTGCAGACAAAAACAATGAGGTCAGCTCGGTCACCGCATAATCAGCGCGCAAGCCGTAGCTGATTTCCCTCACATCGCGGTCATCGACCTCGAACGGCAGACCAGTGGTGAATTCTCCGTCATGGAAATTAGTGTCAAACACGTCCGCCCGACCGGCAAAGCGAAGGCGATTGAACACCTGCGTGAACCCAACGTAGGCGCCGGCCTCATCGTAATCGATGGGCTCCCGCAATTGCACTCCACTCGGCAAGTTGGAATAGGGCTCGATGCGGTGGCCATAATTGAGCCCGCCGACGAGACTAAGGCCGCGGTCAATGTCGTAGCGTCCCCCGACATTGACCAAAAAATCTGTAGCTGCGAAGTCGGACGTGTAGTTCACGCTGGGAACATCAATCGAACCATGGAGCTCATGGCGGCCCCAATCGGATTCGATGTCGACTTCCAGCTCCGCCTGATAAACTGTATTGGCCTCGGTGTTGGTCTCGCTGGCGGCGATATTGTCGTTGTAGCCTGCGGCCAGCAACAATTGCGGCTTGATCCAAAATCCGCCCGCTCGCCAGCCCAGATCCTCGGAGCGTTGCTTTTGGCGGTCGCTTACGCTGGTGTTGCGGTCACGCCGGAAATAGTCGGTCGGTTCCGATTGGCCTTGGGGCTGGGCAATAGCCTGCCCTGTTGCCGAAAGCACCGCGAGCGCCCCTGCCGCTACCCCCAATCTCCAGTCACCCATGATGGATCCCCCATCCAATCTGACATTGCAGACCAAATGGAGCACCCCGCAACCGCCCCGCGCACGTGTTTGGTGTCCTGTGTTATTATTGTCGCTATAAAACGGTCCGTTGGCCGTCGAACAGCGTAACAAACTGGGGGAACAGGCCCGTCAGAAGCGACGCTCCGGAATTCGAATGGTGTCACCGGGTTGGACTAAGGTAGTGCTCGTCAAGGGCACCATCTCTTCGTTTTCGGAATCGGCGTGCTTTATGAAAACACGCCTTGTGTCGGCCCGATAAGTGAAGCCCCCGGCAGTGGCCACCGCGTTCATGACGGTGAGCCCGTTCGTGTAGGGAAAATTGCCGGGCGCGCCGACTTCCCCCAAGATGTAATAGGGGCGGTAATTAACTACCTCAACTGTAAGGAGCGGTTGGCGAACATAGCCGTTGCGAAGCACTTCGGTCAGCCGGGCGGTAAACTCAGGCACGGTTTGACCCAGCGCGGCAACGTCCCCAACCAGGGGATAGGAAATATTGCCCGCGGGACTGACCACGAATTCCCCCGAAAGGTCTGCCTCGCCGAACACGGCGATCCTCACTTTGTCGCCGGGTCCTAGCCTATACTCGGGCAAGGGGATCGCCCCATTGGCCGCTTGTCTCACGGGCCCTGAGTCAGAGGCGCAAGCTGCACACAACAGTGCAAGGAGCCCGACCAACCATCGCCGAATTGTGTTGGCGCACATAAGCCAAGCTCCTTCAACCTGTCGCGCCCTGCCGCCCCACAAGTTTACAGGGGCCGCTTCACGACACAACGAAGGAATTCCGCCTCACCGTTAGGGGAGCTTCCTCGATTAGGAACCGCACATCAGACCCAACAAACTGGGCTGCGCACAATCGCCCGGTTGCATAGGCGCCGATGTCGACGCAGATGCGGCGCCTATCCTGGTAAGGGGCAGGCGCTGGGGTATGGCCGTGCACGACGACATGGCTGAACTTCCGCGCGTCCTTCAAGAACCTGTCGCGCGCCCAGAACAAATCTTCGTCGCGCTGGCGCTCGAGCGGGACGGCCCTGTCCACGCCCGCATGCACGAACACAAAATCTCCGAACACGACATAACGTTCCAGTGCCTGCAGGAATTTCAGGTGCGTCGCAGGCATGTTCGCCTTCAGTTGTTCACACGCCTCCACGATTGCATCGGGGCCCGAGCCGATCGAAGGCAAAGGCGAGACCCCATATGAGGCAAGCGTTTCAAGTCCCCCGTGCGCCAGCCAGCCTCGGTTTGAGACTGGTTTGTCGATGAATTTGAGCATAGCCTCCTCGTGGTTGCCCTTCAGGAAGCGCCACTCGAAACCGAGTGGTTTTTGGCTCAGCAAGTAGGCGATAACTTCGGCGCTGTCGGGGCCCCGATCCACATAATCGCCGACGAAAACAACTATTGGATTGGCACAGTTGCCTTCCGTGGCCGCCCGGCCGATGCGCACCATCATGCGGTCGAGCAAATCGGCGCGCCCATGCAGGTCGCCGACCGCAAATCCCATCGGCGCGCCTACAAAAGTGGGTCGTTGATTCTTCTTGGCAGGGCTTTTGGCGCTGTTGTTCGGCATCGATCACTAGATAGCTCTACCGGCTGGTTTGCGCGACGACTTTGCGCTGGCCAGCTTTGGCAGTCTAAACTCACATTCAATATGAACGTTTTGGTTCGCCTCGCCTCCGCCGCCAACTTGCCCGCTGGGGCAACATTGACGATCATCCTGGCTGGGATGCTGGCCGAAGGCGCCAACACTCCTCCGGCGGCCGCGCTTTTGTCCGGGGCGCTGGTGTTTGCGCTCTTGCTGGTTGTTTCCGCCCGGCCGTCCGAGGGCGTGTTGCGGGTTATGGCGGCCAACCGTGTCACAATTTTCGCGGCGGGCATGTTTGTCTTCTTAGCTGCGCTCTCAACTGTCCCCCTTTCCGGCCACGTTCAGACGATCTTCGCCAATCCGCTGGCCGAGAGTTTTCACGAAACTTCTGTCGCCGCATCGCTCGCGCCGACGAGCACGCTTGAAGGGATCGTCGCTTTCTTGGGCCCAAGCGCGGGCTTCATGTTGGGCGCTCTTGCGACCGCGGATCGGACCCGATCAACGGTGAGCCTCTGGCTTTGTGCGTTCACCGTAGTTTTGGCGCTGTACTCCCTATGGTCATTTTTTTCGGAGCAGGCCCCTTTGCGCCTCGATGGCCGCATTGGCTCAGCCAACGCGGCCGCAGCCCTCTTCGGCGCGCTCGCGCTGTTTGCCGACGTACGGGTTGTTCACTGCGGGAGTCTGGCAAGCCGCAACAAAGCCTTGCCTTCCATTTCTCCCACCTTGGCTTGGCTTTTTGCGCCTCTTCGCGCTCCGTTGGCGACGAGCGCATTCACCCTGGCCATCGCCTGCGCGTTATTGACCGCTTCACGGGGAGGGTTGGCAGCCACTGCAATCGGCTTTGGCGTCTTTGCCGCCCTTTTGTCGGTGCGGGCGGGGGGACCTTCCCGCTTTCTGGTTGCTGGACCAGCGCTTGCCCTTGCCGCGATGGGCCTCTGGCTGATCATCCTGGGAAACGATCAAGTGCTGAGCAGACTCGGGGATGTGAGCGAAGCGCTTGCAGGGCGCCAGGAATTGCTTGCCCCACACTGGAGCGCGTTCATCGCACGGCCCCTTACGGGGCATGGGCTCAACACATTTCACGAGCTGAATGCGATGGCCCAGACGCCCGAAAATTGGCCCGCGTTGTCCATAGCTGGGGCGACCCACAACATCTATGTGCAGGCGCTCGAGGAAACCGGCCTCATCGGATTGGGGCTCTTTTCATTGATGCTCGCGCCCCCCCTTTGGCGCGCGCTTGTGAGCGCACTCAATGACAACTCGGCGCCTTATTGGGGTGCGGGTGTTTATGCGGCGTCCTTCTTGTTCTTAATTCACGGCGTGATGGATTTCGCACTGCAGATCCCTGCGATTGGGGCGCTTTTTGCGTTTTGCCTCGGCGCGTTTTCTCCCCTGGCGCACAAAAACCAATAGCGCTGCATGGTATGTGGGGCCGCGAAACAGGCGTCTTAGGCAATCTTAGAGTTTAACCGCGCCCGCAACGCGGCGCGTTGAGGTGGCAATATCCCGTGCCGTTTGCGCCACCCTGATAGCCTGGCGGGACCGAAGAAAACCTCGACGGCGACAAGGAATCGGGTCTGCCGACGTCAGTCGGCGGACCAATAGCTCCAGTTGGTTCGTCTGATGCAATCTGGGCGAACTGCGTCGCCTCGTTGAGCGCGGTTTGCACAGGTTCACAGCCGCTGACGCCGTCGCGGATGCCCAGATCAGCCCTGAGTTGTTGCGACAATACCTGGGCCTCGGGGCTGCCCGGCCCTGGTTCACCAGAAATCAAACCGAGCGCCTCGCGCATGGTCTCGGCTGAAGCGCCCTCAGCTGCTGTGCGTATAATTTCAGAGGCCTGGGCCGCGTCCAGACACGGCGCAGGTAGCTCGGCGCCCATCAAAGCGGGGACATCCGGCGCCACAGGTGCGCTCGCTTCTCGCGCGGGTGGA
>Ga0247727_10004288_pt1 | contig 30364 bp, 50 predicted proteins | sample WisWelCaveWW1625_FD_202498 | JGI IMG/M metagenome (GOLD analysis project Ga0247727, IMG submission 202498) | Biofilm microbial communities from Wishing Well Cave, Virginia, United States - WW16-25 | ecosystem: Environmental > Aquatic > Deep subsurface > Groundwater > Cave microbial mat | place... | reverse complement strand
CTTAATCGCTCGGCGGAGTGATTTTTCTTTTTCATCGGTCATAATGGGCAAAATTCAATATCTATTTTTTGCTTAGCTCCATGGCAATATGCACAAAGAGTTTGTAGATTTTCAGGATTGTTATTCCGAGAAACATTGTAAGCAAGTATGTGATCAACCTGAAGCGGTTGCCCTGTTTTAATCAAATGCTCGGTTTGGTTCATCCCGCACTCCACGCACCGCAAACCGTCTCTCTTTATGATTTCTTTTTTGGTCTCATCCCAGCGCCATCCTCGATAACATGGTGTCCTTTTTCTTTTTTCTCCTTTGAAACGTCCGCTCATCCAATTTTTTTTCAATTTCGCATCGCTGATTTTTTTTCTTGCACCGAGTTGAGTTGCGGGATTTTATAATATCAGATAGTTATTGTCCCGTTTATAGTGGCCCTTTTTGCGTAAAGTTTCATGTGCTTTCTCGGTTATTTTTTTGCCATCAACCAGTCCGTGCTTATAGGCATACAAAAGATGATGATTTTGCGAGCAATAATTTCGCTCCTTAAGTCTGCATTTTTTGACTTCGATTTTTTCCCCACAATGAGCGCAGTTCGTTTTCATACTAAAACACCGGGAGCACCGTACAAACACATTGAGGATGAACTGGAGGAAACTTATCCCCACTAGGAAATTCGTCTCCAATGTCCACGATTTCTCCCTCATTTGAGATGCAATCCTCATCCTGCGGGTCCACAACGATCCATTGCATTTTTTCAGCACCAGCTTGTTGATAAGCCTCCTGCGCAGCGAAATTAGAGCTGGCCGACACCTCCGTGCGTGCCGCACGCTCGGATCTGAAATCCTGCTCTCCTTCATAGAATTGAGACACTCTCTCCGAAAGTTCCTCAGTAGTTTCATTTTTCTCCAATCCCTCTTTAACTTGATCCAAAAGACGCTTTGCAGTGGTTTCATTGAAAGTTTCGGAAAATTCCTTTGCTCTCTCCTTAATGAATTTCTCAGTGTTCGGATTAGAGGGATCAAATGCTCCTTCCGCTCCGGTCAGCAAAAATGCCTGATCTCCGGCCTGCCTGACGTATCGGCGAAGATTAGGGGTAATCAGGTTGATCCCCGCCTCGATCGCCTCATCTTCATCAAAAAGAAAGTCCTCCGCAGCCTTGAATTGATACTCTTTGACTTCGATGCCTTTCAATTCCTCTCTTATATTTTTCTGCACTTCTTTTTCCTGCGCCGCCAAAAATATGTCGATTTTTTTCCGCAGCGGCTCGGTCTCCACCTCAAACGCTTTTTTCCAAATCTCGACGTAGTTTTTCACGGCCAGCTCCGATAGCTGATTTTTCTCCGGCTCTTTTTTCTCATTGAATTTGGAAACTATCTCCGCTATCACATTTCCCGATTTCGTTCCCGATTTTTTTTCCGCGCTCCTCGGTGCGGATTTTTCCTCGGTAACATGATCTATCGGCTGGAATGCCAGTGGTCCGAATATGGTGTCGCCATTCTCCGACGGAGGCAGCCCCTCCAATTTTCTGATCTCGTTCCGCGTGAGCCACTTGTCCAGTCCCGCCGTGTATTCCGCGACGATCTGGATTCTGTCCTCTGGGACAGGAGAATCAAACGTCAGCTCCAACCCCTCGCCAAACTCCGGCACCAAAAACTCGTTCAAAGTTTCCACTATCTGCTCCATGAGCGGCTTCACGGTGCGAAGCGCGAAAATGTAATTTGACGCCTCCGCGTTCGCCCGGTTCACGTCCTCGACTATGCCAAGCACTGATTTAGGTACGCGAAACAAGGCGAGAATCTCGTCCCTTGAAAAACGCCTCTGCTCGACAAAATCCATCTCCTTTTGCGAGCGCGATATCTCCTGCCATTTGAGACCCCCGGAAAGCACCATTGTCTTGTGCGCGTTCAGCGTTCCGCGATGCTCCTGATTCAGTTGCTCCTTCAGCCTCTGATATTCATCCTGCGACATCGCTCCGGCCCCCTCCTTCACCAGCACTCCGTCCGGCTTGGCCGAGTTTTTGAAAAACGAGAAATTCCATTGCCGCGCCTCATTGTCCGTGTCTATTGACCAGCTCGCGGCCTCGACGATCCCCATCCCGCGATGCGGAAAAGGATGCTCGCCCAATGGATTGAAATTCTTAAAATGCAGGATCTCATTCGGCGCCAGCACCACCTTATTCGCCCCGGACTGGTAAACGTATCCCTCCACCTGCAGCGGGTTTGTCTTGCTTTGCATTATCGTCACGTGATCCGGCCGAAGCGGCCAGATCTCCCTTATCTTGCCTTTTCCCTTCGCGTCCCTGGCCAGGAACCAAAACGCATTACCGTCGAGGTCTAGGAACGCCTGGGTGGCTTCAAAAAGCTGGCTCTTTGTCATCGACGGATTAACTCCGTGGATCAGGTCCACAAGCTCACTTTCCGGAACTTCCTCCCCGTCTTTGAGAAGACGGAGCTGGATGTTGCCGACTTCCTCGGATCGGGCTTGAACGCATGCGTATACCCAGTTTCTATATTCCTGCAGATATTTTCTCTCGGCTCCCCCGCCCAGCATGTGCCTATATGCCGAGCCGAACGACGAAATGAACGCGTCCGATCCCTGCTTAATTCCTCGGCCAAAACTTTTGAAAAAATCTTTTATGGTCATATTGCGACGCTGAAAGATAAAAATGTTCATCTCCAGTATATCACTAAATCCAGACAATGTGCGGATTCGTCCGGCCGATGAGCACGCGCAGCGCCATCTCCAGCGCATCGATTAAATCGTCGTGCGCCTCGGTCCCGAAATTGAGCAGCTCATTTTCCGTCTCCCCGTCGGAATCGCGCGGAAAGAGCGCCTGACCCGCTTCGAAGTACGGCGCGATTGTTTCCAGCCTCGCTCTTTTGTCCGTGCCCTGCTTTATCGGCTCCACCGGAAACCCGAATCTCCGCCGGATCTCCTCTATGGCCGCACGCTGAAACGCCACGTCCTCGACGGCGAATGAAAGCGCAATCCCCGGGAACCTCAAAGCCAGCGCCGTGTAAAACGATTCGGTCTCCTTGAGCATCTCATTGAAGTCCCACCGTCCCCTGCGCCTCGCCACCTCGTAGAACTTCCCGTCCTCGCCCCGCGCCACGGCCTCCATCGCCGTGAAGTCCGCGGTTTGTTTTTTGCTGATGGCGAGATCGATGCCGATTACCAACTCAGTTATTTTTGGGAGTATGTCATACGTGGATATTTTTTTGACCACCTGCCCCTCGTCCGGCACGAGCCGCAGCATATATTCGCGCTCGAAGTACCGGCGCAGAAACGCCTTTTTCTCCTCGATGATTTTCGGTGGGAACTTCTCCGGCCACAGGCACTCTCCCGCATCGTTCATCAGCGGATATTTAAGCACCTTGCCGTCTATCTCGCCGAGCCTGCGCTCCAGCCTAGAGATGACCGAATCCCCGTGCAGCAGGTTTCCAAGCACCACCACGCGCCCCGAGACGGCGTCCACGGCCGGAAGCACCTCGGAGAAAAGCCACTCTTCGGTCTTGTCCCTCTGCTCCTTATGCCGGACGCTTTCCGCGCTTTCGATATCGTCTGCGATAACCAGGTCCGGCCTGGCCTCCCGGTGCTTCATGCCGCGTATCTTCTGCCCGATGGAGCGTGAAAGCACTCGCGGCCCGCCCGCCAGCACCAAGCTCGTGCTCGTCCATTCCGCCTCCACCTTGGCATCCTTGAACGGCCCGAAGTCCGAAATCAAAAGATCGTTCGTCTCCAACTCCGCCCTCAAGTTTGAGATGTTGAGCTTGGATTGCGCGCCGGTCTCCCCCGCGATGATGACGAACTTTTTGCGCTTGGGCGTGAGCGACCACAACGGAAGCGCCAGCGTTCCGATAAAACTTTTGGCGCTCTCGCGGAATCCCTCAATCAACGTCGGCGCGGCGCGCGGAACTTCAAGCTCGGCGTAAATCTCCCGGTGAAAATCCGGGGTCGGAAGACCGAGATGCCTCCCGAGATAGATGTGCGCGAACCAAAAAAGGGAGCGCCTAGCCAGCTCCCGACGGAAGTTCGGGTTTTTTATCTGCTCCCTCAATTTTTCGCTGAAATCCATAGTCTATCGCGCGCGCCAGTATTGCGGACTGCTCGTCCGAAAGTCCCGGCACCACTTTGAGCTTGCCAAGCTGACGCTCGAATATCCCCGCGTCCATCTTGGCCTGCAGCAGCCGGTCATGAGCCTTGAGAATCGTCTCGGCCGCCCGGGCTTTTTCCTGATTTGTCGATGCGGACGAAAAAACAATTTTCCACATCTCCTTCGAAATCGCGTTGAACGTATCCTCTATCTTGGCGACCTCCGCGTCCAGCTTCGGGTTGAAGTATCTGTGCTCTCTTTCCGCCAATATCTTGCGCCTTAATTTAGTTAAATAATCCAAGTCTATTTTATGTCCTCTGCCTTTCAAAAACGCGTCTTGCGCCTGTCGCAATGTTATATCCGGCCTGCTTACCATTAGAAGCCGGAGAAAATTGAGATGTTCTGCCTGTTTTTCAATAGCGAGCGCTGGCATATATCAGGTTTAAAAGGGTTTTTGGGTCAAGATTTTGACCATCCAATTCCACAAAAAAATCGGCAACCATCGCGGCCTGTCTTTGATCAAGGCGATCCGTCCTGTTTTCATCCCGGCCATCACATCAGATCCCCTCATCTGCCGCCGCACGAACTTGGCGATTTTCTTACGCGAGGTGATTGTCTCGTATTTTTTCATAAACTGTCTAATTTTATTTCCACCAAACCCCCTTGAGATAGTTTCCAAACAGATAGCTGCTCATCCTGCAGTTAACCGCGTTTCCGAGCGCAAAATACCTCGCCGAATCCGGGGCTCCCGCCGTCCATCCGTCGGGAAACCCCTGCAGCCTCTCGCACTCGAGGGGCGTCAGCATTCTCCACGTCCCATCCCTCTCCTGCGCCGCCTTCTCCCCGCAACCCGCCTGCGTCGTGAGCGTTCCGACCCTGTCCCAACCGCCAACCAGCTCGAAATTAAACGAGCCCCTTTTTTGCTCCAATTTAAGGCGGTTTCTCTCGTCGTCTTTTATAGTCTTGAACGGCCCAAAATCTTGCCTGACGTCCCTGAATCTTTTTGTATCGTCGACAACCACCGGATTTTTTTCCGAAAAATCACTCCTCGAGCACAGGAATAACACCCTTTCGCGGCTTTGTGCCGACCCGTAATGCGCCGAATTGAGCAGCACCATCCTGACGAAATACTTTTTTGAAGTCAGAAGCGCAAACACGCTCCTAACCGTCTTTCCACCATCGTGGTTCAATATCCCTTTGACATTCTCCAGCACTGCAAACTCCGGCCTCTTGGCCTCCAAAATCCTCGCAATCCTGAAAATCATCCTCCGCGCAGGTCCTCAAAACCCCTCCTCGCCCCGGCCCAGAAGCTGCATGGCCTTGAGACGCTGATGCCCGGCGATGATTTTGTTGTCGGCGTCAACGGCCGGAATCTCCACCAAGTCGAAATCCTGCAGCGATTTTTTCAAAAGCTCTGCCTCGCGCGTTCCCATTTGGCGAGGATTTTGCTCAAACGGGACCAATTCGTTCACCCTCCGCTTCTCGGTTTTCCAAAAAAGTTTATCCATATTTTCTCTCCTTTACATTTAATATCACCGCCGTGATTCCTCCCTCATGCCAGTCCCCAATGATCGCGCTTGCTACGCTTTTTCCCTTTGAAGCCATGCCAGCCATGATCGCCCTCAAAAACATATTCGCGCATCCGATGGCCTCCTCGCCGAACTTCTCGATGATGACCTTGTCCTGCGGCCTGGATCCGACGCTCTCCAAGTCCTTGACTATCTCCCCCAGCCTCCATTTTTGCGCGGCCGTTATCTGCATATCAAACTTTTTCTATATGCACTCCCTTGCATTTGCCGCAAACCAAATCTATACGGGGCGATTTCGACTCAAACTCGAATCCGCAGTCCCCACATTTCCAACTCTTGGGATTCCGCGACTCCCTCAATCCGGCCGACACTTTCTGCCTCTTATTCGCGCACCCTGGCTTGTGCGGGCCCCCGGCCGATCCGCAGCAGGGATAAGGCTGGCCCGGCTCGCGCTTCTTGCGCGCTTTGCCAGCGTGCAACGGCTCTGCATGCGCTTCTCCTGTTCCCTCAAACTCGGCGATAATTTCTTTGAGAATCAGCACGGCCATCTTTTTTTGAAAATCATTGAGCATAATTATTTTTTTCTTAATTCATCCCCCCAAGTATTGTGTCTGTGCTTATACCGCGCCACACAATTTTTCCTGGAGCATCGCCAACCTCTCGGCGTCTTGATGCCGACCGTCGTCATGCCGTCATTCGGTTTTGGAATGTTCATCATAAACAAAAAATCAGCAGGCTAATCCTTCAGAACGCCCGGCCGATACGCGTGGCCGTCTGTTGTAGCCTCGTGCCTGCACTCAACCTGAGAGAGAACGATCCGCCCCGCGCCGTCCATGTTGGCGCCGCATTTCGGGCACGCAATAGCATCCGCGGATTTTAAGGATGTCAGGAAATGATATCCGCACCCGCCCACGAGACACTCCCACTCGGAGAGCATCAGGCAATTACGATTCTCGTTGAAAAGTTTTTGATAGTGCATATTTAATTTTCCAATGTTTTAATAAGCTGTTGCGCCACGATTAGCGACATCTTCCGGTCTTTTCGCTGATAGGTGTTGTTCCTGACCATAAGCAACTTGAATCCCCTTTCCCCGAGCTGCTTAATTTTGAATGCACGATATCCCTCCCGATCATCCGAGCCCCATATCTGATGGCATCCAAAGCAAAGCGCATCGCAATTTTCCGGATCGAAGCGAGTCGATTCCGAGCGCCGCCCGAAATAATGGGAGCATTGGAGTCCGACTATCCCCAGCGGCCCGTCGCCAGTGCTTTCGCATTTGACGCATCGTCCATCCCTCCGCCGTATGAATTCGCTAAATACTTTGTCGGCTTTATCGATCTTGATTTTCATCTCAAAAAAATAACGTACCCCTCGAACTTCTTGGACGGCAGGATGTTGCGCCAGTAGTCGGGTTTCAATCCGGCCGCGACGATTTTCTGCATGTCCTCGTTGAACTCCTTGACCATCGCGTCCAGCCCCCGCCCGGACGGCGCGCCCTTCACGATGACGGCCGGGCACTTCTCCGACGGATCGTCCATGAACCCCGGCTCACCGTTAAGATCGAGCTCGAACAACCTGGCCAGATCCTCGTTTTTAATTTCTCCCCTGCTCATAAGCGCGTTTGCGTCCCCCGCCGATGGGCCTCGATGCCCTCCAAAGAGCAGCCATTGCCGACCGCGCCCCTTTGAAACATTGAAGCCCGTCGCCGAGGGACGCTTTAATTGTAGCCCCCCGATGCTTTTATGGCCACTCTTTATATTTTTGACCACGGCCATCTGCGCGCGCGCAGCTCGTAGAATATCTCCGTGAGCAAGTTGTCCGCGTCGGCCGATCCGCGCTTCCTCCATCGGTTCATGGCGCGCTCGACCGAGCGCCAATCGTCCATTTTCGCCCAGCACCACCCTAAGTCCGCGCCGATGGCCAACCCGATTGCAAGCGCCAATATAATCAGAATCACGGACATATTATTTTTCCGCCTCCTCGTCGCTCTCGCGAACCACCTTCAGCGCCTTCTCCCCGTTGTCCTCCCCGAGTATCCCCAGGACATTCTGAAGACTTTTGTTATCGCCGATCACCTCGTCGAGCAGATCAAACACGCGTTTCCTGAGTCTCACCTGTTCCCTATTGCTCCAAATGAAAAGCATGATCATCGCCTGCAAAATCCCGACCATCCATTCGCGATCGAGAAGCGTAAAAATAAATGAAATCCCCATGACCCCGGCAAGCGCGCCGAAAATAACGTCATCATGCTTTTCCTTCCATTTTAACAGCCATATCCCAGCTCTCTTTAATCGGCCGCCGGCATTTTTGTCTCCGAGTGGCGTCCGCGCTTCGGCCTGCGCCGCCGAATCGTTCGCCACTTTGTATATTTCCCACTGCTCTTTTGTCAAAGTTATCCTCGGCATATTTATTTTCCCCCCTGGCCGTGAGAGCGGGATCACGTCCCGCCCTCCCGCCATTTAATTTTTAAGCACTCATCTTTTCCTTTTCGGCCTCGAAAGCCGCCTTGCCCTTGGCTATTCCCGCTTTCATTGCCTTTTTGGCCGGTGATTCCTCCGCCTCTGCTTCCGCGACCTTTTTCGAGGCGATGATCTTTTCCACGAACTCGTGCAGCTTCGTGAGTCCCGCCTCCAGCGTCTCCGGTTTCATGCCGGATATCTCCGTCCAGCTCGGCGTGCCGAACGCGCTCTCGAGCGCCCCGACCTTGAGTTGCTTCATCTCGGAGGTCTGCCCGGGCCATACCGCGACCAGATAGGCCTCGATCTTCTCCAACGCGATGTCCTTGCGCCTGACCCATTCGCGCCTGCCGTCCTCAACTTTGACCAACTCGGCTGCATCCAGCTCCGCGGTCTGCTCGCGCTTGATCGGATCTTTGAGGATGATATCCACCGCAGGGGCGAAATCCTCGAATGCCGGGTTCTCGAACGTCTTGCCGTCCAGGAGCGTCGATCGGTCCTTGATGACCACTGCCCTGCGCATGACCCGCTTGATCTCCCCGCCCTCCATCTCCTGCAATCGCTCCATGAGAACCAGCAGATCGGATTCGTAAGCAGTTTCCCCTTCCACTTTTTCTTTAACTCCCGACTTGAATATCTCACGCTTGCCGGTGTCCTTGTTGATCTCGTTCTCGTACTCATACCCGGCGCGGCCAGTGACTATCATGTGCACCGGATCGCGCACGAACGGGTCGGAAAACTCGGCCTTCCATGTCGGCTTTATGATTCCCCAATCCTGGAACTCCAATCGCGTCTTTGCTCCCCTCCCGTATTTCGTCGGCGCCTGCTTGTAGGCCTCCAGGAATGACTCCCAGACGTGCGACAGCGAGTCGACGAGCAAGATGTCGGATAACCCTTCCCGGCATCGTTTCATCGTCTCCTTGAGATCTGCCAACGATCGGCTCTCTCTCACCAGCACCGCTATCCCCGCCGCCTCGAACATCGGCTTGAGAAACTTAGAGCTCGTCTCGGTGTCGAACATGATCACCGGCTTCTGCGATTTGATCCGCTGATGCAATCCTACGGCCGTCAATGCCGCCGTGTACGATTTGCCGGATCCCGCGAATCCAAACAGGTTCATCTTGAACCACGGCTTGGCGTTGCCTATCGGCGCGAAAAATCCGTCAGTCGCGTCGATCTCGTTCTTGAATTTATCAGTCATAAACCTTTGAATTGAATAATTTTTTAATAACTGCTCGACCCGACAGTGAAGCCCTTTTGAGCTCCGGCAAGACCTTACCGTAGATCTCGCCGCAGATCAAAATTCGTTTTCGCACCCTCCCCAAAAATTTCTTTAGCCGCCTTATCGTATGCTCTTGCAGCTTCAATCTCATTCCTAAAATAACCTAGATATGTCCGCTTCCCATTTTTATTGATTTGCGCCTCCCATCCACTTCCTTTTTTTTGCCATCTTACACCTACAAACTTTGATTTCCCTTTTTTCTTTATTTTATTTTGATTATTTTGGGATCTTGTACAAAATCTTAGATTTTCTTTCCGGTTGTCCAACGGATCTCCATTTTTATGATCGGTGCAAAATCCTTCTGGCGGCAATCTCCCCTGCACAAAATGATGCATCCAAGCAGTTTTAAGTTTCTTTATTTTTTCATTCCAAATCCCTCGAACGGCATATTTTTTACCCATGCTCCATTTGAATTTGCTGACTCTCTCGAAATCATCATCATCTATGAGCGCATATTTGCCTTTAGATAAATATATCTTTCTCATAAAAACTAAAAGCTCCTGGGTCAGGGTTGCGCCCACGAGCTTGAAAACGCGGGGCAATCCACGAACACGATCATCTTGCCATGGATGCCGGGACGATGCAAGTCCTTTGTCCCCATCTCAATCCTCTATAAAATGCACCGCTTCCACGCGCCTATTTCTTCTCTGTTCCTCGTCGACCCAATCCTCGTACGGCATGATCGGATACACGCGATCAAAAACGTATCCGCGTATCTCCACGATCTTGTTCCCCCTCATCAAAGCATCAAGATATTTCTCTTTTTCCATCTCCGTGATATAGCAAGGCCTCCCGTAAACCACCACGACAAAATCCGCCCCTCTCCGGATCTTCGTCGACAACCCGTACGATTCCCGAACGGCCGGAATATGCGAGACATGGTCGTGCCAATCGAACATGAAAAATCCGTCGACTTCCTGTCCCCAGCATTTCGCCTGCCTGGTTCCGACTCTCTCTCCGCATTCGGAGCATTTCATTTCCCTGATACCATCCTTAAAAAACATTCCCTCCGAAATTCTTTTACTCACGGCGTTTTTTATAATTTCTCCGACATGATCCATATCAAGATATTCGTTCCCTTTTAATTCCGCCCCTAACCACGGAGGAAAGTATTTGAACGCCCTTGTAGTAGATCGTCCGCATACAAGTGACGCGCGTCCGCCAAAACTCCGATTCCGCGGCGGCGTCTATCATCTGCCTGACCGTCGCCGCCCCATGCTTTTTTATCGCATGCATAGTATAGAGTCTGTTTGTTTTCTCAGTGTCGTCAAGACGCCGAAGCTCCAATCGAAACTCCATGTAATCAAGCAACCAGTTTATCGCCTCACTCCCGTGTTTTCGCCTTCGTGGAAAATCAATTTTTGACATAGAAATTCCATTAACCCTGATTGAAATCGGGCAAAAAAACAAAAAATTAAATAGGCCGGCTTCATTCCCTTATTCGGGTTTCCTTTCGGAAGGAATCTATTTAAGCGAGCTGGGCTACTTCCCCGCCACGGCGACACTTTACCGGGGGCGCTCCTAGCCGACAGCCTTGGCCATCGAGCCGGATACTTTTCGCTTTGCGCTTAATTTTTTAGGTGTCAGCGGTTGCCGCGTACGTCCTTAATTCCCATAGCGCGCGGCCATCGTGGAATATCCCCATGATCCTGCCCTTTTTTTCAATCAAAAAACCGCCAGCTTACGCCGTCGGTATTTGAGTTATGTAAAAGTCCGTGTTTCCACGGTACTCTCCAAATGTCGATCGACTTTTTGAGAATCCTTTTAACATAACAACCCTATCATGCCAGCCCTAAAAAGTAAAGTCAACGCCGCAGTTATCCACAAGTCCACAATCCATGCCCCGACCTGTCCACAACCAATTAAACCTAGGTGATAAAAGTCCCACCAAAATTTAAAATTTAGCTTTATTTTTTCCCACCCGCCGAATTATCTTCGGTGGTTTTTTATATTCGATTGAAAAGATCCCTTGCCTCCCGATCTTCCTCCTCGATCCTCATCTCCTCGATGCGCCCCTTGTACCGCGCCCGGATGCGCTTTTTAACCGGCGCCAACGGCTCCCGGCCCTTTTTGCTCCTATGATCGCGGTGGTGATATCCCCCGTTTTTCGGGGCCTTGAATGTTCGGCTTATTCGAGACGGCATACATCCCAAGCATAGCCGATTTCCGTCATGAATCCAGCAGAGACCGAGACCCTTTTTTCCGGGTCCTGATTTCAAAACCGCGCCGCCGCAGCTGCTTTACCCAGTACCAGACCGCCTGCCAGCTCACCCCGTAAAATCCCGCCACGGCGCCGACGCTCCAGCCCCTCTTATTTACGAGGCCGGGAATCGCAAGTACCTGCCTTTTTGTCAGCTTATCGGTTTTTTTCATATTCGGAAACTATTGCCTGGACTCTCTGCTTGGATATGCCATAAATCTTTCCAATCTCGTGCAGCTTAGCGCCGGTTTTCCGCATCTTAATCATCTGCCGATCTCTAACTCGCGCCGCTTCTCCCCTGGCCCACAAACTCCTGTCTTTTGCAGTAATTGCACGGAGTTTTGAAGCTAGGTAGGGCCAGCGCTCAACTTTTAATATGGCTGCGATCAGCTTGGAAAAAAACTTTGGAGAAGCAACGGCCCCGCCACGGAACAAAAGCCTCAAATAAGTATCTCCAAATCCAAAATGATCGCTAAACGCCCGCACTGATATTCCCAGCGCATAGAAGCGTTTTTCAATCGGAGCGGAAAAATCTTTTTGGTACCTCATACTCAAAGTTTCTCCATCATCTCCCTCGTCTTTTTTATCGCATCATGTACTCCGATTTTAATGGCCATGCGCTCCAACTGCTCGGGCGCCTTAAAAAGGCACACCCCGATCGATGGTGCCGTGCCGAACACGCCCTGATTGGTGCCTCCCATACCTCCCATATCGCCATCGCCCTTTTTGTGCACGATAAAAAATCCTCCCTGAACATTCCCGTGGCTGACTACAATGCGCCCGTCCCTCTCGCTCCGGATCTCCACGATCCAGGTCTCATCGCTTTTTATAGAGTCGTTTTTTTCAATCGTTTCCCTGCAGCTCATATTGATTTCTTAACTGAATTAAATCCCTCCCAAAACGCCGCCAGCAGCGGGTTCTCCCCTTTGACTTTTTTCGCTCCAATATGTACCTCCAAAGGCGCGAGCTCCTCCTGCCTTGGAACCCGCGCGCGATCCTCAAAAATAATCCAGCGCCTTCTCGCCACCGGCATCATGGTCTATTTCCCAAAGACCGCAAATATCGGCGACCACTTCGTGCCGCTCCTCGAGCACAACAAAAGCCATGCCAGGATTCGCCTTGCGATATCCCTCGGCAAACTTTTTGGCGCTCTCCAAGTTGAACGACCGAAACTGGATTTTGTGTGCCATGCTCTCATTCTGCTCCGCGGTGGCCGTGACCACTTGATAGATAATCCGCTTGCTCATAAACCTTTCCCACACGGTCGAATCACGATGCCCTTTTTCGTCTTGAAAAATCCGACCCGCTGCCATTTCCCGCGGAAAAACTCTTTGCTGGTCATGAATGGTTTTTCTTTCCTGTTCCATTTCATAAAAAAATTCCGGCGCCAATGCCCGGAATCATCAAACTATCCGCAACCGGGCAATCGGTCACTGCTTAATTTTTACGTTACCACCATACCATATCCCGCCTATTATGTCAAGTGCCAAAGGTCACTTTCGTACCCGAATACCGATCAAACCCCTCTTTGTATAGCACCAGACTACCAATAACCCCGAATCGCCCCTATTTAGCACCGAATTTCAACGCTGGCGCCCTATTAGGATTCATCCCGTGGGAGCCATCCCGCCGCCAGGACTCCCCGAACCGGCAAGCCCGGACGCCGCGCCAAAGCGCAAGCCCCAGGTCGTCCTTTAGAGACGGTGGTCGGCCCTGCCAGGGTCTAATGGTCTTCCGGAAGATCGAGAACGGTTTTAGCTCTCGTACCCAGCCCGGCCCTCTTAGCAAGTATCTTGTCCACGGTCATTTTTTTCAAACCGTAGAGCTCGCCGAGCTCGGAACGCGAGAAACCTCCGCGCAAATATACAGTCGTGATCGTCGCCTGCGTATTCTCCGGCACGTTCTTTAATGATCTGTCCCCATCCATATTTACTTTATGATCCCGATCATCCGGGCGCAAGTCCAATGAAATTGCAATCCCCGACCGAACATCCAAGCGGCCAGTTCGATCTGTTGCGTGTCGTTCCAAATATCCGGCAAGTCGATTCCCATCTGCGCGGCGTGTCCATAGAACGTACCGTCTTGGAATTGAAACAATCCCTTGCTTCCAGTCCCCGGATCATTTTTATTAAGCGCCTCCGGATTCAATCCCGACTCGCATATCGCCACGGCCATCATCTGCTCCGCATCAGCTCCATGCCTTTCCGCCGCGTCTTTTATGAGCGGCAAGTAGTGCTCCTTCCGCTCCGGCGATCCCCAGTAAGAGGAGCCACTCGTCTTTTGCGAGGACCTTTTCGAATACGAGATCGCGGGAATCTCCCACGCGCCGATCGTCTCGACCGTCAATCTCGACTCCCTGACAATCGCCAACGCTCCCCCAGCCCCTATCGCCAAAACCACCGCAATTCCGGCCCACCTTTTTATAAAGGTAACCGTAGCGCGGGTTAAGAATTAGGCATCCCGTTGCGCAACGCCGACACTGTGAGCGCCCCGAGGATGAGCTCGATCGCCTTCTCTTGTTCGATCTGCCCCAAAATCAATCCGGATACGGCATACAGAACCGTGACCGCGGCCAGCAGATAAGTTTTGCGTCCTCTTAATTTTTCCAAAATCTTGTACATATTCTTAAAATCTACTCATTTTTAGTCAAATCTACTCATTTTTGATGTTAACTTCCCTCTTAACGGTTAACACGATGGACGGCAAGGTCGAATATCGGCCCGCGATTTCTGCTCCGAGAGTATAAGTCATTCACCAAGTCTGTGAATGAGTAACCGAGATAAGTTGCCGCATTCACTAGCCGAAACCAGTCCTTGGCGGCGAGTGCTCGCGCCCTGTCCGTGGCCGCGAAAGCCCTGTATATGGCCTCCCTTAGCATTATAGCATTGCGCTGTTCGCTTTGGAGGTTGCGTGGCTTCTCGATCGTCGGGACTTTCTCCACTTCCTTCTCCTCGTTCGGCAGGTCCGCGGAGATCCAGCCCTGTGCATACAACGGCGTGCTGTATGGGATCCAGGCGTACCCCTCGTCCCCCCATTCGCGCCCCTTGCTGTCGAGGACCTCGATCGCCCCCCTGTCGTCGTCAAAACCGGTCGCGGTCAGCGCGTGGCCGAACACTATGGGTCCGCTCATCATGAGAGTCCCGTCCTTTTCAACCTGCGCGTATTTTCTCCAGTACATTCCGATCACGACAGGCGCCCTGCGCTCGACGAGCGCGCGCCTGATCCCCTGGTGCATATCGCCGACCTCCACCGCCACCGAGTCTTTCGTCTTTCTTTTCGCAGCCCTATCCATCGCGGAGCGCGATATCTCCGGCATGACCGGATCGGCCGGAACATGGATCTCCGGATAATCCGATTCAAGGACCGTCCCGAACTTCATCGGGACATACGTCGCCATGTGAAGCCACGTTCCCTTCTCCGAAAGCCCGTCGATCTGCTTTGCCATCGCGTAGACTCCCATACCCGAATAATCCTCATATTGCCCGGTCTCTACGGTTTCCTGATATTCGCGTAAGTACGCCCCGGCCCATCCCACGCAATCATAGTTTTTTTGGATACCCGCTTTCGGCATCAGATTCCGCAGCGAGAACGACCTCGGCATAGACTCCGGCAACATCCCGCCGAATTTTAGCCACGGCAGTCCCCCCAATATCGGGTCCGGATTCGCCCCGCCAAGCGTAACAATTCTTTTCCTGCGCAGAAAATCAAAAAACATACTATTTACTCTTTAATAGCTTTTGTATTATAATATATCTATATGATATCCACAAAATGTTTTCAATGCAAAAAAGAATTTTTTTATAAATTTCTCTCAGATAATCGCAAATTTTGCTCAAAAAATTGCCGACGCGCAAATCATGTTCAACGCTTTTCCGGTTCCTTAAATCCAAACTATAATCCAAAATCCCGTATTCAATCAAAATGTCTAACCTGCAAAAAAGAGTTCTCATATTATAAAACATCCAGTTTAGGAAAATTTTGCTCCCATAAATGCAATTCCCTCTCTCGTCATGGAGAAAAATCTCCATCTTGGTCTGGTGGTCGGCGTTTTCAAGGTGGATATATTCTCATCTTCAATAAAATCACCCGCATATATACTTTTGAGCATCGCCTTAAAATGGAAGAATTTTTGGGACGCAAACTTAAAAAGGGAGAGATTATTCATCATAAGAACCATGATAAATCCGACAATCGGATCGAAAATCTCCAGCTTCTGACCCGTGGCCAGCACAATAAAATCCATAGCGGAATGGTTGGTCATAAAAAAATTCATCTTGAATGAATTTTTTAGCCATTATGGTTAATCAAAAATTCCCGCAAATCTTTTATGGCCTGAGTTAGTTCTTCCAAAGCAGTCGTAGAATGTGTTAAATGGTTGGACACGAGCGTCTTCAAAATGGATATCGCGTAGATCGCGACTCCTATTCCTCCCGCCTGCATTGTGAGTTGCACAAGATCCATATTTAAATAAGATTTCCTCTTTTTGCCAGCTGAAACACCAAGTCCTTGATATCGGCGTCGGACAAGTCAGACCCTTTCTTTTTCGTTTTATATTTGTCCCTGCTTGCCAACTCCTCCTCGTCGGGCAAGTTTTCAATCGCGCCTGACTGGCTTCTTATAGTTTTCATAAAATTATGTATTAAGCGACACTCCCAATCTTTTTGCGTAAGGAGTCAAAGCAGTATCGACCCTCGATACTATCAGCTTCACTTTCAAATCTTCCTCCGCCGGTGATGACGTGTAGGTGTACTCGTCCTCAACTTCGTTGTTTGTGAAGTCGACTATGGATTTTACAAAAGTCATGTCCGCATAGCTCGCCGCCGCCCCGCTATTCACCAGCGACACCTGAGGTTTGACGTCAACCCTTTCCACGAAAGAGGTCGTAGTATAGGCGTTGGCCGTGGCTGAAAAGGTCAAGGTGGTGACGCCGCCGCCGAAAGTGGGCGTGGCCGTAAGCGTTTTTCTCTCGCGCAACAAATTGGTTGAAGTATAAATATCAATAGTGTTGGTGTTGGCAAATTTCCCCGTCTGGTCGCCGGATATGGTCAAGGTCGTCGCCCCGATTGATATGCTGGCCGCCAGATTGAAGCGCGCCGAGAAATTTCGCACCACCCAAAGCCGAGCCGTCTCCATCGACTGCTGGAAAGCCGATAATATGCTTTCGTAAGTTCCCGAAGTTGGATTTGAACCCACCGCAATATCAGTAGAAAATACCGCAGCCCCATTGTTTGTGAGCGTATTCCCGTTCACCGTGCTATCAAGTAGACTATTATTCAATTTCCAATACGCCTTTAATCCTGTTTCTGTTCCTACCAATTCAATTGTTCTGTTGGTGCTTATTTCGGTAAGCGTTCTTACTGTATTCCAAATTCGGACATCATCAATTTTACCATCGTGAAATTTATTAGCCCCAGAAGTTGCCCCAATGGTTACGGCTTCCGCATTATTAAATAAGTTGCCAGCAGTATTAGCTTGGGTCGTTACCAATGCGCCATCTAAATACAATTTAGTTTCTCCAGTTGCGTCATTCCTTGTAACAGCAACGTGATACCACTGACCAAGAGTTGGAGTGGCATTAAAAAATAAGTCGTTGTTAACACCAGCTTGTCTAAAACCTGCGTTCCATCTATCTGTTCCAGCAACTGCGGCTGGTCGCCATTCAATAAAATAATTACCAGAGTTATCTCCACCAGCACGACCTCCCTTTACGACAATCACGGCATCAGTAACAGTAGGCAAACTTTCAAATTTAACATTCACTTCTACTGTTACATCAGCAAGAACATCCAAAGATGTACTATCAACAGCGGAAAGATATTGAGAGCTGTCCTTCTCTAAATCTATTGAAGCGGCAGAATTTAAAAGCAATTTTCTATTTGCGGTATCTATGTTGGCATCTGTAAGCAAAGCCGTTTTTGTTGTATTGGAAAATCCGTCAAAAAATAATCCTTGAAAGGGTGTTATCTGGCTCGCGAAATAATTTTCAAGATACAGCTCGAAAATGTTGTGGGCGTTCTGAAAAATAGCAGAGGCAAAATCATTTATATCAACCGCCAAAACCTGCTCCCCTGCGATAAAATTATTTCTTACGGACATATTTTACTTATTAAGAAATTGTGAGGGTATAGTCGATCGTGAGCGTCTCGCTCGCCGTCTTCGTGATGTTGATCGCCACCCTCGAAAAAAGCGTCCCGCTATTCACGGTCGCCGTGCCGTTTATGAAAAGCCCGGCCTCTCTGAAAGTTCCCGAAACTTCGGGCGCGGTATAAAAGGCCGTCACGAATCCGACGTTGTTGGAGTTGGTCGCCGATGCCGTGTCCTTGCGGAACGTCTCGGTCTGTAGCTGCGTGTCCCCATTCGCCGGCGCAGTGACGCCGGTGCCGAGCGCCGTCTTGTTGATCCGGAGCGCGGCCGGAGACGGCGTTGCGCTCGTAAGATGATTGGCTATCGCCGCTCTCCCCACGGTTGGAAGCAGATTTCTATAAGTTTGCACCCGCTTGATCCTGCCAGTCACGGCGTCCCTTATGGTGAACCTCCAGATGCCGACCATTTTGACTCCCTCATTGATATTTTTCATACAAAATCATTATAGCAAATTAACCGAGCGGTGACCCGTTCAAAATAAATTGGCGTTTTGTGTCCGGCCCTCCCACCGAGACAGTCGGAATCCACGGCCCGAAGACGAATTTGGTTGCATAATTGAGCGGCTGCTCAAACGTGGCCTCCACGGCCGTGAGATTTTCGGCTTGAAGATTGTGCGAGATCGACGTGGCCACCGATTCCGTGATCGCCACGTCCTCGAATATGGAGAACAGCCTGTCCACCACCTCATTTTGCCCGATCTCGATCTGCGACGACGGATCTTTGATAAGCAGTTTGTTAAGTAGATCCACCATGCCGACATTCTCCGAGGCCAGGAGATGAACTTCGTAACTCAAGGCGGAAGGCGTACGCAGCGTCGTGATTATCCTTTGAATCTTGTAGTCGCGGTTGATTCCACGGATGCTGGAATTTACATTGATAGTTTGCCCCGTCCTCAAGCCAGAAGTATGGGTCTCGAACCTTCCCTCGTTTGCGGTCTGCCCATACTTTTGAAGTTCCGCGTCAGCCCGCTGCGACGCTGCGGCACGACTTTTTATTGTCTTGTCAATGATCACATACTGAAAAGTCCCGTGTTGGGCGATCGATGACAAATCCAACTTCTCAGCGATAAGCGGAAAAATCGGAATACCGGTTGTCTTGATCCTGTCATTTACGGCCGGCTTATTGTTTTCCCTGAAAATCAGCACGCCCCTGTTCGGATTGTAGAGCGCGTCGAAAAGAGTCGGATCGTCCTTTCCATCCGCTCCCACGGCCAGTGTCACGAAAGTGGTCGGAGTGGCCGCGAGCGCTTTCTGCGACGTAAAATTGTCCAGCGAATACCCGACGAAAAACGCCCTTTGGTCGCCGTCCGCCACCTGGTTATTCGTGACCTGATCACCCTGGATGTCCCCGCCGCGGATGATGATGTGGTTTCGTATCTGGTGGGTATTCTGCTCGACATGGAGGGAGTTCCAGACGAAATTCTGGGACGTATCTGTAAGATTGAACGGCGCGCTTATCGCCGCCTCCTGGAAAAAAAAGATGACCTTGTCGTAGTCGACATACCAATCATAATTCCCGAGCGTCTCGGCGAGCTTCTGCAGCGATTGGGACACAGTCAGATAATTGAAAACTATTTTTTTAATGATCGTTGGAGCGTTCACTCCCCCAGTAGTGAACCCGGCCTCGACGAAAGTCGAGACGATGCTCGAGATAATCGAGTTGGCCGAGGTATCGGAATAAGTAGTCGTGACCAGCTTCCGATCCAGCGTGTGCGTGAAATCCTTGCAATGAACTGCGAAAAATTTGAGGTTGGCAATTATCTCGTCCTCGGTCTCTATGACCACGCCGCCAAAAATTTTGGTGGAATCCTCGAAAAGCGTGACCTCGTCTCCGAGCACTGGCCTATATGTCTTAGTCCCGTAATTGCGGATTGAAAACTTGAGCGTGTCCGGTTCTTTTGTGAGCACCTCTATTTTTTCAATGCTTTTCCAATCCACCTGATCAGTTTTGTCAACCGCATTCACTTTCAAAATTATGGCCATATTTACAGAATTTACAGACCGATTTTAGATACCAACTTTAGCCGACCGACGATCATATCTCCGATACGGATCGCTGCCTGCTCGCCACTCATAAAAGTATTTCCAGTTATCACGACCGTAAGCCCTCCGAATCCCCGGCCAAACCGATTAAGCGGAATAACGGCTTCTGGACCAGCTTCGCCTATAATTCCAGGTGTTGGTCGTGTGAAAATTCCACCTTCAGCGTTTAATGGAAGACCCATAACCTTTCCGAATCCGCTAATTATTCCTCCTACTAATCCTCCAATAGATGGAATTCTGCTCGGCGATATGGTCGCTATCTCCGCAACATTCTTTAATGCCTCTTTGAGAAAACCAGAAACTTTTTGAAAAGCCTCCTGCGCCTTTGTCACTATTTTATCTGCGACATCGAAGAAAAAGACTCGCAACCCTTCCCACGCGTCGAACCACATCGTGGATATCAGCACCAGTCCTCCCCCGAAAACCACTCTGAGGAGCGAGAATAGTACAATCAACCCGAGTTTTATTTTCTCTGAATTTTCATTGATGATCCTCACTATCTCATTCCAATTCAGCGCAACCACAGCGACTATCGCCCCCAAAATACCTGCGGCAAGCGCAATCCATCCCCCCAGTCCCAGCGCCAACGCCGTGAACATAGCGAACAGAGCGGCCGAAGTTATTGTTATTATTCTAGCCCAGCCGGTCCCAAAAGTATCGACAAGGCTCGCAAAAAGCTCATTTGCAAACTTGATCGGATCGCGCAGTGCCAGATCAAAAGTGTCCATTACATCCTTAACTGTCACCCCGAACTCCCCGAGGATAAACATCGTAAAAATTATGGTAGCGATCAGTGCGCCAAAGGCGATTCCTCCTCCAACTCCAACTAGTGTAAATAAGGATGCTATCACTGGCTTAATGATAAAAATGGCCCCAGCTAACGCCAAAAATGAGGCGCCGGCGATGATTATAAGTCCGATCACATTCCGCAGCGCCGGACTTGCCACCAATATCCTGTTTATTCCATCCAATATGTCCCCAAAAAATGTTGAAATAGGCTTCCCGGCCGATTCCAAAATATCGTCGAAGATTGCTTTTATCCGATCCCACTGTTTAGCGAAAGGGTTGAGCTCATCAGTGAGCCCCTTTACCCTGGCCTCCAAAATGGCCATTATGTTCTCCAAGCTGGAGAACGCCGGAACCGAGAGTCCGAGCTGCTCGAGCAGGAATATGAGCGCCCTGCGATTCCCGTCCGTCGCACGAAGCAAAAGATTTGATGCGTCGCTGGCATTCAAAAGACCCAATCTTTGAAGTTTGAAAAGTGTATTAGTAAATCCGATCGCCTTGTTGGTGTCCTTGATCCTGTTGGCGAGCTTGGCCGTGGCCACCAGAAACTCGTTGTTGGACACTCCGGTGGTGAAGCTCAACTGTCGAGCGTAGTCCTGAATCTGCTTGGTGGCGTCGTTCACCCCGCCGCTTCCTTGAATGAATCCGCGCAGGAAGAATTTGGCCTGCGCCTGCGAAAGCGCGGCCTGTTCCGATGCCCTTATGACGGCTTGAAGCCCGCGCGTGCCCGCGTAGGCCGACAAGAGCGTCAGAGCCCCCTGTATCGCCGGATTTAGGGCGCCGAAGGATTTGGTCACCTGCTTGGTCTGCTCCTTGAATCGGCTCATCACCGCGCTGGCCTCGTCGCGAGCTTTAAGCAATATCTCAAGTGGAATTGATGCCATATTGGTTTGATTTGGGATTATTTTTCTCCGTCTCCTTTTTCTGGTATTCGGCTTCTATCTCCATTTTATCTTTTATCACCTGAATAAACCAGTAGGGCTGTGATAGATACTCATAATAGGTCCATCCGAACCGTTCGCACATTTCCGCAATTAAAATCTCCTCGGGAATCCCGTCCCCGAGGTCTGAGAAAATATGGGAGCGATAGCCGTAGACTATGCGCTCCCTTTGCCTAAAAAATCCTGGGAGAGCTTGTTTATCTCGTTTATTACGAATTGATAGTCATCATTGGGCAGATCCTGCAAGGTCTGAACGATGTTCTCCTTTGATCCGTTCACCGAGACCACCGACAGCTCGAGTGTCTTCCGCTCGGCCTCGAGAAAGCTGTCGGCTTTTATATTCTTAACGCCTGGCTTTCCATCCTCTCCGCTAGAGGTGTCTAGCTCGGCCCCCTTCAAAAAAATAGCGTGGAGCTTCCGCATCTCCCCGCCCGTAAGATATGTTTTAATCTCGATCTTATTTCCCCTCGGCGTCTCCACCATTTTTGTTTCTCGATCCATAGAAATAAAAAATTAAGTTGGCAATCTTTTAATTACTTTTTAATAAGCGGCACTGAGAGTATTCCGCAATACGGCCGTGATCATCTTCGCATCCGTGAGCGAATAAAATCCCTTGAAGTTCACCGTCTGTCTGATGATGTCATTGTTTCCCTGAGAACGCGCCACCTCGCTGATCTTGACCTTGGCAAGCTCGATAGTGAGCCGAGGATTCGAAGTCGCCCCGATCGTGACTGCCGAATTGGTCAGACGGATCCTCAATGCGCGCGCCGCGTCTCCGACCAAAAGGGTGTCGATGAATGTCCGGTCTTCATAGAGAAGCTCCATCGATCCCTCAACCATAAACTGCTTATTGAGCCTATCGCTGGCGTTGACGTTTCCGATGACCTGATCGTCCTCCAGGTTCTTCGAGATTGTCAGCGTGAATTTTTTAATAGAGATGGCAGAAGCCGCATCCAATCCCGCAAGGGATGTCGCGAGCTTCAACTCTCCATGCTGCGGCAAAAATATATTTTCGGCGGTATAAGACGGCGTCACGGAGTCAACCGCGCTGGTATTGCCGCGGAATTTCGCGGTGTATTCTGCATAGCGCGCAAGCTCGACGTTCATCTCAAGACTGTCAACCATCGAGAGGGCGAAGCGCAATCCCACGCCCGCATTGGCCTCGGAGACCGAGACCGTGAGTGAAGGATGCTGCGCGGACTGCGAGACGCTGAAAGCATGATCGTACACTCCAGTCTCCACGAGAGCCGGAGCCGCCTCTGTTCCGAGCGCCGAGAGAATCCACAATCCGAAGCTTGTGTCGTTTATCCTGCCTTTCAATTCGCCGTCGCTTGATTTCAACACAACGTCCGCGTTTTGTGCATCCTCGATGACCCCGACCGAACTTTCGTCCACTATCTGCTCGATCTTGTCGTCCTGGGTGAGCTCCATCTTTGGAAGCCAATATGTGGGATCAAGGGCTGTTCCCCTCACCGCCTCCTTGGCTATTCCGATGCTTAATCTTCGGCCGATTATTTTTGCCATAAAATTATTGCTTATTGTTCAAAAGATTTTTTAATTTTTGGTTAGCCTCCTCCAGGGAGGTCGCCTCTACAACTATACCATGATCGGGAAAAGTATATTTTATCGCGGCCTTTTCGGCCTCGTTTTTTTGCAGTTTATTTTTCGCCTCTTTGATCATATAAATAAATTATAGCACAGAGGATGCCACCTTGACACGCAAATCAAGCTGCTGCCATACCGTATCTCCCTGGGGGCTCTGTTGCTCTGTCCGGTCCCCCTCGACCGGCATCATCCAGTCAACATTGCCGGAGAGGGTTATGTTATCCACATCCTCCAGCGCTTCGACCACTTTCTTCGTGACCGTGTCAAGATAGCTGTTGGCCTGAGCGGCTCCGCTTTGCCCAACTTCGGCGATCAGATAGATCGTAAACATTATCGTGCGCAAGTTCTCTGTATTAGTGAGCATCTCATTCTCGCTCCGAGTTACGTCGAAAATTATGGCCGGATAGCCCTCGATGTTCGGGTTCCGCCGATCGTAGACGAAAGCGACCTCCGTAACGGTCTGCAGAAGCGTCTTTAACTGCGTTCTTATTGTCGCGAGATTATACGGCATATCAGGAACGGAGACGTGCGACGTCTTCCGTTATCTTTCTGGCGGCGGCTAAAAATATCCCCTGAATCTTCTCGGTCGCGCGTTTTGTCCCGACGGCAAGGAATCCAGCTACGGCCTGCTTATTCATTGACGGATTTTTATATCTTGTCCCTTCGTGTAGTTTGTCATGTACGAATCGCGCATAAGGTAGGTCACTTCTTATCGAACCCTGAAAAGGTGCAAATCTCGGAACGCGCAAGTCGGCCAGGAGCCGTCCCGTCTTGACCGGAGTCCTTGGGAAAGTTTGAAACTGTATTGCGGCAAGGCTTTTGGCGATCGCTAATCCGATGTGTCCTTCAGCAATAGCTGGAAATCTCTCGATCGTTCTTTTTAGTTTGTCGAGGTTTTTAATCTCGACCGTGATTGCTGCCATATTATTGAGTCTCAGGTTTTACCATCAAAATACGCTTATATTTAGTCGCCCCTCCACGATCGTGGTTGGCGACGCCGCGCACGGTGTATTCCACCGAATCAATCGTGACCTTGTCCGTCTCCCGGATGTCGACGTCAGTCTCCACTATCAGATTGAATCCGAATCCGAACTGGACGCCATTCACTGAGGATGCCTCCTCCGAAAGTGGCCGAAGATAGCCGGTCGCCGTTCCGACCGAAGCATAGCTCGATTTGTTGCCCACATATGTCTGCCGCTTGATGGCGGAGATTGTTTTTTGATTCGTGAAAGTTCGCACAAAATTTGATTGTCGTAAACTAAAGCGTTATCGTGTGCTTTTTATATTTCTCCAGCACCGCCGATACCTCGGGCGCCAGCGCAAGAGCCTGCCCCGGATCCGCATAGGTCACGCTCTGCCCCTCCGTGCTCTCAGATTTAATGCCTTGAGATGCCCTAAGGTTAAAAAGTTTTGCCGCCATCTGCGTCGCCGCCATTGTGAGATCGAACGGTAGCGTATGTAACAACGGATCAGTCTCGTCAGCAAAAGCTATTTTATATCCGGCCGTATATGTGAACCGCAACGATTTCTCGCGGGTCGCGATGACCGCGACCGTCGCGAAGAACTTGATATATCCCTCCTTGCCGTAGAGCAGATAGTCGTCCGCGCTAAAGTTATTCCAAGTCGGCGTGGATATTGTTCCGCTCCTGTATTGGACGGACGAGAGCGATCCGGTCACCGGAAGCTGACGCAAAAAAACCTTGTCACCAGCGGGCGCGTCATACTCCTCGTTGGTATAGGTCGTCTCCTTGAACCTGCGCCCTCCACAAAAAGACTCGACGAAATCAGTGACCTGGTTCACCAAAAGCTCGATGACCGAGTCGTGCGTGCTTCCGGTTATCCCCAGGAGTGTTTTCACTTTATCCACAGTGGTTAAATTGTGCGCAAGTGCAGGCATAGATTTCCAAAAAAGGGGCTATTTTTTGCCCCCTTTAGATTTGGGCTTCTCCGCCCCTGATTTTTTTGGCTTATCGGCCGTTTCTTCATCCTCTCCGACCTCCTCGAAATCCGCCTGGTCGAGATGCGCGACCTCCTTTGCGTCGCGAACCTCCCCCGCCTCGATCCGTTCCCCACCTGCAATAATTATATTCACTTTTGCTCTTAATTTGCTCATATCGATTTTTGTTAATTCTCTTGATCCTCGGCACAGACGCGCCTTTGCGCCGAGAGTCGGGATAATCAACTCATTTTCCAATCGATATGGCCACCATGGTCCAGCCAAGAATGACATTTTACACAAAGCTGCGCCCAATCTTTTCGTTCACGTTTATATTGACCAGACAAATTCGCCCACTCAAAATAGTTTTTTTTACTTCTCATCGGCTTGCCTCTTGAAGTGATTTTCGGTTTAGATTTTATCCCGCACCGCTCGCAAAACGTGGCTTTTCCATAGTTTCTTTTCACCCATGAATGAAGCGCCATATAGCCAACCTTTTCTCCTCTCCAATTCGGATGCTCAATTCCTCTTAGCAAGCAAGGAATAATGGATTTGCGCTGATATTCTGTCCATTTTTTTCCACGCTTTGCTTCGGACATTTTCCTCCGACTTTCTTCGCTGAATGGAATGCCCTTGTTCCATGCGACCATTATCCCAATTTTTCCTTTGTTCCAAGGAATCCGGCCGAGTTTATTTTTATTCGCGCATTTTACCGAGCAAAATCGTCTATATTTTTCCCATTCTATTTTTGAAGTATTGAGCAATTTATAAAATCTTTTGCCGCAGATTTTACATCTACGAGAGGGTATAGCCATGGGGCCATGTTATACCCTCTTAATCGTAGAGTCAATACATACTCAACTCAAGTAGCACTTGTTTTCAACGCGGCAAACGCCGCCGGAAGACCGACCGCGATTGCATGACGTTGCATCACGCGCACCGCGCTCATGTTCTTCTCGAACAGATTGTCCGCTCCGACCGTGCCCTCGCGAGCAATGTCCACGCCGATATCCTTGCGGCGGCCCCAGTACAAATGTCTGAGGTTGCCGAAGATAATATACTTCGTGGAAACTGCCGTTGTGGAAGGCATCTTGTCGGAAAGGTACACGGGATATCCCCAAAGGGTACCCGCAACCGCGTTCGGCATGCCCACTACTCCGGACGGCGTGAGAACTGGAGTCGCGGCCGAGGCGAAGTAGTCGCCGCCGGTCGAGCTCTTTTTCTTCTGTACGATCGCCCAGACTGTTCTGTGCATGACGAAAGCCGCTCCCTGCAAAGCCCAAGGCTTCACCTGCGCGATCAAGTCGCGAAGATTGTCCGGTGTCGAGGCAAGCTCGAAAGTCGAGTTGCCTGTCGGCGCCGTAACAACCGAGACCCCCGCGTCCCCGAGAATCCCCGTGAAAGGGGTCCCGACACCCGCAAGTCCCTGGTTGTCCGCCTCTCCCGCGATGGCCTCGGCGAAAAGCTCGGTGAGCAAGTCGACGAGGTCGACGTTGGCGTCCTCAAGCAGCTCGTTTGTGAGCGGCGTGATTCCGACCAAAGTCTTTGAGCTAAGCAGAACCTCGGCGAGCGTAGGCTGTGAAGCCGTCGCTGCCGCGCCTTCGCCGGGATAGCTGACCGTCACCGAAGCCGAGAGCCGCGGGATGCGCAGCGTGTCGCTGCCCATCGGATACGGCTTCGAGAGCTTCGGAACGAGTCCGAAATCCTCCACGATGCGGTTCACTTCCGCGGCAAACTCATCCGGGACAACAAAGCCTCCGGCCGAGCCGGTGCCCTCATTCATCGCCTTAAAGTTCGCCAAAGTCGGGGCGTCCCTGTGGTACACAGCCTTGAAAAAGGCCGCTACTCTCTGCTTCTTGTCGAGCTTCGCAAGATCCTCCTGCGACTTGCCGATAAGATGAGCCGGGTACATTCCGAATTTGCGGTCGATCTGGTCCAATCCGAGCTCCTTGATCCGGGCTTCTACAGCCTGGCCCAAGAGCGCTTTCAACTGTTCCTCTGTTAGTTTGGTTGGTTCCATACTAAAAATCTTTTTCAAGCACCGCTTAGGATGCGCTTTAGAATCGCATTGAGCTGCTCATTGTGCTTATCCGCAGCTCGGGATGAGCTCAATAGCCCCTTGAGCGTCTCCTCAGGGATTTCTATCAAGCCTTCCCCATCCTTCGACTTTTGATCCCCGGCCCCGCGAGAATTTCCGCCGCTCCTTTCGGACGGTTCGGTTGCGGTAAGCAACCTCTCCAAGACGGCGATTGATTGCGACATTTGTTTGACGGCCTCCGCGATAATCTCCTTGTTCTTCTGCGACATCACGGGGCCGATTTTTTCCACTTCGTAGCATTTCACGCCCCCGCAAGTTTTGCCCTTCTCCGGCTTGCAGATGGCGGCCGAGACTCCCTCGGTCAGCTCTATCGTGCGAAAGGAATCCTCCTGGCACATTCCGGGCTCGAACTGCCGGAATCTCCAGCTGCTCTCGGTCTCGTCCACCTTGTCGTGCCGGAATCCGTTATCCTCGGCCCACTTCTCCGCGTCGGCAATCGCCGGGAACTTTTCTTTACTCAAAATAATTGTTTGAATCTCGGTAACTTCCTGTTTTGATTTTTCGCTTTCAACTGGGGCTGTTTTCTCAGGAGTTTTTTCGGGCTCAGCTTCTTTTGCGGTCTCAGAGGCATCCTCAGGTTTATCCACAGGATCAGATTTTTCGTCCTTGAGAATTGAAATATCGAGCCCTTTTGATATGGCCAGTGCCAATGCCTCGGGGTTAGCCGGAACCGGCACGAACGATACCTCGAGTAGCTCCGCTTTTGTGATGATGTTGCCGTTTCGCTCTTTTGGTATAAAGCCAACACTCACGGCATTTACAATTTTTTCTGCCACCAGTAAGCGCACCTGCTCGGCCCGGGGATTGGCTTCTTTTGAAGCAAATCTGCCCTCTACCACAAGCCCGCGCTCATCTATGGAAATAATCTCAGCCGCGCCAATTGGCAACGAACTGTAATCATGCGCCCATAAAATTGATGGATTTTTTTTGAAGTTTTCCACGTCCCACCCATTGGGATCGATACTCTCGCCATCTCTATCAATGGCTGAGTTTGAGGCAAGGACCTGGAACCTATCCGTATCCTTGACCTCTACAACGCACTTTATAAACTTTTTCATAAGAGAGAGATTTTAAGTTTCAATAAAATTATAGCACAAACCGCCCAAGATGTGCATATCTCATTGGGCGATTATTTTTTTAAGTATGGCAAAAAAATTACTTCCAACCTGGAATATGCCAACAAATTCCCATCCATTATTGAGATGGTTGTCGAGCGCCGATTCTATCTGATTTTCCGTGACTGTCGGCAAAATCAATACCACTTTTGATTTCATTCTCATAAAATTGTCGCGCTCAAAAGATTGAGCCTGTAAGCCTCATCCTCGATGTGTTTGACATCGCTCCAGAGAATCGGGGCGATTATTTTCGCCTTGAACTGCGCATAGGTCAGCTCCAAGACGAACGTCGTCTCCGAAATCAAAACATTATCCACTTTTAGCGCTGTCGCTTTGAAATTGGTCTCGAAATCCGTCCGGTCCGCGTCATTCGACGCCGGTTTATTTATCACTGTCGCTCCGCTTTTGTATAAAACAGTTTTGTAGAGATAGTTGGCCATAGATTATTCCTCGGCCCAATCGACCATGACGCTATGCAGAGTATTGTTAAGCGTTGGGTCAACCGTGACGAGTACTGCGTCTCCCTCCGAAAGGAGCATATCGAACTTGAAATCCGTGGGAGATGCGGCGGTTTGCGCCCTGATTAGCGTTCCCCTCGCCGATATTGTCGGGGCCGAGAACGCCTGCATGACCGTGGCGTTTCCTCCCGTGAACTTTTTATTTGTCAATGTCACCGCCGTCCCGTTCGCAGTGACGGTCGGATTTTTATAGATTCTGAACGTGGATACTTGCCCCACTCCTCCGCCCTCAATGTTTCCAACTATTGTATATACGCGCAAGGTTTTTCCCGACCCTACCGGATTTTTGAGCAGGAAGAAATCGTTTTCGCCCGTGCCGATTATCGCAATGATATTAGTCGTCGTGAAAAATGCCTGCCCCTCATCGGTTCGTCTTTGCTCGTGGGTTCTTATTATGCCTTTGCTCAACATATTAGGTTATTTCAGTTATTCTGGCATTGCCACTCGCTACGCTCCACACGCCCTCAATGATTCCGGTGTACACCCCGCCATTATTCCACTCGTAAAATCCATCTGGCTCAATTTTAACCGTAAAACTCGTACTGGATGCACCAGTGCCGAGTTTAAGAAACAAGTTGGCGCTGTTTGAATCATTAAACACCGAAAAATGTTTGCGATTCATGTTTAAAGCCAAAAGCGTAACTGCCGTGGTTGACGCGGCAACGCTCGTAACCAAGGAGGATGACGCTTTTTCAAGAAGTGTCCTGATTCTTTTCAAAACAGCTATTATTGAACCATTGCCAGTTGCTTCCACATCCGTGCTCGTTCCTAAATCCGTGTCAATGTTCGTTAGCAATGATTCAACTGTGTCTGTGTTATCAATTATTGACTGTAGTTTGGCCTCAACTGTATCTAAATCTGTGTGTAACGTATCTAACTTAGCCTCAAGCTGGTCAGTGTTTAAGTTGATGCTGTCCGCGTCGATGTCAATGTTCTGCACCGCGGTTTTTATGGCATCGAGCCGCGTCTTGACGCCATCCAGGTTGATGTCGTTTCCGGCGATGACTTGCTGGATGCTCTCGTAAAACTTTCTCCTGTCGTGCGTCGTGAGTACCACCGGCACAGCCTCTCCGGGCTGGCTGTTCAAAATCTTGACTTCCCGGACCGGCTCGGATAACTCCTGTTTCATATCCTCCGGGTTCGCCACCCGCACCATGAGCTCTTTCGGAAACTCTTTTTGATTCTGAACCTCGACGCGGAAGATGTGCTCCTTGGCCTCCCCCATCGCTTTACCTATCGCCCCGACTATGAGATGTCCCAGCCCTTTTGTTGCCTCCAGAAAATCAAGACAGTGCGCCGCGAATCCTTTGACCTCCATCTCTTTGACCGCCTCCGGGAAGTTCATCACCTCCGTTTTTTGGATTTCGGGGAGATTTTTAATGTCAATCCCCTCCGGGACATTTACTTCGATCTCAATTTTTTTTTTCGCAATCGTCTCTAGTTTATTATTGGCTTCTTTCAATTCATTTCTTAATCCGGCCACGAGCGGGAGCAGCTCGGCCTTAATCGCTCGGCGGAGTGATTTTTCTTTTTCATCGGTCATAATGGGCAAAATTCAATATCTATTTTTTGCTTAGCTCCATGGCAATATGCACAAAGAGTTTGTAGATTTTCAGGATTGTTATTCC
>Ga0247727_10004287_pt1 | contig 30365 bp, 11 predicted proteins | sample WisWelCaveWW1625_FD_202498 | JGI IMG/M metagenome (GOLD analysis project Ga0247727, IMG submission 202498) | Biofilm microbial communities from Wishing Well Cave, Virginia, United States - WW16-25 | ecosystem: Environmental > Aquatic > Deep subsurface > Groundwater > Cave microbial mat | place... | reverse complement strand
CGTCGATGCCGTCGCAGTCGGTGTCCGGCGTCGCCCCGGCGACCGGGTCGCAGGTGTCCTGGGTCGCACCGCCGACGCAAACCAGCAGCCCGGCGTTGCCGGTGCAGGCGCCTACGCCGCAGGTGGTCGGGGTCGGGGTGTAGTTGTCATCGGCCGTGCCGTCGCAGTCGTCGTCTACGCCGTCGCAGTCGGTGTCCGGCGTCGCCCCGGCGACCGGGTCGCAGGCGTCCTGGGTCGCACCGGCCACGCACACGAGCAGCCCGACGTTGCCGGTGCAGGCGCCGACGCCACACGTCGTCGGCGTCGGCACGTACGCATCATCCGCTGTCCCGTCGCAGTCGTCGTCGACGCCGTCGCAGTCGGTGTCCGGCGTCGCCCCGGCGACCGGGTTGCAGGTGTCCTGGGTCGCGCCGCTCACGCACACCAGCAGCCCGGCGTTGCCCGCGCAGGCGCCGACGCCGCACGTTGTCGGCGTCGGGGCGTAGTTGTCGTCGGCGGTCCCATCGCAGTCGTCGTCAACGCCGTCGCAGTCGGTGTCAGGAGTCGCCCCGGCGACCGGGTCGCAGGTGTCCTGGGTCGCGCCAGCCACGCACACCAGCAGCCCGGCGTTGCCCGCGCAGGCGCCCACGCCGCACGTCGTCGGCGTCGGGGCGTAGTTGTCATCGGCTGTGCCGTCGCAGTCGTCGTCGATGCCGTCGCAGTTGTCATCGGCCGGTGTGGTGCCGCCGCCGCACGAACCGCCGGTGCAGGTCGTGCCGGAGGAGCAGGCGTTGCCATCGTCGCAGGCGGTGCCGTCCGGGGCGGCCGGGTCGGAGCACACGCCGGTCAGGGGGTTGCAGGCACCCGCCACGTGGCACTGGTCGAGCGCCACGCAGGTCACCGAGCTGACGCCACCGCAGGCACCTGACTGACAGGTGTCGGTCGAGGTGCAGAGGCTGCCGTCGTTGCAGGTCGTGCCGTCGGCGACGTTGCTGTGGTCGCACAGATCGTCGCCGAAGACCTCGAGGTCCGTGGTGCTCCAGGACGGCGGCGGAGCGGTCGTCGTCGTGAGCGCGCCCGTCGCGGTCCCGACCGAGTCGGCCGTCGTCGTTCCCGCGGCCTCGTTCATGCCCCAGCGGTGCACCAGGTTCGGCGCCGAGACGATCTCCCGGTTCATGTCCGCGGCGATCTCGGCCTGCGTGCGGGCGACGCTCCAGATGCGGAACTCGTCGAGCCGGCCGTCGAACGGCAGGACCAGGGCGCCGGTGTCGTCACGCGCGGCGCCGAGGACCGTCGCCTCGGCCGTCCAGGTGATCGGGTTCGTGCCCCAGATGTCCGCCACGGTCGAGGTCGCGGCGCCGCCGTCCAGGTGGATGCGCAGCGCCTGGCTGCCGGAGGCCCGGTCAACGACCAATGCGACGTGGGTCCAGGTGTTGGCGGTGATCGCCGTCGGAGCGGTGACGTCGACTTGCGTCCCGGTGGTGTTGGTTTCGACCGAGCCCGCGACCTGGAGGTTGCCGGCGCCCGTGAGCTGGATCACGACCTGCGGGAACGCCTGCTGCCTGCCGGCGCGGAAGATGCCGGTCAGACCGGCCGCCCCGCCGTCGGTGTAGACCCAGCCCTCGATGGTGAAGCTGCCGGCGCCGAAGTCGTTGATGTAGTCGACCCCGCTGCCGATCGGGAATTCCACGCGGTTGCCGTCGGCGCCCGCGAAGGAGATCGCCGCGTCGTTGGCGGTGTCGCAGGAGTCGGCCGTGCAGGAGTTGCCGTCGTCGCACTGGGCGTCCGACGTGCAGCTCGTGCACCCGGGGATCGGCGTGTGCTGGCAGGCGTTCGCGGCGCACGCGTCGGTCGTGCACACCTGGCCGTCGTCGCAGTCGGCGACCGTCAGGCAACATCCGGCGACGGCCGCGCCGCCGCAGACGCCCGCCGCGCACTGGTCGGACGCGGTGCACAGGTTGCTGTCGTCGCACGACGTGCCGTCGGGGGCGTTCGGGTAGGAGCATTCCGCGGTCGACAGGGCCGTGGCGCCCGCGACCCAGCCCGACGCCGGGGTGAAGTCGAAGTTCGTGAGCGCGCCATTCTCGGCCGGAGCGGCGGAATCGACCGCCGAGGTCCCGGCGCCCTGATCAAGACCCCAGCGGCCGAGCAGGCCGAGGCCCGAACTGATGCGCCGGTCCCTGCCCGCGAGGATCTCGCTCCCGGTGCGGGCGTGGTTCCAGACGCGCACCTCGTCGAGACGGCCCTGGAAGAAGCCCGCCGTCGCCCCGGTGCTGGTGAGCGTCGTGCCGAGTCCGAAGTGCTGGATGGTCCCCGACTCGGGCGTCGCCCCCGGCGAGATGGTGCAGGCCCCGCCCGAACAGCTCGAGCAGGCGGTGTCGACGGGCAGCTCGAGGCCGTCCAGGTAGAGGCGCCACCGGGTGCCGTCGTACGTCGCCGCCGCATGGTGCCAGGTGTCCGTCGTGAGCGCCGGCTCCGACGCCGCGGTGCAGATGGGGTGATTCAGCCCGGTGGCGGCATCCTCGAAGTCGCCCGATAGTCGGTCGTCGGTGATCCCGAGGAAGTAGTTCATGTTGACGTTCGCGGGCGTGTCGGCCTCGGGGGCGCCGTTCGAGAACAGCGGGATGGTGTTGGTCGACAGGCCGCCGACGCCGGTCCCGCTGGGGAGCTTGATCCCGCTTCCCGTCCAGTTGAACCACGTCTCCAGGGTGAAGCGCGTCGCCCCGAGCCCCGGGGCCGCACCCATCGTCACGTAGTCGTCTACACCGTCGAAGGCCAGCGCCGAAGCAGACGGCGCGAAAGTGCACGTGTCGGTCGAACAGACGTCGGCGTCCGCGCAGGTGGCCGGATTGGCGGGGTGGAGACAACCCAGACCCGTGTCGCACAGGTCCGTCGTGCAGGCGTCGCCGTCATCGCAGCCCACGGCGGCGTGCTGGCAGGCCCCGGCAGCGCAGGTGTCGGTGGTGCAGGCGTCGCCGTCGTCGCACTCCGCCGCGGTGGCGCACGGCACGCACCCGGGGATGGCGGTGTTGCTGCACGTCCCCGGTCCGATCGCGGGAATCTGCGCCGGTGAGGTCTCCCAGGAGGCGCCGGTCATCGTGCCGTGGGCGGTCCCGACCGAATCGGCCACCGCGGTCCCCGCTCCCTCGTCCATGCCCCAGCGATGCACGAGGTCCGGCGCCGAGGTCAGCCAGAGATTCATGTCCGCGGCGATCTCGGCCTGCGTGCGGGCGACGCTCCAGATGCGGAACTCGTCGAGCCTGCCGTCGAACGGCAGGCTCAGGGCCCCCGTGTCCAGCCGCGCTGCGCCGAGGACCGTCGCGTCGGCCGTCCAGCTGATCGGGTCCGTACCCCAGCCGTCGGCGACCGCCGTGGCGGGCGCTCCCCCGTTCACATGGATGCGTAGTGCCTGGGCGCCGGCGGTCCGGTCGACGACCAGCGCGACGTGGTTCCAGGTGCCGGGCGTCAGCGCCGGACCGATCACATCGATCTGCGTCCCGGTGACGTTGGTCTCGACCGAGCCCGCGATCTGCAGGAAGGGATCCGCGCCCTTGAGCTGGATGGCGACCTGCGGGAAGGCCTGTTGCCGGCCGGCGCGGAAGATGCCGGTATTGTCGGCCGCACCGCCGTCGGTGTGGACCCAGCCTTCGATCGTGAAGCTGCCGGTGCCGAAATTGTTGATGTAGTCGACGCCGGCGCCTATGGGGAACTCGATGCGGTTGCCGGCGCTGCCCGGGAATGACACCGCGGCGGTGTTGCCGCCGGCGCACGCGTCGACCGTGCAGGCGTTGCCGTCGTCGCAGTCGGCGACCGTGATGCACGACGCGCCCGGCGTGTTCGCGCAGGCGCCGCCCGCGCAGGTGTCGACCGTCCCCGGGAGAACGTCGGCGCAGTCGGCGTGGGTCACGCAGCAGCCGGCGACCGGGGCGTAGGTGTGGACGCATCCCGTGGCCGGCACGCACGCGTCGGTCGTGCAGGCATTGCCGTCCGGGCACGACACGGCGGCGCCCGGCTGGCACGCGCCGAGCGCGCAGGCATCGGGCGCGGTGCAGGCATCGCCGTCGTCGCACGCGGCGCCGGTGACGCAGTCGGTCGTGAAGGTCCAGCGCGGGCCGACCGTCGCCGGGCCGCCGTCCGACACCTCGACGAACCACTCGTAGGTGGTGTCCGCCTGCCGGCCCGGCCAGGGCACGCAGACCTGGCTGCCGCTGGCGACCGACGCCTGCGTCCCGACGACGGCGAACGGCGCCCCGGGGTCCATCGCGTAATCGATCGTGAAGCGGTTGTGCGCCGTGCCCGCGGTGTTGTCTGCGTGGTTGTCGATGAACTGGCCGAGGGAGGGCGAGTAGGTCTCGACGTCGATGGTGCCGGTCATCGGATGGAATGTCAGGATCCGGAGCCAGCCGTTGCCGCCGTTGGGCCTTGTCTGATAGTCGGTGATCAGGCTGTGGATCACATGCCCGGGCTGCGGCTCGTCACGACGCCGGTTCGCCTGGTCGAGGTGGCCGGACAGCGTCATGAAGACGTTCGGATTGTCCTGCAGGGCGTCGTAGACCGCCTGACCCTGGTTGGTGAAGGCCGGCGGGTTGCCGGTCGGCTCGATCAGGAAGTGCGCGGAAACGATGGCACGCCGGTTCGGATGGACGTTCGTGAGGATGTCATCCATCCAGGCGATGACGGCGTGCCGGACCGGGTGGGCCACCCCGGGCGACTCGCAGCCCATGATGCCGTCGGCGCAGTCCCACTCCAGATGGAAGATGATGAAGTCCATCGCCCCGGCGCTGAACAGCTCGTAGTGGTTGTCGGTGTTGCGGAAATAGGTCGTCGGGTCGCCGAAGTCATAGCGCCCGCCGAAGTATCCCTTGCAGGTCGCGCCGGGGCCGGAGGTCGGGCCGGGATCGCAGACGGCGCCGCCGCAGTCGGCGTCCTTCGCGCAGGACAGGCCGGGGTCGTTGCTGCACGTCCCCGGACAGGCGCGCTGCAGACCGAATGTCTTCGTGTACTGGATAGTCGTGCCTTCTTCGTCCGATCCGGAGCGCGCGCTGCCGCCGTTGTCGTGGTTGCCGACGGCGATGCCGTACGGTATGCCGTCCGGCAGGCCGGGCGCGCTCTCGAGGATGTCCCAGGCCGCCGACGCGTTGGTCCACTGGTACTCCTGGCCGGCCTGATCCCCGTCGTCCACGCAATCGCCCAGCTCGGTGACGAAAACGATGTTGCGGGCGACGCGGTTGTCGCGGATCCACTGGGTCTGGGCGATGTAGGTGCCGGCGTAGGTCTGCGAGTAGTACTGCGTGTCGGGCAGGACGACGATGGTGAAATCCCCGCCCGACGGGCCGCCGGCCACGCGTCCCTTGAACGTCACGGTCATCGGGTCGCCGTCCGGGTCGGTGACGGTCACGCACAGATCCGGATCGATCGCCACGCCGTCCGCCCCCTCCGCAGGCGATGGGGACGACGGCGCGGCTGGCGCCGGCGTCGCGATCGAAGCGAGGAGCGCGGACAGCCCTCCGTCCCCGCCGGCCTCGGCGCCGATGATCGCCTGCCAGCCGACCATCGCCGCGAGACAACAGCAGAGAAGCAGCGCCGTCGACGGACGGCTCAATCGGGTCGCAATCTCACGCGCCATTCCGGACCTCGCCACCGATACGCACACTATCGCACCCGGCTGAGCGAACGACAGGATGAAGAATCAGGAAACTCATGCTGGAATGCCCGGGCGACGGTGGACCGATCTCCCATTCACTCTGATCTTAGGTCGCAAGAAAAGTGATCAGAGGATGCGAGTGGTCCCGGTGCTTCTAATACGCCCGCTTCCACATCGCTGCAATGCGTATCGGACGATAATCTCGATAGGAAAAAATCGTCATTACGGAATCGTCCAATTGACAGTTCCTGCGGATAGGTCGGGATATCAGCCCGGAGGGAGGGCCGCGTGCGGCGGAGATACCACGACGCTTCCGGCGGCCGAGGGCGGGCGGGCCAGCGGCGGCCGGGCCCCCGGGCGCCCGAGCCATGCCTCGACCCGGGCCACGCCGGCGCCGGGACCGGGCGGGCCGGCCGCGAGGCCGGCGATCTCGCCGGGATCGGTCGTCAGGTCGTAGAGCCGGTGGCGGCCGTCGGAGGCCCAGATGAGCTTCCGGTCCTGCACCCGCCAGGCCACCAGGGAGCGCTCCCAGCGGGTCGTGTCGATCCCCGGCACCAGGTCCCTCATGACCGGAATAAACTCCACCGGACGGGCATATTCCGCGATCAGGGGGTCGTCCCGTGTCCGACCGCGGGGCGGGCCGGGCTCGAGGCCGGTCACACCGGGGAGGGGGCGCGCCTCGGCGGGCGAGCCGGCGCCGGCCGACGCCTCCGTCGCCACGCCTGCCAGCGCCAGCAAGGTCGGGTAGACATCCTGCAGCATGACCGGGGCGTCGACCCGCTGGCCCGGTGCTATGGCGGGCGGGTAGCGCAGCACGAGCGGGATACGCAGGACCGGCTCGAGCACATCGAGCTTGTGGTCCATGAGGCCATGCTCGCCGAGCATCTCGCCGTGGTCGGAGGTCAACACGACGACCGTGTCGTCGAGCAGGCCGCGCGATTCAAGGAGCGCGGCGAGCTCGCCGGCGCGCCGGTCGACATAGGCGATCTCGCCGTCGTACAGATCGGACAGCAGGGCGAAATCGCCGGCGCCGAGCAGGCCGTCGGAGGGACCCGCGCCGGCGGCCGCGAGGATCTGCCGGACCTCGTCGGGGTGCTTGAAGCGCCGCAGGCGCGCCACCGCCTCCGGGTCGGCGCCCGGGCGGAGGAAGCGGCCGCGCTCCGGCTCGGGCGGGTCGTACGGCAGGTGCGGCTCGAAGTAGTTCACGAAGATGAAGAAGGGGCGCGCGCGCGCCTCGTCGTTGCCGGCGCGCCAGTCGAGCCAGCGGGCGACCTTCTCGTTGATGGCGCCGGCCCCCATGTCGCCCTCGGTGCCGCGCACGCCGCGCCAGACCTCGTCGAAGGTGTCGAATCCCTCGTGGAAGTTGTAGTCCTTCCCCACCCACGGGTTGGCGACGTACGCCTGGGTGCGGTAGCCGGCGTCACGCAGCCGGCGGGCGAGAAACGGCAGCGACGCGTCGAGGCGCAGCCGCCCGGAGTCGGCCCCGTGGGCCGACGGGTAGAGGCCGGTGAACAGGCTGGCGTGGGCCGGCAGGGTCCATGGGGAGGGCGTGCAGGCGCGCAGGTAGACGGCACCTTCGCGTCCGAGCGCCGCGATCGCCGGCGTGGTCGGCCGGCCGTAGCCGTCGGTGGAGAAGCGGTCGGCGCGCGCCGTGTCGGCGACGACGAGGAGGATGCCGGGCCGCGGCCGCGCGCCGCAGCCGGCGCCCGCCACGGCGGCCAGGAGGAGGGCCGCGACCGCCGCGGCGCGGCGGTCGCGGCCCCGCGCCGGCGCCCGGGGGGACGGCGTCAGCGGCCTCCGGCCGCGGCGCCGATCCAGTCTGTGGTCGCGGCGTCGCGCGCCGCCCCCGCCCCCGCCCCCGGGGCGAACTCGAAGTCGGTGGGCAGGCGCACGGTGTCGGCGGTGCCATCCGCGAGGCGCAGGCCCGGGTCGGACCAGATGTCGGAGGGTTTCGCCCACAGGCCGCGCAGCGCCGCCGACTGGGCGCGCGCGGCGCTCCCGGTGCCGGCGGCCGGCGCCAGCAGGATGCCGAGCTCGGCCAGGATCGTACCCTTGACGCGGCTCAGCTCGACCTGCGCCTTGTTGTAGTCGGCCTTGGCGAGGTTCTCGCGGGTCTCGGCGTTGGCCAGATCGTCCTGGTACTGCAGCACCTGGAACGAGGTGCTCATGCCGTTCTCGAACTTCTTCTGCTCGGCCGACAGCTTCTCGCGCTGCAGCCGCACGTTGACCTGGCCGGTCTGCACCCGCCGCAGAGTGGTGCGCACCGCGCGCACCGCGCTGCTGATCTCCACCCGGGCGGTCTGCTCGACGAGCTGCAGCTGGTACTGCGCCTGAGCCAGCTCGTTCTCCGTCCGGGTCACGTTGGCGATCGCAAAACGGTTGTGAATGGGCACGCTGAGCGTGAGTGCGGCGGACCAGGACGTTTCGTTGCGATCATTCGTGTAGTCGTAGTCGAAGAGATTCGTCGGCGGAAACGCTCCGCTGCTGTCGGTGTTGGAGTCCTTGTCCCCGTAGGAGCCCTGGAACTCGAGACCCCAGCGGCGCAGGTTCTGGCGGGCGCGCGCCTCGGTGTCGCGGGCCTCGATCTGGAGACGCGCCTGTTCGAGGTCGGGGCGGTTGGTCAGGGCGAGCTGCATCGCCGCATCCTCGTCCACCTCGACCTCGGCCAGCCGCAGCGAGTCGCTGGGGCGCACAGGCCGGTCCCAGTCGCGCGAGTCGCTGCGCACCCCGATGACCCGCCGGATCTGATCCTCGGCGGCGCGCAGGGCGGACTCGAAGATGATCACCTGCTCCTCGCGGTCGGCCACGCCGGCCTCGGCCTGGGTGATCTCGATCGGCGCCAGCGTTCCGACGCGCACCTTGATGCGGTTCTGATCGAGGAAATCCTGCGCCAGCTTCAGCGAGAAGCGCGAGGTGCGCAGCTGCATGATGGCGAAGTTCAGCTCCCAGTAGACGCGCTCGGCTGTGGCCACCGTGTCAATCACGGTCTGGCGGAAGACCGACTCGCTGATGGAGAGCCCCTTCTGCGCCACCACCGTCGGCCACAGGTTCACGTCCCTTCCGAAGTTCCTCAGCAACGGCAGCGTGTACGTCAGGTTCCAGGAGAGTGTATCGTCTTTCTGGACGTAGCTCGAGAAGGAGGTCGAGAAGATGTTGAAGGTCTGTCCGTCGCTGTCGTAGCCCGGCGCGTCCACGGCGATCGAGTACGACCCGCCGATGGTCAGCGGGTCGAGCCAGGTGGCCGAGTAGCCGCTCGCGTCGTACTGATCCTCCAGGTCGGCCGTGATGCTCACGGGCACCCTGTGCGTCTGCGTGTCGTCCCCGTCCACGCCGCTCCAGTAGGCCGACCCGGTCAGCAGCGGGTCGAATGCCGACTTCTCGACATCGACGAAGGTCGCGGTGGTGCGCGGCTGGTAACGCTGCACGATGATGCTGAGGTTGTTCTCGAGCGCCATCCTGATGGTCTCGTCGAGCGACAGGACGATGGCGTCCGGCGGGATGCTCTCGATGATGGCGCCGTCCGGGTAGGGCGGGTCGGCCGGGGGGGCCGCCGTGCCCGACTGCGCCAGGGCCGGCGGCACCGGCGCCGCCACCGGCGCGATCAGGGACAGGACGAGGAGCGTTCTCAGCAGCCGGCGGATCATCATTCGGTCACCTCGGTCGCACACTATACGGACGACGGCCTCCGGGAGTTTCACGTCCCCGGGGCCAGATGGCAGGCCGCCCGGTGGCCGGGCGCCGCCTCCCGCAGGGCCGGGTCCTCGCGGCGGCAGATGTCGATCGCCACCGGGCAGCGGGGATGGAACCGACATCCCGGGGGCGGCTCGGCCGGCGACGGGGGATCCCCCGCGAGGACCGTCCGCTCCCGGGCCCGCTCCGGATCGGGGACCGGAATGGCCTGCAGGAGCGCCCTAGTATAAGGATGAAGGGGGTTCCTGAATAGGTCGGCCGTGGCGGCGGTCTCGACGATGCGCCCGAGGTACATCACCGCCACCCGGTCGGCGATGCGCTCGACCACCGCCAGGTCGTGCGCGATGAACAGATAGGCGCAGCCGTACTCCTCCTGCAGGTCGACCATCAGGTTGATGACTTGGGCCTGCACCGACACGTCGAGCGCCGACACCGGCTCGTCGGCGACGATCAGCCTCGGCCGCAGGGCGATCGCCCGCGCCACCCCGATGCGCTGCCGCTGCCCGCCGGAGAACTCGTGCGGGTAGCGCCGCCGCATCGCCGCGTCGAGACCGACGCGCTCGAGCAGCCTCCCGACCATGGCGTCGCGATCGGCGCGACCGGCGCCGACGCGGTGGATGTCGAGCGGCTCGCGGACGATGCTGCCGACCGTCATGCGCGGGTTGAGCGACCCGTACGGGTCCTGGAAAATGACTTGAAGATGCCGCCGCGCCCGCCGCAAGGCGCGTCCCGGCAGCGACATCAGATCGACCCCGTCGAAGCGGATCGTCCCGGCCGTCGGCTCGAGCAGCCGGAGCACGAGGCGCCCGGTGGTCGTCTTGCCGCTCCCCGACTCGCCCACGAGCGCCAGGGTCTCGCCCGGGTGGACGTCGAACGACACGCCGTCGACGGCGCGCACCTGTCCCGTGACGCGCCCGAACAGGCCGCGGCGGATCGGGAAGCGCTTCTCGAGGTCGCGGACCTCGAGAAGCGGTGCGCCCGGGGCGGCCCCGCGAACGGGGAGGCTCATCGCGGCGCCGCTCCGGTGGCGGCGGGCCAGCGCGGCTGCGGCCGCGGCCCGCCCGCGGCATCGTGCTGCAGGAAGCAGGCGACCCGCCGTGGCGCGGCGGACGGCGCGGATGCCGCCGCAACGGATGGCGCCGCGGCGGACGGCAGCGGACGGCAGGCCGGAGCGGTCACGCGGCACTCCGGCATGACGTCGGCGCAGCGCGGGTGGAAGGCGCAGCCGGCCGGCAGGTCGGCGAGATCGGGTACGCTCCCCTCGATGGCGACCAGGCGGCGCGGCGCGCCCCCCGGCGCCAGCGACGACCCGGGTCGCGGCATCGAACGCAGCAGCCCGGCGGTGTACGGGTGCGCCGGCGCGCGGAAGAGATCGCGCACCGCCGCCTCCTCGACGATGCGGCCGGCGTACATGACCGCCACCCGATCGGCGGTCTCGGCGATGACCCCGAGGTTGTGGCTGATGAGCAGCAGCGCCAGCCCGAGCTCGTCGCGCAGCCGGCGCAGCAGATCGAGTATCTCGGCCTGCAGCGTGACGTCGAGCGCCGTCGTCGGCTCGTCGGCGACGAGCAGCGCCGGCCGGCACGCCAGGGCCATGGCGATCATCACCCGCTGCCGCATCCCGCCCGACATCTGGTGCGGGTACTCGCGCACGCGCCGCGCGGCGTCGGGAATGCGCACCAGCGCCATCAGCCGCGCCGCCTCGGCCAGCGCCTCCCGCTTCTTCATCATCCCGTGGACGATCAGTCCCTCGGCGATCTGGTAGCCGACCGACAGCACCGGGTTGAGCGCCGCCGCCGGCTCCTGGAAGATGAGCGCGATCCGCCGCCCGCGGTAGGGCCGCACGTCCCTCTCCCGGAGCGTCATGAGGTCGGTGCCGCGGAAGACGATGCGCCCGCCGGCGATCCAGCCGGGCTCGGGCACCAGGCGCAGGAGCGCCAGGGCGGTGACGCTCTTGCCGCAGCCCGACTCGCCGACCAGCCCCAGCGTCCCGCCCTCGTCGACGCGCAGCGAGACGCCGTCGGCGGCGCGCACGACGCCGCCGCGCGCCGGGAAGTGGATCGAGAGGTTGTCGACCTCGAGGAGGGCGGTCACCGCGCTAGATCCGGTCGCGCGGGGTGTGGGCCCCGAAGGCGGCGCGCATGCGGTCGGCGATCTCCCCCAGCGTGGCGCGCGCCTCGACCGCCGCCAGGATGACCGGCATCAGATTGACGCTGCCGCGGGCCGCGATCTCGACCGCCTCGAGCGCCCGGCCGGTCGCCGCCGCGTCGCGCCGGGCGCGCAGTGCCGCGACCCGCGCGCGCTGGGCGTCTTCGAGTCGCGGGTCGATGCGCTGCAGCGGGATGGCGGGCTCCGGCGCCGCGCCGCCGCCCGCCGCGCCACCGCAGGCCGCCCCGGCGGCGCCCGCTCCCGCCGCCTCGCCGTACCGGTTCACCCCGACGACGATGCGCTCGCCGCGCTCCATGTCCTGCTGGGCGCGGTAGGCCGCCTCCTGGATCTCGCGCTGCTGGAAGCCGGCCTCGATGGCGCGCACCGTGCCGCCCTGCCGGTCGATCGCTTCGAGGTAGGCGCGCGCCGCCGCCTCGATGGCATCGGTCAGCGCTTCGACGGCGTACGCGCCGCCGAGCGGGTCGACGGTGTCGGCGACGCCGCTCTCGTGGGCGACGATCTGCTGCGTCCTGAGGGCGATGGTGGCCGCCTTCTCGGTCGGCAGGCTGAGCGCCTCGTCCATGCCGTTGGTGTGCAGGCTCTGCGCGCCGCCGAGCACCGCGGCGAGCGCCTGCAGCGCGACGCGCGCGATGTTGTTCTCGGGCTGCCGGGCGGTGAGCGTCGAGCCGCCGGTCTGGGCGTGGAAGCGCAGCACGAGGGCGCGCTCGCGTGTCGCGCCGAAGCGCTCGCGCATCAGCCGCGCCCACAGCCGCCGCGCGGCGCGGAACTTGGCGACCTCCTCCAGCAGGTTGTTGTGGGCGTTGAAGAAGAAGGAGATCTGCCCGGCGATCTCCTCGACATCGAGACCCGCGGCGCGCGCGGCTCCGAGATAGGCGAGACCGTTCGCGAAGGTGAAGGCCACCTCCTGCACCGCCGTCGAGCCGGCCTCGCGGATGTGGTAGCCGCTGACGCTGATGGCGTTCCAGCGCGGCATCTCGCGGCGGCACCAGGCGAAGACGTCGGTCGCGATCCGCAGCGACGCCTCGGGCGGGTAGATGAAGGTGCCGCGGGCGATGTACTCCTTGAGGACGTCGTTCTGGATCGTCCCCGACAGCCGGTCGAGCGCGATCCCCCGCCGCCGCGCCACCGCCGCGTACAGCGCCAGCAGGATCGCCGCGGTTGCGTTGATCGTCATCGAAGTCGACACCCGGTCGAGCGGCAGCCCGTCCAGGAGCGTTTCCATGTCGTCGATGGAATCGATCGCCACCCCGACGCGCCCGACCTCGCCCTGCGCCATCGCGTGGTCGGAGTCGTAGCCCATCTGCGTCGGCAGGTCGAAGGCGACCGACAGGCCGGTCTGCCCCTGGTCGAGCAGGTAGCGCAGCCTTCGATTCGTTTCGCGGGCGTCGCCGAACCCGGAGTACTGCCGCATCGTCCAGAAGCGGCTGCGGTACATCGTCGGCTGCACGCCGCGCGTGAACGGCGCCTGCCCCGGCATGCCGAGCGCCTCCGCGTAGCCGGGCCCGGCGACGTGCGCGGGCGTGTACACGCGCTCGATCGGGATGCCGGAATCGGTGCGGAACGCGGCGCGGCGCTCGGGGAGCCGGCGCAGCGATTCCTCGAGCGGCCCGGCTTCCCAGGCGGCGACAAGGTCCTCGAGGCGCTTGCCGGCGGGGTCGGTCACGGGGGAGAAATTAGCACAGAAGCCGGGCCGGGGCGGCCTCCGGACGGGTTTCGCGCCTACCGGCGCAGGGGCGGGACCGTGTCGCGGTAGTCGTCGTCGGGGGCGGCGTCGAATTGCGGCAGGCCGTCCCGGATGTCGAACCACGCCACCTTGCTGCGGACGTACATGTGCGCTTGCGGCCGGTGCGGCAGCGGGGTGTCGATGGTCCCGGCCGGGACGTAGAGCGCGTCCCAGGCGGCGTTGTCGACGGCGATCTTCGCGCCGCAGTGCCGGCAGAACGAGCGCCGCGTCCCCGAAGGGGCCGTGAACGAGGCGAGCGCGTCTTCCCCCGCGACGATCGCGAACCGATCGCGCGGCACGCCGATCGAGGTGGCGAAGGCCGCGCCATGCGCCTTGCGGCAGTCGGTGCAGTGGCAGTGGAGCATGTCGAGAAAGGGCTCGGTGGCGCGGTAGCGCACCCTGCCGCACAGGCACGACCCGGTGTGTGTCCCGCTCATGGCGCGCCCGCCTCGAAATCGACCAGCCAGATGTCGCCGTCGACGATCTCTTTCTCGACCAGCAGAGTGCGGCCGTCCCGGCTGAGCGCGATCCCGTCGGTCGGCTCGGCGGGCAGCAGGACCTTCCAGGTCCCGGTGCCGGTGTCGAGCAGGACGATTCCCGGATCGGCGCGCACGACGACCCGCCGGCCGTCCGGCATCCAGCCGCCCACGGCCCTGAACCCGGCGCCGTTCATGGGGATGTCGTACCGGCGCAGAACCCCGTCCTCCATGCCGTACGTCGCGAGCGCCACCGCAGCGCCGATTTTGTCCTGCAGGACACCGACGACCCGATCGCCCACGGCCGTCCAGGCATACGGGTTGAATCCCGTCCCGGGCGGCACGGCGGGCGCGAGCCGGCGCACGGTGTCGAGGGTCGAGACGGAGGCGGCGTCACCCAGCAGGAGTTCCGCCCCGGCGTTCAGGCTGAGAAGCAGCCGCCGGCCGTCGGGCGCGAGGATCCCACCCCAGGCGTCGTTGATATCGGTCAGGCGGCGGAGATCGGATCCGTCGGCGCGGATCGTCCAATAGTCCCAGTGCCCTCCCCGCGTCGAGTAGAAGGTGATCGACTGCCCGTCGGGTGACCACAACGGGACACGATCCTTGAACGGATCATCCATCAGGCGGCGGACCTCGCCGCCGTCGGCCCGCACCAGCACGAGGTCCTCCCCGACACCCTGACTGGAGCAGGCCAGCCAGACCCCGTCGGGCGACGGCCCGCACCGGCCGATCGCCTGGTTCCGCAGCAGCACGCCCGGTCGCGGCGCCTCCGGCCGCTCCGGGTCGACCGCGTACAACCTCAGATCCCACGTGCGGTCGTACGCCATCACCGCCATGCGCTCTCCCGCCGCCGCGGGCCGCGCGAAACCGAGGCTGCGCATGCCCGTGCTGACCGGCTGCGGCGGTCCGGCGGGCCGGCCGGTCGCGGGATCGATCCCGACGCGCCACAGCCCCATGCTGCCGCCACGGTCGCTCGAGAAGAACAGCCAGCGACCATCGGGCGACCAGTCCGGCGACCAGTCGGTCGCCGGGTCGCTCGTGACCGCGACCGGATCGCCGCCCGTCGCCGGCACCACCCAGACGTCGCGCTGGCCGCCGTTGTTCGCCCAGTAGGCGATGAACCCGCCGTCGGGCGACCACGCCGCCTGGACCGCATCGCCGGCGAACAGGCGGCGCGTCTCCCCGGTACCGATCGCGACGCTCCAGAGCTCGGAATTCCCCTCCCGGTTGTAGGGCTCGTTCACCGGCTCGGTCGTGTAGGCGAGGGTCTTGCCATCGGGAGACCAGGCCGGGTCGTATCCGGCCGACGTGACCCGGCGCACCGATTCGCCGGTCGCCCCCATGACGAACAACCCGCCGCCGTCGCGCCCGGAGCGGAATGCGATCGCGTTGCCATCGGGCGAGAATGCCGCCTCGTCGTCGTCGGCCGGCGAGCCGGCGGTCAGGTTGATCGCCCGGCCGCCGCCGACTCGCAATAGGTAGATGTCGAGACTGCCGCCGGCGGCGCTGTCGTAGATGAGCATCCGGCCGTCGGGCGAAAGGTCCGGATGCCCCTCGAGCCCCGGCAGCTCGGTCAGGCGGCGCAGCGTGTAGGGCCGGATGACGTCGCCGGCGGCGCTCGCTCCCGGCGCGGCGGAGCCACCGCGTCCGCCGAACAGCCCGCCCCACAGGGCCCAGCCGCCCGCGAGAAGAACCACCGCCAGGAGCCACGCCAGACGCTCGGCCCGGCGACCGCGCCACGCCGCGACGCCCGGCGCGCCCTCCCGCGCGGCATCGTCGCCGTGCACCTCGGCGGCCGCCTCCGACGCCGCCTCGAGCACCACACGCGCCTCGCCGATGTCCCGCAGGCGCATGCGCGCGTCCTTGTCGAGACAGCGGGCGAGCAGCGCCCGGATCGCGCGCGGCGTCGCCGCCGGCAGCGCGTCCCAGTCGGGCTCGCGCGACACCACCGCCGCCAGGACGTCGGTCACCGTCTCGCCGTCGAAGGCACGCCGTCCCGTCAGCATCTCGTACAGGACGCACCCGAAGGCCCAGATGTCGGTGCGCCGATCGACGGCCTTGCCGCGCGCCTGCTCGGGGCTCATGTAAGCCGCGGTGCCGAGAATGATTCCCGCCGCGCTCCCGGCGCTGGTCACCGTCGGCATCATCGTCGGCGACTGGCCCGGCCCCGATCCCAGGCCGGGGCCGCCGGTCGCCTTCGCGAGTCCGAAGTCGAGCACCTTGACCTGCCCTTCGGGCGTCATGGTGACGTTCGCCGGCTTGAGGTCGCGGTGCACGATGCCGTGCTCGTGCGCATACTCCAGCGCCCCGGCGATGCTGCGCGCCAGCGGGATCGCCTCGGCCGCCGGGATCGTCCCGCGCCGCAGCCGCGCCGCCAGGTCCTCCCCCGGGACCAGCTCCATCGCCAGGAAGATCGTTCCGCCGGCATCGTGGAACCCGTACACCGCCGCGATGTTCGGGTGATTGAGCGACGCCAGGAGCCGCGCCTCGCGCTCGAAGCGCGCCAGGCGCTCGGCATCGGTCGCCAGGTCCGCCGGGATGACCTTGATCGCGACCTCCCGCCCGAGGGTGGTGTCGGTCGCCCGCCAGACCACGCCCATGCCGCCCTCGCCGATCTTGCCGGCGAGCCGGTAGTGCAGGAGGGTGGTGCCGGGAGCGAGATTCACGCCGCCGATGATACGAGGGAAGGGGCCGGACCGGAAGCGGATTAGTCGCCGCAGGCGGTCGGCGGCGTGGCCGCCGCGGGCCCGCCGCCCGGCAGGCGGGCCAGCAGGCCGCGGACGAGCGACAGCGTCGGCGGCCCCCACTGGGCGTGCAGCAGCCTGCCGGCGCCGTCGGTGATCAGGGTCGCGGGGACGGCGTCGGAGTGGAGCTCCTTCTGCACGATCTCCTTGACGCCGAGCGTCTGCGCGCGCGTCAACCCCGCGAGCAGGTCGTAGGGTGGCCGGTTCGCCGCGCCCCAGGCCTCCACCTGCTCGCGGCTCTCGGCCGTGTCGACGGGCACGCCCGCCATCGCGAGGTCGGCGGCGCCGAACGCCTCGCGCAGCCGCCGGAGCTGCGGCAGTTCGCCGCGACAGGGGGCGCACCATGTCGCCATGGTCGAGTACAGCCGCAGGCGCGGCGGCGTCTCGCCGGGAGGCGGCGGCAGCGGCACACGCCGGGAGGTGCGCGCGCCCGGCGGCTGCGCGGGCGCCGGCGACGGCATCGACCCGGCGGCGCCGGCCGACCCGGGCGCGGCCGCCGCGACCGGCCCGCGGGCCGCGGGAGCCCTGGCGTAGGTCTCGCGCACGAACGCTTCGCCGGTCGGTGATTGGGCGGGGTTCTCGTAGACGGTCAGGAGCGCTCCCGCGGGGACGTCGGTGGCGGTGCCGGTCCTCCCACCGGTCCAGGCCACGCTGAGCGACGGGACGACCGCGCGCGCGCCGATGCCGACCACCATCGTGGCACTGTTCTGGGTCGCGAACCCCTCTCCGGCGCGCTGCTCACGCACCAGGGTGCGGTCGCCGAGGTCGACCGTGACCCGCGCGCCGTAGCCGTCGCGGGCGCTCCAGCCCGGCGCCGGCCGCGGCGTGGCGTTGCCGCCGACGAAGCGCAGCGCGACGATCCGGCCGGCCGCCGCGGCGGCGGAACCGGACGTCGCGGTCCCGGGGGCAGCGGACCCGGCCGGCGGCGGAAGACAGCCGATCCGGTTGCGGAAGAGCGCGAGCCGCGGCGCGTTGGCGTTCACCAGCGCGATGTCGAGCCAGCCGTCGCGGTCGTAATCGAGGATCGCGGCGGCGCGGCCGTCGGCCGGGTCGTCGAGACCCGACACGCCGCCGATGTCGGCGAACGCGGCGCCCCGGTCGCTCAGGAAGAGATGGTCGCGCTCGTGCCCGCTCAGCGAGGCGCCGGCCTGCTCCTCGGTCCGGGTGCGCATGGCGAGCAGCGCCTGGGCGCTCGCGTTCGCCGGCGTCTTCGCTGCATCGTGGCGCACGACCGTGCGCCAGTAGACGCTTCAGAGGTCGGGGTGGGTCCCCGGCAGGGCGGGCGCCGTGTAGTAGCCGCTCAGCGAGTGGATGTCGAGGTCGCCGTCGTTGTCGACGTCGACGAACTGCCCGCCCCACCCCCAGCCTCCCCTCTCGACCAGGAGCGCCGGCGGCTCGAGCCCCGACAGGCGCACGAACCGGTCGGGGAGGTTGCGGAACAGGGTGTTGCCGCGCGCCATCGGGGCGAGGATCTCCCCCAGCGCGCCGAGCTGCGCGGTGATGCGCCGCCCGGCGGTGCTGTACATGTTGGTGACGTACAGGTCCTGGCGGCCGTCGCCATCGTAGTCGCCCCACGCGGCGCCCATGCCGAAGCCGATGTCGGCCGTCCCGGTCGGCTCCGTCACGTCGGTGAAGCGCCCGCCGCCGTCGTTGGCCATCAGGTTGTTGGGGGCGAAGTCGTTCGCCAGGTAAACGTCCATGTCGCCGTCGCCGTCGTAGTCCGACCAGGTGGACTGGAAGGTGTTCCTCCAGACGGCCAGAGTATCGGCGTTCGGGGCGGGGCCGAAGCGGCCGTCGCCGAGATTGCGCAGAAGGACGTTCGGCGGCCCGGGGCGATCGCGGAACATGTGGCCGCCCGAACCCCACCGGCGCTTGATCTCCAGGCGCTCCGCCGGGGAGAGAAACGCCGCCTGCAAGTCGTCGTCGATGCCGTACGTCGAAAGATAGACGTCGAGCAGGCCGTCGCCGTCGTAGTCGGCGGCGGAGACCGACGACACGAGGTACGGGAGCGGCGCGCCGAGGAGGGTCGCGCCGCGGTCGACGAACCGGCCGCCCTCGTTCACGAGGTAGCGGCTCCTCTCCAGCGTGCGCCCGATGAAGGCGTCGAGGTCGCCATCGTTGTCGAAGTCGGCGAACAGGGCGCTCGATGTGTGGCCGTCCAGGTCGAGGCCGAGCCGGGCGGCGATCTCCTCGAACGTGCCGTCGCCGCGGTTGCGCAGCAGGAGGTTGGCGCCCGCCCGCTCCATGACGTACAGGTCGTCGAAGCCGTCGCGATCGACGTCGACGACCGCGAGCCCCGGGTGCTGGTTGAGGGACTGGAACTGGAAATACCGGTACGGCTTCGGCGCCCGCGGATTCTGCAGCAGCCGGATCACCTGCTCCTCGTGCACCGACCGCCGCGCCCGCGCCAGGGTGGCGGCATCGGGGAGGGCGCGGTCGAGGACGTCGGCGAAGAGCGGGGTGGCGGCCATCAGGATGGTGAAGCTCCGCGTGGCCCAGGAGTCGATGCTCCACTCCGACCCGGCCGCATCCGGGGCGTCGGCCGGCGCGCCGGGTCCGCCGGCCGCGCGGCTCCAGCCGATCTCGATGAGCGCGTCCGCCGCGGCGTACTGTCCCGAAGCCAGCCATGCCGACCCGCCGAAGCGGACGTCCGCCAGGTAGCGGGTTTCCGCGGCGTCGATGAACCGGCCCTTCACGAGCTTGAAGTGGGCGCCGGTGAAATGGTCGACCGTGTCGAGGAACGGGCGCCACAGGCGGATCGTCGCCGCCGGCGCGGTCCGTGCCGCGGCCTCCACCGGCCACCGCTGCGCCTCGACCGGCGCCCCGTCGGGCGCGCCGGCCGGCGCCCCGGCCGGCGCCCGGGCCAGAGCGGGCGCGGCGGCGATGTCGGCGACCTCCACCAGCGCGCCGAACAGCCGCAAACCCGGCGTGTCGGGCAGCGCGAGGTTCATGATGTCGGTGTCGAGCTGGTCGAGGCGCGGCGTGAGCGCGAGGAGCGTCTCTTCGAGGCGGTCGACCCTGGCGAGGGCCGCCTCGGGACTCTCGCGCGGCGGGTCGGCGGCGCGCGGATCGGCGGCCAGCGGATCGGTCGTCCCGGAGTCGGCGGTCCGGGCGCCGGCCATCCATGCGGCCGCCGCGAGAAGGAAGAGCGCCGCCGCCGGAGGCCGTCCCCGGATCATGCCGCTCGCCGCCTTTACGGGCAGGTCACCGGCGACAGCCGGATGGTCCCGCTCGACCGCCGTCCGAGGGCGTCGAACGCCCCGGCGGCCCGGCTGCTGTGGCCGATCAGGTAGTAGTACGTCTGGCGCAGGAGGACCGGGTACTCCGGGTCCTGGACGCTGACCGTCTGGCCCACGGCGCTCTGCGGGACGTTGGCCGTCAGGCAGACGAGCGTCCCCATGTTCGGATCGCTGCCGAACGAGGTGATGCTGCCGCGGAAGACATCGTACCCGTCCACTGAGGACACCTGGGGCCGCGCCGGCCAGGAGATCACCCCGGTGGTCAGGGGCGTCCCGTGCGCGAGGCTCACGGCGATTTCGTCACCGTCGCCCGTGTAGACCTGCGCCTGGGCGGTGGCGCCGGTGACGCTGGCGCAGGCCGGGTCGGCGCTGCAGCGGACCTTCACCTTGTACGACGCGTCCTTGAGCGGCGCGTCGAGGTAGAGGCTGCTGGTGCTCCAGTCCTGGATGATCGCCCCGTCGCGCTCGAAGCGGAACTGGGCGACGCCGCCCGCGCAGCCTCCGGGCAGCGTCGAGGCGGCGGCGTCGATACGGATGCGCTCGCCGCGCTCGATTACGCCGTCCTGGTTGTCGTCGCTGATGGCGAGGGCGGGGGTGGTGCCGCCGTCCCCGACCGCCGGGTTGCAGGCCGTCGGGCAGGCGCCGCCGAGCGGCGGCTTGGTGTCGGGATCGAGCCTGGTCGGCTGCGTGATGGCGCCGGTGATCTTCAGATCGTCGATCCACCAGCCGTCGTCGGTGTCGAGATCCTCCCAGGTGCCGCCGAGCTCCTGGTACGACGACACGGTGTTGTTGAACTCCCACGACTGGCCGATCCAGCGGATGCGGACGCGCTGGCCGAGGTAGGCGGACAGATCGAACTTCGTCTGCACCCAGTTGCCGTCGCCGGTGGCGCCGCCGACGCCGGGTCCGGGGCAGCCGCGCGTCGTCGAACGATCGTGGGGCCAGCCGCAGGCGGCCCAGACACCCTGCGGCCAGCACATCGTCTCGTGCACGCCGCGCGGGGCGGGGGCGGCGGTGCCGGTGCCGGTCGGGGTCAGGTTGCAGTAGGTGATGGCGGTGCCGAAGCGGCTCCAGATCTGCGGCACGTGATCGTAGACGTTCTCGAACGGCACCAGCTTCTCCCAGAAGCCCCAGGTGTTCTGCCCCGGGCTCGGGTTGACGTCCACCTGGATCTGGACGTCGACGTAGTCGAACGCCTCCTCGTCCGCCAGCGGGCGGGCCGCTCCGGTCGGCGGACCGTGGCTGGCGGCGCGCCGGCCGAAGCGGTTCAGGTCGCTGATCGTGATGAGATCGACGATGTGGTAGAAGGACAGCTCGAGATCGCCCGGGTCGGGGAAGACCGCCAGGTTGATCGGGTTGGTGACGAAGGCGGCCAGCTGCCGGAACCGGGTGGTGTCGCCGTCGCGGCTCACCGGGTCGAGGTGGTGACCCCAGTGCAGCGAGTTCGGGCCGCTGAACGCCAGGGCGCCGTCGGGCGGCGTGGCGAACAGCGGGCCGGCCGCCTCGCAGGTGCCGGTCGGGCAGTGCACGTGCCACCCCATGTCGTTGTCCGGATCGATCGTGCAGCCGGGATCGAGCGGCGGCACGTTGAAGCCGCCGCAGGCGACGCCGGCGAGCGCGCCCAGACCGCCGGTGCCGGTCCCGACGGTGAACCCGATGGTGTCGTTGAGGTAGCCCGCCGTGCCTATGGGCTTGCTGGCCACGCGGATGCCCGGGGTGCCGTCGCGCTCGGTCTCGAAGTTTTCGAAGATGATGCCGTCGTCGGCCGTGCCCTGGATGTTGTCCGGGCCGGGCACCTTCACCTGGGGCGGCCCCCCCGGCAGGTCGAGATCGGCGAGCACCCTCACCGGCACGAGCGACTCGGTGCCGAGCGCCTCCGAGGAGACGAGCGACAGGGTCAGGTCGAGCGTCGCCGGGTCCGAGCCGGCGGCGCTCTGCACCGTCGGCGAGGCCACCAGCTCGAAGTAGTCGCCGCTGTCGTCGCCCGTCCCGGCGATCTTGTCGGTCCCGATGTCGCCGAGGGCGATGGTCGAGCCGGCGGCGAACGTGCTCATGCTGATCGACGGCTTGATGACGCAGGCGACGTCCGGGTCGGTGCTGCCGAGGTTGAAGGTGACGTTGTGCAGGTCGCCGCTGCCGAGGTTGGTGACCGTCAGGTAGACCCGGCCGCGCTCGCCGCCGTCGATGAAGATGTCGCGGTCGCCGTCGGTGTCGCCGGCGACGATGCGGCGGACGATGACGCGCGCCAGCGGCAGGGCCCGGCAGGCGACCGCGACGTTGTACCGCGCCAGGTCGTCCGGGACGCCGTCGCGGTCGTCGTCGAGCGTGCCGGCCGGGTCGCACTGGTCGCCGAGGCCGTCCTGGTCGGCGTCGGCCTGGTGCGTGGTGTTCGGGATGATCGGCGGGTTGGGGATCGTCGGGCAGTTGTCGGCGGTGTCCGCAACCTGGTCGAGGTCGGCGTCGTCGCCGATGAGCGAGCACGAGCCGGCGTTGGTGACCGTGTCGCGGACGCAGCTCTCCTGGGCGATGCCGGCGCACGACTCGCCCGCCGGGCAGTTGCCGTTCGAGGTGCATACGGTGGCGGTGGTCACGCTGCACGTGCCGGTGGTCGGGCAGGTGGCGCTGGTGGCGCACACGGTGGTGTTGGTGCGGTTGCAGACGCCGGTCGCCGCGAGCGCCGCGACGGCCCCGGCGCAGTCGCCGTCGCAGGTGTCGCCGAGGAGGTCCCCGTCGGAATTCGTCTGGGCGGCGTTGGCGGTGCGGACGCAGTTGTCGTTCCGGTCGGCGACGCCGTCGCCGTCCCGGTCGGTCAGGGGGCTGCACGCGGCGCCGTGGCTGCCGCTGCCGGGGGTCTGCGCGGGGTTGTAGACGTCGGCGCAGTTGTCGATGTCGTCGGCGACGCCGTCCATGTCGACGTCGTCGAAGTCGCATGCGTCGCCGACACCGTCGGCGTCGGCATCCTCCTGCGCCGGGTTCGCCAGGGCGGGGCAGTTGTCGCACAGGTCGCCGTCACCGTCACCGTCCTGGTCGGGCTGCGCCGGATCGTGGACGTTCGGGCACCTGTCGGACGCCTGGGGAATGCCGTCGCCGTCGACGTTGTCGAACGCCGTCTCGTTCGCCTGGGCGTCGCCGTCGCCGTCGCACAGCGGGTCGAGGTAGTAGACGCTGATCACCTGGTCGCTCGCCGGGGTCAGCAGCAGGGTGCCGGTGTTGTCGACCTGCGAGGTGACCGTGATCGTGCCCTGGAACACGCCCGGCGCGGACTCGGCGAGGGTGACGGTCTTCCTGGGCACCATGGCCTGCCCGAGGCCGGTCGACACGGGCGTGCCGTCGGTGTCCGACGCGGCCTGCACCGTCACCGATCCCTGGCCGGCGCGCTTCGGGTCGTTGACCGTGACCCGGATGGCCTCGTCGCACTCGTACAGCATCGTCCGGTCGACGACGAGCGTGGCGCACTGCTGTCCCGCCGGCTGGCCGGGCTGGCCGAAGCGCTGGCAGGCCGGCGTGTGCGCCGGGACGAAGGCGCTCTCGTCCACCGGGTGGAACTCGTCCCACTCGAGCACCGGATCGTCCATCGCCAGGCCGTAGTCCCTGTTGAGCCCGGTGCTCTCGATGATGAAGAAGCCGATGCCGAACTGCCAGCGATTGCCGGTTGTGCCCGGGTTGAAGTAGCCGCCCGGCTCGAAAGCGCCCGGCCCGGTCGGGAAGAAGACGTACGAGTCCTGGTAGTCGACCAGCGACAGCTCGAGGTTGCGCGTCGGCCCGGCGACGGTGTTGGCCGCCGGCGTGCCGTCGCCCGCGAGGGGCAGCGGACCGCCGGGGACCGGGTAGGGCAGGAAATCGGGCGGCGCCGTCGGTATCGGGCTCGACGAGTTCGGGTTCGTGTTCAGCGTGAATGCCGAGAAGCCGGTCTCGTCGCCCGTGACCGTCCCGGCCACGATGGAGTTGTTGGGATCGGCCAGCGGCCCGAAGGTGCGCTGGCGCACCTCGCCGTCCCCCGCGGGATCGACGCCGTACTCGTAGGTGTTGAGGCGCGCGACGCCGTAGTAGGCGCCGCCGAAGCGCGGGTAGAATCCCTGGCACAGCAGGCAATTGCGGTCGTCGCTGTCGATGTCCGAGTCGAGGTTGATCATGCCGCCCGCGTAGGCGTCGACCGTCTGGTGGTTGAGGTTCATCCCCAGGCGCTGGAACTCGACGGTGTAGGGGAAGCCGCGGCCGTCGAGGGTCTGGTGCACCTTGGCGACGATCGGCGACTGCAGCAGGTCGAACACGAACTCGGCCTGTGCCGGGGTCCCCGGATTCTGCGGCATCGTGTAGTTGTCGCAGGCCACCGACAGGTCGTCCGGCGTGAACAGGTCGCCGTCGCCGGTGTGCCAGACGCCGCCGCCGTTGTTCTGGAACAGGCCGAGCGCGTCGCCGTCGGGGGTCGCCGTCTGGAAGCCGCACAGCCCGGAGTTGCGATACTCCCAGAACACCGCGCTCCCCCCGCCGCCGACCTCGCTGTTCGGGTGCCGGAACGCGGTGAACCCGCCGTTGCCGGCGTCGAAGGTGAACGGCACCTTGTCGCCCGCCGCCGGTCCCGCCGCGCTCGCCAGGATCCCCTTGTCGAGGATGTTGTTCGGGATCGTGTCCTCGCCGGCGTCGCGGATGTTGTTGTTGTTGAGATCCTCGCCGAGGGTGTTGCGCACCAGGCCGCCGTCGACGAGCCACAGGGTCGAGAAGACGATGTCCTCGTCGGGGATCTGGATGCCGGTGAACGGGTCGATCCGGTCGGAGGCGTCGATCCCGAGGTTGCGGTTCAGGTCGCGCACCTCGCGCCCGCCGGCCGGGTAGTCGGTCGAATAGTGGAGAACCTCCTTGTCGGAGTTCAGGGCGTGCGTGAACGCGAACGTCTGGCGGCCGATGATCTTCGAGCGCAGCGTCGAGTCGAGGGTCAGGGTCAGGGTCGCCTTGCGGTTCGCCTGCGCCAGGGCGTTGAGGGACGGCGTGTCGACCGCGAGCGAGAACGAGACGCCGGTCGTCTGGCTGCCCGGCAGGCGGCCGATCGTCTTGGGCGAGTCGAGGACCCGGAGCGCCGCGGCGCCCGGCCCCGACACCGCCAGGGCGGCTGTGACCTCGGTGTAGTCGTCGCCCCGGTTGGCGTTGAGCAACGCGACCGTGTAGCTCAGGATTTCGTCCGCGTCGGGATACTGGTCGCGATCGCAGCCGCCGGCGAAGAGCGACGGCCCGTCGATCTCGTCGCGCGCCTGCAGGACGCCGGCGAAGAGGTTCGGGTTGCACTGCACCGTGGCGCTGCCCCGCCCCGCCAGCGGCGTGTCGGCGTAGTCGATGACGATGAAATTGCCGGTGTCCGCCTCGAGCAGGCCGTTGTCCGCGATCGGCACCGGGTTCGCGACCCGCACCGGCACGCGCGCCGAGCGGAAGCCCCGGCTCCCGGGCGGGTCCTCCACGAACACGAATCCGCGCTCGGTGTCGATGATGGTCCCGAGCGCGTCCTGCACCGTCAGGATCGTCGCCGCCTCGATGCCGGGGACGGTGCCGTCGGGATCGAAGATCTCCACCCGCACATCGTCGGCGCAGCCGTAGGTCGGCTTGTCGAGGCCGGTGCGCCCTGCCGGCAGCGTGTGCGGCTGGCCGCCCCAGGTCTGCGTGCCGATGCCGAAGACCGGCCCCGCGACCACGACCGCGAACGGCTGGCCGCCGGCGTCCAGCAGCCCGTCGGCGTCGGCGTCCTCGCCGATGTCGAGGCGGAAATTGCCGTTGAGGTCCTCGGCGGTGTTGTCGAGGCGGGTGATCTGCCCGGGCACGGCGCCGCCGCCGCCGCGCTCGACGCGCACCCGCCAGGTCCCGGCGTACAGGGGCGTGTCGGCGGTCGAGCCGTCGCCGTCCGGGTCGGCCGACACGTGGATCGCCTCGACGGGGTTGCGCGTGTCGGCGAGGTCGAGCGCCACCACGGCGCGCCCCGTCGACCACTGCCCCGCCCGCGGACCCAGACCCATGACGTAGACGTTGCCGTCGTAGACGACGTTGTCGGCCGTCGTCGCGAGATCGCCGTCGGGGCCCGGCGACTCGATCTCGAGGTCGAGGTCGTTGATGATGGCGCCGTCGCCGAGCGACGTGCCCGGCGGGTCGGGCCACGCGAGGGCGACGCGCAGCGCACCGGTGGACACGGCGCGCCCGCCGCCGGGCACCGGGATGGTCAGCGGCGAGTCGAGCGTGAAGGTGTGCTCGATCACCGTGCGGGTCGTGTTGTTGACGCTCGGCTCGGCGGTGCCGACCTCGTCCCAGATCAGAAGCCCGGCCGCCGGGTACTCGAGCGTGTCGGGACCGCCGACGCCGCGCGCCGGCGGCCAGTCGGGGATCGGCAGGACGTTGGCGATCAGCACCCGCCCGTACCCCTGCTCCATGTTGCCGAGGACGCCGACCTGCGTCCCGCCCACCGACCCCAGGTTGCCGGCGCGCGCCTGGGCGATCGTCCGGTCGGCGTTGGTCGGGTAGCCGAACGTGCCGTTCTCCTCGAGGAAGTTGGCGCTCGCCACCAGCGCCGCCTTGACCAGCGCGCCCGACACCGCCGGCAGGCGGTCGGCGGTCGCGCGGTTGCCGGTCGGGTAGTACCCCTGCGCGAAGTAGTCGCGGATGATGGCGCCGGCGCCGGTGGCGTAGGCCGCCGCGAAGGACGTCCCGAAGTTCAGCTCGTCGAGCTGCGACTCGATCGGCGCCAGGCTGTCGTTGTCGCGGCTGCGGAACACCGCCACGCCGCCGACCCCCGGGGCGCCGAACACGCCGCTGAAATCCTCGCCCACCGAGGTGACGATCGGCGCGGTGCGCAGCGAGGCGGGGGTCGCCGGGCCGCGCGACGCCCAGGGCGACGACACCTCCTCCTCGTTGAACGCGCCGGCGAAGGTCTGCATGTCGGTGCGGTGGCTGCCGACGCTGACGATGTTCTTGGCGGTGGCCGGCGGCGCGATCTGGTTGTTGAAGGGGAAATTCGGATCGTTGTCGAGGGCGGTGCCGTCGAACAGGTCCGGGTAGCGCCGCTGCGTCAGGTTGTTCGGGTTCGAGCCCTGGTTGCCGACCGGCACGAAGATCATGTAGTCGCGGTTGTTCACCAGGAAGGTGTCGATCTGGTTCGCCTCGACCGAGTAGGTGCCGTTCTGCAGGTTGTCGAGGATGTTATCGAAGTTCGGCACGCCGAACGGCAGGACGTGCAGATGCACGTTGCTGCCGCCATCGCGCGCCAACGTCAGGCGGGTCGAGAGGTTGCTCGGGGCCAGGTTGCCCCCCTGCTCGATCAACTCGTCGATCGTGCAGCGCGCCGCGTTCGCGAGGTCCTGTACAAGGATGCGCGCGCCGCGCGCCACGCCGTCCATGGGGATGCCCGACACCAGCGGGTTGCGCGGCAGCGTCGTCTTGGTGGCGTACACGCCGAGCGCCGACGGCCAGGCGGCGATGGCGCCGGCGACGACGTTGCCGTGCGTCCCCGATCCTGACAGCATCGAGTCGCAACCGTCGCCGTTGTCGTTGACCGCCTGGATGGCGTGCACCTTGCGGTGCTTCGGCCCGATCGGGTTGGTGATGGTCGTGGTCTGCGTCGCCGTCTGCGAGTAGTTCGGCGTGTCGAGGCTCAGCCCGTTGTCGGTGACGGCGACGATCTGCGGCGGCACCGTGTCGGTGCCGTCGTTCACCCTCTGGCCGTCGCCGTTGGTGTCGATGCCGCCGCCGTCGAGGCCGATGTCGTGGTATGGGCGCGCGCCGAGGGTGTCCTCGAAGCCGCCGGTCATGACGAGCGAGACCGCCTCGGAGTTGGACAGCAGCCACTCCGGCTCCTCGCTGATCACCGCGACTTCCGGAATGGCGGCGAGGCGGGCGACCGCCGCCGGCGCCGCCTCGACGATCAGCAGCCGGCCGTCGCCCTCGGCGCCGACCGCGGCGCGGCCGGCGATCGCCTCGACGGCGTCGCGCAGGGCGGCGATCCCGGCGGAGTCCAGCGCCTCCCACCCCTGCACCTGGAGGCGCAGGGTGCGGCTTTCGGCGCGCGCCTTCTCGATGATCGGGATGCGGCCGATCGCCGGATCGATCTTGAGCCCCGGATGGTACGGCGCGGCGGCCTCGATGAATGGCTCGCGCGCCAGCGCCTCGGCGGCGGCGCGCCCGGCGACGCGTACGACGAAGGCCCGCTCCGGCGCGAGCGCCAGGACGCGGCCGTGGCGCGCCAGCGCCTCCTCGACGGCGGCCGGGCCGAGGGTCGCGAAGGCGTCGGCCGTGACCTGGACGATGTTGAGTCCGGCGGCCAGCCCGCCGTGCCCGGCGCCGCGGCCGGCGGCGGCGCCCGCGAGGGGCACGCTCGCCTCGGCGCCCTGGCGCAGCGCGGCGGGCAGGACGCGCTCGATCCCGCCGGGCGCTTTCAAATCGACATAGCCGATGGCGGTGGCGACCAGGCCGGCCTTCGCGGCGGGCCCGCGATAGCCGGGCACCGGCGCAGCGCCGAACGGGCTCAACCCCTCGGGACGGGGGACGGCGGAGGGCAGCCGGGTCCGGCGCCAGAAGTCGGTGGAATCGTCGACCTGGCGGCGATCCCCGATCGCCGCTCCGGAGCCGCGGCCGGCCACGGCCAGCGACAGCCCGAGAAGCGCGCCCCCCACGAGACCGGCCGCGATCGCGGCCTGCCCGAGCAGGCGAAGGACGGTCGCATGGCGAACGGATCCGGGCCGTCCCGATGGCGCGTGCGACGTGTGCGGACCACCGATCATCCAGCGCTCCCTCCCCAACCCACCGAACATAGAGCGCCCCTCCTCTCCGCGACACGGAGACGGCAGGGCACCCACGGAGACTACAAGGTCGCCAGCCCGGGCACCGGCATCGTTGCGTGGTGGTGATACTTCCAAACCGCTGGCCTGTCAACGTTTTTGTCGTTCCGCGGGCATGCGGAGCGACGCCTCCGGTGGGCCCTTTCCGAAGTGCCGGCAGGGGGTGGCGCCGGCGGGTGCGCGTCCCTTTGTCGCGGCCTTTCCCGCGCCCGCCCGGACTCTCCTTGGGACGGGAGACTTTGATTCTTCGCGCGACGTTGCGCGGGCCGGTGACGATACCGTATTCGCATCGTCCGGGCTCCGCAGGGGGGCCGGCGGCGATCGTCGAGGTGCCTCCGCCGGCGACGCGGGACGCCGGACATGGTGGCGCGCAGCCTGTTGCTGGCCCTCTCTAAGGACCTGATGGCGAGGGAGTTGCGCCGCCAGTATCCTTGCGCCGCTGCAATCGCTTGAAGTTGCGGTTTCCCTCCCTCGGCGGCGCACCGGAAGTCGCTACAAGCTGCGCGCCACCATGCATTCGATTGCGGGCGCCGGCGGGTTTCCAGTAACATCGTGGCCGTCATGTTCAACACCGTCGACTGGTCCGACGGGGCCGTGGTCATGCTCGATCAACGACGGCTGCCGGAGGACGAGGTCTATCTCCGTCTCGACACGGCCGAGGAGGTCGCGGCGGCGATCCGCGACATGGCGATCCGCGGGGCGCCGGCGATCGGCGTGGCGGCGGCCCTCGGCATCGCCCTCGGGTTCCGCGGCGCCGGCGGCCGCGGCCCGGCCGGGGACGCGGCGGCGCGCTTCGAGGCGCTGGCGGGCCTGTTCGCGGCGACCCGGCCGACGGCGGTGAACCTGTTCTGGGCCATCGACCGGATGCGCGCGGTCTTCGCCGCCCACAGCGGTGAGGGGAACGGCGCGCTGGCGCGGGCGCTGCTCGACGAGGCGATCGGCATCCGCGCCCGCGACATCGAGGCGAACCGGAGCATGGGCCGGCACGGCGCGGCGCTCCTCCCGGATCGATGCCGCGTGCTGACGCACTGCAACGCCGGCGCGCTGGCGACCGCGGGATACGGCACGGCGCTCGGCGTCGTGCGCGCCGCGGTCGAGGCGGGCAAGAGCGTGAGCGTGTTCGCCGGCGAAACCCGGCCGTTCCTGCAAGGGGCGCGGCTGACCGCCTGGGAGCTGCACCGCGACGGCATCCCGGTCACGGTGCTGAGCGACAACATGGCCGGGGCGCTGTTCCAGAAGGGCGGCATCGACCTGTGCATCGTCGGGGCCGACCGCATCGCCCGGAACGGCGATGTCGCCAACAAGATCGGCACCTACGCGGTGGCGGTGCTGGCGCGCGCCCACGGCGTGCCGTTCTACGTCGCCGCGCCGACGTCGACCATTGATCTTAAGACGGCCACCGGCGCCGGCATCCCGATCGAGGAGCGCAGCGCCGCCGAGGTGACGCACGTGGCGGGGCGGCGGATCGTGCCGGAAGGCGTGCCGGTGCTGCACCCCGCGTTCGACGTGACCCCGGCCGGGCTGGTCACCGCGATCGTCACCGAAGAGGGCGTCGCCCGCGCCCCCTACGAGGCCGGCCTGGCGGCGCTGTGCGCCGCGGGGGCGCGCGCCGCCGCGGCGCGCTCCTGACCGCCGCGGGATCGACCATGCCCGGCCCTCTGATCCTCGGCGTCGAGAGCTCCTGCGACGAGACCGCCGCCGCGGTGCTGCGCGGGCGCGCCATCCTGTCCAACGTCATCGCCTCGCAGGCCGACGTGCACCGCGAGTTCGGTGGCGTCGTGCCCGAGCTGGCGTCGCGCCACCACCTCGAGCAGATCGACCTGGTGATCGACCTGGCGCTGCGCCGGGCCGGCGTGGCCCTCGCCGATCTCGATGCCGTGGCGGTGACCTACGG
>Ga0247727_10004286_pt1 | contig 30366 bp, 37 predicted proteins | sample WisWelCaveWW1625_FD_202498 | JGI IMG/M metagenome (GOLD analysis project Ga0247727, IMG submission 202498) | Biofilm microbial communities from Wishing Well Cave, Virginia, United States - WW16-25 | ecosystem: Environmental > Aquatic > Deep subsurface > Groundwater > Cave microbial mat | place... | reverse complement strand
CATGTACTATTGCCATCAGAAAGTCGGGCGCATCGATGCCGCGAAAAGCGATCCGGGAAGTGTTACCCATGTCCCCGCACGGGTGTAACCCATGTCTCCGGTCTGTACACCCCTCTGCACCCCCCTTATCAACAGTCGCCACGGCATCGCCCCGTGAGAAACGTGCGGGAGGCCTGGAGGCCTCCCCTACATCGCACGACTCCGGCGCGGCCCCTACCGCCGCTTGCCCCCGAACATGCCCTTGATGTTGTCCCACACGGAGCGGTTGCCGATCCGCCCCAGGAACTTGCCCCACGCCTCCTCCGCCGTCGCCGAGCGCTCGAAGCCGCGAACGCGCTCCCCCATGATGTCGCGCAGGAGGCCCTCCTCCCCGGCGTCCAGCCAGAAGCCGTGCTCGTCTTCGCAGGTGTCCAGCTCCAGGTTGTAGGCGCGGTAGTTGAAGGCGCGCATCGGCTTGGCGCAGGCCGGGCAGGCCAGCTCGCTCGGGCGCTTCGCGTACTCGATGGTGCCCACCCGGTGCCCGGCATCGCCGGCGGCGGTCGCCTCGAGGTGGTCGAGCTCGTGGTGGTCCAGCCAGCGCCCGTTGCATGCGGGGCAGTGATCCACCTCGATGCCCTGGTGGCGCTCCTCGACCAGCTCCGTCCCGTCTCGGGGGCACTTCAGCATGGTCGCTGGTCGCTTGTCGCTAGTCGCTCGTTTCGCGGAACCATCGCACTATACCTCGCTACTGATCGCCCCTCTTGCCATGAGCCTCGCTGTTCGTGCTGGCCAGACGGTACCAGCTACCAGCGACCAGCGACCGGCCTACGGCGCTCGCACCTGGCCGGTGCCCTGCACCACCCACTTGTACGACGTGATCTCCTGCAGCGCCACCGGCCCCCGCGCGTGAAACTTCTGCGTCGAGTCGATGATCTCCGCCCCCAGGCCAAACTGCGCGCCGTCCGTGAACTGCGTCGATGCGTTCACGTAGACCACCGCCGTGTCCACCTCCTGCACGAAGCGCCGCGCCGCCGAGTAGTCCTCCGTGACGATGGCCTCCGAGTGGCCGGTGCCGTACTCGTAGATGTGGTCGAGCGCCTCGTCCAACGAGCCGACCACCTTCACCGTCGCCACCAGCGCCAGGTGCTCCTTGCCGAAGTCCTCCGGCCCGGCCGACCTCGCCACCACGTTCGCCACCGGCGAGACGATGTCGAGCGCCGTCGCGTCGCAGCGCATCTCGACGCCCGCCTCCGCCCAGCGCTGCGCCAGGCGCGGCAGGAACGCCGGCGCCACGTCGCGGTGGACGAGCACCGTGTCGAGCGCGTTGCAGATCGTGTGGCGGCGCGTCTTGGCGTTGTGGACGATCTCGAGCGCCTTCTCCAGGTCGGCCGCGCGATCGACGTAGGTATGGGTGACGCCGACGCCGCCCACCAGCACCGGCATCCTCGCGTGCTCCAGCACGAAGTCGATCAGCCCGCCGCCCCTCGGCACGACGAGGTCGATGTACTCCCGCATCGAGAGCAGCTCCCTCACCAGCGCGCGGTCGGTTGACTCGACGAACTGGATCGCGCCCTCCGGCACGCCCGCCTCGGCCGCCGCCTTGGTGATGGTGCGCGCCAGCGTGCTGTTCGAGTGGAACGCCTCCTTGCCGCCGCGCAGCACCGTCGCGCTGCCCGCCTTCAGACAGAGCGACGCGATGTCCACCGTCACGTTCGGCCGCGCCTCGTACAGGCAGGCGATCACGCCCATCGGCACGCGCACCTTGCCCGCGATGAGGCCGTTCGGCAGCGTCCGCTGGTCGAACCCCTGGCCGACCGGGTCCGGCAACGACGCCACGCTCCGCACGTCCGAGGCGATGGCCGCCAGCCGCTCCGGCGTCAGCAGCAGTCGATCGAGGATGTAGCCGGTAACGCCGGCGTCTTGCGCCGCCTGCATATCGTGCTGGTTCGCCCGGACGATCTCGTCCTGGCGCTCCACCAGCGCGTCCGCCATCGCCAGCAGCGCGCGGTTTTTCACGTCGGCGCCCAGCGTGGCGAGGCGACGCGCCGCGTCTTTCGCGCGGCGGCCCATCGCCTGCAGGTCAACGGTGGCGGTCGTGGTCATGCGACGCTCCTAGCGGCTGTGCCACAAACTGTACCGAATGGCGCGGCAGATGTGAAGGCGGGCCGCGTGCGTCGTCACGTGCCCGCAGCGCACAATCGTCATTCGCCGAACAGGCGTAGGGGCGCACGCCTGCCCTGAGCGGAGCCGAAGGGGCCGTGCGCCCCTACGCCTCGTGGGAGGCCTAGCTCCGCGTCGACGTTGACAAGCCCACCGGTTCGTAGTAGCGTTCCCCTACCAGACGGCAAGAGCTCGTCTGCACCACCGTCCACCAAATAGACTCGATCGAAGGAGCAATTCGCAAGTGCAGAAAATCACCCCATACCTGTGGTTCGACAACAACGCCGAAGAGGCGATGAACTTCTACCTGTCCATTTTCAAGAACTCAAAGGTCGGGAACGTCAGCCGCTACGGAGAAGCCGGGCCTGGACCAGCGGGAACGGTCATGTCTGCGACCTTTGAACTCGATGGACAAGAGTTCATGGCGCTGAACGGCGGTCCTCAGTTCAAGTTCACGGAGGCCATATCGCTCTTTGTGAACTGCGAGACGCAGCAAGAAGTGGACGCGTTGTGGGGGCAGCTCTCCGACGGCGGAGAGGAGAGTATGTGCGGCTGGGTAAGGGACAGATTCGGCTTGTGGTGGCAGATCATTCCTTCGGCCTTGGGCGAGATGCTGGGCGACAAGGACCCTCAGAAATCGAAAAGGGTGATGGAAGCGATGCTCAAGATGAGCAAGATCGAGATCCAGGCGCTCAAGGACGCATACGAGCAAAAGTAAACGTACGTCCTCTAGCCGTCTTCCAGGAGGCCATCCCATGAGCGCTCCCAAAGACATCGACGACTACTTGGCAGTCTGTGCCGGACGACGCGCGCGCCACACTCGAGAAGCTCCGCAAGACATCAGGGCCGCGGCGTCCGCCCGCCGCCCCGTTCTCCATCCGTTGACCGCCGGCCATCCGTTGACCGCCCGTCCGCCCTTGACACCACCGCGCCCCTCGCCGTAACCTTGACGCACACGTAAGAGATCGCATGGCCCGGGCTTCGGTCCGGGCGTCAAGAACCGAGGCGCCGCCATGAAGTTCGGCATCTTCTACGAAATGCAGCTCCCCAAGCCCTGGGGGCCCACCAGCGAACGCGACATCTTCCTGCAGTCGCTCGATCAGATCGAGCTGGCCGACGAGCTCGGCTACGACTACGTCTGGGAGGTAGAGCACCACTTCCTGGAGGAGTACTCCCACTCCTCCGCGCCTGAGGTCTTCCTGGCCGCCGCCAGCCAGCGCACCCGCAACATCCGCCTCGGCCACGGCATCACCCTCATGCCGCCCGGCTACAACCACCCCGCCCGCACCGCCGAGCGCATCGCCACCCTCGACCTGCTCTCCGGCGGCCGCGTCGACTTCGGCACCGGCGAGTCGTCCTCGGAGATGGAGCTCGGCGGCTTCGGCATCGATCGCGAGGCGAAGAAGGCGATGTGGGAGGAGTCGCTCCGCTGCATCGTCGGCATGTTCCGCGACGAGCCCTGGGAGTTCCACGGCACGTACGTCGATTTCCCGCGCCGCAACGTCATCCCCAAGCCGCTGCAGAAGCCCCACCCGCCGCTCTGGGTGGCCTGCTCCAATCCCCAGACCGCGTTCACCGCCGCCCGCCTCGGCCTGGGCGCCCTCGGCTTCGACTTCGCCGGCCTCGAGGAGACCACCCGTCGCCGCGCCGAGTACTACCGCATCATCCGCGAGGAGTGCGAACCGATCGGCGACGCCGTCAACGCCCAGTTCGCCATCGTCTCCGGCTTCATGTGCTGCCCCCGCGACGACGAAGCGCTGCAGAAGGGCGTGCCGGGCATGCGCTTCTTCGGCTACGCGCTGGCCCACTACTACGCCGGCGGCAGCCACCACGACCCCGGCAGCACCGACCTCATGCGCGCCTTCCAGTCGGTGCCGCCACCGGGCCTCATCCAGGGCTCCGAGGGCTGTATCGGCTCGCCGAAGACGATCCGCGAGCGTCTCCTGGCTTACGAGCAGGCCGGCATCGACCAGATCATCTTCGTCGCCCAGGCTGGCCTGACGAAGCACGAGGACATCATGAGCTCGCTGCGCCTCTTCGCGAGCGAGCTGCTGCCCGAGTTCAAGGAACGGGACGAAGCCTACCAGCGCCGCCGCCGCGAGGAGCTCAGCCGCCCTGTCGAGGCGCGGTCGTAGCGCTCCTGCAAATCAATCCTGGGTACCAAGGGCCGAACAGGTCTGGAAGATCATCAAGAAATGCCTTACCTGCGGGTTTTCAACCCGCAGATCCTACGTAATTTGTTTGTGACCATTAGCTCTGTCCTGCCCGTTCAGTAGCGCGTCTCATTGGTGCGTATCAAGTTGGAGGGGCACTAGCGGGCTGCTGAAAAACGATACGGCCTTCTTCCCGCCCACCCGCCCTGAGAAGTTGTTGAATCTGGGGGACACCCCCAGACCCCCGGCAGAAGGGCTACGCCCCTCTGCACTCCCCCTTTTTCAGCACCCTGCTAGATCGCTCTCGCCTCAGATCGACCGGCGGAAGTGGCGCGTGCCCGGGCATTGGTACACCGCCTCGAACGCCGGGTGGCGCTTCTCGTCGACGAAGGCGAAGCCCGCCTTCTCGTACGCCCGCTGCGCCCCGTCGTTGCCGATCAGCACCCCGATCTCCGCCGTCGAAGCGCCCCGGCCGCGCCCCACGTCCAGGATCTCCTCGATGAGCCGGTCGACGAGGCCGCGGCGGCGGAACTCCGGATGCGTGGCCACCCACTCGACGATCCAGGCGCCCTCCGCGTGCTCCATGGAAACGAGCGTGATCGTGCCGGCGCGCTGCATCCCGGCGTCGGGGTCGTCCACCAGGCCGGTCGCCGCGTTCGCCTCGGCCATCCCCTGCAGGAGCGTGGGCATGCCGCGCTCGGCTTCGAAGTAGCCGGAGAGCGCCGCCGCCGGCGCGCCATCGACCTCCGCCACCAGGAAGTTCGAGTAGTGGGCGAAGTGCCGCGTCTCCGTATCGGCCAGCGCCTCCAGGTAGCGAAGGACATCGGCTTCCGGCTTGTCCACGTAGAAGTCCCAGGTGCTGCGCTCCAGGTGCGACCGGGCGGCCGTCAGGATCACCCACGCGACGAACGGGATGTGCTCCCGACGCGCCTCCACGATGCTGACGTTCGCGCTGGTATCGACGGTTGTCATGGGGTGGCCTCCGTTCTTCTGCCGCTCGCTCATCATGGATCAGGCCCGCCCGTCTCGTCAATCGCCGCGAATCGAGACGCTCGCGCCGTTGTGGGGCGGGCGCGGCTCCCGTAGGATGGAGCGGCACGCGCGATGAGCCAGCGATCTGTCATGCTCGCCCTCCCCGACACGCCCGCCGGACGTCAGCTCCAGTGGTACCTCGCCACTATCGCTGCCGCCGGCGAAGGCGCATCGTGGGCTGCCGACCGCGACCGCCTGGCGCCCACGTTCGATGGTGGCCCGCTTCCCAACGCCAACGCCGACTATGTCGAAGGCTGGCGCAACCTCTCGCGGCGCATCGGCCCGTTCGAGGTCGCCTCCATCGACGAAACCGCGGACCTCGCCATCGCCGTCACGCTCGACGCCGGCGGCAAGCGTTGGCGCGCCGCCTGCGAAGTCGAAGCGCAGGCGCCCCATTGCATCACCAGCATCGTCCTCCAGCGCCTGTTCGACTTCGACGTCTCGGTCCGCGAGGCTACGGAGGCCGATGGCCCCGCCCTGGCCGAAATCGAGCGCCGTTGCCCCATCGTCCTCAGCGACCGCTCCGTCACCTTCGACCGCGGCGACGACTACTTCGCCTTCGCCCGATTGATGGAGGACGTCACCGTCGGCCTCGGCCTCGTCGAAGGCGTGCCCGCCGCGATCAACTGCGGCGCCGTCCACAACGTGCGCATCGGCGGCGAAGAGCTGCGCGTGATGACCGCCATCCACACCCGTATCCTCCCGGAACACCAGCGCAAGGGGCTCTGGGGCGCCGTCTCCGACGTGCTCAGCCAGAAGTACCCGCGCCATACGATCGCCGGTAGCCGGGGCTACGTCTCCGTCGACAACGCCGCCATGCAGCAGGGCTTCGCAAACATGCCCGACAAATGGCCGGCGCCGGCGCTCCGCGCGCAGCTCTCCTGCGACTCCCTCGCCGGGCCAGCCGCCGGCCGGCCCGCCACGCCCGCCGACGCGCTTCGCATCGTCGAGATCCTCAACGCCTGCCACGACGGCGAGGAGCAGTACCTGCCCTACACCGTCGAGTCGCTCACCGCCCGCCTGGAGCGCGCGCCGGCGCAGTATTCCTGGGAGCGCGTCTGGCTCAGCGAGCGCACCGTCGCCGGCGTTTGGCCCGCCGGCGAGAGCATCCGCGTCATCATCGAGTCCAACGGCCGACGCGCGGAGTCCCGCCGCGGCCTCGTCCTCGACTACGGCTTCCTCCCCGGCGCCGAAGACGAGCTCGAGGCGCTGCTGCGCGGCTGGTGCGGCTGGCTGGCCGGGCGTGGCCTCGACACGCTCTCGATCTTCACGTCCGCGCTCTCGCCCGGCTACGACCGCCTGCGTGGCCTGGCGAGCGAGGTCGAGGCGTTCGACTTCTGGACGCCAGGCATCGCCGTGCCGCCGGGCGCTTCGGAGCGCGGCCTCTACGTCGACCAGGTGTACTTCTAACAAGGAGGCAGACATGCGCGTATCCGTCAACATCGGCGCCGCCCGCGACGGCTGGGACGACGCCATCTCGTCCGTCATCGAGGCCGAGCGCCTCGGCGTCCACAGCGTCTGGTCGGCCGAGTCCTGGGGCTACGACGCCGCCACCCCGCTGGCCTACCTCGCGGCGAAGACCTCCCGCATCCTCCTCGGCTCCGGCATCATGCAGGCGGGCACCCGCACCCCGGCCCTCGTCGCCATGACCGCGATGTCGCTCGCCTCGCTCTCCGGCGACCGCTTCCTGCTCGGCCTGGGCGTCAGCGGCCCCCAGGTGATCGAGGGCTGGCACGGCATTCCTTTCGAGCGCCCCCTCCGCCGCATGCGCGAGATCATCGACATCGTCCGCCTCGTATCGAGCGGCGAACGCGTCCACTACGAGGGTCAGGTTTACCAGCTCCCCCTTCCCGGCGGCGAGGGGAAGGCGCTCCGCTCCGGCGCGCCCGCCTCGACGCGCATCCCCCTCTACCTCGCCACGCTCAGTCCGAAGAGCCTCGAGGTCACCGGCGAGCTAGCCGACGGCTGGCTCGGCACGTCGTTCATGCCCGAGCACGCCGACGTCTTCTTCGACCACATCGCTCGCGGCGCACGCCGCGCCGGCCGCTCGCTCGCCGACCTCGACCTGCAGGCGGGCGGCGGCGTCGCCTTCTCCGATGACCTCGATGCCCTGATCGCCCGTCGTAGGCCGGGCGCCGCCTTCACGCTCGGCGCCATGGGCTCGCGCGAGCACAACTTCTACAACGCCGCCTTCCGTCGCGCCGGCTACGACGACGTCGCCCTCGAAGCCCAGCGCCTCTGGCTCGAAGGCAAGCGCGACGAGGCCGCCGCCCGCGTGCCCGACGAGATCGTCCTCCAGACCAACCTCCTGGGCACCGACGACATGGTGCGCGACCGCATCCGCGCCTATCGCGACGCCGGCGTCACCACCCTCCGCCTCGAGCCGGACGGCCGCACCCTGAGCGAGCGCCTCGACACCCTCGCCCGCGCCGTCGGCCTGGTGAACGAAGTCAGCGCCGAACCCGCCGCCGCCGTGTCATCTTGAACAAGTGAGGGGCCCCTTGTAGCGAGCTGACGATGCGCTCTCAGGCCATGGACGCACGCGCCGAGGTGGGAAGACGAGCTATCCTCCCGGCCGCACCAGCACCTTCTGGCCGCTGTCCCGGTCCGAGGCAAGCTGCTCGAACACGTCCGGTAGGTCGTCCAGCGAAACGGTGTGCGAGATCACCGGCGCCACATCGATGGCGCCGGTGACGATGAGGCGCGTCGCCTCCTCCAGCTCGTTGGCGTAGCCAAACGAGCCGATGACGCTGTGCTCCTGGAGCAGCGTCTGGAGCAGGTCGAGCGAGAACGGCCGGTCGAACGCGCCCGCGACGACAATACGCCCGCCGCGACGCGTCGCCGCGATGCAGTCCGCCATCGCCAGCGGGATCCCGACGCACTCGACCGCCAGGTCGCAGCCCAGGCCGCTGGTCTCCGCGCGCGCCTTCGCCGGTGCGCCCCCGGCGGGGTCGACGACGACCGCGGCCCCCAGCGCGCTCGCCAGCTCGCGGCGCGTCGCCGCCGGCTCCGAGAGGACGGTCGTCCCCGCCCCCAGGTGGCGCGCGCCGAGCAACGCGAGCAGGCCGATCGGCCCGCCGCCGGCGATGAAGACGCGCTCGCCCGGCTGGAGGGCGCCGCGGTTCAGCGCGTGCAATGCCACCCCCAACGGCTCCGAGAGCGCGGCCGGCTTCAGCCACGACGAATCGGGCAGGCGCACGGCCTGGGTCGCGCGGATGCGGACGTATTCGGCGTAGGCGCCGGGCTCGCCGTAGCCCGTGCCGGAGCCGGACGGCGTCGGGCAGAGGTTGGAACGTTCGCTGCGGCAGAAGTAGCACTCGCCGCAGGGGGCGCCCGGATGCACCGCCACGGCGTCGCCCTCCGCCAGCCCATCGACGCCTTCGCCTACCGCCGTCACCACGCCCGAGAACTCGTGGCCCATCACCGGCTGCCACACGCCCATCGCGCGGGGCGACGGCTGCTGCGCGGGCGCGACGTACTCGTGCAGGTCGGAGCCGCAGATGCCGCAGTAGGCGACGGAGAGCACCACCTCGCCGACGCCCGGCGCAGGCTCCGGCACCTCCCGCACCTCCAGCTTCCTCGGCTCCGAATACGCTACGACCTTCATCGACGACCTCCCTCGTTCCTCAGCGCACCGATGGTACCACGCGCCCCCCGACGCGGGCAGCGCTCAGAGGGGTTAGGTTGACCACTTATGACTCGCCAGGGCGCTAGTCGCGGCTTTACGGTGGACATTTAGTACGACACGGTGCTATTATTTTAGATACAACGTAGATGCGCCATTTTAAGCGACATTATAGCTGACACAGGCGATGACACGAAAGGGGGGGACGCGCCATGCCACTGTGGAACGTGGATTTCGACTGCCGGCTCGACGTGAGCGATACCGAGCTGGTGGCGAACGTCGCGAAGACCAACGCGCTAGCCGAAGTGATTCACGGCCTCCCGTTGCCACCCGCCGTCCAGTTTCGTATCGATAGCCTGAACATCCTGCGGGCCGTTCGTGGGACAACAGGGATCGAGGGCACCGAAGTCAGCGAAACGGAAGTCGAGCAGATCATGCGGTCGGGGCCAGGCCACAAGGTTCTACCGGCATCGCGCCAACGTGCCGAGCAGGAGGTGCGTAACGCAGAAAAGGTCATGCTTTTCGTGGCCAGCAGGCTGCAAGAGGAGCCAGACTACCCGGTAACCGAGCACTTAATCGCCACCATCCATCGCCTTACTACAGAGAACATCGACTACTCGAACAACGAGCCCGGTGTCTATCGTAGCCATGCCGTGCACGTTGAGACCTACGTTCCACCAAGAACGAGAGAGGAAGTTCAGCAGCTCATGACCCAATTCGTGGAATGGTTAAATCTTGGTCCGCCCAGGGGATGGCCTGCTGCCGTCCGAGCCATCGCCGCGCACTTCTATCTCGTCAGTATCCACCCATTCGGTGACGGCAACGGGAGAACGGCGCGAGGACTAGAGAGCTTTCTACTCTACCAGGGGGGGATCAACGCCCGGGGCTTCTACTCACTCTCGAACTTCTACTACCAGCACCGGCCCGAATACGTGGCGATGCTAGACCATGTGCGGTTTGCAACCAACGGGAACATCACCCCGTTCGTGAAATTCGCGCTGAACGGCCTAGTGACAGAGCAGGAAGTTGTCCATCAGGAGATTCTGGCAGAAATGGCGACGATTGCCTTCCGAGATTTCGCTAGGGAAACGTTGATGCTCGATGGCAAGATGGCAACGAAGCCCGGCGAGCGGATGTTTCACTTCCTTCTCGGACTGCCCGGTAACCCTGTATCCGCCGCACAGCTTCGAAAAGGTGGCCACCCGCTGGCGGAACTTTATCATGGGGTAACGTCCAGGACGATAATCCGCGACCTCGATTATCTCAGGAGCCACAGTTTGATCAGGCTGGAGGGCGATCAGATTCACGCGAACGTGGAGGCGATGCGTAGGTTCATGGCGTAGCCATCCGCCAGCCCGCGGCCGCCGCCCTCTCCGCCCTCTCTGACCGACTCTTGGCGCTCAGCTTCTCCGCACGCGCTCCCGGCGGCTGGGGCAGCGCTCCGCTGTACTCGCGGAGCGCGCGCGGCTGGGGTAGAATACCCGCGCCTATCGCCTAGAAGGAGCCATCCGTGAGCGCGCCTGCCATCGACTGGGACGCTGTTACCCGCGAAGCCACCGACATCCTCTCGCGCTTCATCGCCATCGACACGACGAACCCGCCCGGCAACGAAGAGCCGGCCGCTCGCTTCCTGGCGGACCTCCTCCGCGCCGACGGCATCGACGACCTCACGTTCTACGACGCGTCTGATCAGGAATCGGCGGGGCGTCTCAGCCTCCTCGCGCGCCTGCGGGGCGACGGCTCGGCGGGCAAGCCGCTCGTCCTGCTCAACCACACCGACGTCGTGCCGGTGGAACGCGCCGGCTGGGACGAGGAGCCGTTCGCCGGGCTGGTGAAGGACGGCGTCATCTGGGGCCGCGGCACGCTCGATATGAAGGGCATGGGCGTGATGGAGCTGATCGCCATGCTCTTGGCCAAGCGTCTGGGGCTGGCGCTCCGGCGCGACCTCGTCTTCCTCGCCGTCGCCGACGAAGAGGTCGGCAGCGGCTACGGCGTCGAGTTTCTCGACCAGCATCACCCGGAGGCGCTCGAAGCGGACTTCGTCCTCAACGAGGGCGGCTGGGGCACGACCGAGGTGCTGGGCGTCAAGCGCCCCGCCTTCAACTGCGCCGTGAGCGAGAAGGGCCCGCTCTGGCTCAGGCTGGTCGCCGAGGGGCACCCGGGCCACGGCTCCGTCCCCCACAGCGACAACGCGCTGAGCCGCCTGGTGCGCGCGCTCCACCGCATCGAAACGTGGCAGCGGCCGCGCCGCGTGGTACCGGAACTGGCCGAGTACTTCGTTCGCGCCCACCGCGCCGGCTTCCTGGCTGAGGAGCCCACCGAGGAATCGATCGTGCGCCTGGGTGACGGCAACCCGCTCATCCGTGCCATCACCAGCAACACCGTCAGCCTCACTACCGCCCGTGCCGGCGTCAAGCACAACGTCATCCCCGCCGCCGCCGAGGCGACGCTCGACTGCCGCCTCCTGCCCGGCGCCGACGCCGCCGCCTTCACCGAGGAGCTGCGTTCGGTGATCGACGACCCGAAGGTGCGCATCGAGCAGGTGCTCGAATCGAGCACGCCGCCGTCGCCGATCGATTCGGAGCTGATGGCCGCGATCGAGGACGTGGTGCGCGAGCACGTCGAAGACGCCGTGATCCTGCCCGGCATCTCCGCCGGCTTCACCGACTCGCGCGTCTTCCGCCGTCGCGGGGTGCCCTCCTACGGCTTCATCCCGATCTTGCTGGAACCGATGGAGGCCGCGACGATCCATGGCCACAATGAGCGCCTCTCGATCGAGAACCTGCGCCTTGGCTGCCAGCTCATGTTCGACATCGTCCGCCGCGTCTGCGCCTGAGGAATCAGGAACAAGGAACCAGGAACAAGGACCCGGAAGCCGGCACCAGCAACCAGCAAGCAGGGGGTGGAGGGCCGTCATGAAGGTGGAGGACATCAAGCTCATCGGCGTGATGGGAGGTGGCGTGATGGGCGGCGGTATCGCCCAGACGTGCGCTGCGGCTGGCTTCGAGGTGCGGGTGCGCGACTTGAACGACGAGCTGATCGAGAAGACGCGCTCGGTCATGGTCGACGGGCGATTCGGGCTCAGGGGCGCAGTGGAGCGCGGGAAGATGACGCAGGAGCAGCTCGACCAGACGCTCTCCCGCGTGTCGTTCACCAGCGCCGTTGCGGAGCTGCGTGAAGCCGACCTGATCATCGAAGCCGTGCCGGAGGACCTCGACCTGAAGAAAAAGGTCTACGCCGAGCTCGACCGGCTGATCAAGCCGGAGGCCGTCTTCGCCAGCAACACTTCCGGCTTCGCTATCTCAGACCTGAACCAGGCCGTCGCGCGCAAGGGCCGCTTCATCGGTATGCACTGGTTCAGCCCCGCCTTCGTGATGAAGCTCATCGAGATCGTCTACGCGCCCGAGACCAGCGCAGGCACGATCGAGCTGCTCGAAGGCGTAGGCGCGCGGCTGGGCAAGGAGACGGTGCGGGTGAAGGACGCCCCCGGCAAGTACGGCTTCGTCGCGAACCGGATCTACTTCGCGGCGGTGGCGGAGGCGCGTCGGGTACTGGAGGAAGGCGTTGCCTCTGCGGACGACATCAACAAGGCGATGCGCTTCGGCTTCAACTGGCCCACCGGGCCGCTCGAGATGGTCGCCGGCGCCCGTAAGGGCTGGCAGTAGCGCGCCACGGACGCGAGACCGCGCGGCCCTCGCTAAAGGGCGGGGGCCGCGCGCGTTGCCTTCTGGCGATCTCGCCTAACTGCAGTTGTCGTCCCAGCTAGCGCATCAGGATCGACCGCGTTGCTCACAACATCGAGGAAGAACGTGCCGAATTGGGGATCGTTTGGCCCTGGCATCAGCGTCAAGCCGGCTGACCCCGCGCCCAGACATTGGAACTGGACCCATCGTGCCACCAGTATAGCGGCCCCGACGTTGAAGTGTCCCTAGACTAAACCTGGGCAAAGGTAGGCGATTATGTTAGCCTCGCAAACAAACGGTAGCTGCGCTTGTCTGTTGTCGCCGGCTCCTCGGTGCTACAATCGGCGCGCAGACCGCGTGTCGTGTTCCATCAGGAGGTGCGTCCCATGGCCCTCGATCTCTCCGCCATCGGCAAGCAGCTGCCCGAATCGACCTACTCGTACGGCGACCGGGAGGTGATGCTCTACGCCCTCGGCATCGGCGCGACGACGAAGGAGCTGGACTTCGTGTACGAGAAGAACCTCAAAGTGCTCCCCACCTTCGCCGTCGTCCCATCGTTCCCCGCGCTCATGTCGCTCGGCACCGTGATCGAGTTCAACCCGGTGATGCTCCTCCACGGCGAGCAGCGCATCGAGCTGAAGGCGCCGATCCCCACCAGCGGCACGCTGACGACGAAGGGCCGAGTCCGCGCCATCTACGACAAAGGCTCCGGCGCCGTCGTCATCGTCGATTCCGAGACGAAGGACGCCTCAGGCGCGGTGCTCTTCACGAACACCTTCGGCGCCTTCATCCGGGGCGAGGGCGGCTTCGGCGGCGAGCGCGGGCCCAGCGCTTCCGGCCAGAACGTCCCGCCCGAACGGTCGCCCGACCACACCATCGAGTACCAGACCTCGCCCGACCAGGCGACGCTCTACCGCCTCTCCGGCGACCGCAACCCGCTCCACATCGACCCGGACTTCGCCAAGATGGCCGGCTTCGAGAGGCCGATCCTGCACGGGCTGTGCACGTTCGGCTACGTAGGCCGCGCGGTCCTGCACGGCGTCTGCGGCGGCGACCCGGCCCGCCTGAAGGACTTCGAGGTGCGCTTCTCCGGCGTCGTCTACCCCGGCGAGACCATCGTCACTCAGATCTGGCGCGAGTCCGACACGCGCGTCCTCGTTCAGGCAAAGACCGCCGAGCGGGGTGACGCCGTCATCTCGAACGCCGCCGCGACGATCGCATAATGCTGGCCTCGATCGTCGCGCTCAAGTACCTGCGATCTGCGGGTTGAAACCCGCAGCTTCCTGTGAACCTGAGGATTTCAATCCTCAGGTTAGTACACCGGCAGCGCATAGGAGGAACGACCATGGCCGAGCAAGACAACGTCGAAACCATCCGCCGCTTCTGTGACGCCTGGACGAAGCCCGACGTCCCGCAGATCCTCGACTTCTTCGCGGACGACGCGGTCTACCACAACATGCCCATCCAGCCCGTTCAGGGGAAGGACGCCATCAAGGGCGTCATCGAGCAGTTCCTAGCCCCCTTCGAGCGCTGCCAGTGGGAGGTGCTGCACATCGCCGCCAGCGGTGACACCGTGCTCACCGAGCGCGTCGACCGCTTCTTCGGCGACAAGACGATCGAGCTGCCGGTGATGGGCGTCTTCGAGCTGCGCGACGGTAAGATCGCCTCCTGGCGCGACTACTTCGACCTGGCCACCTGGGGCCGCCAGGCGTCGTAGGCACTTTCGGCACGCCGGTCACAATCGGGGCCCGCCTAAAATGCGGGACTCTGGCCGCTTGACTGTTTGACAGGCTTGGCGCGGACAAAGTAGCATACGCTATAGCATGTCCCTTTGGATCTTCTATCCGGCATGTGCGTGCGTCTGTGGCGTGACCGCCTACGCGCTCCTCGAGTTCGATCAGGTGTTCGCCACAATAGTGGCCGTGGCCGCGATCGTCATTCTGGGCCTGATAGCTTGGGCCGCGCTAACCCGGGGAGAGCCCCGCCGACGGCCGGTGAGCCAACGCCGCAAGAAGGAACAGACATGACGCAAGCGAATACGAGAGAGGGAGGTCTTCTGAGGCGAGTACGCGAGAAGCTAGGCGTGACGCAGGAGCAACTCGCGAAGCACCTTGGCGTAGCGTTCTCCACTGTGAACCGGTGGGAGCAGGAACATACGAGGGCGTCGCGCCAGTACCTGGTTTCCCTGATGGAGCTTCTCTTGGATGCCACGGAGAACTTGGCGACCACCGACCAAGTCCCGCCGCATGACCGTGCTGCCGAAGAGGCCTTGTTGGCACTGCTGATGATAGATAGCGAGGCCATGCACAAGGTCCTTCCTGTTATCAGGCCAGAGGACTTCTACTTCGAGCAGCATCGGCACATTTATGAGGCCTGCCTTGCTCTGTGGGAGCGAAACGAGACAATCGACCGCGTAAGCGTAGCGCACGAGGCGACAAGGCGCGGTGACTTCGTGTCTATGGATGCAGCAGCGTTGCTTTCCCGCCTCACCAGCGAGGAGGCTCGAACTGCCGACGCAGAGTCCCTCGCGAGGATCGTGCGTAGCGATGCTGTGTACCGGAGTCTCATAGCGGCGTCGCACGAGGTTAGGACGATGGCATACGGGGGTGGACCAGATCTTGACTCGGTACTTACGAGGGCCGAGGATGCAATCCTCTCCCTGCGGCCTTGGGAGGATACGCTAAGGGACTTCACGAGTGTCCGGGTGCACCTGGAGGACTACGTTCAAACTCCGCCCGATGATGGCGTCGTGGAGGCTCCCCTTGCAGTCCGCACAGGGTTCGTTGACCTTGACACGCTGCTCGGGGGCTTGCGGCGAGGGACTTTTGTCGTGGTGGCCGCCCGGCCCAGCCTGGGCAAGACCAGCCTGGCGCTGAACATCGCCCGCAACGCCGCCATCGGCCAGGGCGCGCGCGTCGCCATCTTCAGTCTGGAGATGGCGGCCGACCAGCTCGCCCAGCGCCTGCTAGCCGGCGAATCGGGCGTCGACGCCACCCGCCTCCGCGTGGGCGAGCACACCGAGGCGGAGGAGCAGCGCATCATGCACGCCATGGGCGTCCTGGCCGAGGCGGAGGTCTACATCGACGATACCGCCGTCCACCGCGTCGCCGATATCCGGGCAAAGGCCCATCGCCTCCACCGCGAGCGCTCGCTCGACCTGATCGTCGTCGACTACCTCCAGCTCATCCAGGGGAGCGCCGGCCGCGGCGACAGCCGGGTCGCCGAGGTGAGCGAGATCTCGCGCGCGCTCAAGGGCCTCGCCCGGGAGCTGGACGTCGCCGTCGTCGCCTGCTCGCAGCTCTCGCGCGCGCCAGAGCAGCGCGTCCCCCACGTGCCCATGCTCAGCGACTTACGCGAGATGGGTAGCATCGAACAGGACGCCGACGTGGTGGTGTTCATCTACCGCGAGGACCTGTACCTGAGCGAGGAAGAGTGGCAGCTCCGGAACCCGACCAAACCCTACCCGCAGGGCATCGCCCAGCTGATCATCGCCAAGCACCGCAACGGGCCAACGGGCAATATCCACCTCCGCTTTCGGGAGAGCCTCACGCGCTTCGAGGACATGCCCTCCCTGCCGGAGCCGGAATACGTTTGATAGCGCGGCGCCTAGGCGCCGCCCCTGGTAGTCTGGTACCCAGCATTACCGCCAGACAGAGGAGGCAGCTGGAAGCCATGAAGATCGCCCTGATCGGGGGCACGGGGCCCGAGGGGAAGGGGCTCGCCTATCGATTCGCCCTGGCCGGCCACGAGGCGCTCATCGGCTCGCGCAGCCGCGAGCGCGCCGCCGAGGCCGCGCGCGAAGTCGCGGCGCACGTCCCGAACGGGGCGGTGCGCGGCGACGAGAACGCCGGCGCCGCTCGCGAGGCGGAGCTGATCGTGCTCACGGTGCCGTACGCCGCCCAGGCCGCGACGCTGCCCGCGCTGCGAGACGCCGTCGCCGGCAAGGTGGTCGTCAGCACCGGCGTGCCGCTCTCGTTCGAAGGCGGGCGCCCGGCGCTGCTCTCGGCGCCGGAGGGCTCGGCCGCCGAGCAGGCGCAGGCGCTGCTGCCGGACGGCCGCGTCGTCGGGGCGTTCCAGAACCTGGGCGCCGCCAAGCTCTGGGAGGGCGACGTCTCGCTCGACCAGGACGTCATCGTCTGCGCCGGCGACGCAGAGGCGAAGCGCGACGTGATGGCGCTAGCCGAGCAGCTCCGCGGCGTCCGCGCCGTCGATGGCGGGCCGCTCGTCTCCTCGCGCTACGTTGAGGGCATCACCGCGCTGCTGGTCAACATCAACCGTCGCTACAAAACGCTCGCCGGCGTGCGCATCGTGGGCGTTTGATGGCCGCCGAATTGCGCATCATCGCCATCGAGGGCCTGCCGGAGGTGCGCCCCGGCGACGACCTGGCGTCGCTGATCCTCGGCGCTACGCAGCGCCAGGGCCTGGCCTTCGAGAACGGCGACGTGCTCGTCGTCACGCAGAAGGTCGTTTCGAAGGCCGAAGGGCGCATCGTCGACCTCGACACCGTCGAGCCGGGGGCGTTCGCCACGCAGATCGCCGCGCAGTGGGAGAAGGACGCCCGCGTCGTCGAGACCGTCCTGCGGGAGAGCGCGCGCATCGTGCGGATGGACCATGGCGTCCTCATCTGCGAGACGAAGCACGGCTTGATCTGCGCCAACGCCGGCGTCGACGCCTCGAACGTGGAGCGGCTGGGCACCGTCGCGCTGCTGCCGGTTGACCCGGACGCCTCGGCCGAGGCGCTGCGGAAGCGTCTCGATGAGGCGGCGGGCGCTTCGCTGGCCGTGATCATCACCGATACGTTCGGCCGGCCGTGGCGGGAAGGGCACGTCAACTTCGCGATCGGCGTCGCGGGGATGGAGCCGCTCTGGGACTACGCCGGCGCGACCGACCCGGCCGGCTACGAGCTGCGCGTCACCCGCATGGCCGTCGCCGACGAGCTGGCCGGCGCCGCCGAGCTGGTCCACGGCAAGCTCGACCGCGTGCCCGCCGCCGTCGTGCGTGGCTACGCCTACCCGACCGGCTGCGGCACGGCGCGAAGCCTCCTGCGGGACCCGGAGCGGGACCTGTTCCGGTAGAGGCTCTCGTCCCAGCCAAGAGCTCCCCTCTCCCGCGCGCGGGAGAGGGCCGGGGGTGAGGCGGCGCGGCGACGCCTACCCGCCCAGCCCGATCACGATCCGCGAGACGCTGAAGGAAGTGAAGCGCTGCACCAAGAAGCAGATCACGATCAACACCTTCATGCTGGACCGGAACTACTACCTCAAGGAGTTCGTCAACCAGGTGGCGAAGATTAACAAGGGCCGCGTCTTCTACACCACCCCCCGATAAGCTGGCCGGTACATCCTGGTCGACTACGTCCAGAACAAACGCAAGCAGATCCAGTAGCGCCCTCGGTCAGCCCTTACACCAGTATCGAAAAATCAAACCACGACAAGGGTGAAATAGGGAATTCCTCTATTGGTCACTCATGAAACTGCCGATAGAGTCTAACACGGGTGGGGGCTCCAGACCCGCGCCCAGGCTCGAACGGGAGTGAGTGGGGGACTCTGAGTGAGCTCGCGCGTTATTGTTTTGCTGATCGTATTGATGCTGTTCGCCTTGGCCGTGTGGATCCTGGTGAGCAACCCTCCCTACGTGGGAGTCCCCTCGGTTGTGGTCATCGCCAGCGTTCTGGGAACCATCGCGGTCGCCCTAGCGTCCACTGTCGAAGCGAAGCGTAGAGTGAAGCGGAGGAGGACGAACCGGCGCCCGGGGAGGATGCACTAAGCACGGTGCCACGGCGGTTCGCAGCCTCATCGAGGCTTACTCCTCCCAGCCGCCTTCGTAGAGCTGGAGGAGGACGCCGCCGGTGTCCTTCGGGTGGAGGAAGACCTCCTTGTACGTGCCGTGCTCCCGGCCGCTGTACGGCTCGTAGCCGTACTCCCGCAGCGCCGCGGTCGCGCGTTCGACGTCCTCCACCTCGAAGGTGGCGTGGTGGAAGCCGCCGCCGCGTTCGGCCAGGAAGCGCGTGAGGAAGCTCGACTCGTCGCGCGGCTCCAGCAGCTCCCACTGGGCGCCGCCGCCGGGCACGTCCAGGGCGATGCCGTTGTAGCCAGCCTGGGGGTTTTCGAAGCGGTGAACGACCTTCATGCCCAATAGCTCCGTAAGCATCGGCAGGCGCTCGTCCAGCTTCGGAACGACCATCGCGACGTGGTCCATGCGTTTGATACCCAGCACCGTTACGTCCTCCTCCACCGCTAGCCAGCGACTCCTGCGATTATAGGGGAGCGGGGCCCTTTATGACAGTTTGCGACGATCTGCCAGAACCCCTTGACACTCCTGGCCAGTCTGTTACTATAGTTACTGAAATCACAAATGCGGGCTGTCACTGACGACCGCCCATCCTGCCAGGAGGCGGGACTGCCGAATCCGACCACGGACCGGGGGACCCGAACCACGTGGGGTGAATCTCGCGCCAGCGAGTAGGGCAAGGCCTTTCAGCCCGAACCCGTCAGCTAACCCCGGAGGCAGCCGAAAGGCTCGGCACGGTTCTGGAATACATAGGAGGGTGTTGAGATGACGAAGCTTGCCTCTCGGAACTGCCCCCGCTGCCGTGGATCCATGATCCCGGAACGGGACTGGTACGGCGAATACAGCACCTGCCTCTGCTGCGGATACGTCCACGAAGCTGTCTCCGCCCCACCAATCGAGTTGCTGGAAGAGGAAGAGGGCGGCCCGCGCCAGCGCCGGCGCCAGCCGTCTCACGGCAAGATCCGCCTCTAAGCCCGTAGCCCGTTTTCGATTTCGCCTCCCCCGCATCGAGCCGGCGTCACTCCCTCACACCCCGCCGGTAGCCTCCCCTAAGATAGGGGAGTTCCCTGCCCACCCATTAGGGTGAACCCTGATAGAGCAGCCAGCCGTTTCCCCTTACAATCCGGCCATCGGTGCTGGCTGAAGGCGTACCCAGCCAGCGGCAAGGAGAGGCCACCATGGCACGACGTCACTGCATCCATCGTTGGATCTTAGGCGAGCCGCACCTCGGCTCGGTGAAGGGCCAGTGCCGGCGCTGCGGCGCCCGAAAGACCTACCCTTCATTCGTCGAGGTGCCGCCGGAGGGCGGGCTGGACGGCCCGCCGCCGGAGGTGATTCGGGAGATGACCCGCCTAGAAGAGCCGATACTAGCATAGGAACGAAGCCGGCGATGACGCCCCGGCGGCTTGTCAACCGCCCAGGCGTGTGATAGCGTCGCCGGAGAGCCGGCTTCGGCCGGTCGGGAGCCAGATAGCGAAGGAGCGCACAGCATGGAGAACGACCACCCCGCCAAAACCCCCATCGGACGCGCCAGGAATAACGGCGAGCCGCCCAACTGGACCCGGGCCAGCGCCCAACGCGTCCGCGTCCTCATCGTGGACGACCACACGATCATCCGCCAGGCGCTACGCCAGCTCCTGGAGACCGAGGCTGAGATAGAGGTGGTCGGCGACGCCGCCAACGGCCGCGAGGCGATCGCCTCCGCCGAGAAGTTCCTGCCCGATGTGGTGCTCATGGACATGGTGATGCCCGGCCTCAACGGCCTGGAGGCCACCCGCCAGATCCGCAAGCGCTGCCCCAAGACCCGCGTCCTCATCCTCACCGGCTACATGGAGGACGAGCAGATCCTGGGCGCCCTACGCGCCGGCGCCTCCGGCTACGTGGTGAAGCGCTCCGACACGGAAGAGCTGCTGCTGGGCATTCGCGCCGTCCAGCGCGGCAATACGTACTTCAGCTCCGCCATCTCCAACGGCGACGCCATCAACCAGTACCTCTGGCAAGCGAAGAAGGACGACGGCAAGGCTGGCTACGACCTGCTCACCAGCCGCGAGCGCGAAGTGCTCCAGCTCATCGCCGAGGGGCACTCCAACCAGAAGATCGCTCAGGAGCTTTTCATCAGCGTCAAGACTGTCGAGGCGCACAAGGCCCACATCATCAGCAAGCTGCACGCCCGCAACCGCACCGACCTGATCCGCTACGCCCTACGCAAGGGCCTGGTGGGCCTGGACGCTCCCCCCGACGTCATCGAAGACGAGGCGCAGGCCGGCTAGGCTCTGCGTGCGCCAACGTCCCGGGAGACCATGCGGCCATGGACACTGCCCCCTTCGCCGAAACGCTCATCTCGGCGCTGAAGCCGGACGCGCTCCGCGCCGACTACCTCCGCCGCCTACGCCGCCTGTTGGGCCTGAGACGGCGTCACCTGACGAACCTGAACACCCAGGGCCTCCGGCTCATCGACCACTCCATCTTCGCGGCCTACTGCGACTGCCGCGAAGCCGGCGCCGAGCAGGAGGCCCGCGCCATCCTGCGCGAAGCCCAGTTCGCCATCGACCCGTCGGACGAGATCGACCGCGCCGACAACGCGGCTGCCGGCTAGGGAACGCCCGATGCGCACCGTCCTGGTTGTCGATGACGAGCCCGCCATCCGCTCCTATGTCCGGGCGGCGCTAGAGGGCGCCGGCTACCGCGTCCTGGACGCGCCTGACGGCGCGTCCGCGCTCGAGCTGCTGGCGCGTGGAGAGCGCCCGGACCTGATCCTGCTCGACATCGCCCTGCCGGGCATGAACGGCCTCGACCTGTGCCGGCGGCTCCGGAACGAACCCGCCACCGCCGCCATCCCGGTCCTGCTGCTCACCGGCCTGCCCAGAGAGCGTCGCATCGCAGACCAGGCGGGCGCCACCGGCGTCATCGGCAAGCCGTTCAGCCCGACCACGCTCGGAGAAGCCGTCGACCGAGCGCTGCGTCAGCCCGTCTCCGCAAGCTAACGCCCGGAACACATTCGTCCGCCTGCCGGGCGTTCCGACACTCGCCCGGCGCACCCTCACATTCTCCTCCTCGCTGCCGATACTTATCTATCAAAGCCGCGATGGGGCTTGGGGGGTTCAGGCGCTGGTGGGGGTCCCCCGCCGAAAGGCAGGGAGACGCAGATGCTGATTCTCACACGGAAGATCGACCAAGGTATTGTCATCTCAGGGAACATCCTCGTCCGGGTGCTCGGCGTCGAGCGCGATCGCGTCAAGATCGGCATCTCGGCTCCGATCGAAGTGACCGTGCTCAGGCAGGAGCTGCTGGAGCGCGAGGGTGGCGCGCGTGCCGTGCCGCCTTCCGGGCCCAACGCCAATGCCAACGCCAACGCTAACGCGAAAGAGGGTGAGCCGGCTCACCCTGTCACAACGAACCAAGAGGCGCCTGCGAGCGACGCTTAGTTCGCGATCACCGTGAGGGGCGGCCGCGGCGCCGCCCGAGCGGTTCTACCGCCGCCCTGGATCACTCTGAGGGGCGGCGGTTCTGTCTTCGCCGGGCCCTGCGGGAGCTTCACCGCCTCAGTCGCGCCGGAGATCATCGACTGGCGCGCCGCCCACCACAGCGCGGCGATGCGTCGCCAGCGACCAGCGTTCCCCTCGGAGAGGTCGCCCAGCGCCACCGCCTCCGCGAAAGCCGCCGCCTCCGCCTGAAGCCGGTCTGCTGCGGCAGATGCCGCGCGATGTTCCTGCGGGACCGCGCGTTGCGCGTCGACGGCCCGCGATTCGTTGCATTCAGGTTCGGAGATCGTGAGGAGGAACGCCTCCTCGCCCGCCTCGAGCGTCATGCTGCGTCGCGGTGTGACCGCGACAAGACGCATGAGGCTTGCGGATTCGGCCAAACTGACGGTGGACTGGAGGAGCAGACCACCTTCGTATTGCGCGATAAGCAGCACAGCCTGGGCCTCGCCCTCGTCACTGCGGCTGACGGCGGCGGTGACCGACGCGGGCGCCCCGGGCCAGAGGGCCTGGCAGGCGGCGAGCTGCTCCGTGGCCAGCTCGTCCAGAAGCACGGCGTCGGAGCGCCGGGCGAGGCTCGTCGCCCGAAGATAGAGCGGGTGCCAGAGCGCTTCCTCGCCGGCCAGGAGCCGCCGCAGGAAGTCGAACCCCGGCAGCCGCTGGAAGGGCTCCGCGAAGCGCAGGAGCCGCCCCTCACGCCGCGCCAGCTCGTCCAGCGTGGCGACCTGCCACGGCGTGAGCGCGAAGGGCGCGGCGCAGAGCAGGTGGAGGCCTGCGGAGAGCGCCTCCTTCGCGCGGGCAAACGGGTCGCCCGCGCCTCGCGTTACCACCACGCCGTCCAGGCCGTCCGGCAGCGCCTCGGGCGCCGAGCGCGTGCGCGCGCTGGGGCGCAGGGCGCAGGCCCAGCGCTCCGCCTCTGGCCCGTCGCCGATTACGGCCAGGTGGAGACGAGGATGGCTCGTCATGAGAACACGGTATCGAGTGGAGCGAAGGAGGAGCGTCGGGAAACGCCCTGAGACGGCGGGGTGGCCGCCCCGATTTGCGCTTACGCGGCGTCCTGGAGCTCTTGGGTGAGGGCGCTGCGTAGCCGGCGGATCGCCCGGTGGCGCAGCTGCGAGGCGCGCGACTCCGAGATGCCCAGCGCCCGGCCGATGCTCTTCAACGAACGCGCCTGCATATAGTAGAGATGGACGATGGTGCGTTCACGCTCCGGCAGCTGCTCCACCGCCTCGTGGAGCATCCGGCGCACCATGGTGTCCTGAGCCATCGAGTCGGGGTCGATGCTGGGGTCGTCGTCCGCCATTTCCCAGAGCTTCTCTGTGTTGCCGTTTACCGCCACCTCCGCCAAGCCGTCCAGCGAAATGACGTGGATGTTGCTGGTCCGGAGCGTGGCCAGGAACTCCTTATGGGTGAGGCCGAGCTGCTTCGCCAGCTCCACCTTCGTCGGCGAGCGGCCCAACTCCACGTGGAGCGCCGCGCTCGCCCGCTCGACATCGCTCGAGAACTTCTGGAGCGAGCGCGGCAGCGGGTGAGCGGCGCGCAGCGCGTCCAGGATGGCGCCCCGGATGCGGGGGAGCGCGTACGTGGAGAACTTGGCGCCGCGGTTGGGATCGAACGAACGATACGCCTCGATCAGCCCCTGCACGCCACAGCTCACCATGTCCTCGTATTGGAGGATGCCGGCGCTCGTCGCGCCGACGGCGATCCGATTCACCACGTGGCGGACCAGCGGCATGTAATCCTGGGTCGCTTGCGCCAGCGCTGCGTTTTGGCGTGGCGACATCGCCTTGACTTTGGCGCGCTTCCTGCGAATGGGGATAGGGGTCTTGTCGCTCGCGCGAACAGCGGGGGAGTCCGAAGAGGGCAAGCGTTACCTCCACGCGTCCTGGTTGGGCCGGGCGCCACGCCCCGGCGTTGATGAGCTTGATGTGTCCAGTATCGAAGAACGGGAACAAGGAACCCATGCGGAAAACCCCCAAGCGTCGCCCGCCTTCGCCCTAGACTCTGGACGAAATCGAAAGCGCACGCGCGGTTGCGGCGCTCAGCAGGACGGGCGCAGAATGAGTGGCTAGCTTCGCCGGAGGCTGATGCAGTGACGACGTGTGAGCTTCGCCGGCGCTTCCGCGGCGATGAGCACGGCCAGCGTCTGGCCGACGGCCAGGAGGTCTGCGGCCGCGAATCGTGCCGCCGCAAGCGAGACGACCTGCGGCAGCACGTCGCCTACAAGGAGGAGGTCGCCTCACGCAACGGGCAGGCGCGATGCGGCGAACCGGCCTGCGAACGCCGCCCGGCCGGCCAGTGCTCCAAGTGCAACGGCCTCTTCTGCGGCGGGCACGTCGAGGACACGACGCTCGAAGAGCGTCAGAGCGGCGGGTTCGCGCGAGTGCGCGTTTCGCTCTGCCGCCACTGCCGCAGGCGGCGCGCGATCTGGGCGCAGCGCTAGGCTACCAGGTTCCTCGCGGCGCGCCGGTCTCCTCGCCTTCGCCGGCGAGCTGCGCACGCAGGAACTCGCGCATGCGCTCCATCGCCTCGCGCGGCACGGCGGTGTGACCGCCCGGGTAGAAGAAGATGCGCTTCGGCCCGCGCAGCGCGTCGTAGAGGCGGAAGGCGCTCTCCCGCGAGAAGATCTCGTCCTCGGTCTGGTTGACCATCAGGACCGGCCGGTCGATCTGCTCTGCCGCCCGGCTGAGGAGGTTCGGCCGGCCGTCCATCACGCCGCCGATGGCGAAGACCGCGCACCGGACACGAGGGTCCGCAGCTACGGCGGGCACCCCCAGCACCGTCCCCATCGAGAAGCCCAGGTAGGCAGCGCGCTGATTGCCCACGTCCGCCAGCTCGCCGCAGGCGTCGACCGCTCGCTGCCAGTCGACGGCCATCGCCTCGTAGGTCTCCGGCCGGACGAGCTGCTGGCGGGCCTCCAGCCCCACCTCGCCCGCGCCCGAACGACGTTCGCCGTGCACGGGCCCATCGATGGCAGCGACGGCCCAGCCCTCGCGGCGGACGAACCAGCGGGCGATCTGCTGCATCTGCAGCTCGTCCTTGCTGCCGCCCGCGCCGTGGCCCAGCATGATCACCGGCCGTTGCCCGCGCGTCCCCTCCGGCGTGAACACCAGGCAGGGCACGCGCCGGCCCTCAAACCCGGAGAGCCAGAGGTGCTGCGTGGTGATGCCCTTCTCGGACTGCGGCGTACCCAGCTCAAGGATCGCGTTCTCGCTCACAGCTTCCTCCTGGTGTGGTCAGACTTGCCCGACATGGCTCGTGACGCTTATTCTACACCGAAGTGAGCTATCTCCACAGGTCCGCCGCCCGGAAGCGCCTCGCCAGCGTCCTGGCTGTCGCGTTCGTCGCGGCGGCCCTCATCGCCGGCGCCTGCGACGACGATGGCGACGGCGCCCCCGGCCAACCGACTGTGCCGCCCGCGGTCGGTTCGCCGGTGCCGACGCTGGCGCCGCAGACGGAGCTTGAGGCGAAGCTCCGCGAACTCGAGTCGCTGCTCCAGGTCGCGAACGGGGAGCACTACGCCTTCGGCTGCGTCTACCTGGTCAACTTCGAGCAACGCGGGGAAACGACCGATACCATTGCCGCCCAACTCCCGGTACCGGTCAATCCGCCGCCGGCCTGGACGATCGGCGAAACTCAGCTGGAGGCCCCGCCGTACCTGGTGACGGTCTACGCCAGCGACAGCGGCCCGAACGAGGTCCAGCGGTTCCAGCGCGAGTATCGCGACGCGCGCGTCTGCCTGGTGCCCGTCGCTCCGACCGCGGCCGCGACGCCTACGCCTTAGCCGCGTCCCAGCGCTCCAGATGCATCACCTCGTCGACGGGCACGCGGTTCGTCGGTCCGTACTTGCCCACCGGATAGCCCACCGGGATCAGTTCGATGGTCTCCACCTGCTCCGGCAGGCCCACCAGCTCCTTGACCTCGGCGTCGTGCAGCTTGTGGAGCGTCGTGAGCGTGGCGCCCAGGCCCAGGCCGCGCGCGGCCAGGAGCAGGTTCTGCACTGCCGGGAACACCGACCCGTAGTGGCTGGCGGCCAGGAAGCCGCCGGGCGGCGGCGCGTCGCGCAGGCAAACGAGGATGAGCACCGGCACCTCGCCGAAGTGCTGCGCTAGGTACTCGGCCGAGGCGTAGACGCGCGCCATGCTCCCGCGGAACTGCGCCCGCTGCTCGTCGGAGAGCGCGCCGTAGGTCTTGTTCCAGGCGTCCAGGTACCACCCGCCCAGCTTGGCCTTCGTTGCCGGGCTGCGGATGACGACGAAGGCCCAGGGCTGGCGGTTGCCGCCGCTGGGCGCCTGCGTCGCCGCCTCGATGAGCTGATGGACCAGCTTGTCGGAGACCGCGTCCGGTTTGAGGCGGCGCAGCGCCCGCTGGCTGTACATCGCTTCGAAGAGGCCGATCTCGGTTGCCATGGCTAGTCTCCTTCCTTGGGTTCGAGGGGTATGAATTCGATGCGGAGCAGCTTGCCCGCTCCGGACTCCGGGCACCAGATGACCCCCTCTGCGTCTTCGACGATCGTCCGGCATTCAGCGTCCGGCGTGGGGATCTCGAACTCGTTGAAGCCGCCTTTGAACGGCCCGCTCGAAGCTGGCGGTGTGAAGCGGACGATCTTGTTGGCGGCGACCTGGCTTAGCCAGATCTTGCCGTCCCGCGCCACAGTGATCGCGTACGGCTGGCCGTTCGGCGTTGGCAGATCGTACTCCTCGAAGCGGCCGGCCTGCGGGTCGTAGTAGCCGAGCTTGCCCGCGTCGTGCTCCGTAAACCAGACGCCGCCGCTCGCATCGACAGCGATGCGGCGCGCGCCCTGCTCCGGCGTCGGCGGCGACAGCTCGTCGAGCGCGCGCGTCGCCGGGTCGTAGCGCCCGATCTTGTGCCCCAGTAGCTCCGCCCACCAGACGACGCCCCGCTGGTCAACGGCGATGCCGTAGGGCCGCGAGGCCGGCGTCGGCACCGCCACCTCCTCCACCGCGCCCGTCTCGCGGTCGAGGCGAGCGATGCGGTTGCCTCGGGACTGCGTGAACCAGACGTCTCCCTGTTGGTCGAAGGCGATGCTGTGCGGGCCGGAGTTGGGCGAGGGGATGGCGAACTCGCGGAACTGCTCCGTGCCCGGGTCGAAGCGGGCGATCTTGCTCACCGTGATGTACGTGAGCCAGACCGCCCCGTCGCGGTCGACGCCGATGCCGTGGGGCTGGGCGTTCGCGGTCGGCACGTCCCACTCGTGAAACTCCTCCGTCGTCGGGTCGAACATACTCAGCTTGTTGCCCTGGAGCTCCGTGAACCAGAGGCGCCCCTGCCCGTCGACGGCGATCGAGTGGGGGTAGCCGTCGCGCGCTGGCATCTCGAACTCGTCGATCTGGAAGCGCCCCAAGGTGACCGTCCCCGACACGGTGGGCCCGCCGGTAACGCCGGGAACGCTCGTCGCGGCGCCCGCCGGCGCCTGGGTGAGCGTCGGCCGCGGCTCCCCTCCCGGCCCGTCGTCGCCGTCGCAGGCCGCGACCAGCGCCAGCGCCGGCACCAGCAGCGCCGCCGTAACCCGAGAGGCGACGGTCATGGCCGGACGCGCTTGGTGTGGCAAATTGGCGTCGTCACAGCTTGATCGCCAGCACCTCGCGGGTGAGGCGACCACCATCGTGGAGGTGGACCCGCACATCGATGATGCGCACCTTCACCGTCCGCTGGCCCTGGTGGATGTAGACTTCGTCGTTCTTCTGAAAGCGGTAGTCGCTGTTGAAGGTCGCCAGCCGGTCTTGCTTCTTGGCCGTAAAGGGGTCGGACTCCCAGATTTCGGTTTCCACGCGCCCACCTCGCCTTTGGATACCACCCATGGTAGCAGGGCGGTGAACGGCCGGTCGAGCGGCCTGCGAAAAACACGGGGGTTCCCCGATGGTGCGTCCCTTAGCGCCTCGGGATAATCGAAGGACGGATAGTGTCTGGCTCAGCACGCCAGACGCGGCGCGCAAGGAGGATGACCATGGCTGACGATCCGAACGCAGGCAGCGCCCTGGAGCGCGATCTCGATGCCGCTTTCTCTCATCTTGAATCGGGGCTGACGCAGGCGGGGCGCGCCGTTGCGCAACTGCGCGGCCTCCTGCCCGACGTCACGGCTCTGGCCGACGCGATGGACCAGCTGGAGGCGATGATTTTGCGCGCGCGACCACGCCCCGCCCCGGCGGCCCTCCACCCCACGCCCGAAAGCTCATCGCTGATGGAGACCGACGCGCGCGACCGGCCGGCGCGCGACCCCGCCTCCCCCTGCCTGCTACTGGACGTGCGCAGCCCGTCCGGGTCGCTCGACCTCAAGGCGCTCGACGCGTCGGTGGGCGAATGCCCTGAGGTGGTAGAGGTGGCGCTGCTTGACTACGACGGCAGCCGCGCCAGCCTCAAGGTCTGGGTCGACGGCACGGCCGACCCGATGGCGGTGAGGGAGTCGATGCTCGACGGCTTGGAGCAGCGATTGGCGGGCGATGCGGGGGCCGAGATTCGCATCGAGTTGGAGCAGGAATCGGCGGCCTAGCCGCCCGGGCTCAGGCCGCTTCCTCAGCCCGGCCCTCTTCGCCCAAACGGCGCTCCGCGCTGGCCAGGAGATCCTCAGCGGTTTCACCGTCGTCAGGCTGCGTCGCGGTGGCGCAGGCGAGCTGGAGGTCCAGGTCAGGTAGGTCCGCCTGGGGCAGCTTCGCGTCCTGCAGAGCGCTCAGCAGGCGCTCTCGGGCCCGCGTAGCGCCCTTCTGGTCGGCCTCGACGAGAATGGCGGCGAAGCCGTCCTCTCCGTGGGCGGCCAGGAAGTCCGTGTCGCGCACGGTGGCGGCCACCTGAGCCGCGAGCTGGCGCAGCACCTGCTCAGCGAGAAAGCGCCCGTAACGTGTTCGCAGCTCAGCGAGGTTGCAGAGCCGCAGCAGCAGGATCGAGAGCGGGCGCTTGTGGCGCTCGGCCCGGCGCATCTCCTGGGCCAGCTCCTCCCGGTAGCGGCGCTCATCGAACACCCAACGCACGGCGTCCAGCTCGCCCTGCTTGCGGCTCTGCTCCTTCTCGCGCAGGTCGGCGAGCGCGACGGCGAGGTGCCGGCCAAGCAACTCCGCGTAGACCAGAGGGACGGTAGGCTTGGCGGGCATGAGGAGCACGAGCAGGCCGAGCCGCTCGCCGCCCCACTCAACGGGCGCGAGCCAGGCTTCGCCCACGCCGAGCTGGCGCTGAATGGCGATAAGCTGCTCTCGCGTCTGCGGTAGCGGGATCGCCTGCTCCAGCCAGGGCAGCGAGCGAGCGTGGCCCTCCTGGAGCACGGCGACAATCGCCGTGCGCAGGTGCGGGTCGAACTTGAGCGACGTCAAGTCGGTGCCCAGCGCCTGCTGCACCTTGACCAGCGCCCTCATGCGCTCGCTGGAGGCGGGACGCTGCCCGGCCAGGTTTCCTTGAGCATCCGACAGGTAGAGCAAGCAGTAGAGCGCCCCCAGACCTCGCTCCGCGGCGGTGCCGGCGGCATCGGCCAGCCAGCGCATGCTTGGCGCGCTGTGGACGCCCAGCAGCGCCTCCAGCAGCGGCGCCGCCGTCGCGTCCGAGCTGCCGGGTGCCAGATCAGGGTTGTTCTCTAGGTCGGTCATGGTTCTACCCCGTCTACCGTCGTTCCAATAGCTGGATCAGGTTCGCGAGCGATGCGGCCATCTGCCCGACTGTCACTTCGAGCCGCGCCACGGAGGCTTCGAGCGAGTCGAGCCCGGGCGCCGCTACGTCTTCGCCGCCGGCTTCGAGCAGGTTCCGCACCATCTCCTGAAGCTGCCGCTGCTGCTCCATCAGCCCTTCAGCCTGGCGGCGCAGCTCCGCGAACGAGCCGCCCTCAGCGGCCGGCGCCGGCGCGCCGTCGCGGGCGAGGCGCCGGGCCATCTCCTCGATGCCCAACGTCGCCCTCGTGGAGGTCAGCGACGCGTCGGCGGCCAGGCGGAAGAGCCGCCAGAGGCCAACGATGCCGATGACCGCGATAATCAGGAGCGCGGCCAAGCCCGAAATGGCGGCCACGGCCGCTGCTACTTCAAACGCTTGTTCGCCGGTCGTCACGCTGCTTCCTCCGAATCCGCGCTAGGCTCCCTCCTCTCGTTCAGCGACTCGCGCAGCTTCCCAAGGGATGATCGGTCAGTACGGAACTCCCCTAAAGGCCACCCTAAGCCGCGCCCGCCTTCTGCAGGGCTTCAACTGATAACGCGCAACGGCGTCGGAACGTTCCCGCCTCGTTCAGCGGCGAAACGATCACCCACCTACCCTGAACGACCAGTGCCCTCCGACCTAATACGCAGCAACGCGGCACGTTGCTGAACGGGCCGGACAGAGCTAAAGCTCTGTTCCTACGGGAGTGGAGGGTAGCGTCAGCATTGTAGGGACAGGCCATAAGGCCTGTCCGCGGCCCATCGTACCCGGGATTGAGTTTGTAGGGGTACTAGCAAGCTGCTGACAAAGGGGAGTGCAGAGGGGCGCAGCCCTTCTGC
>Ga0247727_10004285_pt1 | contig 30372 bp, 7 predicted proteins | sample WisWelCaveWW1625_FD_202498 | JGI IMG/M metagenome (GOLD analysis project Ga0247727, IMG submission 202498) | Biofilm microbial communities from Wishing Well Cave, Virginia, United States - WW16-25 | ecosystem: Environmental > Aquatic > Deep subsurface > Groundwater > Cave microbial mat | place... | reverse complement strand
ATATTTATCAACTTCTTAACTCCCTTAAAAATGTTTCCCCAAATCCCTAACTTTTTTCTCCCAACCCCTTCCATGACAAAAACTTCCACCTTTTCGGTAACACTTTTATATGACTTGACAGGGGCAGGCAGGGCAGATTTAAACCTTGATTCTTAATGCTAGTCAATGATTGCGTATGCTGCATGAATAGGATCTGACCCCATTCATTACGCAGCGATTTCGTAGGCAGTCTGGACTTCTTGATCAAGGGCAAGCCGCTCCACATAATCCACGAGCATATTAAACGCTTCCGGAGTCATGACATGCGCGCCGTCCTGGACCCGCATTTTTGATTTAATTTCTTCACTGCTTAAAGCCAAGTCACTTAATCGCACAAGCCGTGCGAGCGAGAGATTGGATTGGCGAAGATAGGCGGCCAAACGATTGTAGTAAACAATGCCTGCCGCTCCTTCCCGTACCCTGCCGGACTTAATCCGGGTTCCCGAAGCGAGAGTCATACGGATATCCTCAAAATGGCCTCCTACTTTTGCCAAGTCGCCCGTATCATCCTTTAAGGCAAGCGGAATCACCCCCGGAATTCGGAGGATATCGATAATCTTCTTTTCCGTTCCCACCTGAAACGCGATCACCACGGTCGTCCATTGAAGCTGGTTCTCAATATGGGCCTTATCTTCCTTGTGCCGGACCGCATCCTCAATGGGAGCGATCAAGGCGCCATCGTAAAGCCTCAGGCCGCGCCCCCAAATGTCCGCGGAAGGATTTGATTTTGCCAGCATCTTTTGCAAAAGCTCCGGATGATCCAGAAGGAAAAGGGCTTGAGCCGTAATGGATTTGTAACCTTCCGAAGGTTCAAAAGCGGCTTCTCCGGGCGACACGCCCCCGGCAAGTTTAGCCAATTCCCAAACAACGGTTCCTCGAATCGTGTCAACCAGAAGAACCGTTTGAGGGCCTTCGCCGAGTCCAAGCTGCTCGGCCTCACCGTAGATTTCTTCCGCAAAAATCTTCCGGACAATTCTCTCAGTCGATTCGCCTCGGGATAACCACTCCATCATTTTTTCGCTTCCAAGAATGATTCGCCGCAGCTCCGAGCGGGCAGAAGGAGCGGCAGGCGAAACGGCTTGAGGCACTATTTTCGGGGGGGCTATTTTCAGCTGAGGCGGCTGCCTCATTTTCATAAGACGAATCGCAAGATACCAGTTGCTCACTGCGGCATGATCCATAACCGGCCGGTTTTGCTCCCACCCTTTGGCCAAGAACGCTTTAAGCTCAACCGCCTGATCTCCATATTTTTTTCTTCCTCCTTCCAATTCTTCAGCGCTAAAAAGGCTTCGCACTTCAAAAGCATTGTCAATAGCCGCTTGCATAACGTTCCTAACCTCTTTCACATTTTCGGGGACAGGATATTTTCCAGACTTCATGAAAAGCGCCGCGATAAGCTTTCCTAGATGCTGTTTGTCGTCTCTATTTGAAAGGACCTGAGCAATAAGCTTCCCCAGCTTTTGGATTGCCTCCGGGTTCAACGGTTTAGCCGTTACGGCGCCGGCAAGCGCTTGAGCCAGAATCTTGTTGGCCGCTAAGGCTTCTCCTTCGGCAGCTCCCGCATTCAATACGGCGTGGGTCAAAGCGCTGGCAAGAGGATCCGCAACCACACGCACTTTCTCATCGGTTGTCAAGTTTGCAACAGCCGCTGCCTGTGCCGCATTAAAATCAGCCAGCTCCTGGCCGCCGGCTAACATTGTCTGGACTTCCATTTGGGTATAGTCACGAATGCCCTCTTTGGTCTCAACCCGAATCACAAATTCGCCCTTTTGATGAATCGCCAAAATATTTTCAAATTCATCCAGCTTCGCATCCTCAAGCCCCTTCAATATCTCCGTCAGAGGGTCGCTTGTCTTCAATGCCCTCATATGAGCGAAATTGTCCGCATTTTTAATGCCCTCCCCATAACCTTCCCGATATTGGTTGGCGTCCGCTTCGATTCCTATTCTGATCTGAAAACCAATCTCGCTGACGGCGCGGCGTATTTCAAACCATAAAATATTTAAAAGATCAGGAGAAAGCCCTTTCGTATCAAAAACCAGCACCACTTCATCCCCCCCCACATGCATAAGAAGCGGGCGGGTCTCAGCCTCTTCTTCCAGCACTCTTTCATAAGTATCCTGAATAGCTTTTTGCATTTTAAGCTTTTTATCAATAATGGCAGCTCCCGAATTACGCTGAATGACACCCACTTCATCCCATTTTTCTTCCTGCATAAGCTTTTCAATTAAACCAAGTTGTGCGGTCAAAACTTTTCCCAACTCGGCCCCCAGACCGATCACATCCATAAAAACATAGGCGGGTGTTCCCTTCATGGGCGGGGAGCGGCCATGAAAATCAACCGGCGAAGTGACCCCGCGATTTCTAGCATCCTTTAGAATGTATTTTTGGATAATATCCTTAATAACTGGACGATTTTGTGCCGTAATCCCTACCTTATTGATCACGTTTTGATACAGGTACTGGATGACTTTCAAGATTTTGTGCGCTTCAGCTGCCGCTTTGTCAAATTCAAGAGGCCACCGGATAAAATAATCCTGAACGCTCAAGCGGTTAAAAAACGCCTGAGCCTGCTCATAAAATTCTTTGTTTTTGAATGCTTCTTTCATTTTTGGGGGGAGTTTTTCGAAGGCTGTTTTCTTTCTAAGATGACCGGCGAATTTTTCGTCAATAACCCGTTCCGTATGTTTTTTTCCTTCCCCCCTGGAATCGGTATATTCCAATGTGTAATACGTAAAAATATTTCTTAAGACCCCTTCCCGGTCAAGGGCATTGCGCAAATCAATCGTGTCACGAACAAATTTTTTGTAGTTTTCCTGATTGTAGATACCGTCCGGGAGTTCGCGGGCAAACGTCGAATGAATCACGGCTTCAAGCCGCGCTTTGGCTTTAAGCGGTGTTTTATCTTCGGGATCAAATGGCTTGACTTGAGCAAACCCCAATTTAATTGCAATTAAATTGACAGCTGTTTTAAGATCAATCCCATACTTTAAAAGGGCTTCTTCCTTCTCTTTGAGAAGGTTCATAAGCCTCTTAGTCGCTTCCTCATTTATTGGAAGTGCCACATCCTTTAAAAGTTTTTTTAGATCTTCGCGAGTGATTCCTTTAAGTTTCTCGGAAACTTGCGGTTTGACAATCCGTATATCCGCCTTAAAATCGTCGTAGAGAGCCCTTGTATATTGCTGGTCCTTTAGGCCCTCAGGAATCTCTCCAAACTGGCTTATAAAGAATTGTTCCATTTTTTCTCCAATAATCCCCAGCAGCGTCTTAAATTTAAAATTATTGTAGACTTGCTCTCCGAGCAGCTCAGGATCATTAAACTGTTTGACCCCCAGTCCGCCTTTGTTCCCTCCTTCCCCGACACCGCTGACCTGCCAATTCACAACCCAATCCCCCCCTTGCAGTCTCTCCCCCAAAATCATGGCCAGCGGATTACCTAACTTAAGCCATTTAAGCACTAATTTCAGATCCTCCGGGGTAACGGTCTGACCTTGTTCTAATTTTTCATAAATGTCTCTGATTTTACGGCTGGACACAACCAGTTCAAAGAGCCTTTCCTCGTCGTCAGAAATCAGCCAGCCTTCTTCATCAGGTTCTCCCAGGATATGTCCCAGAACCTCCGGTTCTTCAGACGTTTCCGCAGCAGTGCCTTTCCCGCGAATCTCTGCCCGCGGCAAATTTAATTGACTTAACACGGCATCCCGGGCCTCTTTCGCGGCTTCAATCAACTTCATTTTTTCAGGCAGCGAGTCAAGTTCTTCTCCCAAGGCGCGAATTTGCCCGCGCACATCCCCAAGGTCTTGCTTTTTGGCTTCAAGCTCTTTGTCCAGGCTTTTTAATGCGTCCGGGCGTTCAAGCTTTTCATTTTTCCTTTCAATTTCAGATTCTATTTGACTGATACGTATGTCAAGTTTAATTTGCCGGTTCAAGTCTTCATCACTCGGCTTGCGTTTCTTGTTTTCACTTCGCTCGGCGTCGCGTCTATTCTTCGCAGCTTGAAGCTCTCTTTTTAATTCTTTTAGGGCCTGGTTTTCGATCTCACTTTCTTTTTTACGAATCTCACCCTCAAGCTGGCTGATTTGCTTAAAAAGCGGGGTATCCACTTCGTCAAGCATCCGGTTTTTTTTCCGTATGATTTCGGTGCGCCGCTCTGCAAGAGATTTGGACAGATCCTGCTGGATTGGCACTGTTTTGACTTTTCGGGGAAAAGGAGCAGAACCGCCGGCTTCGATCAAAGAAAGAAGAGCAGAATTATTGCGTCTATTCTCACGTTCCTGGCCCCGCTTTTTCAAAGCCTCGCGTGCCGAAGCAGAGATTTGTTCATCTGCGGCCCTCACTTCAGAACGCCTTCGTGGGGCCACCGGTTTACGCAACCCAAGATTAAGCCCTTCCACTGTTTTGTCGCGCGCGCTTCGAGCAGCCGCGATAGCCTCCGCCTGGGTGCGGGTTATTTCAAGTTTAAGATCTGCTTCAAAAAATTTACGACTCGCCTCTCTTTCCTCCTCCGAAAATAAAGGCAGGTTGGCATCTATTCTTGCCTTTCTCATTTTTTTTGCTTCAAGCCCTAACTCCAAGACTTTAGCCGGTTTTTTGTGCGTCAGGGTAGACGGCAACATAGCAAAAACAAGAATTTGATTAGCGTATGTCAGATAATAACCTCGCCAACTCCCAGCCCCTCCCCCAGACACTGGGAGATCAAAGCCGTAAATATGTTCTGTTCCCCACTTGCTGTGCTTTGAATGCAACGCATGAAGCTGGTTGACTTCTGTTCGATAAAGCATTGAAATTCTTTTTTGGATCGCTGACTTTAATCCAACCGGCAAACTCTCGCCTTCTCCAAGACGGGCAGGAATCATGATAACTTCGTTGACCGGATTTGTAATCACTTCCGGCTTTAATTCTGCATCCCCTTTGTCTTGTTCTTGGGAGGAAGACCCGATGGAAAGAACCAGCCGCGGGAGGAACGATTGGCTGTCCATCTCTTGCGCGAGCTCTGCCGGAGGAAGTGAACTAAAAAGGTTATTGAGAATTCTTTGTTTCACGCTCTGCTCTGGATCTTTTTGACTCTGGATACCACCTAAATCTGCAAGGGTCGTTTCGGAATGGCGGATAGCAAACTGATTGTTTTCAAAATCCGTGGTGTCCTGGCTCAAACGCGCTAGAGCGGCCTCGAGATTCTCGCGCGAGATGCCCGGCTCGACCGTAATAACAGAAATAACCTCGCCTCCGGGCGGTTGTGCGATACGGTTAAATAATTCTGTAACTTGCGTATACAAAGGATTCTCGGTTTCAATTTCCAATAACTCAGTACTGTTTTCAACTTGATAATGTCCCTGACGGTAAATTTCTACTCTTTCATCGGACTCCTCAAGCCGCTCAAGGATCCAATCTGTTAGAGTAGTACCTGCCGAAGTCGGCACCGCAGGAGCAGGTTTCGCTTCTGATTTGGCCAGACGATATACCAAAACAGGCTGCTGAATGCCCGGATTGTAAATCGCCACAGCGCGGGGTACATCCTCCTGGTCAAAAGCAATAAAAATCTCCCCGACTCTAAGCGTATCTTGCTCTTTGATGTCAGACACCAAAATTCTCTTGATCAGAACCTTCGGAATATCTTTCGTCATCCCTTCCAGTTTGAGGGGGCGCTTGAGACCCGTCACCAGGACGGATTTTCGCTTCAGAAGCTGCGTAAACCGTATTCGGTTTGCTTCATATTGAAGGGATAAATTGGGTTGCTGCTCAATAAGTGCCGTCCAAACAGCGTTGGCTGCTTCATCGCTAACAGCGGCCCTTACTTCCGAACGGGCCTTTTGTTTTGCCTGGGCGCGCGCCTTATTTAGTTTGTCCAGCACTTTGTCCCGCGCTGCCTGGGCTTCAGCAAGAAAAGCTCTCAATTCCTTTTGACGGCGCAAGACTTCAGCGGGCGGGTCACCAAAAATACTATCGCTATCCCCTTCGGAAAAAATGCTTTCCGGATCTTCAATCAAGTCACCTGGCAAAAGGAGCGGAATATTGCTTGTCCGTGTAACCTTAGCCGGCCCTGCTACACGCATCACTGTTGCCCTTGATACGGGCCGCATTGTCTTGGCCCCTGTATGGGTCAATGGCGGAGCGGCGTTAAGAATTTGCGTCGCAGCAGGATTACGAACTTGCGTCTGGCCCAGTCGTTTCAGGACTTGGGTTTCGGCTGCAGGTTTCCTGTCGGGTCTGACCCCAAGCGCATTGAGTCTTTCTTCAAAAGCCTGAATCCTAGCGTCGCGGGGAAATTGTTTAACTTCGGCAAGAGTTCTAAGGACTTCGCGCGCTGACAGGCCGTCTCGAAAGTACCGGTCAAGCCGTCCAAATTGATTGGGGGGTCTCCCCCTTTCATTCACTCCATTTTGATAGGGATTTTGCCAATTGACGGGTGTTTTAAGCCCGTAATCAATCAAGGTTCTCGCCAAGGCATTGTAAAAAGTATCGATTGTGTAAACCTTTTGTCCATTTTGCTGAACCGATTGCGTGCCTGTAAGAATGCGATCGAGATTTCCACTCGGATTCCCGGGCGTAAATGAAAAGACCTGATTTAAGATATCGAAAAATTGTCTCCGGTTCACAGATCCCCGGCGTAACGACCTAAGCAACGTGTTATAAAAATTCACAAAGTTGACTCGGGTTTGCCGCGAAGCCGCGTCTTGTCCCTGGAGGAGCGCTTGGGAAAACCCTGCAAATTTTCCGTTCAGGACTTCGGCACCACTGCTATTTTGAAAGACCGTATTGATTAAAGCGGTGACGGTAACCCGGATATCGGAACTGGCCCGCAGTTCGGAACGGGCGAGCGGCGAAAGTGACGAATGGAGCATTGCATCTACGAGCCACGGCGTTGATTTATCACGCGTAAGGTTCATCACCGCATGTGTTTGCAGCGCCTGCGGGGGAGGGGGCCCCGGCTGTGGACGCAAATTCTCTAAAAAATCATGACGGAAGTTTTCAAGTTCCTTCTCAATCGCTCTAAGAATTTCCTGGCGGGCATTGGGGCGTATATTTTCGTCTGCGAACTTGTCGTAATAAACCTTCCAAACCAAATCAATATAGCGCGTATAGTCTTTTGCCTCAGCGATCCTTCCTTCTTTCGCGAGCTGGCGAATCACCCCATCGCGCCACGCCCGTATTTTCTGCCGAAACTCAGGCTCATTGAATTCTGAGGCTAATCTTATTGAGGCGTCCTTGACGAACGCATCATAGAAAGTTGTCTTCAAGTACGGCTTATAAGAAATCCCCTTGCCTTGCATCACATCCGCGTAGGTTTCCTGCCCTTCAAGGGACTGGATTTTGGGTGTAATCACCGCATAGGAAAAACCTTCTTCCTTGAGGCTTTGCTCAAGTCCCTGACTGTGAAAGCCCCCGGCCAGGACAAGGGCAGTTTTGGATTTTTCTTTTTTCAGAAGCCCTGCAAGGTTTTTCCGGAAAGCTTTGTCCCGTTCAAGAGCGAGTCGGTAAAATTCAAAGGCAGGCTTCAATAAGTCCGCACCCGCACCCCGCCCCTGGCGAGGCTCGCCTTCGGCGGCCTGCCCTCTCCCTTCCAGGGAGAGGGTTGGGGTGAGGGTTAAAAGATAATCCTTCGGATTCCCCTGATACTCTTTCCACTGATTCCGCGTAAGCTCCAAGGAGGCTAAATCCTTTAAAAGACTTAACTGCCGGTACTTTTTTGCAAGCTCGCGTTCCTCAGGTGTTGATATCAACGCATTCTCCACTTCAGTCAATAAACTTTCCAGCTCGTCAAAAAGCCGGGTGCCTTTAATCGCCCCCAGTGTCTGGCTGTGTCCCAGAAGCCTTGCCAGGGAAGGCGTTAATTTGGCTTTAAGGCCAAAAGACTTGCCAGTATTCACAAGATACTGAAGGAAATGGGCCGGATCGCTTTGCCCCGTCAAAAAATCCTGGTGATTTTTATGAAAGACTTTCGCCTGCTCTGTTGTCATGCGGCTCAAGTATTTGGTTTTAAAAGCTTCGGCCATTTGGCGGATCAGGGCATCCAGATCACCCTGTTTTTCAGAAGACCCCGCTTCAAATTCAAGGGACTGAAATAATTTTTCAATTTCAGGGTATTGGGCCAAACGCTCTTTTGTTCCTTCAAAAGCGCCCAGGAACTTTAGCAATTGGGGTAAATACGTATTTTCAGTTTCAAACTTGGCTGTCTGTTCGTGAAATTCATTGAGTTTTGAGGAATAAACTTTCAAGCGTTCTTTATCCAAACTTCCCCTTGCTGCCTTAAGCCCCTCTAATATCCTCTCTTTTTTCTGAACGGCCCTTAAATAGGCAAAGTAATTTTCTTCATATAAGTTCCAATCCTCTATTCCGTGATAAAGCCCCTCGTTGGGATTGAAGATCGCGGCCATTTCAGACCCCGTGAGTTCCCCGCGCCTTAGATAACCGTCCATAATTTTCTTCTTTACGAATTCATCCGGAAAAGTTCTAAAAAGCGTAGGGTCAAGCTTGCCGTCCCCGCCTTCAATCGCAATCAGATTAAGTCCGTAAGACGCCTGCAAATGGGCGATGATTTTCTGGATATTATTCTGGGCGTCCACAATACCGTGGGCATCCTGCACAATAATGACAAAGGGTTTACCGGGAACGTTGTCGCTGAACCTAGCCTGGATGCTTCCCAGCGTTTCAGGAATTTTAAAATCTGCGGGCAGAGCAATCCCCACGGCTGATTTTTGGTCTAACGTCATAGGGACCGGCGTTTGAGCCAGCCCCGTGTTCGTTATCCCGAAAATCACGGCTGTCACTGCGGCTACGGTACGAAACTGCTCGTTTCTTTTTTTTGTCACTTGGCAACACTTCCCTTGTCTACGCTCGAAGCGTTTTATCCCTACGTCTGCTTTGGACAAATCACACCCCTTGCGTCTTATTCTCAGTTCATTAAACGGAACTATTTTCAGCTCTACCCCGAATTTCTCACGGCAAAATGAGAAATTCGCTCGAAGAGCTGTGTCGCAAATACGTTATGTGATTTGCGATGCAGGGGTTGCCTTTTGCGCCCTGTTAAAAGTGCGCAAAACTTTGGACATACCCCTTGTCCAAAGTGGAATTATCATCGATTCATCAAATCGATGATAATTGCAGGCTAATATAAGTATTCCACGCGGAGAAGACGAATACAAATATGCTAGTTAATGCTAGCTATTACTCTTTAGAGTTGTTTGTAGGATGTAGGAAATGCGGAAGGAAAGATGATCAGGAGGAAGGTGAGGAATGTCCCTTGCCCCACTTTTCACGAAGAACCCTGAAGTAGTTGTTGGGTTCATTGGAAGGCGTGAAGCGGGGCGTGACTGTGATAACGGGAATTCCCTGGTCCATAAACATTTTCGCAAGGTCGGGAGCATGATAGCCTCCCACAATCAGGACATAGATTTTTCGGGACGGCTGGTTCATTTTCCCCACAACATTTCGAAAAATGGCGTGCTCACGGGCACGGGCAATTTCATAAAACCTTTGGGCCTCCAGAATCCGCTTTTGAAGCTCGTATAAACTTTTGGGATCGCCGAACCAGCTCGTAGCGCGCTTCAGATCCCAGCCGCGGCCAAGGGAGGCATACTTTCTTTCATCCGCGGGCGCCCATTCAAGTTTCAAAAGTTTTTCTACAAGCTCCAAATCGTCGGCAAGCTCGGCGACTTTCCGTGCATCACCGCGAGGGAGGTCCTGGCCGCGGATCTTCCGGTAAAGTGCGTCGGCTTGAAGAAAAAGGTCAGTGGCATTTAATGCTTTGAACATTTGCAAAGACCGCAGCCGCTCTGTCAGATGCGCGGCAGAATAACGGCTGAGCTGGTGTTCGTAACTTTTTTTAAGCTCAAGCAAGGTACGGAGGCTTTCGATTTCAGCCTCGACACCTTCCCGCTGGCTCGCTTCGCGGTAAGCAAACATTTCTTCTTTGGTTGCCAACTGAGAGAGAATCCTGACCAGCTGAGTTTTTTCGAGATCCGCCTTGGTGGTATCTATTTTCCCCTGATCCTTTTCAAGCTTAAGCCACTGATTAAATGCCGGGTAAGCCTTAAGGGATAAGGCAGGCCGGGAGACCAAGCCCTGATTGAGGGCTTGAAAATACTCCGCCGCCGAACCTTCGTGCGTTTCAGCCCTTTCTTTAAACGTTTCAAGTTCGTAAATTTCCGCTGGATAATATTTGATTTTTAATTCGCGCAGGTTCTCCTTAATCTTCTTAACGAGACTCAGGGCCCGCTCCTGATTCTCATGAAAACGAAGGTAGGCCTCCATATTCCTGGAATACAAATCCTCATCTTCAATCCCCCAAAGATCAAGTTCCGCTCCCTGGAGGGTAAGATCCAGGTATTCCTCCCCTGAAATTTTCCCGCTTTTAAGATAACGTTCGGCCACGTCCTCAAGGCGCTTTGCCGGAACCCCCTGCCTGAGATAGGACAAATCCACGTTGCCGTCCCCGCCCTCCACAAGCACCAGGCGAAGATCATAACTTAGAACCAGATACTTTAAGATTTCCGCCAGGCTTTTCTGGGCGCCGTACTCGGAATGCGCGTCTTGAATCAGAATCAGCGTGGGCTTTTGCGTGCTTTTCGGCAAATGGACATTTTCAATACTGCCCAACTGTTCAGGAATAACAACGGGAATGGATTCAGCCAAAGCCAGACGGCAGAGTAGGACGTGCAAAACAAAAAATCCTATAAATGCGAGGAAAACCCTATGCATGAGCACGCTCGCGAGGCGAAGCGGGCACGGTGGCGAGGAGACTTCGCTTACGCCAACGTCGGTTGGTCGGCTCCTGCGGCCGACCACCGCCTGCGCTCTCGCGCTTCGACCCGCCTTCGGCGGGACCAAGCTCGAAGCGCTCCGAGAGCTGGCTTCAGCGAAGTCTCCTCGCCGAGCGAAGCCGAGTGCGCGAGTGAGGACTTTCTCGCTGGGAAAGTCCGAACGATGATCAGGCATAGGGTTTTCCTCGATTGCAACTATCGTTTGAATTCATAATAATTTTTTGATTACGCGGCCTGCTGAATACGCACTTCAGCGCGGTAAGTGTCAATAATTGCGTCCACCACCTCAAGATTAAGGCCGTTTGAAAACAGATGTTTCAGGCCGGGTATTTCTTTAAAGGCCAGGACTTGCCTTAATTCCCGGATCAACTCAGCCTGAATTTCGCTCACTTTTTGACGATCCCCTTCTGAAAGCTTGGCTTGGCCCTTCCGATTCAGCGCATTGAGCATTTGAACGTCTTCGGGAGTCAGCGCTCTAAGAGCGGCAGGAGCAGAAGCGTAAATTAAAAAGATGGCAAAATTCCTCAAAATTTGTTTTTCCGACTCGGACCGGTTGGTTAATCTGGAAAAACCGGCAGGGTCAATGCCAAGGGATAAGACAAGCTTTTTGGTTTCTATCGAATCTGTACCGCGCGGGAACAACACGGGCACAAACGCCTGGTTCAGGGCCAGGGCTGGGATATGGTCGAACGACCGGACAGGCTGGGAATTTTCAATGCCGGCCTTTTGTAATTCCGACCTGACTTTATCATAATCATTCCCAGTCAGACCTTTGACATAAACGCTTTTGACACCGCTAAGTTTTTGGAGCGCTTCTCCGTGAACCGGGATTTCAGCAACGTCATCTTTCGACATCGAAACCGCTACGGTCGCGCCCATATCCCGGTAAGCGTTGCGAATCTTCGGCGCCATATCCTGCATAGCCCGCACAACCGCCTCATATGTCTCGCGCAACGCTTCACGTTCTTCTTCACTCCCTTTTTCAACCGACTTGGCCGCTTGGACCCGAACACTCTCAATAAAACCCTGAATGAAGTTATCGATATCGATTGCCCCAGCCGCCCGAATCAACCGAAGCTCCCTTCGCGCCGCCTCCTCCGCCGATAATTTCCCCTGAGACACCGCTACAAACACCGCTGCCGCACGAGCCACAAGCAACGAGCGACGCGTGAGACTTTCCTTCCGAATTTCCGAACGGAAACTAAAAAGAACCGGGGGATAATCTTCCAAAGGACTGTCCGGATATTGAAACTTATGCGTAACCTGCTCACGGATAAATTCATCCCACGAGGCATTGATTAAATCCTTCAGACCATACTCCACGACAGTGCCAAGATTAACCTGCGTTTGCTCTCCATTAACTATAATGCGGTCGTACCCGTACCCTCCCACTCCCACTGCAGGCGCTGCTACAAAGGTACGCACCCATTCCTGGAGCCTGAGAATAATTTCTTTTTCTTGCCCGCTGCTCGTGGATATCTGGGTACCGTCATAAATACGGGCCTGCATTCTGTCCATTTGCCGTCTCACTTGATTCAATAACACAATCTTCCCAGCCTGCTCGGCTTCCGTAACACCCGCCTTTGAATAAATAAGCGTCTCAAGCTCTTCAAGATTCAGGTGCTTTATCTCTTTTTCTTGCTTCTCCTCAATCACCGGCGGCTCTTCCACCTCTACTTTATAAAGAACCGGCAGTTTGCTCTTATCAATCTCCCGCAAATCAATTGCTTCAAGCTCCCCGATCTCACCCTTTCGCACGGCTCCCGTTCCCGCAAATCTCTTCTCGATCTTAAAATCTAAACCTTCTCCTGTCTCAATCTGAACATCCTTCACCTTTCTCAAAATCAAAAACTCCCCTTCATTTCCAATCTTCTCAATAATTGCAGGCCCCACCTGTGAACCGTAAACCTCTCGCAGCGCTTCCTTCTGCACTTCCGTTAATTCAATCTTAACGTGCTCCTCCACAGCAAACCCCAATGCCTCAAGCGACTCCTTAAACTTTTCCGTAAAATGGCCACGCTCTACAGCAAGCTCTCCTATTCCTCCCGCCTCAAGCACACGATTCATCTCCGCAATGGCTTTCCACCTTAATGCCCTGGGGATCAATCGCATCGAAGGGTTGCTTACCCGCTTGAAGGCTTGATCCCGAATCGGAAGCGCCAACATATCAGCTCCGATTCCTTCAGGTCTTTGTTCTTCGCGAATCCCTTCTCTGGCTAACCGCTCCCAAGCCGCTTTCAGCATCCTCTCACTTAAATCCGCAACCTTGCCGGGCCTCCCCTTGCTTTTAGAATCTTTCTCAATCAACCGCCGCGTATGATAACTTAACGTAGCATCTGCAATACTTAGTTCCTCCTCATTCAATAAATGCTTACGCCCGGTCTTTTCCAAATACCACTGCAAATAACTATTTTTCCACCAATGCTGCCAATAAGGCTTCAGATTCTCCATTTGATCCACATAATCTTCCGCGATTCCATCCCATAATCCACGGCCTATCATTAAAAGGATCCTTTGAGCATCCGTTAACGTGCGGCCCTGCGTGCGGCTTTCCAAATCATCCGCAATCCGCTCAATCTTTTCCTCCACACCACGCACAATCACAGCATGTGGATATTTGACAGCGCGAATATCCAATACCTTTCGTGTTTGACCACGCTGTTTATACCCCCCGCGGATTTCTCTGGTCGCCCTGCTAATATAAAAAACACTCTCAAAAGTTTCCTCTTCTTCCTTCTCTAACTTAACTGACAATTCATAGCCCAAATCTGTCACACGGCTGCTTATAATCCTTGCCTTCCAGCCCGCTTCAGGCTTCCCAAGAATGCTCCAGTGAAACTTAAAATATGGGATAGGAGAAAAATCAATTCTTCCGCTTGGACCGGTTTCACCCAGCTGCAAGCCCGTAAGCTCAAGCAGACCTTCTGCCTTTAACTCTTCTTCTCGACCCTTCCAGTCATAATTTGCCGACTTTAAAATAAGTTTCGAAATTGCACTGAATGCGATCTCCTGATCAGAAACAATATCCAATACCGCACGCGTTTGGCCACGTTGATTATTATCTGGCCTTTTGCAGGTTTTTATGAAATTAACCTCTTTAATCACAATAGGTTAAGTAATTTTGTTTCAATCGCCTTTGCGCAGGGATCGAAGGGAAATTCAGCACCCCTTTCGGAGGGCTTGATTTCCCTAGAAAGCTTAAAAAATGGTTGCCCCTTAAGGGTGGAAAAACCTGCAAAAGGCCAGTTATTATCCCCGAGAATTTTTCTTATATCTCGCCCGATATAAAAGACTCCCTCAAAAGCCTTTTCTCCTTCTTTCTCAAACTTGACCGTTAGTTCATAGCCCAAATTCGTCACACGGTGGCCTGTTATCCTTGCCTTCCAGCCCGCTTCACGCTTACCAAGAATATTCCATTGATATGTAAAATTCGGAATGGGAAAAAAGAAAATTTGTCCATGTTGAGCTGTTTCACCCAAAGACAAGCCGGCTAAATCAAGTAAACCTTCTGCTTTTAACTCTTCTGCATGCGCCTTCCAGTCATAAGCCGCCGGCTTTAAAATAAGTTTCGAAATTGCACTGAATGCTTTTTGTTTAGCCAAGGCTTCAGGATCAGAAATAATATCCAATACCGTCTGCCTCTGACCACGCTGCTTCTGATACCCGAGGATTTTTCTTATAGCTCGCCCGATATAAAAGACTCTCTCAAAAGCCTTTTCTCCTTCTTTTTCAAGTTTCACCCTTAATTCATAGCCCAGTTCCGTCAAACGACTCCTCACAATCCTCGCCTTCCAACCGGGTTCCTGCTTTCCAAGAATGCTCCAACCGAATAGAAAGTTCGGTACAGGATAAAACCTAATCGTTCCTTCTCGGTAAATTTCGCCCAACGGCAAGCCGGTTAAATCAAGCAGCCCTTCTGCTTTTAACTCTTCTTCATGAGCCTTCCAGTCATAATCCGCGGGCTTAAAAACAAGCCGCGAAAGCGCTTCTTTCGCACGTTTCACGTCAGCATCAGATTCCTCATCCTGATTGCGCAGCTCGGAGCGTGTGGCGGACAGCCGCACGCCCCGAGCAGTCCTCAGCTCCGATCGAGCTGAGGGCATTTCTGACCGCGATAAGATCGTGGCTCGCAACTCGGGTCTTGCGACTCGTGCAATCTCTCGGTGAAGCAACTTTATAATATTACTAATATAGAAATTAATATTGATGTTACTTAATTTTTCCTGTATGCTTATCCCCAGCGAAAGAGAGGCGGGGGGAAGAAATGCTTCAACCAAATCGACGCGAAGGCGTGGGGCGAACGCTGCTAGACTTTGCCAAAATTCTTTTTGGGGGACAACTAGCATCAGGCTTTTTTTTAGGCTCTCCAACAGAAATTCGGCTTGGCTCTTTGCTTCTCTTAGTGGTACTATTCTCGATAGGATGGTGGGTTCTCCCACCCAGAAAAGGAGGCTAAAAAGAGATGCTAGATGCCATAATCGGCGGTTTTTCAATCTGTTTTGTTGTCCTTCTTGTTGTTGTGGTCGAGAAATTTCGAAAACATTCACATCACCCCTAGGTTTTATCTCTTTCCGCACCTCGGAGCGTAAAAACAGTTCTGAGCTGCGAGTTCTGAGTTGTGAGTTGTTCTCATTGTCCAAATCCCACTTCGGCTTTGACAACTCATCACTCATAGATTCAACTTGCAGCTGTTTATGGGCGGGTGTATTCGTTTCAGTGCGATTGTGAGTTTTGCTTTCTGGCTTCGAAGGAGAGAGAATTGATGAATGAAATTGGAATATGGATGGTCTACGGAACCGTTCTAATTGTATCTCTTGCCATTGTCTGGGCTGCAAAGAAACCTCCTCGCGAAAAACGTCCGCACTAAGCACCCTTTTCCCCTGCGAAATTGCCGACGCTGAACCCAACTCAGCTTGAAACCTGAAGCCTTCAGCCTGCAACGTGTTTTCCCGGACCTCCGTGCGGGCGGGAGGCGGATTGCGACGAAATAATTCTCTTAATAAGTGAGATGGCGAATTTGAAGAATCTTCAAAAAACGCGGTAAAAGCTCCTCTCAGAGCACTCGCGGCTTGGGTGCCATCCGGCATAGCATTCACAGCAATTTCGCTTTGTCTGACACCTTGAATTAATAAATCCCCGAGTTCCGGCCCGAAAAATTCCTGAATGATTTGGTCGCCTCTTCGTCTTAAGGCATCCAACCGTTGCCCATATCGGCCAAAAATCCTTGAACGAACCTCCTGGATGTACCGATCCATATCTTCTAAATTTTGATCCCCTACGGCGGCTTCTCCTAGTATTTGAACGATACCTTCGTGTATCTCGTTCAAAGGACGAATCACCTCTGTTTGAATCCTTTGACTGAATTCGTTTGCCCTTTCTTCACCGGAGGATATGGGTATGGGAGTGATACGAAGCAAGTCAGAAATCAGCCTAATAGCAACAGCGTCCTGATCTTCAATCGACCCTGTATGGAGAAAAGACCATTCCAAATATTCTCGGAAAGGAGAAACAGTATTATTGAATGGAACCGCTACCCTAACGGCACCTGCGAAGCGGCTCCAAACCTCGACTAAATCAAAAAGAAATTCTGCCTTCCGATGGACTTTGTTATCTTTCGGCTTATCCTTGAGTTGACGCATCATATCTTGTGATCGAGTACGAATAAATTCCGAAATGATTCTTGAACGGTAATCCGCAGGGTTGTATCTTGAAATCCGACTCTCAACTTCTGATAGAAAATTGGGGAAATCTACTGGAGGGCGGTGTTCCGCGATAGATCTGGCATGCGGAATTGCACTAATAATAAAATCAGCAAGGCTCGAAGATACCCGTCCATCTCTATTCCCTTCAGATTCAGATAAGAGGAGATTCAAATAGATTCTTACGGTACGCCTGCGGGCCATATGGGGATGGGCGAAAGGGCCCAAATTCAGGTCTTCTCTTTCTGCGCGCGCAAGTTCCGACACAAGCCGATTAAGAATGTTCTGCCTTATTGGAATCTCAATAGCTTCCCGGATTTCATTTATGAAATTTTCAGCTTCGAAAGGTTCCGCGCCGGGAATTCTCTCAAGATAGGCATTCACTTCGGGAGCAATCCATTCAAGTAAAGCTTCATTGAGTTTTTCTATGGGAATGCGCGGCTGTGCCCGCTCCGCCTCCGATTCTGACCGGATTCTTAAGAGAGGGTGGTGAAGATTAACACGCTCACGATAGGCTGTTTGTATCCTCTGAATCTGCGGTTGCCAATCCCCCCCCTGCTCTAAGCGGTAGAGGATGCTTGCACGGTTCAATCCCAGTTTTTCATAAGCCTGCTGAATCAATAACAAATTTCGATTGATATCCTCAGCATCCGGTTTCTGGAAAGGATCGGATGAATTTAACTGAAGTCCGAATAAATTATGCATCCTTAATCTAAAAACGGCGTTATCAAAATCCTGAAAGACTTTCCCGTTGGGATTTTTTTCTAAATCATTGATAACTCTTGAAAGGACTCTTTCCAAATCGTTACCCACAATTTCTGCCCGGGCCTGCCGGCGAATATCATCCGGCAGCTTTGCATCCTTTACCTGAGAAAGTCGGAACCCCAGAATGTCGACGTAGCGGAACTTGAGCTCATTGAGTACTTTCAGGGCTTTCTCTTCCGATTCCGCTGCGGCTTTCTGTAAGGATGACCGGTTAAACCCAAGTTTCCTGTAAGCCTCCAAAATTTCCTGCTCATTCCGCATTTCGGAACGTCGTAGGAGGATATCTTCGGGGTTTTCTTCGATATCAGGGTAGGTTATTTGAATATGGAGGAACCCGTCTTGTTCTGGCTGGGTTTGAATTTCAAAACCGTTATACGGCTCATTTGCGGGTGACTGCAATACGGCTCGAAGAAGCGCCCGCAGGAGCTCTCCCTGGGTCACAAAGCCGACCATGACTTCGTCTGAAAAATGAATGCGGCGAATCTTTCGATGAATCATTTGATCCGCGATCTCTTTTGGAATCAACGGAGGGCTTGGAAGAACCGAGGACGGAACTTGTTCTTGGGTCCGCGCATCCGAAAATTTGACCTGATTGATTGCCGGAGCCTTTTCTTGGCGCTGTCTGTAAATAAGATCCAAGGTATACGGCCCGGCCGAAGGCGTTTGTTGATTCTGCATCACGGTATCGTAGGCTTCTAAAATTTGACTTGAAAAGTCAGCGATATGAGCCTCAAACTCACTTGGAGCCACGGTGGGAGTCCCCGCCCGCCTTAAAAGAGCGGCCAGGTTCTTCTCCAGGATTTCCAAAATGCTTTTTAATTCCTGCAAATCACTCGAAAAATGCCGATACCCTGCAGCAGGCGGATTGCTCGTCATCCAATCCTTCATTTCAATATAGGCAAAACCGATTTGCCCCAGGAAGATTCCGCTTTTCTCCAGATCCACGCCGCCCGCAAGATAGTCCAGGGTGAATTTCTCCAAGTTTTCCACAAGCCTCATGAGCTGTTTTACGGGATCCGGAGTTGCGGAGATAATACGGAAGGCGCCTTCGGGCTGTGATCTCTGAGCGTATTTCTTCGTAAGGCTGCCAAGGCGCGTAAGAAGTTCCTTCGCGCCTTCAATGACGGACGCCATTTCATTCCCGGTTGTAAGGACCCTTACCTCGGCCCGTCCGAGCAGACTGTAGGAGTTGGTGAAAGCAGTAGGATCAAAAGAAGCCACAACCAAAGTTTGCGTGGTGACGGTCTTAAGGAGGCTTGTGATATTTTGTTGGTTGAGTTGGCCGGTAGAGTGAAGCTGTTTGAGGCCGGCGGCGAATTTTTGGGCGGAGATCACTAAATCGTGACTCGCGGCTTGTGATTCGTGACTCGTGATTTCGTCGAGAAAGCGAGTGTATTGACTGCTATCGGCTATGCGATTTTGACCGGCGAGGTCGCGGATGATTTGATCGCGCCAGGATTTTAAAAGCAGGCGTGAGTCTTGAGTGGTGAGTCTTGGGTGATTTCTTTGATCTTCCTGCTTTCTCAAAACCCAAGACTCATGACTCATCCCTAATAACTTATCGCGGGCTCCGCGGCCCTGACTTTGATCATTTTGGTTAGCGGATGTCAGGACTGCTCCGCCCGCTTCATGTAATAGCTTATCGCGGGCTCCGCGGACAAACGCCTTATACAAATTTACCCGCCCCTTCTCAATTTCAAAATAATTCTTCCAGGAAACGTCTCCCGCCATTTGGGCACGGTAGTTTGTCTCGCCAGGAATGGATTCAATTTTAGGAATGACTAGCGCATAGGAAATTCCATTTTTCTTAAAGAGCTTTGTTAATTGCCGTGCATGAAACCCTCCAGTAACCATAATGGCCGCATCTGTCTTTTCCCTTTTCATCAAGACCTCCAGCTTTTCATAAAAGACTTGGTCACGCGCGCTGGCAGTTTCGTAGAAAGCAAAGTGCGGCTGCATTTTTTGTAAAAGCTGTAATTCACCTGTGGTATACCCCCTCACCTCCGCCAAACTTCGCGGCGGATCCGACGCGTTTTGTAACGAAATTTCCTCTCCCCCATTGGGGGAGAGGATTAAGGTGAGGGGTTGAATCTCCTGCCACTGGTCATAGCTCAACTCCAGCTTCACAAAAGCTTCCAACAGCCTCAGCCGTTCACTTTGTTGATCCAATTTCTTTTCTTCTTCATTACGGAATACGGATTCTTTGACAGCTTGAGTATATTGTTCAAATTCTTTAAAGAGTCTCGTACCCTCAATATTTCGCAGGCGTTTCTGGTGGCGGATTAAGCGCGTCAGTTTGGTATTGGCGGATAGCCTATAGCGAATAGCGTTTAGTTTTCGGGCAAAATAGGGGACAGGTTGGAATCGGTTCTTTTCAAACTGTCCCCTATTCTGCGCTAATTGATCCAGGAACTCTTTTAAATACAACACAAATGCTTCGGGCGTTATCCGGGAGGTTTGGAATTCTTGGTATTTTTGGTTGAAGGCCAATAATCGCTTGTCATTGCGAGGGAGCAGAGCGACCGAAGCAATCTTTGACTCTAGATTGCTTCGCCCTTTTGGGGCTCGCAATGACAAACGCACCTGTTCGGCAATTTCCCGAACTTCTCGGTCTATGCTTCCTTGATCTCTTCCCTCTCTTTCAATCTCGTCAACCAACGTCTGGATAGATAAGGGGACAGGTTGAAAAAGACCAATTCCAACATGTCCCCTTATCTGCAACTGCTTTAAAACCGTCGCCAAATCCGTCCGGTTGGCGCGAAAGTCTTTCAATATCCGGTCAATCTCAAGGAGCTCCTTCGAATAGACTTTCTCCTTCTCTTTCTCCAGCCTATCGCTTGCAGCCCGCAGCAGGGGTAAAAGGACTTCGTCCTTGGCCATTGCTTCCTGATAAAGCCGGATTCCTTCTTCGTAAAGCGGCCAGTCTTCGATGCCAACATATTTTGCCTGGGTTTCGCCAAAGATTGCCGCCGCCGGACCGCCGGCAAGCTCCCCCTGCTTAGCGTACTGGTCAAAAACTTTTTTGAGTACCTCACGATCCGGAAAGCTTCTGAAGATTTGGGTATCTAATGGGTTGGAAGCGCCTTCCAGGGCCACAAGACCCACACCATATTCCTTCTGGAAATGGCCAATCAATTGCTGAATGCTTGTTTGGGCTTGGGGAATCGCGTGGGCATCCTGGATGAGAATAACAAAGGGGGCAAGGGGCAGGGGGCGCGAGACAGGAAAACTTTCTTGCCCCTTGATTACAAAAATCTCCTCAATCTTTCCAATCTCGGCAGGAACTTGAACTCGAGCCAAATCAGAAGGGAAATCGGGCCGGGATATATCCGCATCGACATGACGACTGAAAGGATTCGCCAAGGCAAAGGCATTGGCGTGATTAGTTACGATAAAGGAAATGAGGAGAGCGGCGGTAATGACCTTCTTGGAAAAATTCCAAGAGCCCCGGAAGTAACGGATAATTTCTTCTTCCAGAAAACGCCAGTGCTTGCCAAATTTGACGCCCCGTATCTTCCCTTTAGCAGCGAGATCATAAATCGTAGAAAGTGGGATCCTTAAGAGGTCACTCACTTCCTGTGCCGTCATGATCTTTCCAAGGTTAGCTTCTTTTTCTTCCATTGTCCTTTTCCAGTTATCCTAGTTATCCCAAATCATGCACAAAAAAAAAGACAGGGATTCCCCAGGATATAAACGTTCATAAAACCTCGCACACAAACCTTGATCCGGCAAGCAAGAAAGCCTGAAAATTAGATTATATTAGGAGATAAAAGAGGGTTACAGAAAGGACTTGTTTTTGCTATATGCTGCTATAGGAGAAAAGCCATTCTGCGAAGCCATGCCGTGAAGGACATGGCGAAGAAGAATGGACCGGAAGGGGATCGAACCCATGACCTCCACAATGCCATTGTGGCGCTCTCCCAGCTGAGCTACCGGCCCCCAAAATATTGGGAACACCAACAACTTCTCTTCGTATGAACTACTTTTTTGGGCACTTCTCACCGCAAGCAGTCCCGGCTTGCCGGGACCGGCCCACGAAACTTTGATACCAAAACCAATTTAATTCGAGGCAACCAATTTGGTTGCCCACGTCTCTATGCCGAGCAGTCCTTTAGGACCGGCCCACGTAACGTTGCGTACACTGCATAATTTTATTCGTGAGATAACTATCGTTGCCTACATCTCGTTGCAAGCAGTCCCGACGAAGTCGGGACCGGCCCAGGATTTAAGCCGGGCCCAAATTCTTCAACAAATTATCAATTTTTTCCTTTAACAAAGGCAAATGCTGGGCAATCACATTCCAGACAATACCAGCATCAACTCCAAAGTATTCATGAATCAACTCATCCCGCATACCGGCAATCTGCTTCCAGGGAATGTCGGAATTGGGGCTCCGCAAATCATCGGATAAATGTTTTACGGCTTCGCCGATTATTTCCAGGTTTCGGATAACGGCATCCTGAATTTTGCTGTCATGCATAAACTCATTGGATCCGCCTTTGGTATATTCAAGAATACGCGCGATCGAATCTCTAATGTGCTGAAGATAAACCCGGTCGTCTTTCACAAAGGAACAGCTTCTTTAAAAATCCTATTCCTCAAGTAGGGGCTAACCCCCCCCTCAGAAACCACATCCACTTTCCGGCCTAAGCAGGCCTCAAGGTCCTGTTTAAGCGCTACAAGATCAAAAAGGCTTCGTGAGGGCTCAAAAGCCACAAGGAAATCAAAATCGCTATTTTCTCGCGCTTCCCCGCGCGCAACAGATCCAAAGACACGAATTCGAATTGCACCGTGACGTTTTGCAATTCGATCGATTGCTTCTTTATTGGATCTCAAAAAATCATTCGGCTTCATAGATAAATAGTTTCCTCTCCAAAACTTGGCGAATTATACGGCCTTAAGGCACAAAGGAAAACCAAAATAAATAAAAAATTTTACGCGGCAGCCTGAATGGCGCGCTCGGCTTGCAGGGAAACCTCTAATAAGAAATCAAAGGCAGAGACAGCAGCTTCATGGTGAATCACGCGAATGCCGGACTCGGGATCAGGCAGGGCTTTACCCGCGAGTTCAGGGACCGTCTTGAAGAGGGACGTAAATCCAATCACCTGCCAGGATTCAAATCCCAATTGTTTTAAAAGCAATAGCGCTTCATCCGTCAGGGCAAACGTGGAATCTTTAAGCGCGCCACCCACCTGAATTCCCACCTGCCCCATAATCGCGGGATCCTGATCCAATCCCTGCCCTTTTAAAGAAAGAGCGTTCACTGCCCTATCCCCGGGCAATTGCACGATTATCCCCCCGCTTGTTCCTGTAAAATTGGGCAAGACTTTTTCTAATCCATTTTGGTTTTGAGCCGGCACCAGAATCCCTACACGGGTGTAATTCTGGACAAAATAATTTTGCAGGCGTTCGCGCTTGGCATTATCTTTCGCATCGCCCGTTAAGTTAACCAGCAACGCCAGATGAACCACCAAATGCTCGGAAGCGGTAAGCTGGATATCCGTGCCGTAAACTTGCTTGTAGGCTTTGGCAAACTCGTTGAGATTGTCCAAAAAGAATTTTGCCGCAGCAACTTTTTCCGGAGCAATCGCTTCGCCGCGGACTTCTGTGATTTCAGGAACTTTCAATCCTACGGTCTCAGCCTGCAGTCCGCTGATCAAACCATCAATTTTGCTCGCATCCACCGGAATATCGCGCAGTTCACTGCGCACGTTTTCTTTAAAGCCTGCCGTCATCACCTCGGCGGCAATGGCCTCTGCAGATCCCATTGCCCTGAGCGGTGCCAGGATGCTCTGGCCCGCATTCCGGATCGCTTCCCTAAACGCGTTGAGCCTCACTTCCGCCCTTTGACTCAATTCCTTCACCGCAGACGGCACCCCATCTTTCGTGATGTCTCCGAATAACTGCCGAACACCGTTTTCGCTATCTAATCCCGCCAAACCCGCAAAATCCCCTGCCCGCAGCTCGGCGCGGTGAGAAAAAAAGTCCACAGCTTTCAGTCCACGGTCGACAGCCGACAGAGGTGCTAATGCTTCTGACTGTGGTCTGTTGACTATTAACTGTGGACTTCCTGCCCGCAGTTCAGCGCGGCGGGTGAAAATGCGGATATAGGGGAATTTAGAATCTTGCTGCACTTCGAATTGATTTGTCTTATCCAAAGTTTCCTGAAGCTGGCTCATTAAGCCCACTTCCAGGATTCGCGCACGAGGCTTAAGATTCATTAGAGCCTCAGACAATTTTCCGGTGTCTTCACTTCCGTTAGCGTAGTAGTAAACAAGATCTGCCTTTTGAAATTCGGGAATAAACTCAGGCTCTGTAAAATCTCCCTGCTGAAAACGAATTTGGCTTTTTCTGATTAATCCGGTGCCTTCTGCCGTTTCAAGCAGTTGTTCACTGAACTGGTATAAGTCATTTTCAGATTCAATCCCTGTAATTTCGCTTTTCGGGAAAAGCAGCGCGAACCGGAGGACGAATTCACCGCGGCCATGCCCAGCATCTAAAACAGTGACGTCAGCTTCCTGAGACAAATTGAGCGAACTAATCGCCTGAATAATGACGGAATCAGGCGTCGGGCTATAAATGCCCAGGTCTGTCTTTCGGACCGGAACCCTCTCATCCACCTGCGCCACTGCAAATAAAGCATTAATCTGTCTTTCTACCGCTTCGTAACGCTCTTCAGGGGTTCGCACCTCAACGCGAGGGTTGGTAATGACGAGACGGTTAACGATGGTGTCTTGTTCTCCGCTTTTAACCTCTCTTTGCTGCAAGGCGATTCCAACGGGAGGTTCTACAGGATACTCAAGGGTATTTTGAAGGACCCAGGCAAGTAAAGCACCGAGATTACGGTCAAAAGGATTCGTGACGGGAATAATATTGTCCCTATATTCAAGCGCCTCTTTCGGGAGTTCCAGTTCCTGTATCCCTTCGTAAAGCGCGGTCCATTCATTAATGATTTCTTTAAAGTCGCCCCAACCCGCAACGAGGCGCTCTTTTTCCACGGCATTTACGGCTTCCCTCACCTCGGAGCGGGAAATAGGAATTCCAAAAATAATATTATCAATCCTTTTCGAAAGATTGGCAATCTTGACTTGGGACCCTGTAAAATCTACATGAATCTCCAAATCACTAAAGCGATAAGTTTCTCCCAATGTCAATTCTTGAAATATATCAGTAATGTTTGCATAGTAGTAATATCTTTGATAATACGCGTCATAACTAATGAAGCCGTATCCCCTTCTGCTTTTATCTTGAACATTGAATCTAATTGGATACCTTGCATCCAAAGTGATTTCGGGTCTTCTTCCCCATAAAATCCCGGCTCTAGGCAAGTTGAGTATCTGAAGACTCTTGTTGCCCAGCCCGCGCTGATAATCATTCAGGATTGCTCCACGCCTTTCGGCCTCATTATTAGCCGCTTGGATCGTTCGGTTAAAATTTGCAAGCGCAATCTCGGGAATACCATGACCATACTTTTGGACTTCATAAAAAGGTCCTGGTTTTGAAAAATCAACTTTTATGCGAACTGTAACATAGTACAAACCTTCCGTTTCCTCGAGATAATTAGTAATTTTTCGAATGTAGCCCTCATGATCTATGGCAGCATTAGCCGCCACGTGACCTTTTCCTGCGTTTCCTCCAACCGATTCTGGGATTGATTCCACGGCTGGGGAGAAAATCCAGCGACGAAGATTGTTAGAAACCACATTTTCCTGCGGGTCGAGATCCATCCGCACTTCAGACCTTGCGGATGCGGCGAAGGCTCTAGTAAGAAACATGGCGATACCGCGAAGGCCGGATTGATTCAGATTAAAGGAGCGTGTTTGGCCGAATGCATTGGTGATGCTTACGGCGGCGCTGCCTTGCGGCACAAGCTGAATGGAAGGTGAAATTAATTGACGCTGTTGGAGGTCATTGACAACGTCTGCTAATTCTCGAAGGAAGATTTCCGGACGGTTTGACAGTTGAATGACTTTACTTACAAAGTTGCCGCCTGGTTCAGGAAATTCAAGTCTCATTCTCCCTTGATGGCCTGCCACGGCACGCAAGACAAAGCCGCCTTCGGCATTGACACGAAAACCCGGCTGAACTTCTCCTCCCACCTGGCGCGCAAACGATCCTATACTCATTTGCCGGCCCGATTCAAGAAGTGCTTCAAGGTTAAGACCGGGGCCTGGTATCGCATCTTGCGGCAAACCAAACTCAGCGGCAACTTCGTCTTCTCCCTCACGCAAGGGAAAACCGAAGTAGGCGCTCGTCCCTTGCGAGGCAAGCATTCGGACACCCTGCACGTTCCGGCCCAAAGAACTGGAGGGAATAATTTGTATTGTCAATTGCCCCGATACGCCTTCGCGGCCCGAAACAGGAAAAGGTGAAAGGTCTATTGCCGTCTGAGCTCCTTTAAGCTGATCCTGGGTTAGCGTCAAAAGACCCGGGCCTTCTTGCGTGGCAATCTCGTTCCCCTCGTCAGTCACAACCTGCCAGCGCCATTGATCCCCCGCATGTTTGAGCCAAATCCGGGCCCGTGCGCCCGGAAACACGATCGGTAAGCCTTGAGCAGGAATCATGGAACCAGGGACAAGTTTTTCGGAAGGGGCTGCATTTTCCTCTTCAGCCTTTAGAAAAATAAAACGGTCTTTTTCAACCAGCCGGTGTTCCCCGCTCCGGACAAAATCAAGGGCCCATCTAAAATCGCTGTCTTGCCGCAACGAACGAAATACTTTATCAAGGAGCGATTTAAAATCACGGCTAAAAGCCGCCCCTTGTGAATTTTCCTGATAAATCTTTAAAGCTTCTTCTTTGATTGCGAAGGGATTCAATGCCCCTACTCGATAGGACAAAACATACAGCATTAAGAAAAAGGATTCGATGTCACGTTGAAAAAGCATTCCGGAGAAAAGAGCTTGTGGATCAGGGGGAGCTTGATCTCCCAAAAATATTTTGAGCGCAGTTATTTCCCTGGGATTTATATCCGGCAGATCGGTGGCTGCGCCGGGCACGATTTCTCCTGTGAGAGAAATTTTTTCATCCCCCAGCGAAGGATTTTCATAATAGAAAATCCCCGCAACTGGCCTGGCAGTCTTTAAAACCGGATCATTCTCGGCCGCCTGTTTTTGCTGAATATAGCTTCGCGCAACTTCTATAAGCTGATCATCCGTCAGTCCGAGCTGAGACCAGCGTTTCACCTGTTCCCGGACCTCACCGGCGAAAATACGCCCTTCGCCTGTATCGTCGGCAACGGGAATACCCGGGCTATTGCCGATCTTCAACATTTGAATGGCGCGCCCTTCAGGAGATTGTCTGGTTTCAAGAACAATTTCCCGAAGGAGCATGCGTTCAAGTTTCAGTAAAATGTGCTCGGCATCGCGCGTGAGATGGAGGGCCAGCAGGTTTCGCGGTTTCTGATAATAATAGGCGTTGTCCGGATCAAGGACTTTATCAATAAGGGTACTTCCATACGCAAAGAGATAACCAATTTCATTAAGGGTTTCGCTGTCTTCGATCGATAGCGGAGGCACCCGCAGGTTCCCAACCATGGAACGCAGTTTTTCGTAGCGAAGGCTAAAATCCTGGATCTTCGTGATAATGCCGCGAAGAGCCGGATGCTTCCAATTCCCCGACATGGAGGCCTCCGAAAGTGGAACCCAATTCGTATCCATAATCGAATCGCCCTCCCGCAACCGCGTGCTTAACCCGACCATTGAATCCATACCGGTAGGCGAATCCGTTTCCCGCACGCCGGGGGGAAGCTCGCGTTCAAGGGTGATATCTACGAGCATCTGCCTGTCCTCGGGCCAGGCAATTTCTTCCGCATTTTCAACCTGGATTTGCGTATCCGCGGCAGACAAAATATCACTGATTAAAATAACGCCGGGTTCATCAGCGCTCAATTCAATGGAGGTGTGGAACCGGGAATAACCGCTATAAGGCATGACGCCGTGCTTAAACTGATCGTATTCGGGATATCGGCCATCGGTACGGCCCAGGATGATTCGCTCACCGGGCCGGAAAGTGCGTTTTAAGATATTAACCTGTGCGCCTCCGGAGGCAGGCGCAAGTGTGAATGTTTCTGTATCCGGATCATAGGTTAAAAGGAAAAGGGATTCTTGCTGACGGGCGCCCAGCGTAATCACCGTGTCGCCTTTCATCTTAATCCGGCCAAACTTGCCTCCCCCTCTCAACGTAATTTTCCCTGGAACATCTTTTCCCGGCAACCGCAGCTCAGAGCGCGGGGCAAACAGCCTCGCGTCCTGAGCAGTGCTACGACCCAATCGGTCGGAGCGCACTTCGGAACGTGAAAAACCGTTTTCATCGTGCGTTGCCTTGAATTCTTTTTCAAGTTCTTGAAATTCGGTTCCTCTCACGATTCGATCCGCAACCCCTTTTCCTCGAAGAAAATTTATAAACGCCATCCTGAAGAAAAAACCGTTCAGATCCAGCGGGTCAAAATGCCAGAAATTCTCAAATCTGATTTTTTCAAGTTCCCAGTCTTTCGCAAGACTCAAACCAGCAAGAAACTCGTTAGTCCGTGATTGGGCACGGTACTTCCCATTGTAAAGATTTCTTAAAGAAGAAAGATTTGTTTCTATTTTTTTGTCTGCATCCAAAAGAAAGGTTAACACCCGTAAAATGTCGTCGCCCGTCAATCCTTGCGAAATTGTGCCATTCCAAACCGTATTCCATTGAATAGCTTCCAATGCAGCGGGCAAATCCTGATAAATCTCTCCGGCAAAATCCGCAAGAACCTTACTTAAAACATTCATTGAATCTTCTAAATTTTTTCCTCCCACCCCCTGAACCGCTTTGGGATATTTTCGCTGTAGGTCGAAAGGGTCCAGTAAAAAGACATCCTGAAAAAAAACGCCCAGTGCCGATGGCTTCGTTGATAGGGTCTTAGCAAGCACTTTCAGGTCAAAATTCCCTGCCCAAACGTTGTCTTCAATCACACTCTTTCCCGTGGTAGGTGCCAACTTCTCTTTAGCGCTGTCGAAGTCGTCGAGCATCCTGAGAAATCCTTCCTGATCAGCGTTAAAACCCTGCAGAATCGGATTTTTATTGGGATCATCCTTATCACCGAACCATTCGGCAAGCGTATCCATCAGATTTGAAAATTTATCGTTTAATTCGGTATGCTGCGCTTCATTGATTCTCCCTGGGAATTGAGCCTCTTCGTCGGGAAACGGCAAAATGAACATAATATCTTCACCCTCTCCGAGGACCCGGAATTTTTCATATATAAGACGGCTGATTTCCTTTTTCAGCTCCTGAATTGAATTCACGCGCAGTTCGGAACGTCGAGTTCCGGGCGGAGTGCCGGAATCGCGGGATTCCCCTGAGCGCAAAATCAAAATGGTCTGCTCTAGGGAATCTTTAAACATAGAATTATGTTTAACCACAACACGGCCCTTTTGTTCCTTGTCTTTCTCCTTAATTTCCGAAATGATTTTGCGCGCCTGATCCTCAAAATTGCGAATATTGAAAAGAAACTCATCGGCTGGAACGGCAAGATCAGAGGCATAATCAGCAATGAAATTAAATGCAAAATTCCATTCTAACCCCAAGGGAGAAATTTCATATTGTCCCTCGTCCTTCTTTATTTTATTCAAAATTTTCAGAATCAGGCCCCGGTTTTCTTGTATCAACTTGTACAGTTCATCAAAATCGTCTTTCCTGTCTTCCCAAAATCTTAATATGTCCGGATTTTCTATGGCTAATCGGTCCTCCATCTCTTTTTCGATCTCCACGTTTTTGTAAATATCCGGCTTTGAAATAAATGACCGTATGCCGACAATATATTTGGCCAAACTATATTCAAGCTCATCTCTGGCCTTCCTTGCTTCTTTCTCGGATTCGAAATCATCTTTGTTGATTCCTTCTTTCAGCCCATTTAGTGTCATTCTCACAGATCCTAAAGTTAAGATAAGATCAACGCGATCCAAATTGTAATCCGCGTGAATGCCTGAAAACAGCAAATCACGTGATGCCGCCAATACCTTGTATTTGCCAGGCAACTCTGACAAATTACGCGATAAGCGCACAAAATCCGGATATTCTTTACTGCCATAAACTACCGACAAACTTAAAACCAACAAAAGAGGAAGGGATAAAAATCCTGAATGTTCTTTAACTTTACCTTTCCTGATTTCATTGTTATAGGCACCGATCAGCTCCCAAAGGATATAAAATTCCGTACGTTTCGCATTTTTCCCTTTATCGAGAACATGAAATGCCAAGGCATACAATGTTTCCAGAAAAGGATTGTTCATGGCATACCTTCGAAGGTCAGAAATAAGACGTCCATGCATCTTTTGAAGAGCGGGAGAAAATCCTTGAATAATACTTCGTCTTAACTGAGCCCATTCCCTGACATAGTCGATGGAATCCGGCCCCCACCCCGACTCCAACTTATTAACCAGCTTCTCTGAAAGCTCCTGGATACTCCGCAGCTCAGAGCGTGAGGCGTCCGGCCTCACGCCCGGAGCAGAGCTACGACCCAACAGGTCGGAGCGCACCTCGGAGCGTGAAGTAATGTCCTTAAGGGCGCCAGAAACAGCAGTATTGTGCGCAATGATGCCATTACCGATAAAATTGTGGGTGCCTTCGACTTCGATGTCGTAGACGTGTTCGTAGCCGACAGGTTCAATTGAGATAATGCGATCCCATAAAATGTTACTCAGCGGGTTTGCATTGCTTGGCAACGGGGAAGCTTCCGCTACTTGGAGGCCTAAAACCGTGGTGATTTGGCCTACGAGGGCATTAAACGATATTACAAATTCATCAATATTTAATTGACTTTTATATAAAATATCTTTATGCTTCTCGTGTTTGGGACCTCTATGAAACCATTGAGATTGGAACAACAAGAATTTATTGTAAGGTTTTTGGCCGACCTGGCTAAAGCGATCTTCGCGATCGGGCTGGCGAGTTATTTTTTTAAAGACTTCCCCCTGTGGGCGCGACTGGCTCTCGGCATTCTCTTCTTTGTGCCCTGTCAAGTCATATAAAAGTGTTACCGAAAAGGTGGAAGTTTTTGTCATGGAAGGGGTTGGGAGAAAAAAGTTAGGGATTTGGGGAAACATTTTTAAGGGAGTTAAGAAGTTGATAAATATTTG
>Ga0247727_10004284_pt1 | contig 30381 bp, 32 predicted proteins | sample WisWelCaveWW1625_FD_202498 | JGI IMG/M metagenome (GOLD analysis project Ga0247727, IMG submission 202498) | Biofilm microbial communities from Wishing Well Cave, Virginia, United States - WW16-25 | ecosystem: Environmental > Aquatic > Deep subsurface > Groundwater > Cave microbial mat | place... | reverse complement strand
CATCAAAACCGGCGTAGACAAGTCCCCCCACCGCGCGCGGATCCGCGCGAAAAGAATATTCACTTCCTTGATTTGTGCCGCGTGACGAAATGGGGGACTCAAGATTTGCGAATGCGAGATCTGCGTTTTGTATTTCTTTTGCGATGCGAAGGAATGGATACTGAAAATCATTTTGTCTTTCCATAATTTTTCCAATCTCCCGCGCGAGCATCACATCGCCCACAAAGAGAAGCATGATTGGTTTTTCGTTCGTGCGCGACAAGGGACGGGATGCGAGTTCTATTTCCACCATTTTTGAACGCATGTTCGCGTCTACCGCACTTTCAAATGAATCGCGAAATAATTTTACGGAATAAAAAAGTCCGCCGCCGAAGGCAGCAAGTATGATGAGGACAACAATAAAGTAAGTATTCCGCACGCTATACAAGCTGTGCTACCGCAGCAACGTGTCTTAGCAACATAGATGCGTAACCCCATTCGTTGTCATACCAACTCAAAACCTTTACGAGATCGCCGTCCACTACTTTTGTAAAATTCAAGTCCACAATGGCGCCATAGGGTTCTCCCACGATGTCCGATGAGATGACTTGATCGTGCGTCACTTTTAAAATCCCCTGCCAGCGTGGACTTGCCGCGGCGTCGCTCAAGATCTTATTTATTTCCTCCACGCTTGTTTTGCGCTTTGCGACGAAGGTGATATCCGCAAGAGAGCCCGCCGAAACCGGTACACGCATCGCGATGCCGTCAAATTTTCCTTCCAAATCTTTTATTGCCCGCGTGACCGCAATTGCGGCGCCGGTCGAGGACGGCACGATATTCTGCGCCGCCGCCCTGCCGCGCCGAAAATCTTTCTCTTTCGTGGGGCCATCTACAATATTCTGCGTTGCCGTATAGGCATGAACGGTGTTTAAAATCGCCTTCGCGATGCCGGGGTTTTCACTCATCACCTGAATTACGGGAGATGCGGCATTCGTGGTGCACGAGGCATTCGAGGTTATCGTCGCGGTTTTCAAATCGCCTTCATTCACACCCATCAAAACCGTTTTCCCGTCCGGGCCGCCTCTTGGTGAGCTTGTCGAACCATCCATGTCTTTCGCGGGGGCGGTCAAAATCACCCGCTTTGCGCCCTGTGCGAGATGCACTTTCGCTTTCGCATATTCCTCAAAAACTCCAGTCGCTTCTATAACTATATCGATATTCAGGTCTTTCCAGGGAAGCTGGGTCGGGTCTTTAATTTGTAATACTTTTATTTCTTTGGTATCAACTTTCAAAACTCCTTTTGCCGTGTCACATATCACCTGTCTCGTGAAACGTCCATACACCGTATCGTACTTCACTAAATACGCGAGGTTTTCCAAGTCGCCAAGGTCATTTATTGCCACAATCTCAAAACCCGGCATCCCAAATGCTTGCCGGAAAAACAACCTGCCAATCCTCCCAAAACCGTTCAATGCGATGCGTGCCATAACGAATGTAGCTACATTATATCACTCTTGCCATACCACACGATCTCCTGATCGAAATCCATATCTTGCCGCACTCCCCACCTTCACCTCGAGCACCTTGTCCACCCCGTTAGAAGTTCCATCTCTCACGGGGTAAACTGGCTCGGGAGGGTAATAGGTTTTGAAATAAAAGACATGTCCTAATCTGTAGGTGATATCATCAATTCGTTATCTTCAAGTTTCTCGCTTGTCGTTCTGCCATAACTTGCGGCGATCCTTTCGAGTACATACCCCTTGCCCGCGAATTCAAACGGGTTTGGACCGACTACGCCGGTTCCGCTCGACCATGCGATAGTTTTTTCCTCACCACCGTGTGAAAGCTTAAAATCATAATAAGTAAATCGAAGATTTTGATTGGGAAAATCGGGTGCTGGCTTTTCCGTGCGCGTGCCGAGAAATACGAGGATAAAATCAGGAAATATGATCGGTGTGCCCATTTCATATCTCACCTTTTCTCCGTAACGGGCGTTTGAGGGGGTTATGCGATAAGTATAGAGAAAAACGACACCAATCAATACCGCCAATACGATAATTGTCATAAGGATCCTCTTATATGCATGTGTCATATTGAATGAATGGTCTATCGGCACTCCACCGATATCGGATACAGCGCAGCTACGGTAGGGTCGGTCTTTCCATAGGTAACCGTACACTAAGTCAACGCACTAGACAAGCGCCCTGAAAACATCTTTTCTGTGCCCGCATAAGAACAGGTAAGCCAATACCCTCGGGGAGAATTTTGGTCAAAGTGCCACGTAGCAACAAATTCGCCATTGCTATTATTTGCTTCATCATAGACAAGCGAAGCTTTTTCTGCAGGAGGACCTTCATAAAAGGTTAAACTTTTGACCAGCCCAGAGCATGCTTGGCTTAGCGCGCCATTCTCAACACTGACTCCTCCTTGAGGAGGGGCAAAAAAAATTAAAATAGAGCACCGCATACGCCACAGCGAGTGCGAGCAAGATGATTGTACCTAAGACATAGCGGCGACTAGTCATTGACTTGATTATAGCAAATTCATACTAAGCGCATGAAACTGCTCAAAGGAGAAGATGCTACTTTGCTGATGGAGTAGAAATAACGACCGGTTTTGTTGCGGGATCAAGAGTAAGGATGCCTGTTGCGGCGTCATACTCGGCAAGGTATCCTCTTGCCCACTCGCCACTCTGCACGAAAGGAAGGAGGGCGGGATTATCTTTGTATCCTGCGAATTTCCTATTAGAGAATATACTCAACGCCCAGCGGTGGGACCAATCTTGGAAATACCTATCGAGAAATTGCTGATTTTTTTTCACAAGAATCCATGTCGCTTCGATATCAAGGCGCGACCGGATGATAAAAAAGCGCTTGTTTTGCTCATCCATGCGAACAAAATCGTCTTGTCCGACGAGTAATTCCACATATTCGTTGGGTGTGACGTCGCTTAATGGTGGGAAAAAATATACCACCGTGCGAGCGGCCACATAAAGAGCGACAATGGCAAGCAGAAAAATAATAAGTTTTTTCATAGAGCCTGCCTTATTTGCATTATTGATATTGAACCACATCGCCAACCCCTAACCCATATCTTGTCACCATTCCCGCAATCGCTTTCAAAACCTTCCCCTGGATCATTCATCGAGAAGAGAGTCACTCGGATTGGAAAGGTATCTAACAGTTCCATCTTTGCCAACGAATAAGGGGACGTTCCCCGGAACCCCGTAGTTTGCCAATCGCCTGTTTTCACCGCCTCTTCAGAGTCATAATAAAAAACCCAACCGTCAGGTTTTTCCTTAACTTCTTTAACAACCATTTTGTATTGGCTGTTCTCGTTTATCTTCCGAACAACAAGTTGTTGCGCATTTTCTAGGGTCATTTGTGTTTGTGCTTTGTCATATAATAACCCACTACTCCGTATGAGCAAGTAGGCCAAGAGAATTATCCCTAATATTCCTAATGCTATTATTCTTCACTTCATAGTTGGTATTACAGGCTATTGGAAGAAGAGAACAGCATCCCCCACCCTTAATCCATACTTCTCCACTATCCCCGCATTTATCTCGAGTATCCTATCCACCAACTCGGGAGGGTAATAGGTCTTTAAATCAAACACGCTTTTTGGTATCGGCACATTTTCGGTCACGCTGACAACTTTATCCCCGCGGATCCAGACGATATCTATCGGAAACGTCATCCCCTTCATCCAAAAACCGTAATTCCCCGGAGCATCAAACACGAAAAACATTCCCTCGTCGTCCGCAAGCGGCGCGTGACCAGAAAGACCTTTCATTCTCGCCATTGCCGTATCCGCAACCTCAATGCGGAGTATGGTTTCCCCAATTGTCACGCTCGCTTGTTTTTTCACGACGCCCCTTAGCGTGAAAAGCCATGCCCCCACTGCGAGCAAGAAAAAACAAAGGATAATAATAATGCTCATGCGCAAAAATATCATAAGAACCAGAAACTTATTATATCCCCTTGACTCATTTTGTGCGAACACATAGGATGCTCTTGCTTGGCGCAAAGCGATGAGATGCTGCGGCATTCCACCGTGCAACTTGGAAGGATCGTTTTCGCGCCAAGCGCCACACTCCCTGCATGCCATGCGCTGCGGGGATTTTTATTGGTAGCGCAATCGGAAGAGCGCAATGCCACCCGCGACCGCAACGTTCAATGATTCTTTGTGCCCATGCATGGGAATTTCTAAAATCTTATCCGCGCATTTCAAGAGCGAGCCCGGGAGTCCCGTCACTTCGTTTCCCAACACAAGTGCGATCTTTTTATGCGTCATTTTCACTTTGTGGTACGACACAGAACGCGGTGATTGTTCGAGTGCGTACAGCGCGTAACCTGCATCATGCAACGCATCAAGCGTTCGTTTTTTCGAAGATACATATTCCCACAACATCGTGCGTTCCGCACCGAGGGAAATTTTAATAAATCGCGAATCCCATTTTCCGAATCGATCAGTTGGTTTCGACGTAATTCCAGCAAGATATATTTTCTCTACTCCTGCGGCATCAGCGGTGCGAAAAAGCGAAGCGGTGTTTTCGACGCTCCGCAGATTCCATAACACCAAAATTATCTTCCGCTTTGCCATGTAAATAAAAAAGGGGGCGGAATGGTTTTCCGCCCGTTAGAACGTTTGGCGCAGGCGTGAAAAAAATCGTCTTGCTGAAGCAACTCGCTGTGCGACAAACCACATGTCCATCGCGTCTTCAGAGATGGCGAACATGCAACGCATGCACCCACGCATGGGGAACACAGAGAAGTCCACCAAGCGATGAATTTTCCCCGATCTCGGTTTCGGCGACACACACGAAGGTCCTCCACACTGGCGACAATATTTCGTCGCATCTTCACGCCATTCGTCATTAGGAAGGATCATGTTAGGCATGGTCATCCCTCCTTGCACGATAAAGAAAAAAGCTATGGATATCCTACGTCCAAACTTTAGAAAACACAAGTATCCATAAAATTGGGTCGCGAAAAACCCTTGTACCATGCGGATTTTTTAGCGTCCTGAATTTTGGGGCGTGGGAATTGGGTTTGGTATGAATGTGCCGGAAGTCCATGATTCCCGCATCAAGCTTTCTCCCTCTGTGGAAGATGCCGTGTATGACATGGAATCAGCTACATTGCCCGAAACATCTAAAAACGAAAGCGAGGCGGAAGTATTCGGAAGTGATGCGGCACGCCCTGCATCCGCCGCAGGAACTCCCATGTAGGTATTTAATCCTACAAGAAAATATCCATACGAAGGAATTATCGTCTTGTCTTCTGTCTTGGAGCCGACTTTCAATACCGCGCTCCCGTTCACCTGGAGCGACCAATCCTTCAAATCAACATCCGTACTCCCGTCATTGTAAAGCTCAATAAATTCTTTTCCGACATCGCTTCCTTTCTCATCGTAGAATATTTCGCTCAAAAGTACCCGCGATGGCGTATTGGGCACGGATGATGACGCAGAAGAGGTGGGGGTAGGCGATGCGGTGGGCTGTGGCGTTGAAGGTGAAACGGCAACACTCTGCGGCGCTGATGGCGCTCGGTTATCGTTCTGTGCGCGTGGCGTGCCACCGGAATCTTCGCTCGTATGCCAATCAAAACTTACAACGTTCCGCTCAAGTGTTTTTTTGGTATCGTTTTCTCCGCCAAAATTTTTCCACCCCGCCGAGGCATTCACCTCATCCACAAGCACACATTGATCATTAAAAATTTTTAACCATTCACCATCGTTCCCAAGCGCACCGGCATACATTTTGTCAGCCGCAACGGCAAGCACCGCATCATCGCTCGTGCGTTCGAGAAGAAAAAATTTTCCTTCTTCAATCACGTCTTGCGCGTCAAAAAGAATTTTGAGATCGCCGTCCTCATTCACGATGCTCCATCCGTGAAGCGCAAGGCGTGCGCCAAAATTATTGCGCAATTCTATCCATTCATGTGAAGAACTTGTTGCATCGCCCATCCACGCGATTTCGTTCAAAAGCACGATATGCATAGGCGATGCACCGTGAGCGAATGCACACTCTGCCGGCACAAAAGATGTGCGCGGTGCCACAAGGATAATCGTTTCGGAAGAAGACGCGTGTGAAACTACGGGGGTGGCATTCGTCACCACAGATATGTATCCTGTTGCTCGTGGTACTGCGTCTTTTTTTGCCGCGCGTGGCGTAGATGAGCTTTTCGTACCCGCCTTGGGACGCGATGCAAGAATAGATTCCTCGGATACTCGCCCAAGATCGATCACCGCCGCAGGAGTTCCACGTGTTCCCTGTACCATATCGATAAATGCATCCGAAAGTATGCCATGAGTTCCTCGAAGCGCGGTATGCGGCACGAGAAAAACACCGAGCACAATTCCTATCACCATCCCTCCGACGAACAAGAGCACGCCATGAAACGTGTTCCCTTTTCTCGCTTCGCGCCTGCCAAAACGAAACGCATATTTGTTGTCTGTAATTTGCAACATATATGCATTCTATCAAACCTCCGAGGCAAGACACAAGTGTGGCGAGTCAAGGACGCAGTGTGTGCTATCTGCGCATTTTTCTATCCCTTTTTTGCGGCATAAGTGAAATATTTTCCTCACTTTTCCTCACAAGAAACACCTCGCACCACCATTCCCCACACCACATCAAAACCGGAGTATTGTGGCAATCCTTTTTGCACTTTTGCGGAAATGACCGCGTGCTACACTTATCTCACTCAAGGTTTCGTCCACCTTAAACCAATCTTACGCTCATGGGCACGAAGCGCACGTCAGGAGGTCAGCAAAAAAAGTCGGATTACAAAAAAGTGAACACAAGTTTTTCCGAAAACGCGCTTAAAATGATGCGCAAGCGCTATCTTTTGAAACACACCGACGGTTCTCAAGAGACTCCCGCAGAAATGTTCGAGCGCATTGCCCATGCGATCGCAGCTGTTGAGTCACATTACGGCAAGGACGAGAAATTTATCAAAAAAACCGAGGAAGAGTTCTTTGGCATCATGTCCCGAAGGGAGTATACGCCCGCAGGACGCACGGTAACGAACGCGGGAGCACCCACACCAATCGTGGCGAACTGCATCGTGCTCCCCGTACTCGACAGTATGGATTCGATCTTTGGCACGTTAAGAGATGCGGCGCTTTTGCAACAGGCGGGATCAGGATTAGGATTTGATTTTTCGCATTTGCGCCCCGCGATGACCCCAACCAAAAAATCCATGGGGGTCGCATCGGGTCCCGTTTCGTTCCTCAAGGTCTATAACGAAGCGTTCGGCGTGATCAAACAGCAGGGACGGCATGGCGCGAACATGGCAATGATGCAAGTGGATCATCCGGATGTGTTGGATTTCATCCGTGCGAAAGAAGTGGAGGGCGAGATACGCAATTTTAATATTTCCATCAAAGTAACGGATGCGTTTATGCAGGCACTCGTCGAAAAACCGAATGCCCAATGGTATTGCGAATGGAATGGCGTGAAAACGAAACCTCACCGCGTCCTGCGCACAAAGAGTGGCGCGGTAATCGGCATGGAAGAAATAGACGTCACTGCGAAAGAAATGTTCGATGAGCTGGTGCACTATGCGTGGCTGAACGGCGAACCCGGCATCGTCTTCATTGATGAAGTGAATCGCACGAATCCTCTTCCGGGTTTGGGCCCGATCGATTGTTCGAACCCGTGCGGCGAACAATTCCTCCACCACTATGATAACTGCAACCTAGGATCTATAAATCTCGCCGCGTTCGTGAAGGACGGCAAAATGGATTGGACGCGTCTCAAAAAATCCGTACGCACCGCCGTACGTATGATGGATAACGTGATCGATCTTTTCGATTTTCCGGTGCCGCAAGTAACCGATCTCGCAAAAAAGAACCGGCGCATCGGACTCGGCATTATGGGATTCGCGGACATGCTTTTTCAATTGGGCGTTCCCTACAACTCAGATGCAGGATTCAAAATGGGCGAGCGCGCCATGAAATCCGTCACGGATACGGCGCATGAAATGTCGCGCGAACTTGCCAAAGAAAAAGGCGCGTTCCCTAATATCAACTTGAGCATCTATGCAAAAGATGCCGCGCCCATGCGCAATGCGGCACTTACGACCGTGGCACCCACGGGTTCGATTTCTATGATGTTCGATTGCTCTTCGGGCATTGAGCCGAACTTCGCGCTTTCCTATGTGAAACAAGACAAGGACGGCCAACAATACCATTATTTTAACCGCTATTTTGAAGCGGCATTGCACGAATATGGCATTGAAGATGTAAAACAAAAGGAGATCAGAGAAGCGCTTTTAGAGACCGGAAGCATCCAGAATGTACAGGGTATTCCCAAGAAACTTAAAGAAACGTTCGTCGTGGCGATGGATATCTCGGCCGACGACCACATGCATATGCAAGCCGCATTCCAAAAGCACGTAGACAATTCCATTTCGAAAACCATTAATTTCACGAACAGCGCCACGAAAGAAGATGTCGCGCATGGGTTTATTTCTGCGTGGAAATCGCAGTGCAAATCGGCAACCGTCTATCGCGATGGCAGTCGCACCGTGCAGATATTGAACCTCGGCACCGGAGAAGGACTCATCGCACCTTCGGAGATCGGCAAAGACGGTTCTATTGATGCCAAGCGCATTTCACAAGTGCCGCTCGAAATTCCAAGCGATAAAGGAAAACTTGAGCCGCGCATACGCCCCGAAGTCATGTCGGGCAAAACATATCGCATGAAAACCGGCTATGGCAACTTGTACGTGACGGTGAACAACGACGAAGCCGGCGCACCGTTCGAGATCTTTGCGACGATCGGAAAATCCGGAGGATTTTTTCAGGAACAATGCGAAGCGATCTGTCGCATGATCTCTCTTTCGCTTCGCTCCGGCATCAAAGCAGAAGAAGTGATCTCGAACCTCAAGGGTATTCGCGGACCGATGCCCATGATGACGAACAAAGGAACCATTCTTTCGTTACCCGATGCGATAGGCCAAGTGATAGAAGAGCATGTGAAAAACGGTTCTACGGCGCCACTCCTTGAGGAAGGCAAAGTAGAAGAAATGGCATCCGTAGGACAGGAACAACAAAAAGTGAACGATTCGATCGCCCCCGTCTACAAACGCGCGATTGCCGACTTCGGCATGATGCCGGAGTGCCCCGATTGCGGCGCGGCGCTCCAAATGGCGGAAGGATGCATGAGTTGCAAAAGCTGCGGTTTCTCACGTTGTATGTAACAATAAACCGTCCTGAGTAAATCGAAGGACAGTTTCTCACGTTGTATGTAAGAACTAGAAAGTAGCAAGTAGTGAGTAGTAAGTGGGGTACGTCGCAAACAAACCAAAAACGCTCTTTTGGAATTCCAAAAGAGCGTTTTTGTAATAATGCTCATGCATCATCCTTGTCTTCCGAAAGCGAGATGATCTGCAATCCTTTCTTTTCTACATCTCCTTCAAGATAGAACGGCACGGCGTACGGTTTGAACTTCATCACATCTCCCACGCGGCGCGTAATCGTCCGCCCCGTATAGCGCTTCAATACTGGATCGTACTCCCGAAGCACATACACATCTCCTTTTTTCGCCTCAAAGTCATCTAATCGCAGGTCAAAACTCCTGCCTCCGTGAAGCACTTTTTCGAAATATTCAGGCCAACTTTTCTTTTCTATCGTGGCCATGGTTCTTTCATAATAGGAAACGAAGAAAAAAACACAAGGATACGGTCACGCCCCTTACTCTTGGAGGATTATGGTCCAGCAAGCTTACTACCTAATCCCCTAAGAATGCGGGATCTTTTTTGAGCTCCAAACACACCGAATTGATGCAATAGCGCTTCCCTCCTTTCTCTTTTGGTCCGTCATCGAACATGTGTCCCAAATGCGCCCCGCATTGCTTACACCGCACCTCGGTGCGAGCCATCCCTTGGCTCGTATCCGGCACAAGTTCCACATGTTCCAAATTTTTTGGCTCAACAAAACTCGGCCAGCCAGTGCCAGAATCGAATTTTGCATCCGCCGAAAAAAGCTCCGCGCCACATGCCGCACAGTGGTACATGCCCTTCCCATGCTCGTTCACATATTTCCCCGTAAACGGCGCTTCGGTGCCCCCCTCTCGCATCACGCGATATTGTTCTGATGTAAGGCGCTGTTTCCAGTCGTCCTCGTTCATCGGGCGGTCATTTGACATGGGGGTTAGGGATTATTTAATAGGGCATAAAGTAGGAGGCGCTTCGGCTTGTGTTGTTTGCAATGCTCCCCTGTAATCCTTACTGCACGGCACATCCCACACGACACCTCGCAGTGCAAAAACAAGGATTGCTCCCGCAAGTACGACTTCAAGTATGATAAAAAGTTGTTTCCTTTTTTTGTGTATCGGGCGCCACCATGAAGGATACGCTCCCATGCCGTACGAGAACGCATCTGCAAGAAGCAATATGCCGAGCGCGGGAAGCGCAAAACCAATGAGTGCGTCGCTCACCGAGTGCGAAGTACGATCTATTAAAAAGAATGTCTTTATGAGTGCGATAAAAAATATTGCGGTAACCACCCACCCCTGCCATGCGACAGGATAGTAGGCCGCGAACCACCTCCAAAACCGTTTGGGCTGGAACCAATATTTTTTCTCGGGCATATTATTCTTTCTTCTTATCAAGCGCGTCAAGCTTGAGCCACTTCACCCCGAAGTATACGACAAGCGCGACCACAAGAAAATCAATGACTGTTGAGAAAAGATCTCCCCACGCAATCCTCGCAGAACCCAGCATGAACGAAGCGTTCCTCAACCCTCCTGTCGCGCCAAGTAGGATGCCGAGCAAGGGATTTACAATGTCGGTTACTATCGCCGCGACCACCTTTGAAACCGCGCCGCCCAAAATGAAACCGACCGCAAGCCCCACCACTCCTTGTGTCCGAATGAAATCTAAAAATTCTTTCATGAAAAATGCTTATGTAAAAAATTATTATTCAAGGATAGGATTGCGCCGCACGAACGGCACTTTTTCCCACCGCGCGCCAAATCCCATATAATGCCCCGCTTTGCTTGCCGCGAAAAAAAGGAAAAGCAAAAGATATATGATGTGCTCGTCGAGAAATGGATTATTCACGGGCGGAAACGCTGCAGTCCACATGAGAAACATCATGAGCGCTCCCGCATAGCTTCCCAATCGCACCATGATGCCACTTAACATCGCAATGCCCACGAACAAAAGCCCCAGCATAAAAAGCCAATCCACAAGTGGGTTTCCCGCGAGTCCTTGATAGAACTCGGCGAAAGGCCCCTTGGTCGCGAATTTCAAAAAACCCGCCGTGGGAGACGTGCCTCCAAGCCATGCGGATTCGAGTTTTGTCGCAAACCCCAATCCAAACACCTTATCCAAAAAAGCCCACAGGAATATCCACCCGACCCCGATGCGCAAGAAGCCGATAATTCTTTTTAACGTGTCCATTATGCCAATAGATTGCTTGCCACGACTTTTTCTTACTATACCATACCAAATCAAAAAAAGGTTGACAAAAAATCTGCCAATGCTACTTTTAATTCTAGCGCATCATTCATTGTTCCCACGATCCATTCGCAAGGAAAGGGGTGTATATGTCGGATGAAAACACAAGGGAGGTCACCAAGAAAGAACTTGAAGAGCTTCTTTACGACACACAGATCATACGTCTCGTCCACAGGGCTTTCAAGAAAGGAATAAGCCACGCAAAGATGCAACTCCCTCCGCATCTCAGAGTACGATGTGCACGTGTGAACTCAAATAAAGTGAAGTTTATTCTCTTGGGTCCAGAGGAAAAACTTCTCACGCTTGAAGAAAACAGGAGAATCGGAACGCACTCATTCCACGTCCAAACTCAATGCGGTATGGTTTCTCATGGAAAAAAGAAGGGGGCGAGAATGCGGGACGAAAGGGATTAGAAAGTACGAAAAAAGAATTCGTTCGGCGCGCCCCCACATAGGCGCGCCTTTATTTTTTCAATTCAAACTGATGTACTACGCCGAATTTTTTTCAAAAACCACATGCCGAGCGTAAAGAGTGTGATTGAAGTTCCCGCGGAAAAAATACAGTAGAGACACACGGCGTGAAGTATGAAAAATTGCACGTAAAGAAACCACAGTGAAGAAAGGAATCCCGCGATCGTCCCCCATGATGCCATGCGAAGCGCCATAAGCGATCCGCGGTCGAGATAAAAAAGCGCACTAAGAAACACAAAGAGATAGTAGAGCGCCCCGAAAAGCGCGACGGGTACACCAAAAACCTTTGCGTAATCGCTCGCAAGTACCGTGTCGCATCCTTCAACAATTGAACACGGGGGTATCACGCCCCGATAATGCTCGATTGCAAGATAAGTCGCGTCAAGAAATCCCAAAAAACTTACGCAGAGAAAGAGAATTGCCGCCCATCGAGGGATAGTCATCCCGTTAGAAGCAGATCGCGATCTCGGCGACCTGAAGGATAAATTTTATGATGACGACTATGTATTAAAATGAAACTTGTATTTACGACCAAAGCGATCGCGGCTTCTAACGGGATTCATGGCGCAAGCGGAGCAGGAGTACTCGCGCCGAGACGTGCCGCCTCAATAAGCGCGCGGAAACCGGCGTAGCTTTGCGGATTCTCTATTTTCTTCCCGTTCAGGAAAAAAGTAGGGGTGCCTTGCACGTTCGCGCGCACACCGCTTTCATAATCCGCCTGCACTTTTGCCTTAAATACGTCTGATTCAATATCGCGCTCGAACTGGACTTTTTCAAGCCCTAAAGAAATCGCATAGCGCGTGAATATTTCTTTTGCATTTCCCGCCCGCTCCCACGATTTTTGGTTCTTATAAAGCAGTTCATGCATTTCCCAATATTTGCCCTGCGCGCCCGCAGCTTCCGCAACTCGCGCCGAAAGATCCGCGTTCATGTGGATATTGCGGAGCGGAAAATGCCGGTAGACAAACACCATGTCGTCCTTGAATTCCTTCACAAGTTCTGAAGTAAATTTTTCGTAAAATGCGCAGGCGGGACACTGGTAATCGCCATATTCCACAAGCACCACCTTGGCTGATGCGTTCCCTTGCATACGGTCTGTGGAGGAGAGCGCATCGAGTAAGATCGCAGTTTGCGTGCCATCGCTTTTTCCACTTCCTCCAAGCGCGATAATACCCCACACGGAAAGGGCGATTAAAACCCCTGTGCCTCCCCAGGTGAACACCGAACGAAACAATCGCGCTCGGGACGCTTTAGTTCTTTCTGCTTCTTTTTCCTCCTTGCGCGCGTCATACTGCGCTTTCGGATTTTGTTCTTCCATGATGTGGTATTTTACCAAAAAATATAAAATAGTGCAAGAAACGCAAAATCCCGCCATAGCGGGATTTTGAGAGATATGTACGTTGCTCCTCTTATGCAGACATTCCTCCCGCGCACGCCTTGCAATCCTTCTTATGCGTGAAAAGCAGGTAGATCGCCGAAAGACCGATTAATATATAAATCGCTTTCGTTATAGAGCTTTCCGCTCCAAGATACATACCCAAATCATATCCAAATGCTGCGAGTAACCAGTTCAAACCGCCAACAATGACGAGGATGAACGTAATCATGTGTAATGCTTTCATGGTGTTAAAAATATATTGCGTTTACCGACCTTTAAAATTTCTCGCGACTCTTTTCATTATAGCATACGCCTCTACCCCACTTTATCTCGTTTTGAGGGCAGGAGATCGCGCAAAAGAGTTTCGAGAGACGCGGTGGCAAGCCCGATCACTTTGTCGGCGGCACCATAATACACATAAAGCTGGCTTCCGAGGATAACCGCGCCGCAAGGAAACACAACCTTAGGCACGATACCTTCGCGTTCGTAGGGCATATTGGGCTCGAGAATAGGGTGGTCGGCGCGTCCCAAGACTTTCATAGGATCATTGATATCGAGTAATGCGACTCCTGCGCGATATTTTTGACTCGATTCGGACACGCCGTGATAAAGCATAAGCCAGCCCTTTGCAGTTTCGACTGGAGGCGAGGCAAGCCCGATCTTTCGTGAATCCCAAGAATCGGGGCGCGGTTTCATCACAATTTGCCCGCCAAGCCAGCGCGTTTTCCCAAGGTCGGTGAGGTTCTCTACGAAATCAAGCCAAATGGATGACCCAATGCGATGCACGAACACGAATGTGTCGTTTATTTTTTTTGGGAAAAGGCATGCGTCTTTGTCGTCTATCCCTGGCGGAGAAATAAGTACCGGTTTTGCCCAATGCCAGCGATGCGCGAGAAAATCTTCCACCGCGATAGAGGTCAAGGCCACCCGCGGAGGATTCCGTCCGTCGAATGCGGTGTAGCACATGTAAATGGTATCTCCTATGCGGGTGAGCCGCGGGTCTTCGCATCCAGAATTTCCTGACTGCAATTTTTTTTCGAATTCTTCGCGCGGTACATAGACCGGCTCCGACAAGCGCTCCACAATGCGCATTCCATCGGCACTTGCGGCGTATCCAAACGTAGACGTATCGTCTTCGGACATCGCGCGGTAGAGAATATGGATTTTCCCTCCCTCATAAATTGCCGCGGGATTAAAAACTGCTTTTAATTCCCACGCATGCCCAGGATGCGGGTAAAGAATGGGATTGCCGTCATAGCGTACAAGGCGCGCCGCCGCAAGCTGTGAAAGGAGAAATTCTTCCATAAAATCGTCGAGCTTCCCCGAAATCACGCAACAAGTCGTGTCCGTCGCACCGTAATAGATATGCAACTTTTTCCCCTCGATCACGGCACCCGAAGGAAACACGATGTGAGGAATTCTCCCGTATTCTTCGTATTCATCTTCGGGCACAAAAATGGGCTTGTAGGTGTGCGCGATGATCTTTGAAGAATCTTTGAGATCCAAAAGCGCCGCCTCCACGCCAAACACGCGCCCTGAAGCAGCAAAATAATTTTTGATATACGAATAAATGATGAGCCAGCCGTATTTGGTTTTTACGGGAGGCGCGCCTACTTCTACCTGGTCGTTCCCCGTGCGCTGGAGCGGAAGCGTATGCACGTCGAGTGCCGCATACCACGCGCGCCAGTAGTCCTCGGACCATATGTCTTCTTCCCGGTCGAACAACGCCAGCGCGATCTTCGAGGGCGGGCGGTCAGTGTGCGCGGTAAGCACCGCGGCATATTTCCCGTTTATCTTTTCAGGAAAAAGCGCCATTGCCTTTGCATTAAAAGGAGTCACAAGATGCTTTTCGTCTATCTTTTTTAGGTCTTTCGTCTTTGCGACCGCCACTTTGATGCCATCCGCACCGAAGGGATATGTGGAAAGTGCAGTATAGAAAATATAGTAAGTATCATCGAGTTTTGTGATGCGCGGGTCTTCGCATCCATATTTTTCCCATTCGTGCTCGGGTACAATGAGCTGTTTGCGCTCGCCAAAATGCACACCATCTTTGCTTTTCGCGTGTCCGATGGTCGAAAGTTCGAGGGTCGTGCCCGCTACATCCATCGGGAGCGACGTGGCGCGATAAAGCATGTGGTACGTCCTACCAACCTTGACGACTGAACCGTTAAAAACCGCTTCGGATTCCCACGCGTTTTCTTTGTTCGGAAGGAGTATCGGATTTTCTGATGAACGGCGGAGCGAAGGCATACGGATCTATGAGAGAATCGTCGCCGGGTGCAGTTGAGGCTCCTCGGAATTCATAAGTTTATCCAAGAATACATCAAGCGGGGCAGAGGCGACTCCCACAAATGTATCCGCGCCACCGTAATATACAAAGAGGTGATGATCCACTACTGCCGCGCCACAGGGGTAGACCACTCCCGATTTGTGCCCCTCGTTTTCGTACCATTCTTCGGGTTCCATCACGGGCATCCGCGCGCGCGCAAGCACGGTCTTCGGATCCTTGAGATCCAAGAGCATCGCGCCTATTTTGTAGCGGCCCGCATCGCGGTCATCCACGCCTTGGTAGATCATAAGCCATCCTTTTTTAGTTTTAATAGGAGTCGCGCCCGCACCGAGTTTCCGACTGTCCCAAAATGAATCTCGTGGCGCGATCTTGTAATGCCCTTCGAGCCATTTCGTTTTTCCGTCAAACTCAAGGTCGTCTACATAATCCACAAGAATATCGGGGAACACGCGGTGGAAGATCACATATTTTCCTTTCACTTTTTCGGGAAGGATGCATGCATTTTTATTTACCACTCCCGGCGCGGAAATGAGAACTGGTTTTGCCCAATTCCAGCGATGCGCGAGAAAATCATTCACGTCGATTGAGGTAAGTGCCACGCGCGGTGCGCTCCATCCGTCGTAAGCGACGTAGGTCATGTACACGCGGTCGCCAATCTTCGTGAGCCGCGGATCTTCGGAACCACCGTATCCCCCACCGCCGGACATGTAGGGCGAAACGAATTTCGGCAATTTGAACTTGGGGTCATCCATGTGTTCCAAGGGCACAAAGGCGGGTTCGGTATGGCGCGCGTCTATGGTAAATCCGTCGGTACTCGCCGCATATCCCAACACGGAAATATCCGAGTTCCCAATCGCGCGGTAGATAATGTGCGTCTTGCCACCTTCACGGAGTGCCGCGGGGTTAAAGGTGGCGCGACTCTCCCAGTGGTGCTCCCCTTTGGGCGCAAGAATGGGATTCAAGTGCGAACGCACAACGCTCGGCGTATGTTCTTTCCGGTCGAGTGTGAGAATGCGTGAAAAAGAAGTGAGCGAAAAAGAGAATATTTCTCCGCTTACATCCCAATAGAACAACGGGCGCCCGTGAAGCGAAACCACGCCTATCGGATACACGTCTTTTTTGCTCCACTCACTTCCTTCTTCCCAGAGCGGCAATGCCGAACGCCACAAAAGTTTCATCGGGTCTTCTTTGTCGAAAAGCGCGGCGCCCACCGCATAGCGGAGCGTGCCCCGCACTTTGCGGCGGGAGTAATAGAACACAAGGATGCCTTCCTTTATCACAAAAGCGCCACTCGCATGTATCGCGCCGTGGTCAAATTGTTTTGTGCGCTTTCCTATCATGGGTTTTGCAAACGGCGCCCATGATTTCAGGTCTTTCGAGGTCGCCACGCGAATCACCCCGTCGCCAAAATATGCCACATATTTTCCGTTCCATGTGTAGTCCGAAACCACCACGCTCGACCCCTTAAGACGTGAAAGTTTCCTCGTCTTTTTCCACGAAAGAAAATTCTTGGACGTTGCGCCATACACGCCCGCGTTCTTGCCCGACCGCAAAAGATACGTGGCAAAATACGCTCCCAACTTCGTGCGTGCCACACGGAACGCAGAGATTTTTTTAAGTGCTTCTTTTACCGTTCCCTTTGCAAGAGTCGCCTTGCTCGCAAACATCTCAAATTTGTCTCCATCGCGGCTCGACGCAAGCCGAAATTCGCCCTCGCGGGATTCATATAAAAGAAAAACTACGCGTTCATCTGAAGCGACGCCAAGTCCTCTCATGTTTTTATTATACCACCATCCAAAAACTGATTTTGTGAAAAACTGTGCGTTCAGGAAAAATTCTTGAAGAGTTATGGAAGGCGCGCTATACTTGAACGGCATTCCCCGGTGGCGCAATGGTAGCGCGGCGCCCTGTTAAGGCGAAGGTTGTAGGTTCGAATCCTACCCGGGGAGCGAAATTTGAAAATCCCACCCTGTGTGGGGTTTTTAAGTTTCTTCTTGGTAGGATTCGAACCGAAGGCGCCCAAAAACAAAGAATGCAATGACTATGTTTTTGGTGCGTTTTGAGCGAAGCGAAAAGCGAATCCTACCCGGGGAGCCAATAGTTTTGGTAATGCTCCCGTCAAAAATTTGGTAATATTGCTTTATGGTCAAGGCAGGAACTTAATATTCAAGTTTTATGCAAATAGATAATTTAGAAACTATTTTAGCGCGCCGGAAGGAAATAGAGGATGAAATCGTGGATATGCTCAAGGAAACCGACTCAACTCCGCCAAGGCTACGACGTGGCAAGGAGCGATTTACGTTAGATGATATCAAAGAGATTATCTATAACGAAGAGGATAATGATGATTTTCACCGATTGATTGCTATGTTTGACCGTGGCGGAGATGCTTCGGAGTTGAGTAATGTACTTGAACTAGTAAGTGATGCGTGGAACTACTTTCCGCACAAGATTCTTGGCGACATCTCTCCGGCAGAAAAATTATTGGAATACCACAATAAACGGAAATGACCAAAAAAGGAATTTCAATCGGTACAGCGCACAAAATACCCGCGGATATGCGAAAATCCATCGCTTCTTCAAGAGGGGCACAATCGGCCTGGGAGGACATTACGCCGCTTGCGCGCAATGAGTGGATTTGCTGGGTTATTTCCGTGAAGAGAGCGGAAACGAGGCGTCAGCATATCGAGCGAGTATGTATCGAGCTCATCGAAGGAAAGCGCCGCCCCTGCTGTTGGGCTGGCTGTCCTCACCGTTAAACGTTTGTGTTATTCCCACACATAAGCTACAATAAAATTCCGCTACTATACGGAAATCAAGTCGAGTTTCTGGGTATACGCAATAAAAAAATCACATGAACGGAACTATCAAAACGCTCATCGCGGACAGGAAATTCGGTTTCATTTCCCGCGAAGGCGAAGCGAAGGATCTTTTCTTCCACGCCAAAGAATTAAAGGGTGTGGAATTTGACGAACTCAAGGTCGGCGATGCCGTTACCTTTGAAATCGTTGAAGGGGAAAAAGGCCCTAACGCCACGAACGTGTCGCGCGCCTAAGCGCCGATTCTTAAAAACTGCGGTTGTCGCAGACCCAGAACGCCCCTTGCGGGCGTTTTTGGTTTATGATTCGACATTAAAAAAGCCGCAAAAAAGAACTATTTCCCCCCCCCCGCAGCGCCGCGATTTACTATTCCCTACTCACTACTTACTAGTCCTGCTATACTACACATATGGGTATTTTTATTGGAGGGGTGATCATCATATTCATTTTGATGATGTGGGCAAATAGCGGGGGGAGTAAATCGCATCACGATAAGAAAAAAAGAGACCGCAAGGGATACTAAACAGCTTGAGTAATAGTTGATAAAAAAATGCCCTGCAATTCACGCTTGCAGGGCATTGGCTAATCGTCCGCTTTGGCGACATCGTCCGCGAGCTTCTTCGCCCACGCTTCGACATCAACGATTGTGTGCTTCGCGCGCGCATGCGCAATCCGCAAAGCCATTTTCTTGAACTTGGGTGAAGGTTTGCGGGCGTTACACATCACACGAAGCTCACGGAGTGTCTGGTGTGCCCCACAGGTGCACACGCGGGAATCTTTTGCGCAACTTTTTTTACTCATGCGTCCTCCCTCTGCACGCAAAAAATCATCGTTCTTTTAAGAGCGTAGCACAGATGCGCCGCATTGTGCCACCTTCAAAATTTGCTACAATGAACGTGCAAATGAAAAGAAAATTCCTCAAAATACGGTTACGCACATGGGCAATCCTTCTTGTCGTGATATTTTTTGTGGTTCTGATTGCCACCCGTTTCGGAGGTGCCGACGACGAGAAAAAAGAACAAATCGAGGTGCGCCGCGGCTCGATCATGCAAAACGTGATTGTAACCGGAAAAACCGAACCGAAACAGGATGTGGAGCTTGCATTTGAGCGCGGGGGAAAGGTGGCGCACGTTTTTGTGAAAATCGGAGACCAGGTGTCGCCGGGAAAAGTATTGGCGGAGCTCGACCGCGCAGAGCTCTATGCGCAATTCCTCGATGCAAAGGCAAATCTTGACTCACAAATAGCAAAACTTGATGAACTTAAAAAGGGTACGCGCATAGAGGATATTAAAATCAAACAAACCGAACTTGAGAAAGCTGAACAAGATCTCGCGAATTATTATCGCGACGTACCCGATGTAGCAAACGATTCATATGTGAACGCGAACGACGCAGTGCGCAAACAGGCCGATGAGATTTTTTCCGATGACGAGTCGCAAAGCCCCCAGCTTTCTTTTTCCATTTCAAATTCCCAGCTCGAAACAAATCTCGAAGCAAGCCGAAGCGCACTCACCGAAGCATTGGGTCAATGGAAATCTGAAATAGGTGCCCTTGCACAAAGCTCGCCCGCAACCGCGCTCGACACGGCACTCACCATAACCACCACGCGCCTACTACACGTCCGCGATCTTTTGAATCTCATAATGAGCGCGATCATTGCGAACACCGGACTTTCACAAACAACCATCACGTCCTACAAAGCAAATATTACGACCGCGCTCACGAACGTGAATACCTCGATTGCACGCGTGAACAGCAAAACCCAATCTATCCTTTCCCAAAAACTTGCCGTAAGAAAAATCCAAGATGAACTTTCGCTCAAGCTTGCGGGAAGCACACCGGAGGCAATTCGCGCACAGGAAGCATCTGCGCGTCAGGCAGAAGCAAAAGTAAAAGTCGCGGAAGCGCAACTCGCACACACGGTACTCCGCGCGCCGATCGCGGGCATCGTCACCCAACAAGACGCAAAAGTGGGAGAAATTGTTGGCACGAATGTGAAACTCGTGACCTTGATCTCACAAGGAGAACTCAAGATCGAAGCAAATGTGCCTGAAGCGGATATCGCAAAGATCACGATTGGCAATCGCGCAGAAGTGACCCTTGATGCCTACGGAAACCACGTGGTGTTCGGAGCGCATGTCGTTGCGATCGACCCGGGGGAAACGGTGATCGATGGCGTACCAACCTACAAAACGACCATTCTCTTTGATACATACGACGCGCGTGCCCGCACGGGCATGACCGCGAACGTAACGATAGAAACCGCCAAAAAAGAAGATGCACTCATCCTCCCGCAACGGGTCATCGTAAATAAAGACAGAGATTCATTCGTGTCGCTCGTCGAGGGAGAAACGACGCGGCAAGTCAAAGTGACGACCGGTATTCGCGGCTCTGATGGCAATATTGAGATCGTGGATGGCGTGCGTGAAGGCGATCAGATTATTATTCCGGAATAAGCAGTTTCGGGCACGTTTTTTATCTTCGCCTATGCCCCTCATTGAAATAGAGAATCTTTCAAAAACCTATGTGAATGAGGGCGCTCCCACGCCCGCTCTTCAAAATTTAACCTTCTCTATCGCAGAAGGAGAATTTGTCGCCATCATGGGGCCATCGGGCTCGGGCAAATCAACCCTCTTGCACATTCTTGGATTCTTGGACAACCCCACCGAAGGGCTGTATCGCTTTGAGGGAAAATCTATGGATGACCATCCGGAAAGCGAATTGGCGCACATCCGCAACAAAAAGATGGGATTTGTATTCCAATCATTCAACTTACTTCCGCATGCGACGGTGCTTGAGAACGTAAAACTTCCCCTCCTTTATTCGGACGTGCCAGACACCCGCTGGGAAGGCATGGCAAAACGAGCAGTCGAGTCCGTGGGCCTTGCGCATCGCATGGAACACGAAGCATTCCAGCTTTCCGGCGGAGAAAAACAGCGTGTCGCGATTGCACGAGCGCTCGTGCGCGAACCACAAGTCATTTTCGCGGACGAGCCAACGGGAAATTTGGATTCAAAATCGGGGAAAGTAATAATGGAGATCGTGCAGCGCTTAAATGAAAAAGAAGGTAAAACCATCATACTTATCACGCACGAAACCTATACCGCCGAACACGCCCATCGCATCATCCGCGTGAGGGACGGGACTGTAGAAAGCGATACGACCGTAAAAACACGCCATCACGCGCGGGATCATTTCGAGAAATGAAAACCACGCATATATTGAGTACTGCGATCACCGGACTTTCTACTCACAAGTCCCGATCGGCGCTTACGATCTTGGGCATCGTGATCGGCATCACCGCGATCATTCTTGTCATGTCTTTGGGTGAAGGTGCGCAAAACCTGATCTTGAGTCAAATACAAGGGCTTGGCTCCAAAACCATCGCTATCATTCCAGGTCGCGAACCCACGGGCCCCACAGATGCCGCACAACTCTTTAGTGATTCCTTAAAAGAAGCGGATCTTGTGGCACTCACGCGAAAAGAGAACGTACCCACACTCGGCGAGATCATGCCGGTTGTCTTTGGTGGCGAAACATCCGCCTATCAAAGTGAAACGTATCGACTCACCGTATTCGGCGGCACCGAGCTTATTTCCAAAATATTTGACCTTTATCCGGCAGAGGGAATTTTCTTTACCGAAGACGAAGTACGAAGCCGTGCAGACGTGGTGGTGATCGGCGCAAAAGTAAAAAAGGAATTATTCGGAAATAGAAATGCGCTTGGCGAACGCATTCGCATTAAGGGGAAAAATTTTCGCGTCATCGGCGTGCTCCCCGAAAAAGGCCAGGTATCGTTCTTTAACTTCGACGAAATTGCCATCGTCCCCTACACCACCGCCCAGCAATATATCTTCGGCATCAAATATTTCCACCGATTCATTGTGGAGGCATCTTCCGAAGAAACGATCGCACGCACGGTACGAGATATCGAGATCACGCTTCGCAACGCGCACGGCACCACGGATCCTGCAAAAGACGATTTCTTTGTCCAAACCCAAGCGGACCTCGCTTCGCGCCTCGACGCTATTACAAACGTCTTGACCACCTTCCTCGCCTCGATTGCCGCAATTTCACTCCTTGTGGGCGGCATCGGCATTATGAACATCATGCTTGTCTCCGTCACCGAACGCACACGGGAAATTGGGCTTCGCAAGGCGATCGGCGCGACAAACCGCGACATTCTGATGCAATTTTTAGCAGAAGCGGTGATTTTGACTGCGATCGGTGGGGTTGTGGGAGTTACCTTAGGTGCCGTATTTTCGTTCCTCATCTCTGTAGTGCTTACCACATTCGTAGGCATCAATTGGACATTTTCTTTTCCTGTTTTCGGTGCATTGCTCGGATTAAGCGTCGCAACCGCGATTGGGCTCGTGTTTGGCCTCTATCCCGCACGCCAAGCGGCACGCAAGAATCCCATCGACGCCCTCCGATATGAGTAAATGAGGAAGTTTATTATAATAATGATATGTCAAACCAGGAACTAAGGGATTATATAGCGCAAGTTAAATCCCAGGGAATTTCGAAAGAGCAAATTAAAAATACACTTCTCGGTGCCGGGTGGAATGCTACTGAAATTGACGAAGCATTGGACAATATTGCGATCAGCCAATCACAACTACACACGCCAATATCAGGCACGCTTTCTCACACTACCGACACGCAAACTCCTGCTTCCGCCATCGCGCACAGGAAAAAATCTTGGATAATTCCAGTTATTGTCCTTATTGCTATTTTTTCGATCGGAGGAAGTGCGGGAGCATATGTTTTCCTCAATGCAAAATCTCTTTCCAAGCAAGAAAACAATCAATCGCAGATTTCACTTCCTGAAGGGTGGAAGCTCTATGAAAACAAAAATCTTGGCTATGCCATTGGATACCCTCAAGAATGGATACTTGTTGAGCCACCACAATCAACAGAGGGGCTATTAGGAACATATAAAGAGTTGCCTGGATTTAAGTACTACACTCCAAGCGACACAATTTTTGAAGGCATCTATCGCATGCAAGTAAAGATTGCTCTAATGAGAAAAGCGCTTGGCGGAGAAGAAAATTGGGAGCAGTTTAAAAAAAATTTCAGCTTGGTCGCGCGAGAAGAACAGCTTCGTGCCTCAGGACAAGAATATCCTCCCTCTGAATATGCCGTCAGTGAAACCAACCAAGTTGTTGCGGAAACTCAAGCGTTTGTTATTAAATCAAGATTAAAATCAACTGCCATCAATATACATAGCGAAGAAGAAAGTGTTTATTATATCCCACGCGGAAAAGATGTGTTCGTGATAAACGCAACAATGCCTCACGGGAAGTACCCCGAAAACACCTTTGCTACGCTCGACCAGGTAGTTGGCACCCTTGCGTTTACCAATATACGACCTTTCACGAGCATCAGCTATAAGGATGTATTCAAAACAAAATGGGAAAGCATGATGCCTTTTGTTTCCGGACTTGTGAGAACTGCAGCATGCAACAAATCCCCTTGCGCGGTTATTGTCAATAAAGGCAATACGGAAGCGCTTTATTTGGAGAAATATGATGCGGAAAATACAAAGAAAATAACTGGTGTCCTGCGTGTTGAGGAATTTTCTCAACAAGAAGCCGAAGAAGCAATGCGGCAGAATCAAAAAACCTCATACGAAACAGGGCATCTCCTTTTGCGAAGCGATACCGTAGACACTACGGGAAACTCGTACCGCATTACCATAGATACACAATCTCCTCGTATCGTGGAAATGGTTCGCGCATGGGAAACACAAAACAATTACGAAGTAATTGATGACCCCTTATCTTCCTCCTTATTACCTCTTTCTCCAAGTGGAGTTCCAGAAGAAGCTTGGATGCGCGCCCGCGATGAAACAAGAATGAACGATATAAAATCAATTTCCAATGCAATCGTCCAGAATATGACAAATAATGCGGGAAAGTTTGTTTGTCCCACAGGAAAGAGTTTTCCCACTATATTAACGTTTATCGGGTCGGGTACGAATGAATACAATATGCAAAGCTGTATCGTGCCGCAATATCTTTCTCAACTTCCCATGGATCCCTCGAAAGGAATGTTCAAGAACGCAACAAATTATAACGCCGGATATCGCGTCATGTATAATTCTGCCACACAAAAAATCACTGTAGATGCACCTTATGCAGAACTCACTATTCCTAGCATTTTTACAAAATAGATTTGCGTTCGAAATCATATACAATCTTATCACGCCCCATCGACGCCTTGAGGTATGAATAACATGTGCGCTTTGGCTTTCATGGGCACATAAGATATAATTGAACCACATAGGAAATGAAGCGCCTTTTTGCCTCGACTTTGCTCGTATTTTTTGGCATTATGATATTCACGCTTTGGGAAGTCCGCGCGGGAACGTTTGGGTTGCCATGGAAAAACACAGGTGCCTCCCAGGCAGCCTTGATTGGAATTTCTCTTCGGGACACGCAGTACAATTTTGGAACCATTTCCATGAAACGCGGGGTAGTGTCAAGGGAATTTACGATAAAAAATACGCGCGCCGAACCATTGGTTGTCTCTAAGATAGCCACTACATGCACATGCATGACTGCCACGCTTCAGGTGCATGATGCCGTGCTTGGTCCTTCAAATGCGTCTCTCAAAAAAGCACCAGTGATACATGCCGAAATTCTTCCGGGACAATCGGCCACGCTTTCTGTTGTGTTCGACCCACGCGCTCACGGTCCCGCAGGCATCGGGAAAATCATGAGAAGGGTGTTGCTCGACTATGGCGACAAAGAGCCACTTGCGTTCCGTCTTTCAGCATTTGTCACTCCATAACATCTCGATGCATCGCTACGTCACTTATGCAATCGGCATGCTTCTCGTCGCACTCGCCGTGCTCCTTGCGATATATTTTCTTTTTCCCCGCGAAGCACACTCTTCTCCAGAAGCACTTGTGCTTGCGACATGCCTTGAAGGGAAAGACGCGGTGATGTACGGAGCCGAATGGTGCCCGCACTGCCAAAACGAAAAACGCGCGTTGGGTATCGAGGCATTCTCGCGTATACGCTACATAGAATGTCCTCAAGATCCAAAAACATGCATGGCCGCAGGGATAGAGGGGTATCCCACGTGGATCATCGGAGGCATATTGCGACTTGAGGGGGAGCAGGGATTAGAAAAACTTTCCCGCGCCACCGGATGTCCACTCACAAAAAACATGCTTCCTGCGGTACAATAATGGTGTGGGAAAGATCAAGAACAACGACGCACTGGTATTAAACGAAGCGCGGCAAGTTGCACTTGCAATTGCAGAAGCCGGATTTGCGGCGATCGACACGCACACGGTTATGGCGCGCCTTATGCAGGTGCGCGAAGAAGTGCTTGAAATCGCAGGAATTTCGATAGTCCGCAAAGACATGGGGCGCCTTTTTTTTGTTGCAGTAGGAAAATGCGCCGGAGAAACCGCACGGGCCGCAGAGCACATCTTAGGCGAACTCTTAACCGGAGGCATCGCAATTGACGTCGTTCCCATCGAAGGAGTCGTAAAAATCAAAACATTTGTCGGCACCCACCCCCTTCCCTCGCCCGCAAACATTAAAGCCGCACAAGCGCTTGTCGCGTCTCTCCATGAACTCAAAGAAAATGACGTGGTGATCTTTGCCATTTCCGGAGGCGGCTCAACGCTCTTGTGCCTCCCGCGCGAAGGAGACCACGAAAAAGAAGCGCTTATCGTAAAAGCGCTTACCCACGCGGGCGCGACCATTCAAGAAATGAACACCCTGCGCAAACACCTCTCGCTTGCGCGTGGCGGATATCTTGCGCGCTACGCGTATCCCGCGCGAGCGATTTCGCTCATCTTCTCGGATGTGCCGGGGAATGACTTAGGGTTTGTCGCTTCGGGACCAACCGTACGGGACAAAACCACCATCTACGACGCAGAAGCCATACTCGAAAAATATCACATACGCGCCACATGCAAGATAGACAAATGTGGTTTGATCGAAACGCCAAAAGAGGTAAAGTCTTTCTTGAATACGCAAAATATTCTCGCAGTTTCGAATCTTGATGCGCTTCTCGCTATGGAGGGCAAAGCGCAATCATTAGGATATACTGCTTCTATTTCCGCCACCTGCCTTACCGGCGAGGCATCAATAGTCGGCCGCGGTATCGTAAGCCGCCTGCACACGGCAAAGCCAAAAACTGCCTTCCTTTATGCCGGAGAAACAACTGTAACCGTGCGAGGCAAAGGCCGAGGAGGAAGGAATCTTGAGGTTGCAACCGCAGGGCTTACCGATATTTGGATCGATGAATTGATGCTCCCTTTTGCATCTGATGGCAGGGATAATGGAGAATTTGCGGGGGCGATCTGTGATACAATTACCAAAGATGCGGTAGCGCATCTTGGTTTTGACCTCTCTGCGGTACTCACCGATAACGACGAGTACCCCTTGTTTCATAAAGTGGGACATCATCTCTCGACCGATACCACAGGATCGAACGTATCCGACCTCATTGTCGCGCTTAAAGGATAATCACATGGCACATTCACGTTTTACCAAAACCTTCGAAGAAGTAGGAATCAAAGACGTTGGTCTCGTGGGCGGCAAAAACGCGTCTTTGGGCGAGATGATCCGGACGCTCAAGTTAAAAGGCGTGCCGGTGCCTTCTGGATTCGTCGTCACCGCCACGGCATATTTTTATTTTTTGGAACACACGGGGTTAGATATATTTATTAAGAAGGCTCTTAGGGGGCTCAATACGAAAAATTTGAGCGAGCTTGCGCGATGCGGAAAATTGATACGCGAAAAAATCGTACATGCCGAATTCCCTGATAATTTGAAAGCAGAAATTATGCAGGGTTATCGCGAGCTTGAAAAACGTTACGGAAAAAACGCGGATGTGGCGGTACGATCGAGTGCAACCGCAGAAGACCTTCCCGGCGCTTCTTTTGCCGGCGAACAAGAAAGTTATTTGGGCATCCGCGGCGCAGAGGAAGTGCAAATTGCTGTACGCGCCACGATGGCATCGCTTTTTACCGATCGGGCGATTTCCTACCGCACCGATCGAGGATTTGATCACCTGAAAATCGCGTTGTCCGCGGGTGTGCAAAAAATGGTGCGCTCCGATCGTGCATGTTCCGGCGTGATGTTTACGCTCGATACCGAATCCGGGTTTCCAAATATCGTTCTCTTGAACGGCTCGTGGGGTTTGGGCGAAATGATCGTAAAGGGTGAAGTGACGCCCGACGAATTTATCGTCTGGAAAGAAGGCTTGAAGCGGGGCGTGCGTAAACCCATTATCGAAAAAAAGCTCGGCGTAAAACTCCGTAAAATGATCTATCACGCAGGGCGGGGCATTCAACAGACAAAAATTATCAATACGAATTCCAAGGAACGCGATACATTCGTGCTTACCGATAGCGAGGTGGCAAAACTCGCGCGCTGGGGCATGATCATCGAAAAACACTATACTGAGCATTACAAAAAATGGACGCCAATGGATATGGAATGGGCAAAAGACGGCGTGACCGGAGAACTCTTTATTGTGCAAGCGCGTCCCGAAACGATCCACGCAGGAAGAGATTTTTCGAAAGTGCAGGAATACAGATTGGAAAAGTCGAATGTCAAAAGCCAAATATCAAAAGTAGTGGCAACAGGTGCCTCAGTCGGTTCAAAAATCGCAACCGGCAAGGCGCACGTGATCCTGGACGCGAAGCACATCCGCGAATTCAAGAAAGGCGAGGTACTCGTGACGACGATGACCGACCCCGATTGGGAACCGATCATGAAAATGGCCGCCGCGATCGTCACCGACAAAGGTGGGCGCACTAGCCATGCCGCCATCGTTTCGCGTGAATTGGGGATTCCGGCAGTCGTGGGCACGGAACGCGCCACAAAGGCAATCAAAACAGGCGACCCCATTACGGTAGATACGACCGGAAGCGCAGGCACGATTTACAAAGGATTCCTCGAGTTCAAGGTAGTAGAGCATGACCTGAAGAAAATCCCCCACCCGAAGACAAAGATCATGGTAAACGTCGCAATTCCCGACAGCGCCTTCGAAACGTCATTCTTGCCGAATGCCGGCGTGGGACTCGCGCGCGAGGAGTTCATCATCGCTTCAAAGATTGGAGTTCACCCGATGGCGCTTCTTAATATGAAGAGTCAAAAGCCCGCAGTACGAAGCGCGATTGCAGAAAAAATGCGCGGATGGAGCGATCCGAAGAAATATTACATTGATAATCTTGCGTTCGGCATCGCAAAGATCGGCGCGGCGTTCTATCCGCACCACGTGATCGTGCGTTTTTCGGACTTCAAAACAAACGAATACCGCACACTCTTGGGCGGCGAAGCCTACGAACCGAAAGAGGAAAACCCCATGATCGGCTGGCGCGGGGCTTCGCGTTATTACGATCCAAAATTCAAGCCGGCATTTATGCTCGAAGTCGCAGCAATAAAGAAGGTACGCGAAGAAATGGGACTCACAAATGTGATCCCGATGGTTCCTTTCTGTCGCACCCCGGAAGAAGGAAAAAAAGTGATTGCTATCATGGAAGAATGTGGTCTCAAAAGAAAGCATTCGCCTACTTCCAACCTTAAACCTTCAACCTCAAACCTCAAAATTTATGTGATGTGCGAGATCCCTTCGAACGTACTTTTAGCCGACGAGTTCCTCGATATCTTTGACGGCATGTCCATCGGCTCGAATGACCTCACCCAACTCACGCTCGGGCTTGATCGCGACTCGGGCACTGTGACGAAAATAGCGAATGAAAAGAACGGGGCGGTGAAAAAACTCATCGCGGATATCATCAAAAAATGCCGTGCGCGCAAAAAATATATCGGCATCTGCGGGCAAGGGCCATCGGACTATCCGGACTTCGCCGCATTCCTTGTGGAGCAAGGCATTGAAAGCATGTCATTGAATCCCGATACTGTCGTACGCACCACGGTCGCGGTCGCGAAAAAAGAAAAAATGAAACATAAATGAAAATCGCATTTTTTGAACTTGAGGGTTGGGAGGAAAAGATCGTCCGGGACATGTTCCCCGGCAAAGACGTGACTCTTTCGGCGGATAAGATCACCGACATAGAGCTCCCCGAGAAACGCGATTACGAGATTATTTCGGTATTCGTGAATTCCCGCATCACCAAGGAAGTGATAGACGCGTTCCCGAACTTGAAGTGCATCTCCACGCGCTCCACGGGCTACGACCACATTGATCTCCAAGCGGCCTCGGCACGGAATATCCCCGTGCTCTATGTCCCCGGCTATGGCGACAACACCGTTGCAGAATTCGCTTTCGGACTGATCCTCGCCCTTACACGAAAGATCTATCAGGGCATAGACCAGATTAAAGAATCAGGATCATTTTCCCTCCATGGACTCCGCGGTATGGACCTCAAGGGAAAAACGTTGGGCGTAGTAGGCACCGGCCGCATCGGGCGGGAAGCCGTGCACATTGCAGCCGGATTCGACATGAAGGTGATAGCCCATGACCCGTTCCCCGACCAGCAGTTCGCCGCAAACGCAGGCATTGAATATGTCTCTTTGGACGAAGTGCTCTCGCGCTCCGACGTCATTACTATCCACTGCCCCTACAACAAAGATACACACCACCTGATCAATAAAGACAATGTGGGCCGTATCAAGCGCGGCGCATATCTTGTAAACACCGCCCGCGGCCCGATCGTCGAGACCGTGGCATTGATCGAGGCTTTGGAAAATAAGACACTTGCGGGAGTAGGACTCGATGTCTTGGAAGAAGAGGGGGAAACCAAGGACGAGCTTACGACCCTCATAATGGGGCACCCCAAAGAAGAAGAACTGCGCATGATGCTCCAAAATCATATACTCATGAAAATGCCGAACGTATTGATCACGCCTCACAATGCGTTCAATACCCAAGAAGCAATGGAACGCATTCTTTCGATCACGCTGTGGAACATAAAAAGTTTTATCGAAGGAAAACCTATTAATATTGCATCTTAGGTCATGCCAAAGATCACGGG
>Ga0247727_10004283_pt1 | contig 30399 bp, 24 predicted proteins | sample WisWelCaveWW1625_FD_202498 | JGI IMG/M metagenome (GOLD analysis project Ga0247727, IMG submission 202498) | Biofilm microbial communities from Wishing Well Cave, Virginia, United States - WW16-25 | ecosystem: Environmental > Aquatic > Deep subsurface > Groundwater > Cave microbial mat | place... | reverse complement strand
ATCTCCGCCACATACTTCGTGACCGCTTCCGCGATGACGTAGCTGCGGTCGCCCCTCGGCGCGACGCGGTCCAGGAGTCGAATGGTTTCCTCGGGAAGAGAGATGTTGAGCCGACGGTGCATGGTCGTCTCCTTCAGTGCACCGTCATGATACACAACCAGGGTGTGTATGTCCAGTCCCTCAGTTTCTCGGAGAGACAGCTGGGAAGTAGCCGAAGAGGCTCGGCACATCGGCAGATCGAGCTATTTCGAACTGCACAACGGCAAAGCGGTCCGCCGGGCTGGCGCGCCCCAAGAGCCCGACTCGTCGGTGTCGTTGGGGAAAGGCTGAACTGAAGGCTATGCCCGCATGGCCCGACTGCCCAGCATCTTCACGTCCAGCCCCTCGATCTCTTGCAAAGTCTTGCCCGCGATGCCCTGAAGGTCACCGTACATGCCCGCGGTGGCCTCGATGACGCCGCGGATCTGTTCCTCCCGCTTGGCCCACTGCTTGGTCATGACTTTCCGCTCCTTTTCCAAGTCCTCCTGCATGTCGCCGAACTTCTCGACGATCGCCTGGATGCGGTGCCGGAAGCGCGGGCCGGTAAGGTAGTGGTAGACCATCTCCATCTTTGTCTGTTGGCCCTCGCCTGCCTGGCGGGCGGTCGCGAGTTCGACCAGTGAGTGCCGCAGCGCGATGGCGACAGGAATCGCAGAACGCGCGGCCGTGACCCACACCCCGTCGAGGTGGTCGAAGGTCTCGACCCCCTTTGGGACGACCTGCGAGACGATGACGGCGATCTCGGCCTTGGCGGCCCGCTGGTCCTCACGGAGTTTGGCGAGCCAGCCGTCGGACCAGTTCTTGGTCCGCTTGGACTCCCAGAGAATCGTGCCGCAGACCTGGCCGAGCGGGCCGAGCACCCGGTGGAGCACGTCGCCGCCGTGTTCACCCTTGGGAACGGGCTCGATGGTGTCGCGAGGGAACTTGGCGCGGAGGATGGCCTCAAGTTCGAGTTCCTGCACCTCGCCCTGGAGCTGCTGGGAGCCCTGCTCGATCATTCGTTTCATCTCCTCGACCTGCCGCTGGGCGTCTGCAATGAGCTTGTCCTTCTCTGCCATCTTGAGGTGAGTTTCTTCCTCCACCCGTTGACGTGCCTTGGCCTCCGCCTCGGAGAGGCTGCGCTGCACCCGTTTTTCCACAGTGAGGTCGATCTCCCGCCTGGCCTCATCGAGCTCTCGTTGCTTTCGGAGCAACTCGGCTTCGGCCTTCTGCGCCGTGCTGAGCTTGGCGTTGAGGGTCTTGATTGTCTCGTTGAGGTCGGAGATCAAGCTGTCCTTGCCCGAAAGGTCGGACTCCAGAACCAAGCGGGCCTTCTTTGCCTCATCGGCGGCCATTGCGCCGCGTTCCGTCTCCAACTTCGCGGCAACCTGCTCGTCGATGGATGCCTGGGCCTTGGCAACGGCCACCTGCTGCCCGCGGACGGCCGCCTCGCGCCTGCCAACCTCGGCCTCCTTCTGGGCGATCTGCTGCTCGTATTGCCGGCGCGTAGCCTCGATGAGCGGGGCCGCCAGCGACTCCGTGAGCTTGACCTCGGTCTTGCACTCCGGGCAGATGATGGTCGGTTCGGTCATGCTGGTGCCTCGTGTCGTTCGGGAAAAGTCCACTGCCTCACCGCGATTTCCGGGAGGACCCTGCGGACGCTGAAGGTGGTTGCCCGCCGGATCGTGCGGGGCCCTCATGCTCAAGCGAAGTGACTCCCTTCACTCGGGTTTAGGCTTCTGTTCAGATCCAACCTGTGAATCAGAAGTCGAATGAGCCTTCGTGGATTGCGGCTGGGATTGGTCACCCATTCAGCCAGGCACTTGTCGACCGTCCTTCCGTTGCCCCCCCCCAGGTCGTAGGCTTCGTCATAAAGCGTTGCGACCAGACCGGCGAGGGTGCACGCAGAGCCCGTTTCGATAGCGGGCGGCTCTACCGACTCGTATTCCTGCCGTTGCCAGGCCTTCAGGAAAGATGCCGCAGCCGGCGTGATACCGTATGCATTGAGGATCCCAGCTTGTAGGTCGGCGGCAATCGTGTGGTCGAACCTGTCCGTGATGCCAAAGACGCACCAGATCGTCTTCATTCGTGACAGCTCGGCTATTACGTCGTAGGCGACGATCCGCGAGCGGATGTTCCAAAGCTGGTGGATCGTCTCGGCTTCGTCGAACAACAGTACCAACCCACTCATGCCGGCTGCGGAAAGCAGCCGCCCGACGGACTGGATGCGAGCGACCGCTTGGTGTCTCTTGTAGGAATAGTCCGCCCAGCTCAAGTCCCCACCAAGGAACAGCGACCACGCGGAGTCCGCTCCGATGTCGAGGGTGTCGCCCCATTCGTACCGCGCGCAAAGCTTAGCGAGGGGCCCGGCGAGATCCCCCGCCGCCGCACTCCGTGCGAACGCCGTCATCGCCGTGCGGTTCGCCGGGTTCTCCAGAAGACTCAGAATGACCGGTCGAAGACCCATCCGTCCTTCGAAACGCACCTCCCCCATCGCCGGTCCGAAGAATCTCTGGGGGTAGTTGAGAGCCGCGCTGCGGGCATTCAGGTTGACCCTGGAGCTCGGGATTCCGTGTGCCTTGGCCATCGCGCGGACGTACGATAGAAAATGAGACTTGCCCGACCCCCACTCGCCCCGCACGAAGACGGGCCCTGACGTGCCTTCCCTGGCGAGAGACTTGAGTGCCGAGCGAACCAGGCGCTTGAGGTGACCGTAGCCGACCGACAGTCGTTCGAGTTCCCACTCTGGGACGACGCCCGTCCGCAATCGTCGCACGGCCGCTCTCGCGAGAGCGCTCACCGCTCCGCTTCCCGAGCTACGGCGGACGCCGCGCGACCGATGAGGCTTTCGACATCGACCGGAGCCTCGTATCGCGCTCCGTTTTGCCGCGCTCGCTCGAGTTCGTCCACGATCACGCGAGCGAGCAATCGGGGTCGGGCCATTCTGAGCCGAGAATCCACGAGCTTTTCGACCACCACTCCGATGAGCGCCTCCCCAAAGCTCCGCGTCACTTCGTCGCCATACGCGATTCGGTGCACCCGCCATATCCCCAGGGCCACTTCTCGCATCTGCGCGGGTTCGAGCGGAGTGCGATCAAGATCGATCACCGGTGCACGCCAGTTGATCTCGGAGCCGATGGGTTGAATCCTCGTGGCCAGCGCATCGTATCGTGGAAAGTAATCAGGTCCTTCGAACATGTCGGGGGTCGCCGCCAAATACATGCAGAGATTGGAATACCCGCCTTCACCCCCGGCATGATCGACATACTCGCGAAGCGCTTGCAAGGCCTGATCCTGCCTCTTCCGGTTGCCCAGCTTCGCGAGTTCCTCGACCTCGTCAATGCACAGCACGAGTCCCTGGTAGCCGGCAGAGCGAACGAGCCATAGAAGTCCTCGCATCACATCGTGGGCCGTTCCCTTGCCGATGGGACGGATGTCCACGGTTCCGGCGGCGCGCGCCGCCGACCCTGTAGTCGAGCGCCCAGTGTACGCGGCGGGAATCCGGCACCTATCGTCGACCCCCCGCAGCCACCGCGAGACCGCGCTCGTCGTCTCAAGGTCTCGGACGAGATATGCGCGCGAATAGGCGACAAGCACCCGGCAGAACTCCGGGGGCAAGTTGCTCTGGAGAAGCCCCTTCTGAAACTGAACGTAAAGCCGGTTGTCAGCGTCGAATGGTCGCGTGAGGCCTTCGTCCCTCACGCCTGCCGCACGAAGCTGCTGCGATGTCCACCGATCCAACAGGTAACGTATCGGGTCTTGTGGTAGCACGTCACCCTCGGAGTCGGCGGCTTCCAGCATGTCACGGGACAGAAGCTTCGCCGCGAGCTTCGGATAGAGTGTCTCGAAGCGATCTATTTGTACGCTGTCAACTTTGCACTCGATGTGCGAAGTCATCCATCCGCGTTCCCTGGCTCGATCTTGGACGACGGCCAGAAAGTGGCTCTTGCCCGCGCCATAGGCTCCGCGAACGAACTTCGTCTCGGAGTGCGTGTCCTCGGCCACTTCGTCGAGCATCTCTTCCTGTGCCGCCAGCCATCGGTCATGACCGACGTGGATGTAGCGGACGCCGCGAGCGATCGCGGTGCCTCTGGTAAGACTCCTTATCAGCGCCTTGGCGAGGAATTGTGGCGGTGACTGGTATGGCACCTGGCCATCTTTCTCCTGGCTCATGGATTCTCCGGATGCTCGGGGCGAGTGAAGTCGATGCGACCCACGAAGCCGAACCGCGACTCTGCTGGTTGGTAAATGAACATCCCATCCTTCGCATTCAACGGTGGAAGTACTCTCAATCCGCGTCCGTCGGTCGTCGTCAGAATATTGTCTTCCAACGCCCGAGCAAGACGCGCACGGAACTGGTCCGCGCTCATTCCCCGAAAAGTCTCGGAGCGGGCATCCCGCCAGAAACGACTATCCTGCGACCGGACCACGAGTTCTCGGTACACCTCAAGAATCGATGCCTGACGGGCGCCCCCCGTCACCGCATCGTACGACGCCACGAGATCCTCGAGAAAGACCTTGGGCGAGAAGCCTTTCGGGAGAAGCCGATCCACGATAGGCTCAAGGGCCATCACCACGGCCCCCGCGCTGGAACCTGGTACTCTCTTCCCCGCGACCGCGATCGTTCGGTTCTTCGAATCGAACTCGACCGTCACCGCTCGCTCCACGTGAAGGGTCGGCCACTGTCCATCGACCTTCCACCCGCGTGCGCCGCACCGTTCTCGGACTGTTGCCTCAAGTTCGAGGAATTGCCGTTCAGCGTCTTCGGTCGCACCCCGCGCCTTGTCCCGAAGTGCCGGTCCAAGGCCTCCCAGCTCCTCTACCAGAGCTGCGGCCTTCCGCAGGCAGTCCTCCAAGAGCACCGCATCGGGCGCTTCGTCGCTCGGGGGTCCGCTCGCTTTTAGAGCTCTCAGGAGAGACTTCGTGATCCTTTCCGCCTCTCCGACGACTCCGCGGTCGACCGGCAAAGTGTTCTTCGGCATGGGTCCTCCCGGCTCACCTATCTCGATTGTTCGCCTTCGCTCGCGGGGAACACGCTATGTAGCCCGCCGATTCGCTCGACAAAACCCGGCTTCAGTTGAATGAACATCTTGTCCAAGTCGTTCCCGGACGCGAAGAACGCATGATCCGGGAGCGCGCTGCTCTGTTTGATGGCGAGCATGAGACGGTGAAACTCCGCCATTTCGATCGCGACGCTGTCGACAGCCGCATCGAGCATGGCAACGAGAGCCACACTGTCAAATGGGGTGTGGCCAATTGGCCGCGCGACACGCGTGTAGGCATTCCAGAGGTAGCTGGCCACCCTCTCAGGCCCCGTCAGGAGCGACTTCGCAGGGGGCACCGCCGAGTACGCCATGACGGCCGTCCTCGCGAAACCGTCCCATTCGAAGGGTACATTTGGAGTCGCAACTTCACGGCGTGCCTCGGCCCATCGGCGGCATGCGTCCGTTGGCACATATCGCCAACGACGACGGCCAGCTAGCGTCGAGGCGTCGTCCTTCGCGTCACCATCCACGGGCTTTCTAAGGAATCCGAGATCCACGAGCTGTTCCACGCGTGGGATGGTTTGATGGTCCGCGTTCTTCGTGGTACGACGCTCGCGAACCGAGGAAGTCGGGCGGCCGAAGTCGCTCCGCCTCGCCGATAGCTTCGGCGGTTTCGGCAATCGAGGCTTGCCGAATCCTTCTGCACTGTCGATCAGATCCGGGAGGTCGAGTTCTCTCGCGATTGTTACAGCCAATTCCATCGCCGTTCGGTACGCAGGGATGTCCCTGGGTTGGACGCTCTTCTCCGCGCCCCGAAGGACTCGGAACAAGGCGCGACATGTCAGCCGGGCGACGTCGCTGCTCTCCAGTGGGGTTTCGGCCTGTCTGACCCCGAGGTCGTCGATCAGCTCGATCGTCAGGCGGTCGATCTCCAGCAAGTGGAACAGGAAGAAAAGCCTCTCCCGCGGCTCCAGGAGGAAGGGGTTCCACGCGAGGGGGTCGCCAAGAAAGAACCTCTCCGTATCCTGCTCGTGGAGGAGCCGTCGCAGCAACAGACCACGCTCGGTGATCTGATTACCTCGTCCTACGAATTCAACGTTGTGACCCCAATCAAGGATCTTGTAGGTCGTCTCGCGGGTGACGCCGTAGAGGACCGACTCGTGGTACCCGTGGATAAGGAGCGCCTCCGCGACCTCGGGGTACGCGATCAGCTTGCCTCCCGGTGTTTTTCTTGGGTACCACGAGACCACGGGTCCCACGCCTCCCCACAGCTGCGAATGCGCGGGCGCGCCGTCGAACAGCGGGCTCTCGAGCTTCCGGATTATCGCGTCGTTCGTCGCACTTCGACGCTCCGGGCTGAGCGCGGCCACCAACGCCTTGAGGAACCCTAGACGAAGATAGAAGTCCTGGAACTTCGTCCACGGCAGCCTAGCCATCAGAACGCCTCGCCACCGTGGGCTACGTTTCGGGGCCGGACGTTTCCGATAACCAAGCGGCTCGCGTCACTGGTGGCGCTCGAGAAGATCGCCTGGCCGACGTCGAGGGCACGAATGAGATCGGGAAGATCGAGATCCCTCCCATTCAGGCGGACCGTCGCAGGACGCGCGTTCTGCAGCAAGCCACAAACCGCGGTGATGTCTTCGGCCACGCTAAGGCGGTGAACGATGAAAGTGTCGATCTGGCTGGCCGCGGCGTCCGAAATCGCTCCCTTCGGGCGCTGCGTAGCGAGCCACAACGACAGACCGAAGTTGCGGCCCTCCAGAACGAACGAATCCAGAGCCTGACGAGCGGTGCTATTCGCTCGGGCGGGCATCAGAATCTGAGCTTCATCGATCGCGAGGATCGTTCGCGGCACGTGCCCTTTCAACTGCCGCGTCAGCTGTTCCACGACGTCCGACGATTCCCGATTCAGAGCGAGTCGTCTCCGTATCTGGCTCGCGTACATGCGGTCTGCTTTCAGCTTGCGCACGAGCACCGTCGTAAGGACCGTGCGCAGGTCCTCGGTGAGACGAGCCAGGCAGAGGATGGACAGCACCCCGACTTCGGCCAGTTCCACAAGGGGTGTCCCGTCGGCGGATTCGAACAACGGCATTCGCAAGAGAGCACGTAGCGGCTGCACGACACTTCTGCACGTTTCGGTCGCGTAGAAGGCCTGAATCTCCGGGTCATGCTCGATGCACTCGATCAGATCCTTGATCGTATAACTCGTCTTTGGTCCCCGAAAGGCTGCGGCGTCGTCCCACGCCCACCCTAACTCTGTGACCTTGCGATAAGCTTCATCGATGAGACGACCGCGTGGCTCGGTGATCAGGTCCGCCTTCACGAGCAGACCCCAGTCCCCCGCATTCAGCGAGCTGACCGGCAGTCTGAATTCCCGGCACTCGGGGTGGTCGATGTCCCATCGGTGGCCTGCGGGAATGAACACTCGCACGTTGATCGGCTCCACATCGAGGTCCTTCCACCTGGCGAGTACGGCGTGCTGCTTGCGGAGCCCTTCGGGACCGTCAGAGCGCAGCGGCGTCAATGCCGGCCAATGAATATCGAGCGGATCGAGGAGGACCACGGCCCGGGACTCCTTGTGAGAGGCGATGCGCGACGTCTGTGCCGTGGCAAAGCCCTCAAGGAGTGATCCCATACCGTACGACTTGCCGGAGCCACGTTTGCCGACCTCCAATACGACAAAATTGTCCGACCCGTCGAACATGATGGGTTCGCTGTTACCTTTTTCGGCCATCCGGCCGGCCATGATGACGGACTCTCGCTTGTCGCTTCCAAGGAATACCTTGCCCGCTACTCTTGGCTCGATATCGAACGTCTTCATGGTCAGAATCCCTCGGCGCTGATCGCCTCCACGATGCGCGAGTCGATAGTCCGGGCATCGTTCCGCATCGCGCGCTGCGCCGCCTTCTGAAGACGGATGAGAACCTCGCTCGGTTTGCTCGAGAGGTCCCCGGCGGCGACCTGCTGGATGAATTCGCTGAAAGCCTCCGGGTCGAACGGGTAGCAGGCCAGGCGCTCCTGATCATTCCCCGTGATCTGTCGGAGTTCGTCGGGCACGTCGGAGTTCTGCGCCTCCGGAGGAAGGGAGAGGCGATGTGGCTCGGGCACTTCACCCTTCCGAATCAAGGTCGCCAGAAGTTCCAAGAGAAAGTCCTTCAGTTCGTCACGGCTGGGATTCTGGAACTCCGTGTAGTTCGCGACGCCGATGCGACGGACGATCTCGTCCAAGACGAGGATTGTCGGGAGCTGATTGCGCGTTTTGGCACCGATGAAGAACATCAGTCCAACCCCGACGATCTCTGTCAGCTCCCGAAGGGAGGCGACCCATTGCGCGTATGAGTCTACGTTCGAGATATCCTGGAACCGCTCCGCCTCGTCGATCAGATACAGAAGTACCTTCCCGTCGATGGTTTTGAACATGTGGACGAGGCCCCGCATGACCGCACCGAACTCCTGACTATCGTCCAACTGCGGCTTGAGTGCCTGGCTGACCAGACCCATGGGAACCTTCGCTTCCCCGCCCAGCCAGCGCATGCTGTTGCGTACGGAGTCGTTATCGACCGCGCTCAGTCCCTTCGACATGACGAGAGCGATGTCCTCGAGTCGAACCACGTCGCCAAGATGAGCCACCTCGCCGCGCTGCATTCGACGGACATACTCAGTGGCCACCTTGTTCATCTCCTGGGATGGGATGCGAGTAACCAGCTCGCGGAAGAAACTTTGGAACGGGTCCTTCGCCTTGTAGGCAGAACACTTTATATAGACGGGAAGAACGCGGAGATCCGAGTGATCGATCCGATAGCAGAGGTTGTGGCACATGTGGGTCTTGCCTAGCCCGTAGTCGCCGAACACGACCGCTTTGTGGCCCTCGCCACTGTACCCTGCTCCTTCGATCTCTCCCAGGAGATAATCGCGTTGACGTCGCTCCCTCGTTCCGAAAAGGAACTGGCGGTGTCTGTCGGGTTCCAGTCGAAAGGTCTCGAAACCATTTCGCATGAAGCACCACGCATCCATCGTCTTGGTCATGTCGTTTCCTCTTTTCCCCTGTCAGGCTGCGATGCGCCGGACGAAATGCCGAACCTCTGAAATGAACTGCCGGCCTCCGTCCGAGTTCGATAATGCCCGGACGCCGAGTTCGATGTTCCGCGACACTCCGGCGAGCGTGAGGTTCGCCGAAGTCACGATGGCTTCACTCATGTCACCCTGCCTACCAAGCGCGAGGTACACCTTGGCGTGTAGGCGCTCGCACTCCGCTATGAGACCGCGCCACGACGCAGGATTGCCCGAGAGCCTCGTGCGCAGCGCAGCCGCGCTGGCCGGTGACGTGATAACGGTGGCCGCGAGATTGGACCTGCGGGCTCGCTCGGAGAGTCGGACGAGCCGAGGAATCATCTCGGCGTCGATGAATGGCGTACAGAGGACAACCTCGGCGTAGCGCTCGGGATGAGCGATTAGCCGCTCAAGGAGACCGCCGACGTCCGAGCCGGTTGAAGTGTGAATCATCTTGTCTACCTTCGGCGCGAACCGCGACGGCGCCGGTCGAGCTGCTGGATCTGCGCGAGAAGCTTCGGTTCGGCGATTCCGAGGGCCCTTGCTAGGCGCCGTCTTGACGCTTCGTTGTCGAGCAGGAGATCGCGCAGGTCTCGCCGTCCCTCCACTTCGATCGCTCGCAGGTGACCGGCCAGTCCGTCACCATCTCCTTCTCGCTTCAGAAGTCGGCCGAGCAGCCCCGCGCTACCGTCGTCGAACAACTGTGGTGATGGCGATGTGACAAGGGGAAGCTCGGCAACGACGGTCTTGGGATCTCGATCATTCGCGAGGATTTGGTCCACAGCAGCGGTCAAGCCCCTCAGATTCCCATGCTGGGTCCACTCGACACCGCGCAGGATGTTCCGGGAGGTGTCGGTAAGAAGACGGAAAGAATCGAGTCTTCTCTGCCAGTATTCGCGGTCGAAAGCTGAATCGGCAAGCTTCGCGTCATCGACGGCCCTGCGAAACGCTTCACGAAGAAGTCTCTGTACTTCATCGAGGAGGAGATCGAAGTCGTCCATTCGATCATCGATTCCAGGCACATCGATCGCGTAGGACGAGACGCGGGAAAGGAGGTCGGGGCGAAGCGTTCCATCGTCGAGCCGCTTCCACGAGGCGGAGACGGTGACGCCTCTGTACACGACCTCATGTTCCGGGTCACCTTCGCCCCCGAGTCGGTAGAACGGCGCGCCGGACAGAACCGGGAGTAACTTCGCTTGGAGCGCATGTGATAGGTCCCCGATCTCGTCGAGGAAGACAATTCCGCCGGTGAGGCGCGCTCCAGCGGGCTCTTTACCGGCGGGATCTCTCCCCTTGGCGGCCTGCTCGAAAACGCCAGCACGCTGCTCCCCGGCGCCGGTGTAGGCTCCTTTCGTAACCCCGAAGAGTTGGGATTCTGCCAAACTCTCCACAAGTCCGGTGAGGGGAAGTTCGACGTACCAGGGAATGTACCGGAGATCAACCCTGTGGAGTCCATCGAAGCTTGCGTCCCTGAGAAGCCTGGTGGCCTCACCCACTTCCAGAGGTGCGGTTCTTCTTAGAAGCCCCATGAGTCGCGCTACGGTCGATTTCCCCGAGCCTATGGGTCCGCGGAGGATGACGGACTTCAACGTCAGACTGGAACAGAAAACGACAATCTGTTCGCGGAGGACACAGACGCTCTGGCTCCGCCCGGGGAGGACGCACTCCAGGAATCTCACGATCGCGGAACGTGTCGAGAGATCCGGGGTGTTGTTCTTCGTAGGGTCGCTGGGTGCCATTTCCCCCTCGTGCTCTTCCGGTCTGGACCAAGCGCAGAACCCGTGCCATCTCTCAAGTAGCTGTAAACAAGCAAGTTATGTAAAGAGACTCACCCTCGGATCACGGCAATCGCCTGAATACTACGACAATTGCCTCGAGACTTGCTTCAAGACTCGAGTATCATGCTGCTCGCTGACCCAGTCGCCGTGTCGAGCCACGAGTTGCAGGGGACACAGGCACTCGACGCCGCATTGGATGGGGAGAGGCGCTGCTTTCGCGGAGAACCTGGACGTGCTGCCGACAACCCCCGAACGCTCGGAGCTCATGGCCAGGGTTCGACGAACCGGCACCACGCCGGAACTCACCGTCCGTGCTCTCCTGGACAGGAGCGGAGTAGAGTTTTCGACCAATGCGGTCGGACTTCCCGGTAGCCCCGACATCCAAGGCAAGTTGGGCAAGCGTGTGCTTTTCGTGCACGGTTGTTTTTGGCATCGACATGCCGGCTGTCGCGCGTCGACCACACCCAAGAGTAATCGCGCGTTCTGGGCGAAGAAGTTCGCTGACAACCTCTCGCGCGACCGCAAGAAGTCACGATCACTCCGTCGCCTCGACTATCGAATCCTCGTCGTCTGGGAGTGCGAGCTCAAATCACCCAAGACGCTCCTGAGATTGCAGCGACGCCTTGAGCGGTTCTTCTTGGCCGATTCTCCGAACCCGGGTGCGCCCAAACCGGGGAGGAAGGTAGCAGTGCAAACCGCGGTATCCGATTCGAGCCGGACTCCGTTTGTCGACGCCGGGCGGTTGGTGAGCAAGTGCGAACAGTATTCCCTTACGAGCGACGGCTCCCGAATCGAGCGAACCGTCGCCCGCCGCGACGGGCGATTCCACAAGACCAGCTTCGATGCAGCGCGCCTGTCGCGTCTGACTCACCAGAATCAGGAGCGGCTTGCCGCGCTCGCGGACATCGCCTTCCTCAGGCAGACGGCGTGGCCGCGTCTGGATTCCACCACCGGTGTCGCTCGTGTGGTCGATCTTTTCAGCGGCTGCGGCGTGATGACCCTTGGCGTTTGGGAAGCGTGTCGCGCGATCGGCACAAGGGCTGAGCCTGTTGTTGCCCTCGATATCAGCGCTTCTGCGCTGCGGACCTACAGGACCAACTTTCCTGATGCGGAAACACGTTGTGGTCCTATAGAAGAGCTTCTCGATGGGGATCTCCGTTCAAGGGCAACCCAGGTCGAGCGACGCTTTGTCGGAAGCTTGGGTGCCATCGATCTAGTGGTAGGCGGACCACCGTGCCAGGGGCACAGTGACCTCAACAACCACACGCGAAGGGACGACCCGAAAAACAAGCTCTATGAGCGAATGGCGCGGTTCGCCGAATTGGTCGGGCCTACCCACATCATTATAGAGAACGTGTCCGCGGTCCTCCATGATCGATGCCAGGTTGTCAATCGCACCGTGAAGCTTCTGAAGGCCCTCGGTTATCGCGTAGACCATCGAGTGATCGATTCTGCGCGTCTTGGAGCGCCGCAAAGCCGAAAAAGACATGTGCTGGCCGCGTCCCTGGATCGTCCGATCGATCTTGAAAGTGCTGTGATGCAGTATTCGCGCGCCCCCCTGACGGTTGGCCAGACCATCGGAGATCTTCAGCATTTCACAGGCGATTCGGCGTTCGACGATGCTGGCACGCCGACCCGCGAGAGTCTGCGCAGGATCAAGTACTTGTTCGACAAGAATGTACATGAATTACCGGATCGTCTGCGACCCGAGTGCCATCGGCTGCACGCGCACACCTACAAGTCTGTCTACGGCCGGATGCATTGGGATCAACCAGCGCAGACGATCACGAGTGGATTCACCTGTATGGGTCAAGGTCGGTATGTGCACCCCAAGGAGCGGCGGACGATCACTCCTCACGAAGCAGCTCGACTTCAAGGCATTCCGGATTTCTTCAGATTTGACCAGGCGGCTAGGCGTACAGCTCTCGCCCAGATGATCGGGAACGCGGTCCCCACGAAGTTGAGTTACGTGATTGCTCTGGAGCTTCTCAGGTAGGACTCTCTCGGGTGAGAGAGTCCATCGTTGATTGATATGACTTCCGTTGTCAATCTCCCCTCGTTCCCCGTGGCGGTACTTCGCAGATTGGAACATGAAACATGGAAGAGGGCGTAGACTTCGTCGGCCGGCGCATCGGCGCTCGTTCTTGATTGAAAGGATCGATGCCATGAAGCCTCACGCACTCCTCGCGCTCTCGCTCGCTCTCCTTCCGGGATTCTCTCCCGGGATCCGGGCGCAATCCGCGCCCGTTCCTGCAACGGCGCCCGCTCCAGAACCCGCCGCCACTCCCGCCCCGAAGACCATGGCCGACGTCCTCGCGGCGTCGAAGCCGTCCGACTGGCGTCCCCTCGACCCCGAGAACACGCTCTACCTCGAGCTTCCCGCGGGGAGGGTCGTGATCGAGATGGCGCCGGCGTTCGCGCCGAAGCACGTGGCGAACGTGCGGGCCCTGGCACGTGAGGGCTACTTCGACGGCCTGTCGATCCTCCGCTCGCAGGACAACTACGTCGTGCAGTGGGGGGATCCGAACGGGGAGGAGCCGGAGAAGCGGCGGCAGGTCCAGAAGGCGCAGCGGACGCTTCCCGCGGAGTTCGACCGCGCCTCGAGCCCCGATCTGCCGTTCACCCGGCTTCCCGACGGCGACGTCTATGCGCCCGAGGTCGGTTTCTCCGACGGGTTTCCGGCGGCGCGCGACCCGAAGGCGGGGCGCGTCTGGCTGGCGCACTGCTACGGGATGCTCGGCGCCGGTCGCGGCATGGAAGCCGACAGCGGCGGGGGAACCGAGCTGTACGTGGTGATCGGACACGCGCCGCGCCACCTGGATCGGAACGTGACGCTCCTCGGCCGGGTCGTGCAGGGGATCGAGCACCTCTCGGTCCTGCCCCGCGGCACGGGGGCGATGGGGTTCTACGAGAAACCCGAGCAGCGCCTGGAAGTGAAATCGGTGCGCGTCGCAGCCGACGTGCTCGAGGCCGCGCGGACGAGCCTCGAGATCCTCCGGACCGGCACCCCCACGTTCCTGGCACTCGTCGATGCGCGCCGCAACCGCCGCGAGGAGTGGTTCAAGAACCCGACCGGGCGGATCGAGCTGTGCAACGTGCCGATCGTGGTCCGGCCGCGGTCGGTGGCGCGATAGCGGCGTCGATCGGCCGGCGCGGGTTCTTCTGGTTCCTGCTGCGATCCGGTCTCATCCCTGCATCGCGGCCGCCCGCCGCCCCATCTCCTCGGGGCTGACGTCCTCCCTGTGGGTCGCGATCGACCACGAGTGGCCGAAGGGGTCGGCGAGCTTGCACATTCGGTCGCCCCAGAACATGTCGGTCGGAGGCATCTGGGTCGTGCACCCGGCGCGCGTCGCGCGCTCGAACCTGGCGTCGACGTCGTCGACGTAGAGGAGAAGACCGACCGGCGTGCCGCCAATCGTCTGCGGGGCCGGGGCGCCTCGCTCGGGCGCCTCGTCTCCGAGCATGATCGTCGAGTCGCCGAGCTTCATCTCCGCGTGCATGACCGAATCGCCCGGCCCGGGCATGCGGAACGTCTCCTCCGCGCCGAACGCCTTCGCATAGAACTCGAGCGCTTTCGCGGCGCCGCGCACCGCCAGGTACGGCGTCACCGTGTGATACCCGTCGGGAATCGGCTTCACTTTGCTCATACCTTCTATCCTCTCCTTTCTTCTCTTCTCTGTCGTCACGCGGCGGCCGCCGCGCCTTGTCCGTACCGGGCGGTCGCGTAGCCGACGATCAGCCCGACGATCGCGCCCGGAACCATGATCTGCAGATAGTAGTGCTCGCCCGTCGTCGGATCGGGGCTCATCGCCACGAGATAGGCGAGAAGGAGGCCCACCACGAGCCCGAAGGTCGCGATCGCGGCCCGCCGGGAGACGAAGATGGCGAAAACGCCGATCAGGAGCCCCGCGATGACGCTCTTCAGGGAGGACAGCATCACGATCGTCCCGAGCTGGTCCCGGACCGCGGGTGTGAACCACGCCGTCAGGCCATCGAATGCCCCGAGGATCGCGCCGAGCAGTACGGCAAACCCCACCTTTCTCATGATCGCTCCTTCGCGGGAACCGGATCGTTCCCGCTCGCCTACTCATTAACCGTCCCTTGTCGTTCCTTTAGGATAGTCAGCGCCGCAGGAAAACCAGCAACGCACCCCGGACCACGAGATACGTGGCGACCAGCCAGAAGGCCACCCTGTGGTTCGCGTAGAGGCGCCGCCCTCTCTCGAGGAGCCGCTCCCGGTACGCCTGCACGCGCCGGCCGTCGAGGTAGCGGGTCACGTCCGCCGCGAGATCGAGCGCGCTCGCGTATCGCGCGGCCGGGTGCTCCGCCGTCGCCATGGCGCAGACGGCACGGAGCGGCGCGGGGGGATCGCCCGGGAGGAGGGACCGCAGCACGGCGCCCAGCGCCCAGACGTCGGATCGCGCATCGAGGGTGTCGGTCTCGCCGCGCTCCTGCTCGGGCGACATGAACCCGGGCGTTCCGAGGACGCTCCCGTGTCCCGTCCGATCCGCGCGGTCTTCCGCCGCGCCGGCGCTTGTCGCGGCCCCCGGGGGCGCGGCCGCGTCGCGGAGCAGCTTCGCGATCCCCCAGTCCATCACGAGGACCTCGCCGAACGGCCCGACCATCACGTTCTCGGGCTTGAGATCGCGGTGGAGCACGCCACGGGAGTGGGCGAAGGCCACCGCCTCGCAGACGCGAAGGAAGAGCCTCATCCGCTCCGGCAGCCCCGGGCGGGCGGCGACGTGGCGATCCAGCCGCTCCCCTTCGACGAAACGCATGGCATAGAAGACGCGCCCGTCCGAAAGGCGGCCGACGTCGTGGACGGGCACGATGCCGGGGTGCTCGAGCCGCGCGAGGATCCGGGCCTCCTGCACCAGCCGCTCCGCGAGATCGCCACGCGCGTCGTCGACGTCCAGGACCTTGAGAGCCACGAGCCGAGCGAGCGAAGGGTCCTCGGCGAGGTAGACGCTCCCCATGCCGCCCCGGCCGACGCGGCGAACGAGGCGGTACCGCGTGCCCGAGAAATCCGGTGCATCGACGGTTTCCTGCAGCCGCCTCACGGTGGCGTCCGAGAGCCACCGATTGTCGTCCATTCACTTCCTCTCGATCTCGGTCCCGAGGAGCGCGCGCGCCTCGCGACGGAACTCCTCCTCGCTTGCCGTCATGTCGCGCAGCGTCGCGAGCGTGATCCGGCGGAACTCGCGACGCGCCCAGGCCAGATGGTTGGTCACGTCGGTCGAGGCGATGCCCAGCTCCGACGCCAGCTGCGCATACGTGGGTCGCGGATCGAGGTCGGCCACGTCGTACCTCTCGAAGAGGCGGTAGGGTGTCGTCTTTCCCCGGGCCTCGCATTCCTTCCGGAGCTGGGCGAGCGCGAGGGCGAGCAGGCTTCGCACCCATTCTTTCTCGAAGAGATCGTCGGAGCGCTCCGATGCCGGAGGGCCGCCCCGCGCAAGCTCGCCCTCGGCCATCTCGAAATCCAGAGACACGAGCTCCCTGTCCCCGCCGCGCTTGAGACGGCGCGCGTCTCGCTGGTCGTTCATGGCCAGCGCGTCGACGCAGGTCCTCAGGTAGGTCCTGAGCCGCCCTTTCGCCGGGTCGAATCCCGCCAGGAAGTCCTTCTCGATCAACCGCGCGAAGAATTCCTGGGTCAGCTCCTCGGCGTCCTCGCGCGACTTGCTCCAGCGGACGCGGAGGAGCTTGAAGACCGGCTTCCAGTACGCGGCCGCGATCCGCTCCAGCCCGATCCGCCTCTCCACGGCGTCGCCGCTCCGTGCGGCGACCACGGCGGACCAGCGGGTCGGAGGAAACGCTCCCCTCGCTTCCGGCTCGTCGCCCATGGGGGCGAGTGTATCGCGGACACGCTCACCGCGGCGTCGCGGCCTTGTCCTCCTCGACCTGGGTCCCGATGATGTCCCCGGAGACGACGATCTCGACCCGGCGGTTCTTCTGCCGTCCCTCCGCCGTCTCGTTCGGCGCCACCGGACGGGTCTTGCCGAAGCCGCGTGCGGTGATGGAGGAGTCGGGGACGCCCTGCTCGGCCAGATAGTCGCGCACGGCGCCGGCGCGGTTCTCGGAGAGCTTCTGGTTGTGCTCGTCGCCGCCCGAGGAGTCCGTGTGGCCCTCGACGTCCAGCCGGAGTCCCGGGTTGCCGAGGACGATTCCCGAGAGCTTGGCCAGCTTCTCCCGGGCCGCGGCCCGCAGCGTGAAGCGGTCGACGTCGAAGAGGACATCGCCCAGATTCACGATCAGACCGCGCGCGGAATCGCGGGTCTCGAGAACCAGGTTGAATTGCTTGAGAAGGCGCGCCCGGAGGGCCTGCTTCTCGGCCTCGGCCTTGGCGACGTTCGTCTCCGCCTCGGCGCGTCGCCTGGCCTCGAGCGACGCCATCCGCTCCGCCTCGCCCCTGAGGCGCGCCTCCTCGACGGTCGCCGCCTGCGCCTTCTCGGCCTCGACCCGTGCTCTCTCGGCATCGGCCCGCGCTGCATCGGCCTTCGCCGCGGCCTCGGCCTTCGCCGCGGCCACCCGTGCCTTCTCGATCTCGCCCACGGCGAGCTGCCGGGCGGCCTCGGCGGACTGCACGGCCTCCCGAGCCTTCTGCGGAGCCATCTTCTTCTTGCTCTTGTCCTTCTGGAACGCCTCCGCCCGATCGAGCGCCTCCTCGGCGCGCGCGAGGCTCTGGCTCGCGTATCTCTCCGCTCCAAACTTGCGAGCGACGCGCACGGCGTTGCGCCCCTGGAACAGGTCGAGGGGAACACCGGATTTCGGGTCGGGCGCCTCCTGATTCTCCCCCGCGTACGTGTCGCGGGCGAACGTCGAGAACGCCGTATCCGCGGGGGCTGCCGCGGCCGCCGCCTTGCCCGTCCATTCGTTCCGGAGCACGACGAGCTCGCTGGGCGCTCCCGCCGCGAAGTACGGCTCGGCGGTCACGACCACTCCGAAGGCCGGGATCTGCGTGGTCGCCGTCATCGAGCCCTTGCCCTTCTGGACCCGGACCTCTCCCAGGTTCCTCGCGCGCCCTTCGGGGGTCACGGCCCAGACGACATACGTGAGGTAGCCGGGCCCGAAGGTCACGGCGTCGCCCAGGCCCTTGAGCGAGACCGCGATCTGCACGGTGCCGCCCTTGGCGCTCGCCTTGACGGAGCCGCCGGCCGCGGGCGCGAGGTCCGTCCCCTCGAGGGTGGCCTTCGTGACCGCCCCGCCGCCGTAGCTGACGACACCCACCCGTCGTTCGATCGACGGGACCGGGGCGGGATCCGGCGTGGCCGCCCACGTCGCGGCGACCGCGAGCACGAGCGAGAGCCCGAGAATGGAAGCCAAACGTCGTCTCGTGTTCATCACGTTTCTCTCCTGTCTTTCGCGGCGTCCCCGCCGCCTTCTAGGATCCACTGTAGCCGGTCGAGCTTCTGGTGTAGCCGGAGGACCTCGCGGTGCGCCTCGACGTTCACCTGGTACTCCAGGTCGGCCCGGATGCGGTCCCGATCGTTCGACCGCCTCTGCGCCGACAGGAGGAACATGGTCAGCAGGATCGACTCGAGGCCGATGGCGAACGCCAGGATGAAGAACGTCGGGGGGTCGTCGTGGAGGCGGATCGCCTCCGGATGCGTCGTCACATTCCAGGCGATCCAGACCCCGAAGGCGACGATGTTCGCCAGCAGGAACCATCCGCTGGCGCCGACGGCGGCGACGCGATCGAGAGCCCTCTCCGACCGCGTGCGCGTCTCCTCGACGGCCTCGTTGACGTTTCGGATCCCGCGGACGCGCTCCACCATCTCGCGCTGACGTACCGCCAGAACTTCCACGACGTGTCGGGCGGCGGAGGGATGACGCTCCAGGAACGAGAAGAAGGCGTCCCGGTCCAGGGTCAAGAGCGCGACGGTCTCGACCGCGCGCACCGACGCGGTGCGGGGGCCGCCGTCCAGGAGCGAGATCTCTCCGAAGAACGCGCCGTGGCCCAGGACCGAGAGCTGGATCTCGGCTCCCTTCTCGTCGATCGCGGTCACGGCGACCTTGCCGGATTCCACCACGAACATCTCGCGGCCCGGCTCTCCCGCCCGGAAGACATGCTGGCCCGCCTCGTAGCGCCGGAGGACCAGGAGGCCCGCGAGGGCGGCGCGGTCCGTCTCCGGGAGGCTGGCGAACATCGGGATCCGGTCGAGGGTGTGCGCCATGAGGAGAGCCTAGCGAAGACCCGTCGCGAGGTAGAGCGTCGACAGGATGCGGCGGTAGCTGTAGACGTACGACTCGGCGTTGGCCGAGAACAGGACGAAGGCGAGGTCGTGGACACCGGCCCCGTCGGCGGGCGCGAGGTTTTTCCAGGGGATCTTCTGCCCTGTTGTCAGGTCGAGGCGCTCCACTCTCACCGGCAGCCCACCCCTGCGCGCGACGAGAAGCGACCGGCCGTCGGCGGTCCAGGAGAGGATCTCGTCGTCCGGGTCGATACCGCGGATCGATCGCGGCTCGCCCCCCTCCACGGGAAAGATCATTCCAGGCTTCCCCTCGACGGATGCGGCCACGGAAACGCCGTCGGACGAGAACGCGTAGCCCCGGCGAGTCCCTTCGGGCGTGACGGCCCGCGGTGGGCCGCCGTCCAGCGCGAGCACGTACAGGCGAGCTCGGTGTCCCGCCTCGCTGCCGTGGATCAGGAGCCTCTTCCCGTCCGGAAGCCACCGCGCCGAGGCCGCTGAAAGAGGGACCGGCAGCGTACGGGCCTCTCCGGGACCTCGAGGAAGGATGACGAAATGATCGGGATCGTCGAGCCGCAGTGTCGCGACCCACCGCTGGTCGGGCGAGAGCGCCATGGAGTAGCCCTCGCCGAGCCTCACGGCGGGGGAGCCGTCGGTGCCTCGGAGGTAGACCGAATAGCCGGCTCCGCCGCCTTGCCCCTGCTCCTCGAAGAGGAGCCAGCGGCCGTCGGCCGAGAGGGCGCTGGGTCGCGACCAGTCGAACCACGAGAGGTCTCGCTCCTCGCTCTCCCCGGGCGCCAGGCCGATGATCCCGCGGCGCGCCTCGTTCCGGGTCATGAGGACGGCGCCGGCGGCGGAGACGTCCGTGAGACCGAGATTCGCCGGCGCCCCGTCGACCATCCGCAGGTTGCCCGACAGGTCCACGGCATAGAGAGACCCGACGTTCCCCGTCTTCGCCGCGGTGAACCAGATTTCGTCTCCCGACGGCGACCAGGCGAGCCCCCCGGCCGCGCTGAACGGCTCGGTCAGCGCTTCCATCTTGCCCTGAGGGTCCACCACGGCCACGCGGCCGCGATTGTCCCCGTTGAGCGGGTGGTCGATGAAGCCGATCCGCTTGCCGTCGCGGGAGAATCGCAGGGAGCTGATCCAGCGCTCCGTCTCGTAGAGGACCTTGCCGATCGGGTACTCCAGCCGGTACCGCTCCCCGACGACGTGGGCGACGGCGAACCCCTGCCCATCAGGGGACCAGTCGGCATCCTGCACGTTCTCGAGCACCTCCCGCGGAACCCCTCCCGCGAGCGGCGCCCGCGCGAGCGTGCCGACACGCTGGAACCCGAGCGTGAACCGGCCGTCGAGCAGGACCGCCATCTCGCCCGTCCGGGACACCGAAAGGGCATCCGCGGACCGCATCCCGAGCGGCCTCGATTCGGGACTTCCCGGTCGCGTGGAGTAGAGCTCGATCGGACCCCCATCCCAGGCGGCGCTGTAGACGACCGACTCGCCATCGGGGGTGAATCGCGCGCCGGTTACGGTCCCTTTCCTGAAGGTGAGCTGGCCGTAGGTCGGTGCCCCGGGAGCCGGCTGCAGCAGGCGGCCACTCCAGAGGCCAGCGACGAACGTCACGACGACGGCGAGGAGCACGGCCGCGACCACCGCCGGCCGGGAGCGCGTCGCCCGCGCCCCGATCCGGGGGAGTCCGTCGACCGTTACCGCCGCCGAAACGGACGAGAGCGCTTCGAGCTGGAAGGCAAGGTCGCGCGCCGACTGGAACCGCTCGTCGGGACTCTTCTCCATGCAGTGCTGAACGATCCGGTCGAGGCCCACGGGAAGGTCGTGGCCGGACTTCGAGACCTCGGGAGGGTCCTCCTTGAGAATGGCGTTCATGGTCTCGACGGAGGATGCCGCCTGGAACGCGCGGCGCCCCGTGGCCATCTCGTACGCGATGCTGCCGAGGCTGAAGATGTCCGATCGATGATCGGTCGGCTGAGCGCGCACCTGCTCCGGGGACATGTAGCCGACCGTCCCCACGACGACCCCGGCGTCGGTTGCGACCTGCGTCGGCGCCTCGGTCATCGCCGATCGGCTCGCCTCGGGCGCGTGGAGCTTGGCCAGCCCGAAGTCCAGGATCTTGACCCGCCCGTCGCTCGTGACGAAGAGATTCTCGGGCTTGAGGTCGCGATGGACGATCCCTTTCTGGTGCGCCGCGGCGAGGCCGCGTGCGGTCTGCGTCGCGTAGTCGATCGCCTTGCGCGCCGGGAGGGCCGAGCCCGCGAGCTTCTGCCGGAGCGTTTCCCCCTCGAGGAGCTCCTCCACGACGTAGGGAACGCCTTCGTGAGAGCCGATGTCGTGAACGGCGAGGATGTTGGGGTGATTGAGCTGGCCCGTTGCCCGCGCCTCCAGCTCGAAGCGGCGGAGCCGCTCGGGGTCGGCCACGAAGGAGGAAGGCAAGACCTTGACCGCCACGTCGCGGGACAATCGCTCGTCCCGGGCGCGGTAGACCTCTCCCATGCCTCCCGCGCCGATCGGGCCGAGGATCTCGTAGGGGCCGAGTCGTGTGCCGGGCTTCAGTGCCATTGCGGGCCGAGGATAGCAGAGGCCTAGCGCAGTCTGTCGTCTGGGAAGAGCCAAAGTATCGCGCGGCGGACGTCAGGAAGGCAGCCACTCGAGGCTCTGGGCCATTCCACGCCGCTCGACGTTCGGACGCAGCGGATCGGTCCCCTCGGCCTGGTCCAGGATCCACGCGCGTTCCGCACGGATGTCTGCCGCCGCCTGCTCCACGGCGCGCGCCAGCTCCGGACGTCCCGCGCGGCCGGCCTTGATCTCCACGACGAACCGCGTCGATCCGCGGTCGATCACGAGATCCACCTCGGCGCCGGCCGCCGTCCGCCAGAAGTACGGCTGCGAGTGGGGGTGGACGAGCCGCTCGCGCCGAAGCAGGTCCTCGAGGACGAACGTCTCCCAGCTCGCGCCCCGGATCGGGTGGTGGTCGAGGTCCGAGAGCGTGGTGATGTTGAGGAGGTGATGGAGCAGGCCGGTGTCTCGCAGGTAGACCTTCGGTGATTTCGTCAGCCTCTTCCCCACGTTCCGGAAATAAGGAGGAAGACGCCGCACCAGGAACGTCCGCTCGAGGAGGTCGAGGTATCGCTGCACCGTGTGGTAGGAGACACCGAGAGACCTTCCGAGCTGCGAGGCATTGAGAAGGCCTCCCTGTGAGTGGGCCAGCATGGTGAGGAGTCTCCGCAGCAAGAGCGGCTCCGCAGCCAGGCCGAGGTGCGGCAGGTCACGCTCCACGTAGGTCCGCAGGTATGCCTCCCACCATTCACGGTGGGAACCACGGAGCGCGTCGGGGAACCCGCCGCGGACCCAGACATCCTCCATTCTCCGCGACGGCCTGCCGGCGCTCGCCTCCCGCGCAGTGAGCGGGTCCAGATCCAGGATACCGATGCGCCCCGCGAGGGATTCGGACACCTCCCGCACCAGTGCAGGCTGCGCGGAGCCAAGGAGAAGGAAGCGGCCGTGCTCGGAGCGCCGCGCGTCGATGATCCCGCGAAGCGCGGAGAACACTGCCGGAACGGACTGCGCCTCGTCGAGAATGAGGCCGGCGGGGACGGTACGGCTCTCGATCTGGAACTTCGGGTCATCGGTGAAGAGGAGCCGGAGGTTGGGCTCTTCGAGGTCGCAGTACCCAGCGGCCGGAAACGTCCGGCGGGCGAGAGAGGTCTTGCCGACCTGACGCGCGCCAAGCACCAGGACCGCCGGGAATCCGAGCCAGAGCCCGCGCAATCTGTCGGATGCCAGCCTGGACCACATGGTTGCATGTTAGAGCCATGCCTTCTGTTTTACAAGGTACTCACTTCCCCAGCCCGAGCCTCCCCCACGCCACCCGCGCCGGAGCCCAGCGGGGAGTGCCGGAATAGGCCGCGCGCACGGATGTGGTCCGCTTCGCGACCCCTGCCCCGTGCCGTTGCGCCAGGCGGCTATCGGGATAGACGACGCTCCAGCCGGGCCGACGTGCGCCCACCATCAGGATCACGCACGGGTCCCGTCCCGCGCCGATGAGCACGTGCTTCGTGCGCGGCGGGCAGTGCACGTAGTCGTAGGGACGCAGCTGGATCTCCTGCTCCTCGATCAGAAGCCGGCACGTCCCCGAGAGCACGAGAAAGTCTTCCTGGGTCGACTCGGAGTGGTAGAGACAGTTTGGCTGGCCGGGATCGAGGACGCGGAGGTTGATCCCCAGCTGGGTGAACCGGCGCCGCCCCTCGAACACGCACACCGCGCCGAACCGCTCGTTCCGGTACCACTGCGCCTTGGACGGATGGGCGACGAACCAGCCACCGCCCGCCGGGACCAGGCCCGTCTTCGCTTTCGTGAGCTTCGCTCGTCGGGGCATCGCTCTGTCCTCCTCCCGTGGGGTTTCGCGCAGCATGCCGCGATCGGCCCGTTCGCGCAAGCGCGGGGATGAAACTCCTCGAAACGTCCTGCCGTCGATTTCGTATGATCCCGACGGAGGTGCACATGCCCGGAACCGTACGCGTCGCGTCGCTCCTTTCCCGTCCGGCCCTCATGGCCCTTTCCGTCCTTCTTTCCCTGGGGGTCTTCGCCCAGGGAGAGCCGCCGGACGGCTTCTACCGCTATCCGTCCATCGGGGGGGGCGTGATCGTCTTCGCGTCGGAGGGGGACCTGTGGAAGGTGCCGGCCGCGGGCGGGACGGCGATCCGGCTCACGGCGTACGAGGGGGAGGAGCGCTTCCCCCGCGTGTCGCTCGACGGGCGGCGAATCGCCTTCACTGCGCAGTACGAGGGGAACGACGACGTGTACGTGATGCCCTCGTCGGGAGGAGAGCCGGCGCGGCTCACGTGGCACCCGGCCTCCGACCAGGCGATCGGCTGGACCGCGGACGGGAAGGTGCTCTTCCGCAGCCGGCGCGACCATCCGCACGGGGACTACCGGATCTACCAGCTGGACCCGAGCGGAGGGATCCCCGAGATGATCCCCCTCGAGCCGTGCGCATGGGTCTCCTATGAGCCCCAGGGGAAGCGCCTCGCGATGCAGAAGATCGGTCTCGAGTTCCACAACTGGAAGCGGTACAAGGGGGGCGAGGCGGAGCAGATCTACGTGGGGACCCTCGACCCTCCGAGCTTCACCGAGGTCGCGCGGTACGACGGGAAGGACGCCTTTCCCATGTGGGATCGCGGCGGCCGGATCTACTTCGCGACCGATCGCTGGGGCCGGCCGAACCTCGCGTCGATGAAGCCGGACGGAAGCGACGTGAAGGGTCACACGAGCTTCACCGACTACGACGTCCGCTGGCCGTCGATGGGCGACGGCAAGATCGTCTACCAGCACGAGATGGACATCTGGACCTACGACCTCGCGACCGGACGGAACGAGCGGGTGCCGATCCAGCTCCCCAGCGACCGCCTGCAGGTTCGCGAGCGGTTCGTCGATCCGATGCAGACCCTCGGCGCCTGGGGTCTCTCGAAGGACGGCGAGCGGATCGTCCTCGAGGCCCGCGGAGACATCTTCGTGACCCGTACGAAGAAGAAGGGGCTGATCCGCCGGATCACCGAGTCCTCGCTGTCCCGCACCAAGTTCCCGGCCTTCTCCCCGGACGGAGCGCACATCGCGGCATGGACGGAAGTGGACGGCGAGGAGCAGCTCCTCCTCCACTCGGCCGACAACAGCGCTCCGCCCCGGACGGTCGGCAAGCTCGATCCCGGCTGGTACCTGCCGCCCATCTGGTCCCCCGACGGAAAGCGCGTGGCGTGGGGAGACGAGAAGTACCGCCTCTTCGTGACCGATGTGGAATCGGGCGCGCACACCTCGATCGACCGCGCCGAGTTCGAGATCCGCTCGTACGAGTGGTCGCCGGACAGCCGCTACCTGGCCTATGTCACGGCACTCCCCAACGGGTTCAACGGGATCCGGATCTGGGACGACCAGGCGAAGAAGGTGCACGAGGCGAGCGATCCCATGTTCAACTCCTTTTCGCCCTCGTGGGACCCGAAGGGAAAGCACCTGTTCTACCTGTCCGACCGGTTCATCAACCCCTACCTCGACCGCTTCGAGGCGCGCTTCATCGCCGACCGCGCGACCGTGCCCGTGGCCGTGGCCTTGCAGGCCGACGGGGCCCTCCCGTTCGCGCCGCGCGGCGACGTCGACCCGAAATCCGCAGAGGCCGAGAAGGAGAAGGAAGAGGAGGAGAAGGCGAAGAACGACAAGAAGAAAGACGGCGAGGAAGGCGCGGACAAAGCCAAAGAAAAGAAGGAAGAGAAGATCGAGCCGATCCGGATCGACTTCGAGGGACTCGCCGGTCGCCTCGTCCAGGTCCCGGTGCCTCCCGGGAACTACTACGGACTGCGCGCCATTTCCAAGAAGCTCCACTTCGTCGGGTTCGAGAACCGGGGGATGATGCCGCCCGACGAAGGCGGGGACGGAGAAGGGCCGACCGGTGGGACGCTCCACACCTACGACATCGAGAAGGAAAAGCTCTCGACACTCGCGACCGGCGTCCAGGGATACGACGTCTCCCTGGACAGCAAGGTCCTCGTGTACAGGACGAAGGAAGGGTTCTTCCGGGTCGAGGCGGGCGCGACCGAGGCGCCCAAGCCGGAGCAGGCTCCCGAAGCGAAGATCGACCTCTCCGGCTGGACGGTCAAGATCGATCCCCGGGCCGAGTGGAAGCAGATCTTGAGGGAAGCCTGGCGCCTCCAGCGCGATTTCTTCTACGACGCCGAGATGCACGGCGTCGACTGGGAGGGGGTCTGGAAGCAGTACGGCTCGCTCCTCGACCGGATCGCGAGCCGGGACGACGTGGCGGACCTTCTGGGCGAGATGTTCGGCGAGCTGAACGTCGGACACGCCTATCACTGGGGGGGAGACGTGCGACGCGGAGCGGTGGTCGGCACCGGGCTCCTCGCGGCCGACCTCGTCTACGACGCGAAGAGCGGCTTCTGGCAGATCAAGAAGATCTACGCGGGAGATTATCCGGACCCGAAGGTCTCGTCTCCCCTGGCGCGACCGGACCTCAGGGTCCGGCCCGGGATGTGGCTCGTGGCGGTCGACGGCCGGCAGCTCCGGAAAGGGGAGGATTACCTCAAGCGCCTCGCGGGCCGCGCCGGGCAGGAGGTGGAGCTGTCCATCAACGATGAGCCGCGCCTCGAAGGCGCGCGACGGGTCGTCGTGAAGCCGTTGGGGGGGGACACGTCGATCCGGTACGCCGACTGGGTGCGCGACCGGCGAGCGTACGTCGACCGGGCGAGCAACGGGAAGATCGGCTACATCCACCTGTACGACATGGGGGGGCTCGGCCTGCGGCAGTTCGTGCGCGATTTCCCGCCGCAGTGGGACAGGGCCGGGCTCATCATCGACGACCGCTGGAACCACGGCGGATTCGTGGCGCCGATGATCGCCGCGCACCTCGATCGCAAGACCTTCTCCATCTACGGAACGCGGTACCAGAAGGGGCGGTACACCTCTCCAGACCGGGCATCCAGGCGCTACATGGCCGCCCTCATCAACCGCCAGGGCGGGAGCGATTGCGAGACGCTCGCCCAGACGTTCAAGGACTTCAAGCTCGGGCCCGTCATCGGCACGCGCACCTGGGGGGGCTGGGTCGGAATCCGGGGAGACAAGCCCTTTCGGGACGGCGGCATCTCCACGCAGCCCGAGTTCGGAGGGTGGGATCCGAAGGGGCGCGCCTGGCAGATCGAAGGGCACGGAGTCGATCCGGACGTCGAGCTCGATCTCGGTCCCGACGGCTTTCTGTCGGGCAAGGACGTCCAGCTCGACTACGCCATCGACGATCTGATGAAGAAGATCAAGGCCGAGCCCCCGGATCTTCCGGGGCCGCCGTCGATTCCTCCGCGGCCGTTGAGGCCGTCGTCGTAAGGAAGATCGTCAGGGGTTCCTCTTTGCCGTGAACACGCCGTTCGGCTGGCGGGACTCGAGCGCCGTCACGGTCCCGCCCGCCTCCGACACGAACCTCAGGCTGAATCCAGACAGCCCCCGGAGGAAGAACTCGTCGTCCCGATCGGGGTCGAGCAGGTACAGGGGCTGGCCGGGGATGCTCAGGCTGAGAACGCTCCCCTGGAGCCCGACGGTGAAGATCTGCCCGGCCAGCTCGTACGAGCCGAGGAACCGCGCGAGATAGGCGGGATCCGAGAGCCTGGCGTCGGGCCGCTTCCGGAAGACGATCTCCTCCGCCAGCGGCTCGAGCGCAGCGGAGAACGCGTCGATGTTCCCACGGACGTTCGTCCGGAAGAGGAGCTTCGTGTTCTCGAACGCGGGGTCCTGGGCCCCCTTGGCGGCGTTCCACACGTCGTAGTGCCAGTGGTCGAGAGGGGACGTGATCCCGTTGTAGGTCCACTCCATGCGCTCTCCGGCGAGGGAGATCTTCGCCACCCCGTATCCCGGGTTCTCGTAGTCTCCGGCATAGTCGGCGAGCGGATGCGAGGGGTTCGTGCCGGGCTTCCTCACGACGTCCTTCTTCTTCTCGGCTTCCTTCCCGGCCGCTTTCCCGAGGGCGCGCTTGCCGAGCGCATCGGCGTTCCAGTCGATCTCGGGGAGACCCAGAACCTTGTCCACGACGTGGCTCGTCAGGACGCCCGGGAGGCCGGTCCCGCTCAGGTTCGCCAGGATCGCGACGCCGACACCGTCGTGCGGCATGAGGGATACGAGGGCCGAGAACCCATCGATCCCCCCGCCGTGCTGGAGCCGCGTGTGGCCCCGATAGGTGACGACGGCCCAGCCCATGGCGTACTCCGGCGCCGAGATCTCCGGGCGCTCCTGCGGCTGTCCCATGGACATCTGGGGAGAGAGGATGTCGCCCAGGGTCTCCTTGCGGATGACCTGCCGCCCGTCCGCCTTCCCGTCGCCGAGGAGGCCGATGAGCCAGCGCGAGAGATCCTCCACGCTGGAGTTGATCGAGCCGGCGGGGCCCATGTTCGTGATGACACGGAACGGGACCTCGACCACCTTGTCCTCGCGCTCCTCGTAGGGGAGGGCGAAATCCGCCGCCTTCTGCGAGTCGGCCACCGAGAAGTTGCTCGCCGACATCCCCAGAGGGCCGAGGATGCGGCTCTGGACCGCATCCTCCCAGCTCTGCTCCGTGATCTGCTCGACGAGAGTCCCCGCGGTCAGGAACATGAGGTTGTTGTACTGCCACTTGGCGCGCAGGTCCTCGTTCGCCTCGAGGTAGGCGAGCCTCGACACCAGCTCCCCCCGCGTCAGGCCGGTCGCGTTGTACCAGACCATGTCGTGGCGGGGGAGACCCGATCGGTGGGTCACGAGGTCGCGGGGCGTGATCCGCTCGGAGGCCGACGCGTCGCGGAGCTTGAAGCCCGGGAGATAGTCCCGGACCGGCTTGTCCCAGTCGAGCTTCCCCTCGTCCACGAGCGTCCCCATGACGAACGTGGTGAACGCCTTCGTGCACGAGCCGATGGCGAAGAGGGTCTTCGTGGTGACGGGCAAATTGTCTTTCACGCTGCGCGAGCCGAACCCCTTGGCGTAGACGACCTTCCCGTCCCGCACGACGGCGATCGCGAGCCCGGGGACCTCCCAGTCGACGAGGGCCTTCGAGATGAAGCCGTCGAGCGATTCGAGCGTGTCCTTCGCGGTCTCCGCCGGGCTCGCCTTGCGATCGAGGACGAACGGGAACGACTGGCCGCCCTGCGTGAACGTCCCGGAGATCTTCGCCCCGTCGGGGGAGAGCGTTCCCTTGAACGTGGGCTCGCCCGGAGGGCCGACGATCTGGAAGGTGACGTCGTCGCCCATCGCCGCGCCCTGCGCCAGCGGGAGGTCCTTCGTCCCCTGCGCGGGGATCGAGATGTCGCCCGCGAGCGCCCCGCCCTCGCCCGCGGCGAGGTCCACGTCGATCGAGAGCTTCGTTCCGGGAAGCTCGATGGCGCCTTCCCAGTGGCCGGCGGCGGAAGGCGCGTCCCGCGCGATGATGGTCGCTGGAGCGAGGGCGACGAGCAGCAGGAACGAGAGCATCAGCTCGAGACCGCGGCTTCGGCAGCGATCGGTGGTCATGGGTGGCTTCCTCCGGTGGACATTCTCTACGAGCGCGGCGTATGGTGAGCACGCCATGAGGTCGCGTGTCAAGATCGTCCTCGGGATCGCACGAGGTGATGGAATCCGCTGCCGTGACTACAATGACGACCGGTGCGCCTGCCATGCCGGGAGGATCGGGGGTTGGTCATGAAGGGGATTGCGAAACTGATAGATGAGGATGCTCGAGAGCTCCCGGCCTACCCGGTCGGCGAGGCGGCGCATTACCTGCGCCTCCCGATGGCCACCGTCCGCTCTTGGGCCGTCGGAAGGTCATACCCCACGCGGGGCGGCGCAACCCGATCTCTCCCGGTTCTTTCGCTTCCCCTGAAGAGACCGCCTGTGCTCTCTTTCCTGAACCTCGCCGAGGTGCACGTTCTTGCTGCGATCACGCGTGATCACGCCGTCCCTTTGCAGCGCGTTCGGCGCGCGGTGAAGTACCTCGAGCGCACGTTCGGCACCGCGCATCCGCTAGTCGAGAAAGCTTTCGAAACCGACGGGCGGGACCTTTTCGTCCGTGAGGCCGAAAGGCTCATCAACGTGTCTCAGGACGGACAGACCGCAATCCGCGAAGCCCTCGACCTCTACCTCGCCCGAATCGAATGGGACGAGGCCGGCTTGGCAGCGAGGCTTTTCCCGTTCACCGGCAGGGCTGTGCTTGGCGCCCCCCGAGCGGTAGTCATCGACCCCCAGATCGCCTTCGGCAAGCCGGTGCTCGTCGGCACGAGCATCCCGACGCAGATCATCGCGGAGCGCTTCAAGGCCGGAGAGAGCGAGGCACAGCTCGCGGTAGACTACGGTCGCGACAGGTCCGAGATCGAGGAGGCGATCCGCTGCGAGCTTGCCGTTGCCGCCTGAGGCGGGGTCGGTTTTCTTCGTGGATGCCTCGTTGGGACGTCGCATCGTCCCCGAGGCGCTCCGCCGGGAGGGTATCGAGGTCGTCGCGCATGACGACCAGTTCGAGCCCGGCACTCCGGACGCAATTTGGCTCGAGGAGGCAGGGCGCCGCGGCTGGGTCGTCCTCACGAAGGACAAGCGGATCCGCTACCGTGAGAACGAGCGACGTGTGCTGCAACGAGCCAGAGTGGCGGCGTTTGTCTTCGTCGGGAAGGACCTCACCGGAGAGGAGATCGCAGCGGCGCTCGTGGCAGCCCTGCCGAGGATGATTCGAACGACGCAGAGGACGCCGAGACCCTTCATCGCGACGGTGACCCCTGGCGGAAGCGTGAGGCTGCTCTAGTGTGGTGCGTCCGAAATAGCTATACAATGAGGACGTGACTGTGTTACAGTCGCGCTGCCATGTGGAAACCAGCGAAAGCACTCAAAGTCAGT
>Ga0247727_10004282_pt1 | contig 30400 bp, 27 predicted proteins | sample WisWelCaveWW1625_FD_202498 | JGI IMG/M metagenome (GOLD analysis project Ga0247727, IMG submission 202498) | Biofilm microbial communities from Wishing Well Cave, Virginia, United States - WW16-25 | ecosystem: Environmental > Aquatic > Deep subsurface > Groundwater > Cave microbial mat | place... | reverse complement strand
GACCGGCTGGTCGAGGCGTTCGCCGAGCACCTGACGTGCGACGCGAAGGTGCTCGACGAGGACGAGGAGACGGGGATCAAGAAGTACCGCTACATCCGCACCGGAACGAACCACTTCTCGATGGCCGTCACCTACGCCTGCCTGGCGTCGCAGGCGAGGAATCGCATCCACGGCCGGTTGATCTAAGCAAGTGGAGCGGAAAGCGCGAATCGGCGCAGGCTACAAGATCATCGCCACAATCCTCCGACACGCCCGTCCGGTGCGACTCAAAAGATGAACGACAGGTCGACGAGGATCGTGTCCCGCCCCTGCTGGCTGACGTACTGCCCCTGCAACGCCGTGGTGTACCGCGTGTTCGGGCCCGCCAGCACGAGGTAGGGAACGTACCGCTCGCGGCGGTCATCGTCGGTCACGTCTTCGACGCGAAGGCCGAGCGCGGCACGGAAGCATTCGCGACGGAGGAACAGGTACTCCGCTTCGAAACTCGCACGACCGCGCGAGGGCGCGTCTGCGGTGTCGTCCACGCCGAGGGCGGCGGTCAGGAGGAGATCGGACCAGTCGAAGGTCCCCACGATCGTGGCGAGCCAGGCCTCCTGGTCGTAGAACGCGTTCGCGCCGATCGAACGAAGGCCGCGACGCCAGAAGGTCTCGCCGTAGACCCCCTTGGGGCCCTCGAGCTCGAAACTCGCGCGATCGGCGGCCTCCGGCCCCAGAGGAATCGAGAACTCACCGGTGAACGGGATCGTCATGTAATGGAACAGGCCGTCCCCCGCGCTCTCTCCGCCGATCGAACGCCACGACCAGCCGAGGCTTGGGGAGCGGCTCGAAGGAGAAAAGCGCATGAGGCCCGCGATCCGCGGATCGGGGTCCGTCCCGGTCGGAAGGGAGTTGTTGAAGACGGTCGGTTCATCGATCGAGAGCCGCTGCGACACGTCGACCTGATTGAGGGACCGGTACTGGCCGGCCTTGACGGCGTGGCCTTTCGAGAGATCCCAGTTGACAAAGAGGTCCTCGAAGCGCCCGCCTCGATCGGCGAGCGCGCCGTCGTCCTGGAGCGCGAGACTGACGATCCGCCACTCGACGAAGTAGGACAGGCGCTTCATCGGTCGGCCGCCGCTGATCAGCTCCACCTTCGGGAGGTAGAAGTCGCTGGCGGCCCCGGTCCCGCGGTCCTCGTAGCGGACGGTGGTCCAGGCTGCGATCGGTAGAGTCGACAGGATCGACCGCCCCGCTCCCTTCCCCGACGAGGATCGCGCCGGCGGAGGAGCAAACCCAGAAGCCTGGAAGCCGAGCCCCCCCTCGTTGAGCCTCGGGACGACGGCGTGACAGGCGTTGCAGGTCAGGTCGTACTTGCGGGCGAACTGCGGCGTGGCCAACGTGGGGGCGATGGTGAGGGCGGAGACGATCCACGCCGACGCACCCCAGAGGACGAGTCGATCGAGCATAGAGGGGCCCCCTTCGACGTTTTGCCGGCTCAAAATAATTGTTTTGTATTCTCAAGACCAGCGAAAAAGTAGACCCCACCCCGGCACACGCGCCCGGCTGCTCCCCCCGGCCTACGCGGCCGATGGGTGAGGTGGACGAAACGAGCCCCTTTTCGAGGTCGGCCGGCCGGCTCGTCAGAGGCCGGAATAGCGGCATCGGACCCTCGCGTAGAGGCCGTTTTGGCGGCATGGCTCTCCACGGAGTGGCCCGAATAGCGGCATCGGGTCCGCCGGAGTGGCCGGAATAGCGGCAGCGGACCCCGTCAAACGGCCCAGATAGCGGCATCGGAATCGGGGGGTTTACCGAGGCCCTGCCGCAATCTCGGCAGCGAGCCCGATGGCCGGAAGTGCCTTCGATTCAACGATATCGGTGAGGTGCCGCTCGCCTCCGCCGGACGCGAGGCGCGTGATCCTGGGCCCAAGGGCGTCATGACGGTAGGCTTTCGCCAAGGCGCGGCGTTGGGACGGTCTCGGCGAGGTTGCGTCCCCGGTGGCTAACGAGGGGGAACCGATGAGAAAGACACTCTTGGCGGTAGTGTTCCTTTCCACAATGGCCGTGCTCGATGCGACACCCGTGAATGCCGACCCGCCTCCGGCATCTACCCACCCGACCTGGACCTGACCGCGAGCGTCTGGGAGGCAACGACGCCGGCGGAGGACTCTACCTCGACGTTCCCGACATGCCGGATACGAGCTGCCAGGGGACGGGACTCTGCATTTTCCCCTGTCCCGGCGGTTCGTATCTGCAGTGCCGTTGATTCCGTTGCCGGTCGTCGAACGCGTCCCCCCGGGATGCGGTGCGACGAGACGGGCGGCCCGGGCACCCAGGACGATCGCGCTGAGCCCTCTCGGCGCCAGGTCGAAGCGGATCGACGCGGTGGGATCGTCGATGCCGCGACCGGCGTAGGTCTTGATCTCCGTGAACCTCGCCGCGAGCTCGGGCGCCATGTCTGGGGATTCGACCACGCGGAAGCGCGCCGGACTGCCGTCGGGCATCGTCAACGGCAACTCCACGCCTCCGTGCCGAGCCTCCCGGGTGAACGCCGCGCTTGCGCCGCGATCCCGGGCACGCTGGAGCCCACGAGCACGAGCGTCGCGCGAGAAACGGGACGAAAGACCCGCGATCGGCGCCGTTCCTTCGGTTCATGGTTCCTTCCAGACGCGCCCGTGCGCGCGTCGAGGAGTGTTCGGGGACAGCGGGTGCATGACCATGTACCCGAGGGCGCCTGAGCGTGACCGCCGTATACTGCCCCGTATGCGTGACGACCTACATCTCGACGAAGAGCGCTTGCGCGCGGTCTTCCGCGCGCTCCACGAGCAGCGAGTCGAGTACGCCGTGTTCGGCGCGGTCGCGCTCGGCCTCCACGGGCTCGCGCGCGCCACCGCCGACCTCGACCTGTTCGTCCGGCCCGACCCCGAGAACGTGGAGCGCCTCAAGACGGCCCTTCGATCGATCTTCTCGGACCCCGAGATCGAGGACATCTCCGCGGGCGACCTGTGCGGAGACTATCCGGCCGTTCGCTACGTGCCTCCGGACGGGTTCGGTTTCGACATCCTCACGCGGCTGGGAACGGCCTTCCGATACGCGGATCTCGAGTTCGAGGAGAAAGTCTACGAGGGGATTCCGGTCCGGGTGGTCACGCCGCGAACTCTCTGGCGAATGAAGAAGGACACCGTCCGTCCGTCCGATCGGTTCGATGCGGACGTGCTCGCGGAGCGATTCGAATTGGACGAGGGATGACATGGGGGTCACGCGCTACCGCTCGATCGAGGAGATGCCCCGACCGTGGAGGAAACCCGACGACCCGGAGAACCTGCGGCTCGTTGCGCGCATGCTCGCCTTCTATCGGAGCCTGACGCGGGACGTGCCGCGACGCACGGGCGTGCGGCGCTTCAAGACGATCGAACAGGCGAACGCCGACCGCGGCGATCCGTATCGGCGGTGACGCGGTCGGGCCGCTACGGCGATCCGTTCGCGCGATCCTCCCACGCACGCGATCACCTTGCGCTCGACCGTGATCGGCGTCGGCAGGGCCCGACCTCGACGGTCGTCCGCGTGGGGCGGACCTACGGTTTCCTCGAAGCCGCCGCCTCCGTCTCCGCCACGCTGCCTCATCGAGCTGGCGAGTCTCGTCCGACCCGCGCGATCGGTGCGTATTCCGGTCGATCGTGATCACCGATTCCGGCCATCGTGATCGCCCGTTGGTAGCGAGCCATCGTCATCCTGGACCCCTTTCGTGAAGGGGGCACCAGGATGGGAGCGAGCCGGCTATCGATGCGAAAACTACGCGAAACCCTGCGCTTGAAGTACGAGGCGCGGCTGCCGCACCGGGCGATCGCCCGTGCCTGCGGGATCGGTCTGGGAACGGTGTCGGAGTACGTTCAACGGGCCAGCGAGGCGGGCCTGTCCTGGCCGCTGCCGGCGGATCTCGAAGATGTGGCACTTGAGCGGCGGCTGTTTACGCCGCGCGAGCCCGGACGGGAGCGGATCGCTCCCGACGTGGCCCACCTCCATCGCGAGCTCAAGCGACAGGGGGTGACGCTGCACCTGCAGGCTCTTCCCCCTCTCGCGCGCACCCCGCGTGTGCTCGGGTTCTGTTCCGGGCGAGGCGGCCGAGTTGACATAGCGCCCATTCCCGGACCGGTGGCGGTACGGTTCGTCGTCGGTGGCCTGGCCGACGCGCTGGCCCGGACGATCTTCGACCGCTTCGCGCGTCCGGACATCCGAATCTAGAACTGCGCCTCGCGCCGCTCCCGCCACAGCAGCCAAGCGATGCCGCCCGTCGCAAGGCACGCCGGCACGCTGACCAAAAGCGGGATCGTCATGCCGCCGCCGACCACGACCTCGACGCGGGCAACGAGCCGGAGCAGGTGGCCAAGCGAGAGCAAGATCGAGAGGAGAGGCGCGAGCCGGGAACCGAGCCGCATGGCTTGTCCCTCCTTCGTGCGATCCAGCGTAGCGCAGGGTTGCCCGGGGCGCGCCGGCCCGGCAGAATGTCACGGGTGCGTGCGGTGATCGATCCGACCACGGCCGACTGAAGGAACCTCGATCCGTGCTCCGCGTCCGGCGCTACGGCACGACTGGACCGTGGGTGGTCCTGATCCACGGCGGCCCCGGCGTCGCGGGCTACATGGCGCCGCTCGGACGGGAGCTGGCCGACGAGTTCCGGCTACTCGAGCCGTTCCAGCGCGGAAGCAGCGGCGAGCGGCTCACCGTCGCTCGTCACGTCGGCGATCTCGCCGATACGATTCTCGAGCACTGCGGCTCAGAGCTTCCTGCGCTCGTCGGAAGCTCCTGGGGCGCGATGCTCGCCTTGGCTTTCGCCGCCGAGCATCCGGACCGGGTCGGACCGCTCGTCCTCGTCGGCTGCGGGACCTTCGACGCCGAGTCGCGCGCCGTCTTCCGCTCGACGCTGCTGCGGCGTCTGGCGGGCCCCGCGGCGGCGGAGATCGCCCGACTCCGCTCGGCGGTCGAGGATCCCGACACGAGACTGCGGGCGCTCGGCGCGTTGATGCTCCCGGCCTACTCGCACGACCTGCTCCCCCACGACGACGAGACCGACACCGTGGATGCGCTGGCGTTGGAGGAGACCTGGGCCGATATGCTCCGGCGGCAGCGCGAAGGGATCTTCCCGACGACGCTCGCTTCGATCCGGACGCCGGTGCTGATGCTCCACGGCGACACCGATCCTCACCCCGGGCAGAGGATCCGCGACGGACTGCGGCCGGTCCTGCCCGGCCTCGAGTACCGCGAGCTCGCGCGCTGCGGGCATTATCCGTGGCTCGAGCGCGAAGCACGCGACGTGTTCTTCGCCGAGCTGCGCGCCTGGCTGCGCGAGCATGCACCGCGCTCCGGACGCTAGCGCGTCGCAACGGGCTCCCGGGAATGCGGTACATTGACGCGATGTCCTTGGCACCCGGCACCCGCCTCGGTCCGTACACGATCAACGTCAAGCTCGGTGAGGGCGGGATGGGCGAGGTCTATCGCGCCACCGACTCCAAGCTCAGGCGCGAGGTCGCGATCAAGGTACTTCCCGCGGCTTTCACCGAGGACCCGGAGCGACTCGCCCGATTCGAGCGCGAAGCGCAGCTGCTGGCCCAGCTCCACCATCCGAACATCGCCTCGATCTTCGGGCTCGAAGAAAGCAGCGGCGTGCTCGCCCTGGTCATGGAGCTGGTCGAGGGGCAAACGCTTGCGGAGCGACTCGCGAGCGGGTCGCTTCCCTTGGACGAGAGTCTCGCCCTGGCCCGGCAGATCGCCGAGGCGCTCGAAGAAGCCCACGAGAAAGGGATCGTCCACCGCGACCTGAAGCCCGCGAACGTGAAGTTGACGGCGGAGGGCAAGGTCAAGGTCCTCGATTTTGGCCTGGCGAAGGCGCTCGATCCCGGCGGCGCATCCAGCTCCTCGGCCTCGCAGCTGGCGAAATCGCCGACGCTCACGCACGGCGCCACGCAGCTGGGGACGATCCTCGGCACCGCGGCGTACATGGCTCCCGAGCAGGCGGCCGGAGGCGCGGTCGACCGGCGTGCCGACATCTGGTCGTTCGGTGTCGTGCTCTACGAGATGCTGACCGGCCGACGCCTGTTCGAGGGCGAGACGGTGTCTCACGTCCTCGCCGGCGTGCTCAAGGACGCGCCCGACTTCTCGGCGCTTCCCGCCGAGACCCCGGAGCGGATCGTGAACCTGCTGCGCCGCTGCCTGCGCAAGAAAGCGCGCGAGCGGCTGCAGGCGATCGGCGACGCGCGGGTGGTGATCGAGGAGGTGCTGGCCGACCCGCATCGCGACGAGCGTGACGCCGCGCGATCGGCGAGCGTTTCACCCCGAGCTGCGCGAGCATCGAGGCTCGCGTGGATCGTGGCCGTGACCGGCCTCGCGGCCGCCATGCTCTTCGCCACTCTGTGGCTCAGCGCCGGACGGGGCGATTCTCCCTCACGGGTCCTCCATGCGGAGCTCGTCGCGCCCGAGGGCATGGCGTTCGGAGACACCTTCGCGCTGTCGCCCGACGGGCGGCGAATCGTCTTCGAGGCCTATGACCAGAAGACCGGCGCGCTCGCCCTCTGGCTGCGCATGCTCGATCGGCGCGAGGCCACGCGGCTCTCGCCGGCCGATGCGGGTGAGATGCCGTTCTGGTCCCCCGACGGGGCTCACATCGGGTTCTTCGCCGAAGGCAAGCTCAAGCGACTCGACCCGCAGGGCGGGCCGGCGCAGGTGATCTGTGACGCTCCGACGCCGCGCGGCGGCGCCTGGGGACCGGACGGCCGGATCGTCTTCACGGACGCTTTTCGTACCGGCCTTTCCATCGTGCCCGCCGCCGGCGGTCCCGCGACGCCGCTGACGACTCTCGACGCCTCGCGTAACGAGAAGAGCCACCGCTTCCCGATCTTTCTGCCCGACGGCAAGTCGATTCTCTTTCTGGCCCAGACGGCGGAGAGCGGCGCTCGCGACGACGAGAGCGCGATCGAGGCGCTCGAGCTCTCGAGCGGAAAGCGGACCCGACTGATCTCCGCGAACTCCTCACCGCTGTTTTCTCCCGGGGGACAGATCCTCTTCTGGCGCGACGGCACGCTGCTTGCCCAAGGGTTCGACGCGAGCCGCGTCGGGCTCGTGGGTGATCCGGCGCCGATCGCCTCCCCGGTCGCTTTCACGCAGAACGAGCAGCTCCTCGCCAGCGTCTCGAACGCGGGCACGCTGATCTACCGCGAAGGCACACGCGGCACGTTCTCGTCTCTGGTCTGGCTCGATCGGAACGGCGTCGGCACGCAAGTGATCCGCGATCGCGAGCTGTTTCAGGACTTCGCCCTCTCGCGCGATGGAACGCGTCTGGCATTCTCGTTGAACAGCGCCGGTCAGGGGGCGACGGATCTCTGGATCCACGACCTGGTTCGCGGCGCGTCCAGCCGGTTGACCTTCGAGGAGGGAGGCGAGGGGTATCCCGTCTGGTCGCAGGACGGACGCATTCTCTACTACAGCAACGATCGCCGGAACGACGGTACGATCCTGCGACGATCGTACGACGGCACCGGCTCGGCCGAGGAAGTCGGCACGACGGCTCAGGGGATCTGGCCGCTGGCTGCCTCCGGCGACGGTCGGTGGCTCGTGATCGGAGCCCACGTGGCCGAGTCGGGCCTCGATCTCCTGCGCTTCGATCTTGCGACGAAAGAGATCGCGCCCCTCGTGGCGACCTCGTTCGCCGATGAGGATCCGGACCTGTCCCCGGACGACCGTCTGCTCGCCTACGTCTCCGGAGGGTCGGGTCGCCGGGAGGTCTATGTCCAGGCGCTGGGCGCCGGGCGCGGCACCTGGCAGATCTCGAGCGAAGGAGGGTTCGGCCCGCGCTGGCGCGCCGACGGTCGCGAGCTGTTCTTCCTCGCCAGGCCCGACCGGGTGATGGTGGTCGAGGTCGCGCCCGGCGACGTGCCGCGTTTCTCGGCGCCGCGCGAGTTGTTCCGCCATCCGATGGAAGCCTTCGACGTCACGCCCGACGGCCAGCGTGTCGTCGCCATGCGTCCCGCGGACAGCGACGCGCGCAAGCCGCTGACGCTGATCGAGAATTGGACGCAGTCGATTCCGCGCTGACGCTTGGCGCGGGGCGCTACCGACGGGTGTAGACGACGCAGCCGTCGAGCGTGGCGACCTGCCGGTAGTCTTCCCGCAGGAGCGCGACGAGCTCGAAGTCGGGGTAGTGGGACAACCGGTAGACCTCGCGATTCGAGCTGAACCAGCTCCGCTCGGCGGCATCGACGATGAACCGCGGCTCGCGCGCCCGCAGCTCTCGCAGGAGCCGGCCGGCCCAGCGGGGGTCGATCCCGGGGGGCGGCCCGGTCCCGGCGATGTGATCCTGCACCACGTGCTGCGTCACCGTGATGTGGGATGCGCTCTCCATCTCGGTCAGCGAGTAGATCTCGGGCGCCCAGCCCCACACGAACAGGCGATCACCCGGCGCCGCTTGCTCGCGGAGGAACGCGGCGACCCGGTCGAACGAAAACGAGTTGTGGGACATCGAGGCCGGAGGATCGGCGCGCTGAATCGTGACGACGAGGAGCGCGATCTCGAGACCCACGAGCGCGCTCGCCGCAAACCCCGCGCGCCGCAGCGGCCGGAGCGCGGCGTAGAGGACGATGCCCGAGCCGAGCGCGAGATACACGACACCGGGCACTCCGGGTGGCCCGTCCATACCGGCGACGACGACGACACGATCGGCGACGAACAGCACCACGATCGCGAGCGCCAGCGCGCGGCACGAGCGGTCCCGCCGCGCCTCGACCGCGAGAGCGTACAACGCGAGCCCGACGAGGCCGGCGACCGCGGGCAGCATCTGCAGGTAGTAGTGCGCGAAGAACCGGTTCCCGAGCTTCACGCACGCCATTCCGGTCACGACATACACCGCGAACAGCACGACCGTCGGGTGAGCCAGGAGCGGTCGAGACGACGCGGGGCGCCGCGCGACCCGCCACGCCGCCGCGCCGAGGCTCGCGGCCGCGAGCGCGTAGGCCGCAAGGAGCAGCGGACGGGCCGGCTGCCCGGCGTAGAACCCCTGCCAGAGCAGGGCCGAGCCGCCGCTCGCGACTTCGACCGCGGCCTCGTTTCCGACGACGAACAGCCGCCAGTCCGAGAGGACAGAGCCGAGGTACTCTCCCAGCGTGCCGAGCGCGACGTACGGAGCCAGGTGCAGGAGGCCCGAGACGAGCGCGCCCGAGACCTGCACCGCGATCGCGCGAAGACCCTCGCGGATCCGGCCATCGTCGAGCGCCTCGAACGCGAGCGCGACGGGCACCGCGACCAGCAGGAATCCCGCCTGGAGCTTGAACCACAGACCCGTCGCCCCGACGAGCCCGGAGAGGAACAGCAGCCTCGTGCGCCGACCCGGCGCTCGCCCGAGCGCGACGGCGCCGAGCGCGACCCCACCGAGCACGAACGCGCTGGCGAACCAGTCGCGGTTCACGGTGAGTCCCTCGTAGCGAATCGTGTGGTGTACGAGCACCAGGCCGGCCATGAGCCCGCACCAGCGGTTCGTGCCCGCGGCCACGAGCCGATAGAGCAGGATCGCCATCCCGAGACACACGAGCTGCACGAGAACCCGTAGCTCGAAGATCGGATAATCGCCGAACACCCAGGTCATGCCCGAGAACAGGCCGAAGGAGCCGGGCTCGCCCCACGGCAGGAACGGTGGCGTGTCGGTCGCCACGAGGTACGACGCGGTGGCCTGGTACTGGCTCTCGTCGGGATTGAGACACACCCGATCGAGCGACGGCACTCGGAGCGCGAGGCAACTCAGCGCGATCGCGGCGAGGGCGAGAACGTCGAGGAACGTCGGCGAAAGGCGGCGCGACGACGCGGGATCGGTGATCAAGCGATGCGGATTGTACCATCGCGCCACGCGCCTCCGAGGATCGCGTAAAGTCTTGTAAAATCGGGAACGAGCCGAGGCGTGGCGCGTATTCCACCCATAGGATGCTTCGTGGAGGTCTCGGAACGCACATGGTCGGGAAAGCGCTGGCCCACTTCCGCATCGTCGAAAAGATCGGCGAGGGCGGCATGGGCGTGGTGTACCGGGCCGTGGACGAGAATCTCGGGCGACACGTGGCGCTCAAGGTGCTGCACTCCGAGTTCGTGACCGACGGAGAGCGACGCCAGCGCTTCGTGCGCGAGGCCCGGACCGCGGCCGCGCTGAACCACCCGAACATCGCCACCGTTCACGAGGTCGGCGAGGCGGACGGGATCATCTTCATCGCCATGGAGCTGATCGAGGGTCGGTCGCTCACCCGTCGGATCGGTGACGGGATCCCGTCGATCGACGAGTGCCTGCACCTGTCGATCGAGATCCTCGAGGGTCTCACGCGGGCCCATCAAGCGAGCGTCGTCCACCGCGATCTGAAACCGGACAACATCCGCATCGACGCGGGCGGCCGGATCAAGATCCTCGACTTCGGCCTGGCCAAGCTGTACCACGATCCGAACCAGCCGGCGCAGGAGCACACGAGCGGCCTGCAGACGATCTCTTCCGCGGTCACGCGGGACAACCGGATCCTCGGCACCGTGGCCTACATGTCGCCCGAGCAGGCCCGCGGGCTCGAGATCGACGCACGCTCCGACGTGTTCTCGTTCGGCATCGTCTTGTACGAGCTGGTGACAGGCGTCCGGCCATTCGGTGGCGACACGGTGACTGACACGCTGAGCGCGATCCTGCGCGATCCACCGCCCGCGATCGCCCCGTTCAACCCCAACGTCCCGGTCGAGCTCGAGCGGATCCTCGGCCGCTGTCTCGAGAAGAAGCCCGACGACCGGTATGCGAACGCTGCGGAAGTGCTCTCGGACCTGAGGCGGCTCAAGCGGATCACGGACTCCCAGCCCGTGCCCCTCGTGACGGACCCCGGCATCCCGCGCCGACGTCGCGGCCGCGTGTCGACACTGGCCGCCGTGCTGGCCTTGGTTGCGCTCGGGATCCTCGCGCCCTGGGGCGTTCGGGAGGTGCGCGCGCGGCTGGGCGAGGGGGTCGTGACGCTCGCCGTGATGCCGTTCGAGAACCTGCAGCAGGCCGCCGATCCCGAGCGGCTGGGCCAGATCCTCCAGGAGCTGATCATCACCGACCTGACGGAGCTCGACTCCCTGCGGGTGCTCAGCAGCCAGCGCCTGCTCGACGTGTACAAGCAGCTCGGGCGCGGCGCGGGCACGATCGATCGGGGGACCGCGACCGCCGTCGCCTCGGGCGCGGGGGCGACGAAGATGCTCACGGGATCGGTGAGTCGCCTGGGCGATCACTGGATCTTGACGGCCCAGCTCGTCGACCTCGCCGACGGAACGGTGACCGATTCCAAGCGCGTCGACGGGGACGACCTCTACGGGATCGTCGACGGACTGACGACCACCGTCCGGCACGATCTCGGCCTCGACGGCACGGGGGACGTGGCGGTCGGCGAGCGCACCTCGACGTCGCTCGCCGCCTATCAGTTGTACCTGGAGGGCGTCGAGGCCTCGAACGCCCGCGCGTTCGAGGATGCGGCCGCGGAGTTCGAGAAGGCGATCGAGGCCGACCCGGCGTTCGGCCAGGCGTACTACAAGCTCGCGATCGTGCGCTGGTGGGCGCCGAGCGTGGAGCCGCAGCTGCGAGCGGGCCTCGGACCGGGCCCCGCCGATGCGCTGCGCGCCGTGCTCGACGGACAGGTCAAGGTCACGCGGAAGGAACGGCTCCTCGCCGAGGCGCTCCTACCTCTCGTCGAACGTCGGCCCGACGAGGCACGGCCCAAGTTCGAGGAGCTCGTGAAGCTCCACCCCGACGAGAAGGAGGCGTGGTACGGGCTCGGCGAGGCGAAGTTCCACTCGGGCCCCGACTTCGCCATGCGCGAGGACACGCTCGCCGGGTTCTACAAGGCGGTCGAGCTCGACCCGGGTTTCAGCCTGGCCTACTACCACGTCGCCGACATGCGAATCCTGGAGCGCCGGTTCGACGAGGCGGCGGCCGAGATCCGCGGCTATCTGTCGCGCAATCCGGGCGCCGTCGCCTGGTACCAGGATCTGGCTCGCCTCGCGGTCGCCGAGGGCGGCCGCGCGAAGATCGAGTCCACGGTCGCCGAGGCGCTGCGAGGAATCGACAGCCGCGCCGAGCAACGGTCCTTCCTCTACGCCACGGCCATGCAGTGCTCCCGGTTCGGCGATCCCGAGATGAAGGCCGCGCTCCTCGATCGCGCGCTCGAGATCGAGTCGGACGCGCTCGACGCCCGGATTCGGAGCGCGCGGGCCGACGTTGCGGTCACGCTCGGGGACCTGGCGCGGGCCGAGGCGTTCGCGCTGGCCGCGGTCGAAGCGGCCCCGCAGGACCTGACGGCGCTCAAGGCCCAATTCCACGTCTACGACCGGCAGCGGCGGTACGGCGATGGGATCCGGCACGCCAAGCGTCTCGCCGCGTCCGCGCCGAATTTCGGCCTGTGCTACGGGGCGTGGGCCAAGCTGGCGATCCGCAAGGGCGACGCGCGCGAGACCGAGGCGGCGATCGCCGCGGCGGCGAAGTTCGTCGAGCGCTCGGCAAACGAACTGCAGGCGGGCGCCGTGATCGGCGAGATGATCGCCGACGGCTTCCTGTCGATCGGCGACGTCCTGAGCGCCGAGCGGATCGTGCGCCAGCGTCTCGCCGCGGTCGACCCGGACGAGGCGGAGGAGATCCGGAGCGAGCTCGCGACGACGATCGGCATGATCGCGCACGCCGCGGGGCAGTATGCGGAGGCGGAGCCGAGTCTGGCCCGGGCACGCCGCACGGTCCCGGAGCGGATGGAGCCGCTCCAGCCCTTGATCGAGTCCCGCATCGCGCTCGGGCAACCGGAGCGCGCGATCGAGGCCGCGCAGGAATTGACCCGGATGGGCGACCGCGGCCCGTGGGGGCTCGCCATCCTGGCCGAGACGTACTTCTTGACCGGGCACGAAGTCGAGGCGGAGAAGGTCGTTCGGGACGCGTGGAGCAGCTTCCGTTTTCCGCGCGACCGCCGGCAGTTCCATACCCACCTGGCCATCGCGTATTTGCACGCGGGTCGGTTCGACGATGCCGAGCGCGAGATCCGCGGCGCCGCGGAGCTCGACCCCGACCTGCGATTCGTCGCCGTGCACCAGATCCTCGTCGAGGTCCTGATGCGGCGCGGGAAGGCCGCCGAGGCACGCGCGGTGCTGCGCCGTGCGCTCGAGCGCTTCCCGCAGCACGACGGGCTGCTGCGACTCGAGCCGGCACTCGACCTGCTCGACGGAAACGCCAGGGCCGCCGAGCTCGCGGCGGCGGGCCAGCTCGCGCGTGGGCCGGTCCACACGCAGCTCCACGCTCTCCTGGCCCTGGCCCTCGCCGAGCAGGGCCGCACGGGGGAAGCGGAGCGACACGCGAGGACGGCGGTCGCACGCGACCCGAGCCGATACCATCAGAGCGTGCTGGCGTGGGTTCTCGTCGGGGACAAGACGCGGCTCGCGGAGGCGATCGAGATCGCTAGCGCGGCCTTGGTCCTGGCCGAGCCGCCCTCCGGCGCGGCGCGGATCCTGCCGTTCATGCCCTCGCCCGAGCATTGTCTCGGCCTCGCGTATCTCGAGCAGAACCGTCTCGACGCCGCCGTGGCCGAGCTTTCGAAGGCAGCGACGCTGCGGCCCGACCGGGCCGCGATCCGTCGCGACCTCGCACGGGCGAGCGAGCGTCTGACCGCCCGGTCCTGAGCCCGGGTAAGGCGTCACTCGGGCCGCGGGCCCGCGCTACCGGCCGAGGATGCCCGAGACGATGAGCAGCGCGACGGCGACGCCCATCAGGCTCTCGCCCGCGATCAGGCCCGACGCCACAGGGACCGTGAAGCGCTCGGCGATCGCCGGCCGGAAGCGCCGCAGGAGCGCGGCGAGCGCCGCCCCGACGAACGTCGCGATCGAGTTGCTCCCCGGCAAGACCATGGCGATTCCCATGCCCGCCGGCGAGGGGATCCACGGGCGCAGCGCGGCGGGCGCGAAACGCTCGAGCAGCGCCAGGGCGACGCCGAGCGCGAGGCCGACCGCGATCGCGGTCTTGGCCGCCCCGCCGAGCGCGCCGAGGCCATCGGCGAACGCGGTCGAGACGCCGGCCCACACGAGGCAGGACGGTGCGGGCCAGGCGTCGCTCCCGAGCAAGGCGGGGTCCGGAATCAGCACGTTGAGCGCCGGCACGACGACGACGGCCCCGATCGCGACACCGTAGAGCTGCGCGAAGAACTGCGCCCGCGGGCTCGCGCCGAGCAGCCACCCGGTCTTCAGGGTCGTCAGGAGATCGGCCGCGTGGAGACCCACCCCGCCCGTGACGTTCGCGGCCATGATGTTGCCCGACAGGTTCCCCGGGGTCAGCACGCCGTACACGAGCTGCGTGACCGGTCCGAACGCCTTCGTCGGAGTCACGTCGGTCTCGCCCGTCACGCGCGCGGCCACGAAGCCCATCAGGACCGCGAGCGGTATGGCGATCAGCCCGGCCCACAGCGGAATCCGGAACAGCCAGATCATCAGCGCGATGACGACCGGGGACAGCACGACGAAGCCCGCGGGAAACCACCACGGCGGGCATTCCACGGCATCCATCGGGTCGACCGCCGCCGGGTTGCGCCGGCGCGGGAACGAGCCGAGGCCGGAGAACGAGCGGATCACGCTCTTGCCGTCGAGCAGGAACGAGGTCAGGCCCGAGGCGACCAGGATCGAGGAAGCGGGCCACACGGCCCACCCGGCGATCGTCTTGTAGTTGACGCTCGCGATCGCCCCGCTCTCGACGAGCTGCGGCGCCAGCACGCCGTACGTCAGGAGCCCGCCGAGCAGCATCGACCAGCCGGTGCGGAAGCTCACGAGCGCGCCCGCGCCCACGAGCACGACCTCCATCTTGATCGCGAGCGTCCACTCGATAGCGGCGCGGCCGGCCACGCTGAACGGCAGCGGGATCGTCGCCGGAACGTTGAACGGCATCCAGGCCGTCTTGGCGTCCCGCATCCAGGTCAGGATCGCCGCGAACAGCACGCCCCAGCCGAGAGCCCGCGCCTTGCGCGAGCCCTCGGTCGCTCCCGCCCCCGTCGCCCCGTGGATCGAGCGGATCGTCTCGGCCGTGGCGGTGCCCGTGGGAAACGGCAACGCCTCGCGGTTCACGAGCTGGCGCTTGATCGGGATCGCCGCGAACACGCCCAAGGCGGCGATCACGGCGAACCATCCGACCATCGCCAGCGGCTCCGGTCGCAGCGTCGTCACCATGAGCAGCGCGCCGAACGCGGCCATGTTGCCGCCGCCCGTCATGTACCCCGCACCCGACGCGACCGTCGTGAGCGCGTTGTTCTCGAGCGCGCCGAGCGGGCGGCGGACGAGGCGTGCCGCGTGGAGACCGCGAAACACCGCGAACGCCAGGATCGCGGCGGTGATCGTCGTGCCCATCGACCAGCCGGTCTTGAAGAACACGTACAGGTTCGACAGGCACATCACCGCGCCGAGAGCCATCCCGACGACGATCGCACGCAGCGTGAGCTGGCGCGGATCGTCGACGCGAACCTCGTCGAGCCAGCGCTGCTCCGGGTCGTCTCGCCGCAACATCCCGCTCATTCTAGGGCAGGCGGGCAGCGCCGCGTGCCGCGCTCTTCGCCGCGCATCTAGCGGACAGGCAGACGGCGATCGGCGCGGCCGTCCTCGAGGTCGATGCTGTTCAGCTTGTCGTGCAACTCCTGCTGGGTGCACACGCCCTTGTCGATCAGCGTCTGCTGGACGGTCTTGACCGCGAGCGCCAGCTCACCGAGCGCTCGCTCGAGCCGATCGACGTCGACGCCGCCGGCCGGCCCGCGCACGCCCGCCGCCTGGCTCGTCTCCTTCTGGAGCTGTTCGATCCGGTATTGCTGATAGAAGTCGAAGATCCAGTTGATCAGGCCCATCGTCGCTCCTCCTCGCGGGATTCTACCGCGAAGAAGCGCGGCGCTCGCCGGGGCCGGCTTCAGTCGACGGACGGAGCCGTGCCGAGGAGCAGGATCTGGACGTCGCCGACGTGGGTGCCGGTCGGACCGCTCTCGATCCGGTCGTCGAGCTCCGCGAGCACCCGCGCGGCCTCGCCGCGCTCGAGGGCCGCGGCGACGTCGTGGCCGCAGCGCGCCGCGCGGCCCAGGGTGCCGCCCGTCACGATCGCGCCGGCGGTGCCCGTCGCATCGTCGACGCCGTCCGTGGCCATCGAGGCGACGAGGACCGACTGCAGGCCCGCGAAACCGTGCGCAGCCGCGAGCGCGATCTCCTGGTTCCGTCCGTTCGGCGCCCCGACGTCGCTGCGCGCGCCGGCCGACACGACGCACAAGGGCCGCCCGTGCGCCGCGCGGGACGCGGCCAGCACGTGCGCGGTCTCGGCGAGGAAGCTGCCGGCTTGCCGACCCGGACCCGTCAGGGTCGTGCTCAAGAGCTGCGCATCGTAGCCCATTCGCTCGGCCGCCTCGCACGCCGCGCGAGCCGCGGTCTCGCCGCTGCCCACGACGACGCTCGTCGTCCGCAGGAACAACGGATCCCCGCGGTCCGGCGTCTCCGGAACCTCTCCGCACACTCCGCGGTCGAGCCAGCCGCGCGCGGCGAGCGGCAGCTCGGCGTAGACGCGGTGACGTTTCAACACCGCCACAGCGTCGACGAACCGCGAAGGGTCGGGCGCGGCGGGACCCGACGCGACGATGTCGAGCGGATTGGCGGGAACGTCGGACAACACGAGCGCCAGCACGCGCGCGGGCGCTGCCTCGCGTGCGAGCTGCCCGCCCTTGAGCGCATCGAGGTGCTTGCGCACGCAGCTCATCTCGTCGGGTCGCACACCGCACCGCACGAGCAGCCGCGTCACCGTCTGCACGTCGGATAGGGGCATCTCTTCCGGGGGCAGCGTCAGCAACGCCGATCCTCCGCCGGAGACGAGACACACTACGACGTCCGACTCCTCGGCCTCGCGCAGCATCTGCCGGATCGCGCGCGAGCCGGCGACGCTCGCCTCGTCGGGAATCGGATGCCCACCGCGAAAGATGTCGTAGCGCGGCGAGACGTACGCCTGGGTCGCGGGCGGGACGATCAGCACGCCGCCCTCGACACGATCTCCCAGCACGGAATGCGCGCCGCGCGCCATCGCCGCCGCCGCGCGGCCGAAGCCCACGACCCACACGCGGCCCTCGACGGGAATGGCGCGCCCCTGCGCAGCGACTGTTTCGGCCGTGCGCCGCTCGGGATCAACCGCGTCGATCGCTGCGCGCAGGATCCGCTCGGCGTCGGCGCGAAGCTCGGATTCACGCCACGGCGACGCGCCGGTGGGAGGCGCAAGCTCGCCTTGGGCCTCGTCGAACATCCGTCGGACAGCACCGTAGAACGACATGCGCTGGATCCCCGCCCCCCGGAATCTAGGCCCGTGACGCGTGAGGTTCCAGCGACCGAGCGTCGATCCTCGCGAGGTACACGGGCCACGACGCCGAATCGGGAACTCGAGTTACAAATCCGTCGTGGACGAGCCGAAAGGGGCGGTCGCGATAGGATGACCGCATGTCCGCTCGGGTTCATCGGATTGCCGCCGCTCTGACGCACGTCTTGACGGCAAGCGGTGCGGCTTGCGGACTCCTGGCCCTCGTCGCGGCCGCGGACGGCCGTGTGAAGACAGCGCTCCTGTGGCTCCTTCTGGCGCTCGTCATCGACGGGATCGACGGTCCCCTCGCGCGACGCGTTCGTACCGCAGCGGTCCTTCCGGCGATCGACGGCTCGCTCCTCGACAACATCGTCGACTACCTGACGTATGTCGTCGTCCCGGCCGTCCTCGTGCACGAGTCCGGGCTCCTCCCCGCGGGATGGGACGTCATCGCCGCGACGTGGATCTGCGTCGCGTCGGCGATCCAGTTCTCGCACGTCGAGGCCAAGACAGAGGACGGTCTGTTCCGCGGCTTTCCATCGTGCTGGAACGTCGTCGTGCTCTATCTCCTGGTGCTCCGGCCGCCCGCCGCCGTGAGCGCCCCGATCCTCGTGCTCCTCGGTGGGCTCGCACTTGCGCCCATCTACTGCGTGCACCCGACCCGGACCCCGGTACTGCGGCGCACGACGCTCGCCCTGACGGTGGCCTGGGCCGTGAGCGTCGTCGCGATCGTGGCGAGATTCCCCGACGTCGAGCCGTGGGTCGTCGTGCCGTCGCTCGCCTACGTCGCGTATTACACGGTCCTGAGCCTCGCGCTCACGCGGCGACGCCGGCTCCCGTCCGGGTTGTGAATCTCCAACGTGATTCGAGCGCGCCGCGGTCCGAGTGCGCCGCTCCCGCGGTACGTTTCGTGCGTCATGCGGGGCAGCCGGTGGAAACGGCCTCGCGAAAAAGGAGACGACAACCATGAAGAGCAAGAGGGCATTCGTTTTCGCGCTGGCGGCGCTGCTCTTGGCCGCGGGTTCGGCGATCCCATTCGCCAGCTTCGGTGGAAGCGGGGGCGTTCAGGTGATCGAAGTCGTCCGGGACCCGCCGGACGACAGTGGCTGCATCTGTCCCGCCATCTGGGATCCCGTCAGCTGCCGGGCGTCCGACGGCACGGTGCGAACGTTCTCGAGCGCCTGCGTCGCTGCCTGTCACGGGTTCACGAAGTGCAGGAGCGTCGCGATCGTACCGTAGGCTCGAGCGGGCGCCGCCGCCGATCGGGGCGCCCGCTCCCCGTAATCGACTTTCAGTCCTCTCCGTTGCCATCCTCTACCGGTTCGGTCGGCGGGATGAGCACGATCACCGGGTCCGGCGTTTCCGTGATCCCACCGGGCGGATAGCGGCAAATCTCCACAGATCCGATCTGCTCGAGCATCACCGGAAACGACGCGCCGGCCGTGGTGGAGGACTGCGGTGGCACGGTGACCGGCACGCTCGCGAGACCACGGATCCCGTTGGCCAGTGTCACCTCGATCCACAGGTACCCACTGGCCGACTTCAAGGTCGGGTTCGCGACGGTCGCCGAGACGGTCGATCCCGCGGCGGTGACGCCGGACTTCACGAGCGGCGTGTCACAGCCCGCGGCGGCGCCCTGATCCAGACCGATCCATGCTCCCGCGAGCGCCAGAACTGCGATCCATCGCGTGTGTTTCATCGTCGTCTCCTTGTCGTCGTTCAGTTCGGATCCACGCGCGGCTCGCGGCGGCGCCGCACAAGCGTTCGGGCCGCGATCCGCGTCGAACCGGTGACCGACGCCGCCCCGAGCGCACGAAACTCCGCGAGCAGGGGCAGGTGCGCCGGGACCCAGGGCGCCAGACGGTCGAGTCGCTGCCGTGCCGCCCGCGCCAGAGCGTGATGGCCCTCGCGAAGCGTGCTCCGATAGATGTAGAACTCGGCCGAGAACAGCAGGCGGCGGTTGTTCAGCTCTTCCGCCCGCGCGGCCGCCCAGCGCCAGCGGCGCACCGCATCGTCCGCTCGGCCCGCGCGCTGGTCGAGGCTGCCGAGAAACAACTCGCTGTACGCGAGCCCGGATGGCAGCCCGTGCCGCGCGGCCAGCCGGCGCGCCTCGCTCGCGGCGCGACCGGCCTTCTCGATCGATCCGGTCTCGAGGTAGGCCTCACTGAGGCGCAACAGCGTGTCGACCTCGAACGCCGGGGCCCATCCGAGCGGGCCGTCGCCCTCTCCCGCGTCACGATACGTGCGAAACGCGCGGCCGAGCTCGGCGATGCCCCGCCCCGCGTCGCCGCGATCGAACGCCACCGACGCCCGGGAGAACTGGGCGAATGCGAGGGTCCGCGGCTCCCCGGCACCCTGGGCCGCTTCGATCGCCGCCGTGGCGTAGCGCTCGGACTCTTCGTACTCGCCGAGGCACCGGTGACAGTTCGACATCCGATCGAGAACGATCGCCTGCAGGCGGTCGCCGCCGGCCCCGCTCCGTTCGAGCTCGCGCAGCTCGTGCAGCGCGAGGCGATTCTTGCCGAGCGATCGGATCGCGGTGGCCAGATTCACTGCAGCGGCGGTCCGCTCGTGCTCGGTCCCCGGATCACGGCGCACGGCCTCGCGGAAATAGACATAGGCATCCCACTTCCGTCCGTGTTGCACGAGCGCCGACCGTCCGAGGCGCAGGAGGTCCGTGGCCTCGATCCCGTCGGTCTCGGGTGCTCCGGCGCGTGCGACCTCCGTGTCGAGCTCGAGCCGCTCGACGAGCGCATCGGCCGACACCATGTAGATGTGACAGATCGGGATGAGTGTCGAGACGGCCGGGCGCTGCTTCCCGCGCTCGAGGCGCGACAGCGTCCCCTTGTCGAGCGGCTTCGTGCACGACGACGACAGCGTAGCCGCGCCGGGCAGCGTGAGACCGCGTCGTTCACGCAGCGTCTTCAGGTAGCGCCCGAAAGCGACCGCTGCGGTTTCCATGGACTCGCCCCCACGGAGCACACACTCCGACCTTCCGACATATACCGCGACCACCGAGTAGGGTCAATCGCCGCGAGGGTCAGTCCGGACAGATCCGTGGCGCGATCCCGCGCGGAGAGGTTGCAGATCCGCAACCTGCTTTTTCAATGGGGCCGTTGCACAAGTGGCGTTACGTGGGGCGACGGCCCCAAGTAGCGATAGTCAGACTCTCGCGCCAGGCGAACCCGGGATCGTCCGCGAGCGCCAGGAAGGCGGCCATGTCCTCGGCGCCGACCGCACCGTCCGCGAGGATCAGCGGGAAGAGATCGGCGAACGCCAGCATGTGTGGCGAGCGTGCCGACGTGCCTCTTCCTGGATCGTCCGGATCCGACCCTCCGCCCGGACCTCCGCGAGCCCAAGCGCACGCATCCAGCCGAAGAGCCGCGCACCCGTCCGTAGATCGAGGCCGCGGGCCGCGAGGAACCGATGAACGGCCGGAGCCACACGGTCGTGGATCCGCCGTTGGTGCTCCGCAGCCGACGGGTCGGCTCCGTCCGTTCCGATGTCCGGCTCCTCGACGAGCAGCACACCGCCGGGGCAGAGGGCCCGGGCCACCTTGCGCAGGACGGACTCTCGCTCCTCGACGTGCACGAGCACGTTGCGCGCGTGCACGAGGTCGAACGCGTCTCTCGGAAGATCGTCCCGCGCGACGTCGTGGCGACGAAAGGCGAGCCCGACGAGACTGCGCTCGTCGAGGTACGTCGTATCGAGGTCGGTCGCCTCGACCGAGCCCGTCGACCCGACGCGTTCGACGAGCCACGCGGCGATCGAGCCGTGGCCCGCGCCAATCTCGAGACACCGCCAGCCAGGCGCGACGCCGAGGCGCTCGAGCAACGCGATCGTCGCCGGATCTTCGAGACGCTCGAGCAGCGTCAGGCGCTCGCGCCCACGCTCGCGATCCTCGTCCAGCAGGTAGCGCCGCTCGGTCATGATTCGGGCTCCCGAGAATCACCCACGACGGGCTCGTGGAGCGGTCGGGGTCTCGAAGGTAGCACCGCGTCCGACGCACGTAGAATGAGCGGGTGCCGATCGAGATCGTCGTCCTCGGAGACGTCCATGGCCAGGACGAGCCCCTGGCGCGCACGCTCGATCTCGTCCGTGGGGCACAGCCGGCGCTCGTGCTGCTCGTGGGCGACGTCGGGGCGGATCCGCCGTGGGGCGTCGAGCGCGAGACGGGTCGTGCCGGTCACGACGCGTCCGTGCGCCGCGTTCTCTCCTCGGTGCGGGACGCGTTCGGCGCCGAGGTCGCGTTCGTGCCGGGGAATCACGACCTGCGCGACCCGCCGCCCGACGTAGCCGGCCTCAACTGCGACCAGCGCCGTGTCGAGATCGCCGGCCTCGCGGTCGTCGGCCTCGGCGGCGCCGGGCCGGCCAAGTTCGGCTTCCCCTACGAGTGGTCGGAGCCACAAGCCGACCTCGCGCTCCGCCGCGTGATCGCCGAGGACGGGCCGCCGATCGACATCCTGCTCAGTCACACGCCGCCACGGTCGACTGCCCTCGACCGCACGCATCGTGGGGAGCACGTGGGAAGCCGCGCCGTGCGCCGGTGGATCGCGCGGGCTCGGCCACGTTTGTTCGTCTGCGGTCACATCCACGAGGCGTGGGGCGCATCGGCGCTCGACGGCGTGCCGTGCGTGAACGCGGGTGCTCTCGGCGCTCCGCACGAGCAGGAGATCGTGTGGCGCATCGCCTGGAACGAGAGCGGCCCGGCCGGGGTTCGCTCGGTGCGGCGGTGCGCGGACGGGAGCGTCGAAGACCGCGCGTGGTGAGCGTCAGCGCGCTCCCTCGATCGTCCGTGCTCGCTCGTCGAGCTCCTGCGCACGAGCCGCGTTGCCGGTGGCGGCGTGAAGCCGCGCGAGCGCACGGCACACGTCCGCCTGAGCGGGGTCGATGCCGAGCGAGCGTTCGAACCGCTCGATTGCACCATCGTCGTCCCTACGCTGCATGGCGAGAGCGGCGAGAACGTTCCACGCGTCGATCGCCTCCGGTCGTGCACTCACGATGCGCTCGAGCCGCCGCTCGGCCTCGGTCGCCCGCCCCGCGCGGGCCTCGGCTCGGGCGAGGCGGATCGACGTTTCGGGCTCGGGCGCGCCGAGCGCGATCGCGCGCTCGAACGCCGCGAACGCACCTGTGGGCCGCGAGGCCCACAGGTGGAGTTGGGCCGACAGCAGCCAGGGCTCGACGTCGGCGAACCAGCGCTCCGGCACGCGTCGCAGCAGCGCCTCGGCCTCGGCTTCGCGGCCCATCGCTCGCCGGAACAGGCCGAGGTACAACCGGGTTCGCGTCGCGCCCGGATCGACGCGCGCCGCGGCTTCGAACCGCTCAAGAGCCAGATCGTAGCTGCCGACGGCCGCGAAGAGCGCCCCGAGCCGCTCGTCCTCGAACGCGTCGGGCGCCTTCGGCCAGAGCCCGGCGAGCCAGTCGGGCGCCGTTGCGGCCGGCGGCGGATCGACGCGTCTTTCGGGCGGCCGCGTCCAGTCGATCGCCAGCCGCTCGGCGAGCGCGCGGGTGTCGTCCGTCACGCGCAGGTACACGACGTGGAGCGCGTCGAAGTACACCGGCACCCAGCCGGGAGAGCGCTCGAGGGCCGCGAGCAGCCGCCCTGAATCGGGGTCGGTCGGCACGAGAGCGACGCGCGCGCCCGTTCGCTCGGCCTCTTCGTCGATCCCCTCGCCGGTCGCGAAGATCCGGATGACGCGCCCGAGGATCTCCGTGCCGTAGACCTCGAGCCGGCCGTCGACGTACGCGCTTCGCGGTCCGCCGTCGAACAACACGTATCCGCCATCCGCGAACGTCGCCAGCACGGGCCCCGGAATCTGCGCCTCGCGCACGAATGCGATCGCCCGGATCGGGAAGCGGCGGTCGGTCACACCGAAGCCGAACCGCTTGCTCGCGCCCTGCAAGCGGTAGAGCCAGTCGGTCGCCACGAGCGGAACCGCGACGGCGAGGAGCGCGACGAGACATGCGGCCGCCCACCGGCGCACGCCCCGGCCGTGCGCCACCACGCGCGACGCCTCCGCGCGCTCGCGGAGGCTGACCGCGATCGTCCATCCGGCGACGAGACCAAACAGCGCGACGTTGCGCTGGGCCCGCACCGACAGGAACAGGAACGCCCCCCACAGCGCGATGCGCGCCAGGGACGGGCGCGATCGGTGAACGATGAGCACGGCTCCCGAGACGACGATCGTCGTGAGATAGACGATCGTGGTCCAGTTCCACCCGAACATCGAGCGGCTGAACGGCCCCTGCAGCTCCTCGATCACCCGGGCGAAGAGGTGCTCGGGCTGGATCTGCGCGAACAGTCGCAGCCCGTAGGCGACTCCACGCGGGCCGTACGGCGTCGCGAGCGCGGCGAGCGTCGCTGCGACGGCGACGGCCGCAAGGCGCCCCAGCGCGGGTCCCGTGATTCGATCGGTGCGAGCGAATAGCTCCGGCCGCGCGCGCGCGGCGATCGCCTCGATCGTCTCCGCCGCGACCACGATCCACAGCACCGCGGGACCGAGAACCCACAGCGTGTGCGTGTTGCACCACACGATTTGGACCAAGGGCAGGATCGCGATCCATCCCACACCGCGACCCGCCTTGTACCGGGACACGCAGAGCAGCACGACAGCGAGCCCGACGAACGAGGCGATCTCCGGACGGACGAGGAACCGCGGCTGCGCGCAGGCGAGCGCGATCGTGACGCCGAACATCCCGGCCCATCCGCTCCGCGGTCCCGCGGCCCGCGCGACGAGCACGAGAGCGACGACGACGAGCGCGACCTCGAGCAGGATCAGCGAGTTCAGGCCGAACGAGCGTACCAGGACATCGAGCAGGACGTGCCAGATCCAGCGCAGCTCGATCCACTCTCGCGCCGGGAACGCGTAGCTGAACGGATCGACCTCGGGGAACCCGTTCGCGCGGATCCACCCGCCGGCGGCGATCTGCCACCACACGTCGTACGAGAACAGCTCGTGGATCGCGAGGGTGACCGTGACGAGCCAGACGAGCGACCAGGCCGCCGCCACGCGGTACCGAGCACGGGCCGCTCCGAGCACGCCGGGGCTCCCGATCAGGGCACGATCTGGTTGCCCTGCTCGTCGAGGACGATCAGCGCGTCGACGGGGCAGATCCGGCACGCTTCGACCAGCCGCTCGCGCTCGATCTCGGTCGCGGGCTCGACGAACGCACAGATGCTCTCCTCGTCCACGCGAAAGACCTCCGGGGCGATCTTCACACAACTCGCGTTGGCCATGCACGTATTGCGGTCGATGCGCAGCGTGAGTCCGCCGGACTTGCGCTCGAGAATCGGTGGCATGGCTCGACCTCCTGCACGACGGAAGGGCCGGGACAGGATAGACGATCGACCGCGGGCTAGCGGATGCGGTACCAGCGCCGGCAGACCTCGCACGTGGCGACGGCGAGGCAATGGCGCAGCCGGCCGTACGTGCGCGTCGTGTCCACGACCGGCCCGAGGCACCAGATCACGAGATCCAGGAAAACGCCGCGCGCGCGGTGGTAGGCGTAAAGGTTCAGGTCTTCGAACGGGGTGAGCATGCCCCCCGGCACCTCCGCGGGGCATATACGCATCGCCAGCGGCGTTTGCGAGAAACTTCCTTCCGCAAAACCGGTTTTCGATGCAGAATGAGGACCAGAGGGGCCGGGTTCGGACGGGGAGGTTAGGCATGTCCATGCGTAGGTTGCCCGGAAGCTCCGTTTTCGTCGCCGTGCTGGCCCTCGGCGCCGCAGGCGGAGTGCTGGCAGACGAGCGGTTCGTGGAAACGGGACGATTGCCGGCGGGGCGTGTCGAGTGGCTGGCCCTCGAGGGTGATCGCCTGGTCTACGGCGCCGGGTCACGGGTGGACATCGCGCTCGCCGCGCCGAGACCGGAGCCTCGCGGACGGATCGAAGGCGCGGGACCGATCTCGACGGGGGCGGGCGCGGGCAACCTGCTATTCCTCGCCGGGCCTGGGGGACGGATCGAGCGGAGGTGGCTCGACCGGCCGGCCGACCGCGGACGTGCGGTTCGGCTCGATCCGGAGTCGACCGCGGAGATCCTCCTCGGTCGCGCCGGCGACTACCTAGTCGTGGTCGAGCAGGACTTCGCCATCCGACTGCTCGAGATCGTCGTCCACGCACACCACGGCGCGGAGCACCGCGAACCGGGCGACCTCGTTCCGGCCGGTACGCTCCCGCTGCGCGGGAGGTCCGTCGACATCGCTTCGTCCGGCGCCACCGTGTACGTCGCGCTCGAATGGGGCCGAGTCGCGATCGTCGATGTCCGGGATCCCGTTCGGCCGACGCTCGTGGGCGAGGTCGATGCCGGCATCGAGATCCACGCGCTCGCCGCGGCGGGATCGAGGCTGTTCGTCCTCGGTGCCGAATCGCTCCGGCTACTCGAGGTGACTCACAACGAAGCACGGGTCATTCACGAGCGACCGTTCGCCGGCGGCCGCGCGATCGAGGTGGCCGGGCGTGCGCTCTACGTCGCGACGGACGACGGCATCGTCGCGCTACGTGATGCGAGCGCGGGCGAGGCGTTCTTCAACGTGGCCGTGACGACGAGCTTCTTCACCCCAGCCCAGCTCACGATCGACCCGGGCGACACCGTGACGTGGACTAAGGCTGTGACCGGCGTAGGTCACAACGTCGAGGCCTGCGACGGTTCGGCCGATCCGGCAGGGTGCGGGGGCGTCGTGGCGACCGAGACGTTCCGCTCCGGCCCCGCCACGACCGCGGCGTTCGAGTACATCGTCCCGTTCGACCTGCCGGGAGAGAACCCGTACTTCTGCGTGGTCCACGAGCTCGGCGGGATGCGTGGGCGTGTGACCGTGCGCGACTTCGTTGCGTCGACCCCGCCGGGAGTCCCGAGCGGCCCCCCGGGCACCGCGATGCTCGTGAGCAAGAACGACGCCGCGGGAGCGAGCTTGAGCCTGAGCTACGACGTGGCGACGTGCACGGGCGCGCTCGACCACCACATCGTCGTGGGTGGAGGCTCGACGCTTCCGGCGGCGCCCGGAGGGCCCTTCGGCGTTCTCGGCGGGACCTGCAATATCGGGAAGACCTCGCCGTTCGTCTGGACCGCTCCGCCCACGAGCATCGACGCGACGGGGCTCGTCTGGTGGCTGATCGTCGCCGACGACGACGTCGCAACCGAGGGCTCGTGGGGCAAGAACGCTCTGAGCAACGAGCGCATCGGCCCCGGCACCGCCGGCTCGTCCGGCATCTGCTCGATCACCGCCAAAGACCTGACCAACACCTGCGGTCAGTAAGAACGGGGTCAGGTCTCGAATCTTCGTGTCCCCTGCCCGCTGGCGAGGGTTTTCTTGAGCCTCCGCGTTGCGATACGAAGACTCAAGACGCAGCGTTTCCAGGTTGACTTGGCGTCCCGACGCGAAGATTCGAGACCTGACCCCGGTCCGATCAGCGTGCGAACGACCAGGCGAGGATGAGGAGCCAGTCGGGGGAGCCGTCGATCAGGCCGGCGCCGACCGCCAGGCGCGCGTGGCCGAAGTCGATCGGCTTCCAGTTCGCGCCGAAGAGCAGGCGCGCGTCGGCGTCGAGGCCTTCGAATCGCTCGCCCTCGTAATAGGTCTCGCCGATCAGGGCGAGGCGCTCGCCGCGAGGCCAGATCGCCGCGAGGCCGGCATCGATCGAAGTCGTCCCGTCGAGCGGGATGCCGGCGGCCTCGCCGTCCCCCGTGAACCGCACACCGACGTGGGCCGAGACGACCACCGGCGCGGCCGCGATGCGCACCGCACCGAAGAGCTTCGAGCCGAACGCGTCGGCGCCGAGGCCCGCGTCCGAGTCTCCCGTAGGCAGGGTGACGAGGCCGCCGACGGCGAATCGGGTACGGCGCGTCGCATGCCGGCCGAGGTCGAGCTTGAGCCAGGCGTCGAGGTCGCCGAGACCGCTCTCCGAGTCATCGTCCACGAACGCGGTGCGGCCGCCGAACTCGACGCGCGGGATGCTGGCGAACGACACCGCGCCCATCGCCTCGAGGGCATCGGCCGCGCCCGCATCGAACTCCTCGTGCACGATCGCTCCGACGGCGTCCCACCCGTCGACGATCACGGCGTCCTCGGCCCAGGCAAGGAACAGCCGATCGCCGCCCTCGAACGTGGAGGGCCAGTCGGTGGCTCCGAACACGAGCGAGAACGGCAGCGCGATGTCGTGGCGTACCCCCGGTTGCGGCGCGATCGAGGGGGGGGCGGCGAGCGGTGTTCGGCCACCGTCGGGCGAGATCACGGCGACCGCCACATACGGCTGCCCCGACGGGACGGAGACCTGGTAGTTTCCCTCGTCGTCCGACGGTCCGCTCAGATAGACGTCGGTGCCCCCCGGGGCGCGGAACACGACGCGGTAGCCGACAACCGGTCGCTCCTCGGCGTCGAGGACCGTCCCCGCGAGGATGATCTCGGCCTCCTGGGCCGGCGCCGGGGAGGCTGCCGCGAACAGCAGCAGGACGGCGCACAGGGTTGCGGTCAGAACGGCCCGTCGCCTGGTCATCATCTTCCTCGTCTCCGTCCCCCACTCCCCCGAAGCCGGACAGTGTAGCAAGGGGTGGTACATTGAACCCGGATCTCGGGCACCCCGGACACGGAGGGGCATATGGTCCAGGTCACCCAGGCGGCGAAGCAGAAGTTCCTCGAGATCGTCGGCGGGGAGAGCCGCGCGGGGCATGGCCTGCGGATCCTCGTCCACGGCGGCGGGACCTCGCAGCCGGAGTTCGCTCTCAACTTCGTCGCGCCCGATCAGGCGACGAGCGACGACGTCGTCCAGGACGTCGACGGGTTCCTCGTGTACATCGACCCAACGAGCGCCAAGTACCTCGAAGGCGCCACGGTCGATTTCGTGGAATCGCTGTCGGGAAGCGGTTTCAAGGTCGACGCTCCGCAAGCCGGACTGCCCCGGCCGGCGGGACCGGTCGCCGAGGCGGTGCAAAAGGCGCTCGACGAGAAGATCAACCCGGGCGTGGCCTCCCACGGCGGGTACATCGATCTGGTCGCCATCGACGACAGCACGGCGTACCTCCGGTTCGGCGGCGGCTGCCAGGGTTGCGGCATGGTCAACGTCACCCTCAAGCAGGGCGTCGAGAAGATCCTGTTCGCCGAGGTCCCGGGCATCGACCGCGTGATGGACGTGACCGATCACGCCTCGGGAACGAACCCGTACTATCAGCCGTCGAAGTGACGCGAGCGCGGTGAAGGACCCGGGCGAGATCCAGGTCCTGTCCTGTTACGAGCTCGGGCATCCGCCGCTCGCCGTCGCGAGCGCCGTCGCGTTCCTCGAGCGCGCGGGATTCCGGCCTGCCGCGCTCGATCTCGCGCTCGAGCCGCTCGACCGGCTGCTCGCGCGTGCCCCCGACCCTCCCGTCCGTCTCGTCGCCATCTCCGTCCCGATGCACACCGCCTTGCACATCGGGACCCGTGCAGCGCTCCAGATCCGCGAACGGATGCCCGCAGCGCACATGTGCTTCTACGGGCTCTACGCGACGCTGAACGCCGAGCACCTGTTCCACAGCGGCCTCGCAGACTCGGTAGCCGGAGGGGAATCCGAGGGGCCGCTCGTCGGGCTCGCCGAGGCGCTCCGCGACGGGCGCCCGCTGGCCGAGGTCCCCGGCCTCGCGTTGCCCGAGCGACCGGCGCGGCCACACCTCGCGCGACTCGACTTCCCCGTCCCCTCGCGCGACGGACTGCCGGCGCCGTCGCGCTATGCGCGCCTGGTCCTCGATGGAAAAGAGCAAACGGCCGCCGCGATCGAGGCGAGCCGGGGCTGCCTCCACCTGTGCCGGCACTGCCCGATCCCACCCGTCTACGGTGGGCGGTTCTTCGTCGTACCGATCGAGGTCATACTCGGAGACGTGCGAGGGCTCGTCGCGCGGGGCGTACGCCATCTCACGTTCGCCGATCCCGACTTCCTCAACGGCCCGCGTCATGCGCTGGCCGTCGCACGCGCGATCCACGCCGAGCACCCCGAAGTGTCGTTCGACGTCACGACGAAAGTCGAGCACGTGCTCCGGCACCGCCGTGTCTTTCCCGAGCTCGCCGCGAGCGGCTGCCTGTTCGTCGTGTCCGCCGTCGAGTCGCTCTCGGACGAAGTTCTGCGGAACCTCGACAAGGGCCACACACGGGCCGACGTGCACGAGGCCGAGCGCGTGCTCCGAGAGGCCGGGATCGCGCTGCGGCCGTCGCTGCTCCCGTTCACGCCGTGGGCCACGCTCGCCGACTACGTGGATCTGCTCGATTGGATCGAGGAGCACGACCTCGTCGGCGCGGTCGATCCGGTGCAGCTCTCGATCCGCCTGCTCGTTCCCCCGCGCTCGCTCCTCGCTGATTCGCCGGCGATGCATCCCTTCCTCGCTGCGCTCGATCCGGCAGCGTTCTCCTTTCCCTGGACCCACCCGGACCCGCGAATGGACCGGCTCCACGCACAGGTCGCACGAATCGTCGCGGCGGCGGCGCGGGCAGGCGAGCGGGCGGAAACGACGTTCGCGCGCATCCGGCGTGCTGCCGCCGTCACGGCCGGGCGTGAGCTTCCCGCGCGGGTCAGCAGTGTGGCGGTGCCGCCCCGACCGATCCCTCCCCGACTCACCGAGCCGTGGTTCTGCTGAGCCGAGCCACTCGGGGATCCGGCGGATCCCCTCCTCGGCGCTCCCGGGCTCTAGTGTACTGACTCAGAAGTTCGCAAGCAGAAACGCGTGATCGATTGCAGGATGTGGTCGGCGGTTTTGGTCCAGACGAACGGCTTGGGATCCTCGTTGTGGACGTCCAGGTAGTCCTTGATGGCGGCCTCCAGTTCGCGCCGGCTGCGGAACACGCCGCGGCGTATGCGTCGCTCGGTCAACAGACCGAACCAGCGTTCGACCAAGTTGAGCCAGGAACTCCCCGTCGGGGTGAAATGCAGGTGGAAGCGCGATCGCTTGGCCAGCCACCGGCGAATCGTGGGCGTCTTGTGCGTCTGATAGTTGTCCAGAATGAGATGCACGTCGAGATCGGGGGACACGGCCGCATCGATTGCATCCAGGAACTTCCGAAACTCGATCGCCCGATGCCGTCGATGCAACCTTCCGATGACCTTCCC
>Ga0247727_10004281_pt1 | contig 30401 bp, 21 predicted proteins | sample WisWelCaveWW1625_FD_202498 | JGI IMG/M metagenome (GOLD analysis project Ga0247727, IMG submission 202498) | Biofilm microbial communities from Wishing Well Cave, Virginia, United States - WW16-25 | ecosystem: Environmental > Aquatic > Deep subsurface > Groundwater > Cave microbial mat | place... | reverse complement strand
CAATCTCTCCGACAGCGTCGCTGCCGCTCCACGAAATCTGGAAGTTCGGCGTTGTTGTTACAGGCGGCAGTGGCGCTACGACAGAGACTGGCCGGGTGCTGTCAATGATGTTGACGACCTCGTTAGTTACGAACGGCTGGAAGACCTCGAATTGTATCGTGGCTCGGTTGCGGATTGCCGTTCCAGATGGGAGGCCGTGGCGTGGTCTAATTGAAAGTAACACATTACCCGTTTCGCCCGGTTCAAGATTTATGTTCAGAAGATCCCATTTGACGGTGCGCGTAGCCAAATCAAAAGACCCGCCGGTCGGCGTGAGGAGGTTAAGCGTTGATGCATCGAGATTAGTATCCAGCGCATCGGTAACGAATACATCGCGTGCCTCGGCGGTCCCGATATTCTCAAAGTGAATGGGGTAGACAAGTAGCTGATCTGGTTGGATGAAGCTCTTGGCAATAGTGACCTTTTCGTTGGGGTCGACGGCGCCGCGGGCGGGTTGATTGTGAGTTGTGCAACGTTTCTCAACTGCAGTCGGCAGAGAACTCCTGCACTCGTCGGTCAAATACAGTTAATACAATCTCGCGCCGGCGCGTGTACGCAAACCGGGATGCATATGACCCTACACGGGTCTCCATTAGGTAAACTCTCCAGGAGTTGAAGTAAATTGCAAGCCGTTCCGGGGATGTTCGATCCTAGCGGGATGGAAGGATTGAGCCTCACGCCGTAGAAAAGAATTGCAGCCTGGCCAGGGGAAATTGACGGAAGAGTCCACAGAATTCTGGCTTGCTCGATTGCGTCGGGTGCAGGATCTGTCGCGGTCAAAGTAAAAAAAGCCGGCGGATCAAGAAACTCAATTACTTTAACGTTGTTCGCTGTCACCGGACCTATGTTCTCGGCGAGAATAAAATAGTCGATAGTTCTTCCGGGCACAGCCAGCGTTCCAGTCTTACGAATCCGAATGTCGCTAGGCGGCGGGATCAGTAGAACATCGAGAGAAAAGTTCTTTTCCGCAATCGCATTTAAGCTGTCAGTCACTCTGATCGTGACAGGGAACGAGCCAGCCACGGTTGGTGTTCCACTGAGAACGCCGGCAGAGGACAGGGTCATTCCCGAAGGAAGAGTCCCGTTGACGACGGACCAATTGAACGGCGCACTGCCAAAGATGGCTTCCAGCCCTTGAGTTGAAAATGTGCCCTGCTGAACAGCAGATAAGGCTTTGGTCGAGATGCTCAGCGCCTTGCATTTACCTGCACTCCCGGCATTGACGATGGCCTGAAGTTCCGCTTGGGTGAGCGCGCGGTTATAGATGGTGACTTCATCAAGCTGGCCATTCATAAAACCCAATTGCTCAGCCTGCCCGATCGTTAAGGGTGCGTTAGGATTGGGAACCACGACAGCATTCACTTGCGAAGCGACGCTGGCTCCGTTTACATAGATGGTCCAGACATTTCCGTTTCTCGTGATCGCTAGGTGGTACCACTGATTCAAGGTCGGTGAAAAGGGCGCCAGCGGAAAGAAATGGGATCCGACCCCGGGACCATTGATATGAAAGTTCAGAAATCCCTCGCCCAGCGCGAAGAACCATTTGTTCAGCGTCCCCGAACCCTCGTCATTCCCAATAAAGATATGGCTTGGATGGCCTATGCTACCGCCTCCCGGACTAGCGAAATTGGCCCACAGTTCGATAGTAAAGTCTCTACTACCAAATGCCTAAAGATCACTATCGGGGGCGCCGACGTATTGGTCCGAACCGTTAAACCGAAGCGCGCCGCCCACGTTTCCAGCGACTGGCACTGGCCCATTGACGTGTATGCCAGGATTATTCCCGGCAATATCTCCGGCGACCGTTCCACTTGTTTCATCCAGAGGCCACCAGGCGATTGCACCTGAGGGAGGTTGAACACAAGTCTGAGCGGGCGCATAACCGCTATGTCCTGAAGGTAGGAAGAATGCCAGCGCGCATAGAATCGCGGCGCTGAACAAGCTGGCGAGAAATGCAGGTCTGGCCTTGCGAGAGTAGAAAGTCATGGCGGCTCCTTTGTCATTGACGCACGGCGATGATTACAGTTCGTGTGGCGCAGTGATTATAGAACTGGCCGCCGGATTAACAAGAGTAATTTCGCATTGATAGTTGATCCCGCTTATGCCGCCGCGATTTCGTGATCTACTGATTACGCTTTGCCCGGCTCGCCGTGTATAATCCCCGCTCAAATTTTACCCAATAAAATTCACCGGAGGCATAATCCCTAAATGACCACGACCGTCAAACGAGTCGCGCTGGCTTATTCCGGCGGACTCGACACTTCGATCATCATTCCCTGGCTCAAAGAGAACTATCACTGCGAAGTCGTCGCTATTGCCGCCGATGTCGGGCAGGCCGAAGAACTGGACGGATTGCGCGAAAAGGCAATAGCCACGGGCGCGGCGGAGATTTACATCGAAGACCTGCGCCACGAATTCGTCACCGAATACATCTGGCCTACGCTCCGGGCTGGCGCCGTCTACGAACACAAGTACCTGCTCGGCACTTCGTTCGCACGCCCGGTGATTGCGAAGAAGCAGGTCGAGATCGCCAAGCAGACCGGCTGTGACGCGCTTGCGCATGGATGCACCGGCAAGGGCAACGATCAGGTACGGTTTGAATTGACCTTCAAAGCTCTGGCGCCCGAAATGGCCGTGATCGCTCCCTGGCGCGAATGGGACATCGTCTCGCGCGAAGACGCGATTGATTACGCCAACGAGCGCCAGATTCCGATCACCGCCAGCCGCGAGAAGATTTACTCGCATGACCGCAATATCTGGCACCTGTCGCACGAAGGCGGGATTCTGGAAGACCCGGCCAACGAGCCGGACGAAGCAATGTTCGAGCTGACCGTTTCGCCCGAAAAAGCTCCGGACACGCCCGAATACGTCGAGATCAGTTTTGAAAAAGGCACGCCCACTGGCGTCAACGGCGAGCACCTCGATCCCGTGCCGTTGATCGAAAGCTTGAACGAGATCGGCGGGCATCACGGCGTTGGCCGTGTTGATCTGGTCGAGAACCGTCTGGTCGGGATGAAATCGCGCGGCGTGTACGAGACTCCGGGCGGAACGCTGCTGCTCGCGGCGTTGCGCGAGCTTGAATCGCTCTGCCTCGACCGCGAATCGGCGCATTACAAAGAGATCGTCGCGCACAAATACGCCGAGATGGTCTACTTCGGCCAATGGTTCACGCCGCTGCGCGAAGCGCTGGATGCATTCGTCAATTCGCTGATGTCGGGGGTGAGCGGAAACGTCCGGCTCAAACTTTACAAAGGCAATGTGATCGTGGCGGGGCGCACTTCGCCGAACACGCTCTATCGTCCCGATCTGGCTTCGTTCACGATGGGGGCGAGCTATGACCAGCGCGATGCGGCGGGGTTCATCAACCTTTTCGGCTTGCCGTTGAAGGTGCAGGCGCTGACCCAAAAACGGTAGCCGCGCCGTTATCCGCGAAGGTTGAGGTAACCAGCAATGATCAATAACGACCGATTGATCCGCGCCTGCCGCCGCCAGGAGGTTGATCGCGCGCCGGTGTGGATGATGCGTCAGGCCGGGCGCTATCTGCCCGAATATCGCGCCGTGCGCGCCAAACACGATTTCCTGACGATGTGCAAGACTCCCGAGCTCGCGGTCGAGCTGTCGTTGCAGCCTTACGAGATTCTCGATGTGGACGCGGTGATCATCTTCTCCGACCTCCTCATTCCGGTCGAAGTGATGGGGATGAAGCTGGAGGTCATCGAAGGCAGAGGGGCGGCGCTCGATGACCCGATTCGCAGCCGCGAGCAGCTCCTCCCACACATCCTCATACCGGCCTCGCTCGTGCTCCAGAATTTCATCCAGCCGGTTCGACCCGCCAGTATCACCTGCTCGAAGCATGGGACGGTGCGAGGCAGGTTGTTTGTGAGCTGCGACCGGAACTGGCACGACTTTGTGTCGAAGCAAAAGCTGAAGCCATTCTCCTTGTCAAGGATCGAAGCGTTCACTGCCGCCTTTCAGCAAGGCGCGGGCAAGAGCGGGATTTCCGGCGACTGTGGTAAGATACGCGACCATTTTCAAAACCAATTGCTTCTGAAACCGATATGGCCAAGACATTCACCAGGATCGCCGAATACGACGGCATCACCGAATACAAACTCGACTCCAACGACCTGAAGCTGCTGCTCGCGCCGCGCCGCGCCGCGCCCGTCGTCGCCTTTATGGTCCTTTACCGCGTGGGTTCGCGCAACGAAGCCGTCGGTCACACGGGTTCGACGCATCTGCTCGAACACATGCTCTTCAAAGGCACGCCGACCTACAACAAAACGAACGGCACGCAGATCGCCTCCGTGCTGCAAAGGCAGGGCGGGGTCTTCAACGCCGACACGTGGTTCGACCGTACACGCTATTACGAAATGCTCCCCTCGGATCAACTCGAGCTGGCCATTCACATCGAAGCCGACCGGATGCGCAATTCGTTCATTGCCGACGAAGACCGCCAATCGGAGATGACCGTCGTGCGCAACGAGCTGGAACGCGGCGAGAACGAGCCGTCGAGCGTCTTGCACGAACGATTGTGGGCGATGGCTTTCCGCGAGCATCCCTATCATCACCCGACCATCGGCTGGCGTTCGGATGTCGAAGGCGTGCCGACCGCGCGGTTGAAAGAGTTCTACGACACGTTCTATCACCCGAACAACGCGACGGCCATCATCGTCGGCGATTTCGATGAACAGGCGGCGCTCGATCTGGTGGCCGGACATTTCGGCGGCATTCCGCCATCGTCACATTCGATTCCGCCGATGTACACGGTCGAGCCGCCGCAGGAAGGCGAGATTCGCTTCGTGCTGCGCCGCGCCGGACAACTGGGGTTGATTGACGTGGGATGGCATATCCCGGAGGCGAAACATCCTGACGGCGCAGCCCTGGCCGTGCTCGATACGATTTTGTCTGCCGGCATCACTTCGCGTCTGTACCAGGCTCTGGTCGAGACGCAGCTCGCCGTCGAGGCGGGCGCGCACGCTTCGCAGTTCCTCGATCCCGGCCTGTTCACGCTCTATCTCACGCTGCGTCCCGGCGTGGAGCACGCAGACGCGGAGCGCGCCGCGTTGGAAGTGCTTGAGCAACTGAAGGCCGAAGACGTGCCGGAGAAGGAACTGCAGAAGGCGAAGAATCTGATTACCACGCAGATGATCTATCTGCGCGACAGCCCCATGAGCACAGCCAGGGTGATCGCCGAGGCGGAAGCGGAGGGCGATTGGAAGATGTACGTTGATCTGCCGAAGAAGGTCGAAGAGGTCACGGCGGCGGACATCAAACGCGTCGCGACCGTCTATCTCACCGCAGACAACCGCACCGTCGGCTGGTTCATTCCAAAGCAGGAAGAAGGAACTGAAGATTTATGACCAACAATTCATTCGCTGCACGCACCAAACGATTCGAGCTACCGAACGGCATCACGCTGCTCGTACTGGAAAATCGCGCCAATCCGACCGTTTCGATCTCCGGCACGATGCGCGCCGGCGAGTACTTCAGCCCGCCGGGCAAGGACGGGCTGGCCGGCGTCACCGCCGGCATGCTCAGCAAAGGCACCTTGAAACGCAGCAAGCTCGAAATCGCGGAAGAAATGGAGTCGGCAGGGGCGCGCATCGGCGTCTCTTCAAACACGTTCACCGTCTCGGTCAACGGCCAATCGCTCAGCCGCGATCTGCCGTTGATCATTTCGACGCTGGCCGAAGAGCTGCGCGAGCCTGCTTTTCCCCTCGATGAGCTGGAGAAGATGAAACAGCGCATCATCGCCAACATCAAAGAAGAGCAGGACGACACCCGCGTCCGCGCCTATGATCGAATGACGCAGATAGTCTTCCCCGAAGACAATCCGTTCCACCAGACTCCCGCCGGGAAATTCATCAATCAGATCGAAGCGATCACAGTTGACGACATGCGCGAATTCCATCAGAGGCTTTACGGAGCTTCCTCGATGATCCTGGCCGTCGTCGGCGACATCGTCCCTGACGAGGTTCGTGCGCTGATCGAAGAGAAGCTGGGCGATTGGTATGGCGCGCCGGCTTCGGCAATCAACCTTCCCGAAACTCAGCTTCAACCGTCGGCGCGCCGCGAGCTGATCCCGATGAAAGACAAGCCGAACGCAGACGTCGTCATCGGCCACGCTTCGCGCCTGCGCCGCTCGAACCCCGATTACATTGCGGCCAGGATTGCCAACAACGCGCTCGGCCAATCAACGCTGTCGTCGCGCCTCGGATTGAAAGTGCGCGACGAGATGGGATTGACCTACGGCATCAACTCCAGCTTCGCCGAATCGGGCCTCGGCGACGGCCCCTTCGTCATCGGCGTCACGGTCGCGCCGCAGAATGTTGACACGGCGATTGACGCGACGGCCGAGATCGTCAGCGACTACATCGCCAATGGCATTCGGGAAGAGGAGCTGAGAGACGAAAAAAGCTCGATGATCGGCTCGTTCAAACTCGGCCTGGCCACCAATGGTGGAATGGCCAGCCAGATCACAGGCGTCGAGCTGTTCGGACTCGGAGTGAAATTCCTGGACGAATTCCCCTCTCTGGCCTCGGCGATCACGAAGCCGGAAGTTGACGAAGCCATTCGCAAATACATCCATCCTGAGGTCGCGGCGACGGTGATCGCCGGAACTTTTTGAAAAGAATGAATGCAGTCGGTTCAAACTGTTGTGGCACAAGATGCCATCTTGTGCCACATCGGGAAGTTAATTTTTTACGCGCGCTATGCCAATTCCGCTTCGCTGGCTACTGATTCTGATCGTTCCTGGCCCGGGCGGGCGCAGGCGCCCATTCAGGCCTGGCGATAGCGATGGCGTTGCTGCTTCCCTGCTCGCCGTGACCCGAGAAGAGGGCGCTGCGAGTATCCTCGTGAATCAGCGCGCCGCCCGATTCTTTTGCGAAGATCAGCTTGCCGATTTCCGGCGAGTAATCAACCATCAGCAGATCGCCCATCCCGACCTGGTCGGTCGCAATCAGGTTCGACAGCGGATAGACCAGGAAACGCTCGATGGAGCGTTTCAGATGGCGCGCGCCGTATTTGAAATCAATGCCTTCTTCGAGCAGGAACTTTTTGGCCGAATCGGTGCATTTGAAGACGAACTTTTCGCCCGTGCCGTCGGTGATCCGGCGCTGCACGGCTTTCAGCTCGATTTCCAGAATCTGTCTCAGATGCTCGTCGCGCAGGCTGCGGAAGACCACTACTTTGTCAATCCGGTTCATGAACTCCGGCGAAAATTTGCGCCTCGCGGCTTCGAGCGCGGTGCGATAAATCTTCTGGTCAATCTCGGTGTCAATCACCCCGCTCTTCGGAGCGAAGCCGATCCCGCCCGAGATCATCTCGCTCATCTCGCGCGCGCCCAGATTCGAGGTCATAACGACGATTGATCGGGAGAAATCCACGCGGCGGTTGTCGCCCAGCGTCAGCGTGGCCTTGTCCAGGATGCCCAGGAGCAATTGCCAGAGCGCGTCGCTGGCCTTCTCGATCTCGTCGAACAAAACCAGGCTGAGCTTGATGACCTCCGAGTGCGAGCGGTCGAGGTTCTCCTGCGTCAGCATCGGCGTAGTCTCGCGGTGACCCAGATAACCCGGAGGCGAGCCGATCAGCTTGGCGATTTCGTGCGAGTGCTGGAATTCGGCGCAATCAATTTTGGTGATCAGATTCTGGTCGCCAAAGAGAACTTCGGCCGCAGCTTCGACGACCCGCGTTTTGCCCGAACCGGTCGGCCCGAGGAAAAGCAGCGTCCCGATCGGACGAGCGGGATGCGAAAGACCTGCCAGATAGATTTGATACAACCCGGTGATGCGCCGCAGGGCGCGCTCCTGCCCGACGATCAAGGCGGAGAGCTTGTCCTCGAAATCCTGAGCCGCCGGACTCTTCAGATCGGGGTTGAGGTAATGGGCGATTGTCGCTGTCTTCTGTCCACTGGTTGTCATCGGCGTTGTCTCCTCTTCTCTGCTCTCACCGCAGGATTGCTGACAGTTTCCATCGTCACAATCAAAGATTCAATTCCAATTTCTTTGCGCTTCCACAGCGCCTCTTCGAGGGTGCGCTCTCTGATGATTAATCCGCCGCTCTCGTTGCGCTCCACGCCTCATCCGGTTTGAGATTGCAATTTTTTGAAAGTTCCCGCTTCCAAACTTTACAACTGTGCGACCACGATTGCTTCGTTATTGGCAATTTTGTTTTTTCGACTTGATTACGATCAGATCACCTGAAGTTTTTGCCACAAGCCCAAATCCTGTTCAGATAGAACCTCGCGTGCTGCTCAAAAGGCTGGGGAATTCGGTTTCTTCCGACGGAATGCATCATACTCAAACTGACCTCGCCTTTCAATCGCCTTAATAAAAAACGAACAACTGCCAACCTCGCAGCAAAAATCGCGCCACGAATGGCGTTGTAATCAACGCAGAATCGGCTCGGCAAGTTCGATTATTTACCACCCGCCGCGCATCCACAGGTCACTTCGGCGGTCACTTCGGCGGTCACTTCGGCGGTCACTTCGGCGGTCACTTCGGCGGTCACTTCGTTTACACGCGGCAACGAATTGCTGCACACGCTGGCCGACGCCGGTGATCGCCATCCCGGCAACTACTGCAAAAGCGCCGCAGTCGAACGCGCGGCGAACCTGATCGGGCGAAGCCACGCCGCCTTCGCAGATCACCGGAACATCCAGGCGCGCAGCCAAACGTTCGAGCAGATCGAACGCCGGAAGCTCCGAGCCGCTGGTTTCCGCAGTGTAACCGCAGAGCGTCGTGGCAATGATCTCGGCTCCGCAATCGGCCGCATAAATCCCTTCATCGTAAGTCGAAACGTCGGCCATCACCGGCCTTTGCAACTCGGCTTGAATCTGCCGGATCAAATCCTTCGGCTTTTCGCCGTTGGGCCGCGGGCGGCGCGTGGCGTCAATCGCAACGATGTTCGCTCCGCTCATCGAGACGCGCCGCGCCACGTCGAAGGCCGGCGTGATATAAACATCCGACTGTTCGGTCACGACCTTTTCAATGCCGATGATTGGAACGGTGACGCGCAGCTTTGTTGCAGCGATGTGCGCCGGCGTGTTGATCCGCACTCCGGCAGCGCCGTTTTGCTCGGCGGTCAAGGCCAGCGCGGAGATGATGTAAGGGTCGTCGAGCGGCGAGGAGGCCGGAGCCTGACACGAAACGATCAGCCCGCCGCGCAATTTTTCGATGACGGAATTGATCATAGCCGGGCGTGTGTCTTTTCGATTGCAGCCAGCATCTTTGTCGTGAGGTTCTTTCCCGCCTGGCGATAGGCGAGCAGCAACGCGCCGGCATCGGGACCGAATCGCGGTTTGACGATCTGAGTCCGCGGCAGCCAGATCGAGACTTCGGCGGCGAACCGCGTCAGTAACCTGGCGTTTTTGAAAACGCCTCCGCCATACGAGATGTGGATCGGGCGGCGCGAGAAATCCAGCCTGATCGCGGCCACGACCGCCATTTCAGCCAGCACGCACGCCGCGTGGTCAATGATCTCTTCCGCCGCCGCATCGCCGCGCTCGGCCAGCTTGCCCGCCCGCGCGGCAAACGAAGCCAGACGGTCGCGCGACATCGCTCCGGCGTAGAAATCTTCGGCGACGTCCTTCAGCCTCTTTCGTCTGAAATGCCTCAGCAGCGCCGGCGTCAAACCGCACCGTTCGTCGCGATCCTGATTGCGCAATGCGGCGGTCACGGCTTCGCGCGCAATCGCAAACGCGCTGCCTTCGTCGCCGAACATATAGCCGTGTCCGCCGACGCGCACCCGCCGGCCATCGCGCGTTTCGCCGCACGCGACCGAGCCGGTGCCCGCAAGCACGATCACGCCTTCAGCGCCCGCGAGCGCGCCCGCCAATGCCCCGGCCGCGTCGTGCTCAACCACCAGATGATCGGCGATCAGAAGCTCCCGGACTATGTCAACCTTATACTCAGGCTCGCCGGTCATCGCCAGATGGGCGCTTGCGAATCGGAATTCTGCGACGGATTTTCTTTTGAGCAATCCGGCGTTGCCGAGAGCCTCTCCGACAGATTGATTGACCGAATTGATCAGCCGCTCGCGCCCGCCCGGTTCGCGCGTGTGATTTGACGGGCCGGCGTCGCCGCGTCCCAGAATCCGTCCTCGCGCATCGGCCACCAGCGCAGTCGTGTGGCTCTGCCCGCCGTCAATGCCAAGGAAGTAAGCCATAGCTCAAAACTGTGACGAGTGATGAGTGATGAGCGATGAGCGATGAGTTGGATAATCGCTTCCTGTTCGCCTGTCTCAAAGCTGCCTCGTACTGCAAAGGCGAAAATGGGATGCCGGTGAAGCTTCGCGCGAATTCGCGCGCCGCTGATTCGGATTCGGGCGATGACGATTGCCCGGTAAATATGTGATAAAGCTCGTGCGCGATCACGGCCTCTGCGATCTGCGTTTGGGTGAACCACCTTCGCCCGATTTCGCCGAGACGATCCTGGCCGGAGATCGCTGTCAATTCGATTGCTTCGGTGTTCAAAACGATCTTCGGCGGATTCAACGAACATTCGGCAAAATAGACCAATCGCCCACCGGCCACGCGCCAGGCGTCGCGCGAAATTTCAACCCCATAGATTCGCGCCAGCTCTGGCGCGGACACATTTCCGTGCAATCGGCGCAGGCGTCGCGCCAGAAGCTGTGCATCCATTCTTCCGCTAATCCTTCGGTTTCGGCGGCCCTTCAAATTTCTTCGGATTGATCGGGCGGTTGAGCTCGAATTCGTTGATCGTCAGCTCCTCCGTAACCGCGCCATTGAGCGTGGTCGTGACGCGGTGCGGCAGCCATACTCCGTCAACCAAACGCCGGTCGGAAAACCGTATTAACATCTCGTACTGCTGCGGCGGCTTGGCTCTGGCCCTTCGCTCCGCGCGCGCTCGCGCATATGTCTCCTGCATGAATCTTCGATCAAAATACCCGGCGGCTTCGACAATGACCATCTGCTGGATGTCTTCGACGAAGGAGAGCGCGATGGCTGAAGGCGCGTAAGTCTTCAGCTCGAGCAGCACGGCAAAGCGAAAGCCGCTTTGCCCCTGCGCCATAACTGCGTGCGACTGTTCGGCGCCGGTCTGAACCACGCCCGCATAACTCATTTCGAGCGGGTACGAGGGCAAAGCCTGCGACAACCAGCCCATCGAGAAATAGGTCAGCTCATGCTTTGCGCCGGTCGCCTGCAAGAACTCGGTTCTTTGGACATCGCTGACATCAATCACGCGCCGGTCGCCGTAGGAAGAGACAGGCCGCATCGGCGGATCGCGCCACGCTTGATCGCCGCTGACGATCTGCGCGAAAGAATAGCCGAAGCCTCTCAATCTCTCGCCGGTCACCCGTCTTCTGAATTTGTCCGGCAACCCAAATTCAAATTCCATCTTGCCCGAAAGAATCTTTTCCTTTTCGACGACTTTGCCGGGCGATTGGACGCTGACGTATTTGACATAGCGGCGATGTTTGCCCGAAGCCGTGAGCGTTTGGATTTTGCCGAGCGCTTCTTCGCCGCCAATCGCCGCGCGGGCAAGCCTGATCAACTCTTTCGCGCGCGCCGCCTCGGCTGATTCATCCTGAGCTGTTTGATTCCGGGCAAGATTTTGCGATTCGACATTGGCGGGAATCGCCGACAGGCAAATGACCAACAACAGCAGACGAAAGAAGCGACCTCTTCCTCTCCGCTCATCCTGCTGCGTCCGGTTGTAAACCATCATCTGCATACCAAATCAAAATCAGAGGTGTTTCGGGCAGGCGATTACCACCAGCCTCGTCGCCGGATCGAGCGAGCGCAACTCGACTTCCGCCAGCGCGATCACCTGGTCCAATTCAGCCAGCCCGGAGAAATTCGCAATCCGCGCGCCGGACAGAATGAAGATGTCGGGAATCGCGCGCCCCGCATCGCCGAAATCAGTCAACCGCTCGACTGCGCGCGCCAACTCTTCGCTCACGCGCGCCACCGTCGTTGCGCTGACGCCGGCTGCGCCGCGTTGTAAACGAACAACGCCGGTGCGGTCAACCGCGCGCAAAAGACGACGGCGCGAATTGAACAGACCGAAGAACGATCTCCTCCGCTGCTCGCCCGTGAAGACGAAATAGTTTCCGCTTTCAGCTTCGAGCTTAACATCTTCCGCCGCAATTCGCATGGAACGCGCAGCCGATTCGCGGCACAGTTCGACGCCCAATTCGCGCTGTCCGTTTTCACGCTTCCGCAATTCGGTCGTGCCCATCGCAGTGGCGCGAACCAGATTGCGTCGCTTGTCGACTTCGACCTGGACCTCGACGCTGTCTGCAACCGCGCCCGCGGCAATCGCGGCTTCGGCGGCCTCGCGGCGCACGCGCAGGATGTCTTCGGGCGAAGGGTCAACGAAGTTGCGCTCGACCGTGTCGCACACCATCGCCATCGCCACGCCGATCGGCGAAATGACCTCGGCATTGCGCGCAATGCGATGTTCGAGCGACATCAGCTTCGCCGCGAACGGCACGAGCGAAGCCGCGCCGCCTCCGCCGCCGACCAACACGACTTGATCGCGCGCCAGATGGTATTCGGCCATCAGTTCATCAATCGCCGCTTCGATCTTGCGGCAGGCAACGGTCAAAACCCGCTCGGCGACGGCTTCAGCAGAAGCGCCAAATTTCCCGGCAATCAGCTTGAAAGCAATCGCCGCCGATTCTTTTTTGCCGAAGGCGAAATGCTCCGGTTCGATGCAGTCGAGAAAGTTCGCTGCACAAGTTGTGGTGACCGCATAACGCCTGCCGCCGCTTGCCTTCAGAACCACGTGATCCGCCGCATCGCCCGGCGCCGGTTGAATCAATTCAACTTCGGCGTCAATCAGCTTTCCAGGCTCGGTGAAGCAAACGTAACCCAAACCGGCGATGTGCGCGCTGCGCGGCCCGACATCAACGACTCTCGCTTCATCGAATGAAACGCGAACCATGCTGCCGCCGCCAATTCCGAGCGTGCGCACGTCGAGTGTGTTCAGATACATCCGATGGCCGTTCAATCGCGCAGGCCGCGTCGCCGGGCTGCCGTCGCGGATCACCGAGATGTCCGCGCTCGTTCCGCCGACTTCGATGAAGACGCCGTCGGAGACCCGCTCGTGCATCAACGCCCCGGCGATTCCCGCCGCCGGTCCCGAAAGCATCGTCAGGATCGGGCGGCGATGGACTTCCGCAACGCTCATCACGCCGCCGTCGGAGCGCATGATCATCAGCGGCGCGCGGATGCCCGAAGATTTCACGCAAGCGTCGGTCATCTCTGCCGTCTCGATCATTACGGGCAGGATCGCCGCGTTGATGACCGCCGTCCGAGTCCGCACGCGAAGGCCGTAGAGGCTGCTGACTTCGTGGCCCGTGGTTGCGAGCAATCCCGCTGCGCGAGCCTTCTCTGCGATCAGATTCTCACGTTCGGTCTGGTCAACCCCGAACGCTTCGCTCGCGACAACGACGCGCGCGCCTTTGCTTGAAAGTTCGTGAATCGCTCTCTCCACCTCAGCTTCAAACTCGCCGTTGCGCGCGTTGATGAAAGAGTGCGCGGCTTTCAACCGCTTGCTCGCGGTCAACGCAATCGGCGGAACGACGGTCGCTCGTCGCGCCAGCAATCCTTCAAAACCATTGCCGACGCCGATCACGCCGACTGCGGCCACGTCGCCTTCGAGCAGCGCGTTCGTGGCCTGCGTCGTGCTGTGGGCGATGAAGGCCACGTCGTCCGGCTTCAGACCGAACTCTTCCATCGCGCGTTCGAGCGCAGTGACGATGCCGAGCGCGACGCCTTCTCGCGCCGCGTGCGTCGTGGGCAGTTTCAGTTGACCGACCAGTTCGTGAGTCTGAGAGTCAATCACGACCAGGTCGGTAAATGTTCCGCCAACGTCTATACCGATTCGGACTTTCATCTCGGAATTGCGCTCTGGATGAACGCTGCCACATCATGTTTCAACTTCGTCAGCGACTTCACGTCAATGTACATCATATGCCCGGCTTCGTAATACGCCGTCTTGATGTTCGCCTTGAGCGCCGGATCGAGGTTCATATGATCAATCGTGTATTCGGCGGCGAAGTACGGCGTGGCCATGTCGTAATAGCCATAGGCGATGAAGAGCTTCATAAACGGATTCTTCGAGAACGCGCTGCGCAGAGCCACGCTCGTGTCGGCATAGGTGTTGTCCGAATTCCAGTTCCACGGCGCGGTGAATCCGCCGCCGAGGATGTGATAAATGAGATCGGTCTTGTAGCCAAGCTCGCCGCGAACGTACTGGTTGAGCGCAGCGGTGTAAGGCGGGCGAATCGCGGTCATACTCGGATCGAATTCGGGGTTGTCGCCAGCGGCGCGCGAATCAATGCCCGTGAAGCGGCTGTCCAGACGGCCCGTCGTGCGCCGCTCAGCGCGCAGCAACTCTTTGTTGAATCGCCCAAGCTCCACGCGCAGGTTGTGGTTCTCGATGAAGATCTTGCTCAAGCCCGTGTAGCGCGACATCTGCTCGACCGCCTTCTGCCGTTCAGCGCCGACCAGCTTGTCGCCCTTGCCCAGAGCCAGTATGTACTCGTTGGCCGACCACTTCTCCGCCTCGTCGAGTACCTGTCTGAGCGGCTTGCGCTGCAAGTCTGCCGGAAGCTTCTTGTGATACCACGCCGTCGCTGTGTACGAGGGCAGGATCAGGACCAGCGGCAGGTCGTTGCCGTCGGCGAAGCGCGCGGTCTGGAAGTTCATGATCGTCGAGATCAGCAGCACGCCGTTGAACGCTATACCGCGATCAACCAGCAAGCCCGACAACCCAGACGCGCGCGTCGTGCCGTAGCTTTCGCCGACCAGAAACAGCGGCGACGTCCAGCGTTCGTGGCGCGTCAGGTACAGCCGGATGAATTCGCCGACCGAATCGAGGTCGCCGCTGAGGCTCAAGAATCTTGCGGCAAGCTCAGGCCGCATCGCGCGGCTGTAGCCCGTGCCGACCGGGTCAATGAAGACCAGATCGGTCAGGTCGAGCCACGTCTGGTCGTTCGCCACCAGTTGATAAGGCGGCGCAGGCATCATCCCGTCGTCCTGCATCTTCACCCGCTTCGGCCCGAGCGCGCCCAGGTGAAGCCACACCGAAGAAGATCCCGGTCCGCCGTTGAACGAGAACATCAGCGGGCGCTTCGACGCGTCGCTCACGTCGTCGAGCGTGTAGGCCATGTAAAACATCCGCGCCTCGGTATCGCCGGTCTGCACGTTTTTGATCGGCATCATTCCGGTCGTGACCGTGTATTTGATCGCCCGGTCGCCGAGCTTGATTTCGTGCTTGGCGACGACGGGCGGCTCGTCGGGGACGGGCGTGGGTGTGGGCGTCGCGGCGGGCGGCGGCGTTTGCGGCGTCTGCGGCCTTTGTTGTGTTGATTGTTGCGTGAAAGAAAACAGCAGGACAAACGACAGCAGCGTTGATTTGATCACGATGACCTCCCAGGAAAAGGTGCATGGAGTTCAGCCTTCAGGCTGCTGGGCTTACGATAAGAGCGGCTATCGGAGTCAAGCAGCCTGAAGGCTGAACTCCATGCACTTTTTCCGCTAATTTAGATACAAAACGCTTCCGACTATCAATCCGACAATGCAAACGATGATCTGGCAAATGACCGTCCCGCGCGTGGTCTCTTCGGCGCGCATCCCGACGTAATTCGCAATCCAGACGTTGTGGGTGTTCGTCGGATCGCACACGGCCTGCACCTGCACGACGCTCATCAACGCGGCGAGCAGCGCCAGCGGCGGCAGCAACCCCAACGTTCCGATCAATGAATAGACTCCGATGCCGATGCCATACGGATTGAGCGGGCCGCGATAGAGCGCGAGCGGCGAGAGCAATCCGAAAAAGATCACGTAACCGACTGGAGATTGAAAATTGACGGCGGTGATCAACGGTTTGAGCGAAGCCTGAACCGCAGGCATCGTCGTCGCGTTGAGCAGCATCCCGATCCCGATCATCAGGATCACCGCCGGCGCTACGTCCTCCAAACCTCGCACGGCGGCGCTCGACAATTGCTGCACGGTTTCGCGCGGGCGCGTGATCAACACACCGAGGATTGCCCCGGCAAAGAATGACGGCACGACGTGCCATTTGAAGCCGAGGTGCAACACGAGCGGCACAATCGGCGCGAGCAACGCGACGAGCGGGACCGCGCGCTTCGTGCTCTTTTCGATCTCCGGCTCTTCGACCGCGACCGCCCACGCGCCGTATGAACTCATTCGCCTCGCCGCGATCAGCAGGAAAACGACGACCGCGACGATCTGAATCACGGTCAGGATGGCGGCGAACGATTTCACCGACTGCGGCTGAAGCTTGAGCGCGCTCTCGTAGAACTTCCACATCCCGATGTTGAAGACGAAGCCGACGCCGTAAGCCAGCAGGAACAATACCCCGGACAATTTTCGCGGCACGCCGATGCTCATCATTATCGGCAATGCCAGCGAGCCGACCATGATGATCGCGCCCAGACCGGTCAACGCGACGAAGAGGAAAGCGATTGCGACCATCATCGTCACGGCTACGACCAGCGGGCGGTCGCCGCCGAATTCCGCCGCGCGTTTGATGATGGCCTCGGCTATCCCGGTCTGCATCACCACGCGACCGAGCATCGCTCCGGCAAAGACCGTCAGATACGCATCGGCCAACCGCGCCGCGCCGCTGGCGATCACGTGGTTGAGAATCTGATCGAGCGGCGTTCGCACGATCACCGCCACGGCGACGGCCATCGCAGGCACGGCCAGAATCGCAGGCATCCTGCGCGTCAACATCAACGCGGCGAAGACCGCGAAGACGAGGATGATGAGAGAAGCGGTCATAGGAGGGATCAGTTGGTCGCGTAATCGAGCTTGTATTCGATCACCACCTCGAACGTCCGCGGCCACGGCAGATAGATTTTCAAATCCCTCAATCCCTTCGGCGTGATCGTTCGTTTGGCGTTGTTGTAATAGGCCAGCGTGTACGACTTGTTCTGGAAATGCTCGGCGAAGAACTTTTCGATCCCTGACTTCAGCCGCTGCTCCACTTCGCGGTTGACCTGCTCGTATTTTTCGGGCGTGAGCTGAAACGTCGCCGTGCCGTCTTTCGCTTCTTCGCGCAGGCGACGGTTGATCTCAAGCCGGACGATGTCGTGGTAGATGTAATCGCCCGCGTAACGGTGCAGCAGGAACTCCAGGTGCGCGGCTTCGGCGCGCGCCGTGCGCTCGACCGAATCGTTCAGCTCCGTTTTGTAGAAGACCCGCAGGTTCGCGTGCGGGATCGCAGTGCCCAGCGTGTTGCCCGCGGTGTTCCACGCCGCATAGCCAGCGAGCCGGTCAATCAACCCTTCGCGCTCGAGCGCGGCGATGATGCGTTCGTCCGCGCCGCTCGAATGCGGCTTCGGGAAGAGCAGGTCGGCAAGCGCGATGTAGCGAACCTCTTTCAACTCCTTGATCAATTTTTTGAGGAACAGATCGAACTCTTCGTCGCTCGTGCCGGGCGCGTTCACAAACAGCGTGTAGTCGGCCTTATCGTATTCGCTCACCGGGATTCCGCCCGAGGCGCGAATCTGGCTCTCGACGGTGTACTCGAGCGGGTGATCTTCGAATGGCGCGATCACTTCCCGGCTCTTCTCGGATGAGTAGACGACCGCGACGCGGAGTTTGTAAGCGAACTTGTCGAGCACGGCGCGGCTGACCAGCGAGATCGAGCCTTCGTCGGCGCCGTTGTAGACCGGCACGCGCGATTCGATGCCAAGCTGCTTCAGTCTGTCTCTCAACACAACCTGATCCTGACGATGCAGACCGAACTCGCGCGCATCGTCCTGCAGCAGGATCATTTCGTTCACGACGCCCGCTTTGACCAGGTCGAGCATCAGCAGGTTAAGTTGCAGGTTGCGTTTGCGCGCGGCCAGATAATTTTCAATGACCTTCGGATCAAGCTCCTGGTTGAGCTGATCGAGTTCAACCGCCAGCTTCTGGTCGTTCGTCTTCTGGACTCTATCTTTCAATTCAGCCCATCGCGCCAGCCTGTCGTGAATGCTTCGCGTCTCAGCGGTCGCCGTCGGCGCAACGCGCATAATCGTGCTGAAGGCGTAAACCGGCACGCGCGGATGCTTCTGCTTGAACCAGCGGAAGAACTCCAACCGTTTTTTCGCGTCATCGAACGAAACGCCGTGGCGGCGCGATGCGACTAACCCGCCTAAGGTGAGCATATCAACCGAGACGACCAGAGCATCGGTCTTCGAGTAATCCTGCCGGCGCAGCCACTGCTCGATCTGCGCGGTATCGCCAGGGGTGGTGAATCGTCCGAGCATCTCGCGCGGCGGCATTGTCAGGCGATGATCCGCAATCGCGCCGATCATCTGCGCGAACTGGCCCACAGCGGGACGGTCGTCAATCGGCACGAGCACGAGGTAACCCGCGGCTCCGAGCGGGCCGGGATTCATCGGCACGGGTTTGAGCTTCGGCTTCGGCTGACGCGAATCTTGCGCGTGAGCAAAAAAGCAAACGATTGCAATCACTAAAACCGCAATCGTCGAATGGGGGAAGGATTTTTTGTTTCGAGTCAACATCGAAAATCCCCTCCGGGAGCGTGCGCTCCCGGAGGTTGATCCCGGAAAAAATTTAGAACACGACGCGTCCGGCCAGTTGAATGCGGCGCGGCGTGTTGAGCTGCGTCGTCACTCTGCCGAACTGCGAATCGTTGACGTTCGTCACCGGCGTGCCGAAGACAAGCCGGTTGAAGGCGTTGAAGAACTCGCCGCGGAATTCAAGCTTCAGCCGTTCGGCGATGCGGAACGATTTCCACAGCGCGAAATCGAGGTTGATGTAATTGTCGCGGCGAACGCCGTCCAGCGTGCGCGAGGCGTTGCCCAGCAAGAACTTCGCCGAATCAACCTGATCGGGGCCGTTCGGGTTGGTCGGCCCTTTCGGATCGTTCGGATTGATGAACGCCTGCGGGTTGAACCAGAAACCGTTCGCCCGCACGTTATCACGCGCTTTGCCGATGTCAATCCGCGGATCGGCGCCCGCCAGCAGGCTCGCGCGCATCACGGCGTTGCCGATGGCCAGCCGATTGGCGGCGGTGACGGCCAGCGGCGTGCCGCGCTGCCACGTGTAACTGCCGCTCAATTGCCATCCGCCGATGAGCAGATCAACCGCGCGCGGAACGCCGCCGCCGAAACGCCTCTTGTAGCCGAAAGGCAGTTCGTGCACGCCGCTGGCCACGAAGCGGTGCGGCACGTCGGCGGTCGAAAGCGACCACTCGTCGCGGAGGTTGTAGATGTTCTGCACCGGCGTCGGATCGGTGAACGCAATGCCGTTGCCCGTCCCGCCGATGTCCATTGATTTCGACCACGTGTAGTGCGCCAGCAGCGACAAGCCCTTCGCAAACCGCTTCTGCAATTTCAACTGCATCGCGTGATATTCGGCGTCGCCCATATTGGCCAGCGGACGCGAATAGAAAACGGCTGTGTATTGCGGGAACGGGCGCAGCAACTGCGTGCGCGAGACCGTCGGACGCGACAGAATCGAAGTCGGATCGGTGATGATTCCCGCAAACGGATTCGCCACGTTCGTTCCGAGCACGGTGTTGCCCAGCTTCTGCAATTCGGGATCGAGCTGATTCAGGTTGAAGTTGTTCAGCGGCAGATGCACGCCGCGTGAGCCGACGTAAGCGATCTCGGCCACCCAATCGCGTCCGAGCAACCGCTGGACCGCCAGGTTCCAGACCTGGTTGTACGAGCTTGTGATCCGTTCTTCGACTGCCGTTATGCTTTGACCGAGGAGCGACGACGAGCCTTGCGATCTGCCGATGATCGCCGACAATCCCGACGGGAACGGATTGTTGATGAGATAGTCCGGCGTGTTCGGATTGGGCTGGCCGCTGCTGATCGTGTAATTGAATCCGACCGAACCGAGATTTTCGACCGAGACCGGCAGGTAGTAGATCGAATAACCTGCGCGCACAGCCATATGGCTGCCGATTCGATAGGCCATTCCGATGCGCGGGGCGAAACGATTCTTGTCCGCAGCCCATTCGGCCTCGCCGCGATCAACGAATCGCAGCAATCCGTTCAGCTTCGTGAAGTTCGGACGCAGGTCGCGCACCGTCTGGTCCGCCGGAGCGGCGACGCGGCCCGCGAGCGGCGAAGGGGCGTGGAAATCGAAGGTCGTCAAACGGTCGTGCGATTCCCGCGTGCCCGTTTCGACATCCCAGCGCAAGCCCAGGCTCAGCGTCAGATGGCGCGTCACCTTCCAATCATCCTGCAAATACGCGCCAACGTAATGATGGAAGATCGTCACCGCCGTGCCGTACTCATAAGCCGCGCTGGCATATCCGCCGAGCAGGAACGACGCGAAACCCCAGCCTTCGGTCGGCGAGCTGACCACCGGGTTGCGTTGCGTGTAGCCCGCGCCGAAAGTGAAGTTGCCCGTCGTGTCGAAAACCTGGAACGGGTGGAAGCGGATCAAGCGATACTCGCCGCCGGTCTTGAATGTATGGCCGCGCCAGACTTTGGTCACCGCATCGGCGATGGTCGTCGTGTCACGCGGCTGATTGTTGTAGCCGCGCGAACCGAGCGATGAATAATTGAATCCGTTCGCGGTGATGCTAAACGTGGGAAACTGCAGAACCGCCGCGTTGTCGCGCAGGTAAGCCGGCAGGCCGATGGTCGTCGGGTCGAAGCCCGTCCCGAACGGAATCTGGTTGGCGTGCGAGCGCACGTAACCGTAGCGGAAATTGTTCACCAGCGAAGGGGTGATCGAATAACTGTGATTGATCACCGCATGCGTGAATTTATCCACGATGACGCGCCCGCTCGAAGCAATGTTGTTGAACGGATTGACCTGCTCGTCGTCGCGGCGCACGCGCGTGTAACGCACGTAGACGTTCTGCCGCTGCGAGAAATTGTGATCAACGCGGATCGAATAGTAATTCAGGTCGAGCTTATTCGCGCCCGCAGCGACGTAGTTGTTCGCGCCCGAAGCGTCGTCCGCCGGACGATTAGGCTCGGGATAGAACTTGAGCGCAGCCAGCGCGACCGGATCGCAGAACGGACGGTTCGTTGCCGGATTGATCGCTGCGCAATTGATCCTGTTGTCGGGGAAAGGATCGCGGGTGAAAGCGTTGCCGCTCTGACGGGTCGTCCACGGATTGTAGATCGTCACGGCCTGATTGTTGCGATTCCTGATGCCCGAAAAATCTCCGCTGCGCTGCGCCAGCGTCGGCACGGTGAAGAGCGCGCCGAACGGATCGCGGTTGCGGCGGCCTTCGTAATTGAAAAAGAAGAACGTCTTCTGATGACCGTCATAAATTTTCGGAATCCAGACCGGCCCCGAAAAATCCACGCCGAAATGATTGCGCTTGTTGCTGACGCGGTTGATGCGGTTGCGGTTGTTGAACCAGCCGTTGGCATTCAGACGGCTGTTTTGATGAAACTCGAAGACCGAGCCGTGATAAATATTGCCGCCGGGCCGGGTCGCGTAACTCGTGAAGCCGCCGCCCGAACGGCCATAGTCAGCGGAGACCGCCCCGCCGAGCACCTTGAACTCCTGCACCGAGCGCGCCGGAGGCGTCAAGCCAACGCCGTTGAAATCACCGATTGTGTTCGACACGCCATCAACCGACACTTCGTTCGTGCTCGCGCGGCTGCCGTTGACCGAAAAGTTCGAATCGAAAAAGCTGCGGTTGCCGATCAACCCGATTGGCGACGGATTGCCTGGATTGCCGGAAACGACTCCGGGCGTGATCAAAACCAGTTGCATCACGTTCTGGTCGGCGAGCGGCAAACTTTCAACCAGTTTTTGCTCGACGGTCTGTTCGAGCGACGGCTGCTCGGTCTGCAGCAGGACCGAGGCCGAAGAGACTTCGACTACCTGTTCAGCGCCGCTGACCGAGAGCTGGAAATTGATCTCCGCCGTCTGGCCGATCTCCAGACGAACGCCGTTTTTGGTGAACTTCTGAAAGCCTGCCGCTGCGGCGGCGAGAGTGTACGTGCTCGGCTGCAAGGCGGGGGCAAAATAGACGCCTTCATTGTTTGTCGTGACGGTTTTGGCGACTCCGGTGCGCGTGTCGGTTACGGTGATTTTCGCTCCGATGACGACCGCGCCGTTCGGATCGGTGACCGCGCCGGTGAGCGTCGCCGTAGTGTTTTGAGCGAAAGCCGTCAACCCGCAGGTCGCGATGAAAACGATGCTTTGGATGAACTGACGTGGATTCATAATTCCTCCGAAAGGTGACCTCATCTTCTTTTCAAATGAGGCCGAGCGTCAAGCGCGGCGATACATTTGAGCAAATCGCGTCACCTGACATCAACGAAGAAACGTTTGAGCCTTGCCGGTGAAACGCCCAGCCAGTAACCGAGCCTCAACGCATACATGAGCAAGACAGTGCGCCAGACGCCGTGCTTGAGCCATCTGCGCGGAGAGATTTCGACCCGCTGGTCGAGTATCGCCACTCGCCCGCGCCCCCTGATCTCATCGAACAATGCGATGTCTTCCATCAACGGCAGGCGACGATAGCCGCCGATCTCCTCGAAGGCGCGGCGGCGCACGAAGATCGCCTGATCGCCGGTCGCCGTGCGGAACAGCCGGGCGCGCAGGTTGATCCCCCACGCGACGGCTTTCAGCGAATGGGCGGCGTCCGCAGGAAAACGAATCTGAAAACATCCGCCGAGCAACCGATCATCGGCTAAAGCTCTGTTGATCGCGTCAAATGCGTCGCCCGGCAACCTGACGTCGGCGTGCAAAAACAACAGCGCCTCGCCGCGGGCAATCCGGGCGCCTTCGTTCATCTGCAACCCGCGATTTGCGATCTCATATTCGATCAGCCGCGCGAAATCGAATCCGCGAATGATTTCAACAGTGCGGTCCGAACTCCCGCCGTCAACCACGATGACTTCAGCCCCGCGATTGATTGCCGCCGGACGCAACGTGGCGAGCGTGGCGGCAATCTGCGCTTCTTCGTTGAGCGCGGGAATGATGATGCTGACTGAATGGCGTTTGCGATTCGGCTCCGCGAAGGATGATTGGAGATCGGACAAGACCAAACCTCGTTAATGCGGATTGCGGGTTACGGCGGTCGGCACGTATAATTGCCGCGCGTTACACATCGAACTTCGAAGAAGCCGTCCGTAGCTTCGGCATTCGCGTCCTCATTCTATCTCGGTTGCACAACAATTCGGGAGCATAGCCGGATGAAAAAACACGTCTTTTCGCGCCTGTCGGAACGCCGCGACCGCCGCAGGCAATGGCGGCAGACCTTCGCCGCCATGTTGCAGGCGGCGATGATCGAGCCGCGCCAGATCGAAATCACCCATCAGCGGATCATTCTCGAGAAGCTGCCCGCGGAATTTCACGGCTTTCGCATCGTTCAGCTTTCCGACATTCATCACAGTCCGTCCCTCGGCGAGGAAGAGATCGTCGAAGCGTCCCGTCGCGCAAATGAATTGCAGCCCGATCTGGTGGTACTCACCGGAGATTACATCTCGCGTTCCCGCGATTACATCGCGGGGTGCGCCCGAGCGTTGGGAACGTTGCGCGCTCCGCACGGCGTCTTCGCAGTGCTGGGCAACCACGACCACTGGACCGATGGCGAGATGATGCTGCGTGCCCTGACCGAGCAGGGCATCCGCGTGCTCAGCAACGAATCGGCGCGCATCGAGCTTGGGTCGTCTTACGTTCAGCTTGCGGGCATTGACGATCTGATGGTCGGACGCGACGACCTGCCGAAAGCTTTGAGAGACACTCACGGCGACGAAACGCGCATTCTGCTCTCGCATAATCCGAGAATTATCCGCGAAGCCGCCCGCGCCGGCATTGATCTGGTGCTCTCAGGCCACACGCACGGAGGGCAGATCAACTGGAGGCTGCTCGCCGGACGCGAAGATCGCAAGACCGCGCGACGGCTGCGACGGCCAAGCCGCCGCCTGATGCGAGGCCACGCTCAGTTGGGTTCGACCCAGCTTTACGTCAATCGCGGACTCGGAACCGTCGTCGTGCCGCTGCGTTACGGCTGTCCGCCGGAGATCACCATCCTGGAACTCATCAAACCGCACACGACCGGCGTCTGGCCCGACTGAAGGCAAAATAATTTTGATCCGCCGAAGAAAATTCCTTGATTTGCCATCACAATCCGCATATTCTTCGTCTGTCTCAGCTAAATTCCTATGACGCGACAGCACAAACAATATCACACAAACTTCAGGACTCGTGGGAAAGCCGGAACATTCCCCACGGGGGTGTCGTCATGCGCTTCGGTGAAATGTTTCGGCAAGCCGCTTTAACGCGAGTGTTCTTTCGATCTGAATTGATGCGAACTGATTGAATAACGATTTTGAGCGCCCGTACTGTGATAGCCCAGCCGTTGCCTCGGCGATCCGGCGTCGAAAATCGTTCAGCCAAAAGTCAAACCGGTTGCGCTTCAGCCACTATCAGCCACACAGCTTCACATCCTGAAGCCCCCTTCAATACTTGAAGCTCTGTCGCGGGTGAACGCGCATCTTCAATCTTCAAGGAGGAGACCGCAGCGTCGCTCTCACAAAAGATGTTTCGATCAAATATGCGTCGGCCAGGGCAGCAATGAGGATGTGTGTCAACCTACACCTTCAACCCCGGGGCGCGCGCATAGAGTCAACCCAGCCATTGACGATTGCTTGAAATCACCGGATGCGTGAGTGACGCAAAGCCATAGCACCATGAAACCGACCAACGTTCTGTTACTCGATCTGAATCCGCCGTGCGATCTCAACGAGACGCTGCGCGGAATTCTCGAATCGGCCAGGCCGGCCGAAATCCGTCTGCAACTCGAATCAATCCCGAACGGCGATCCGCTCAACTACGCCGAGAGAGCCATGCCCGAATTGATTTCGCGGGCCAAACCGTCGGTCATCTTCCTCATCTCGCCGTGGAATGTGTTGAAGCTGGCCAAATCCTTTTTTTCATCAATGCGCCGCGAATCCCCCGAACCTCCGGTCGTCGTCGTCTCTGACGCGCAGGCTCCCGACGAGATGTTCGAGATGATCAAACTCGGCGCGGCCGATTTCATCATCCCGCCGCTGACTCCCACCGGAATCCTTCCGCGTCTGTGGCGATTGCTGGAGCAAACCTGCTGGGGCGAAACGCTCGCGCATAAGCTGAGGGAGAAATTTTGCGGGACGAAGATGCTGATCGGTGAGAGCCAGGCTTTTCTCGAAGTCGTCAAAAAGATTCCGATCATCGCTCCGAGCGATGTAACGGTTCTGATTTCAGGCGAGACAGGAACCGGCAAAGAGGTCTGTGCCCGTTCGATTCACAATCTAAGCCAGCGCGCAAATCGCGGGTTTGTCGCGGTCAATTGCGGTTCGCTTCCGATTGACCTGGTCGAAAGCGAATTGTTCGGTCACGAACGCGGCGCATTCACCGGCGCAGTCTCGTCAAAGATCGGGATGATTCAGGAAGCGGAAGGCGGCACGCTTTTTCTCGACGAACTCGACTCTCTGCCTCTGCTTGCTCAGGTCAAACTGCTTCGATTTCTGCAGGAGAAAGAATATCGCCCGGTAGGCTCGACCAAGACGCGACAGGCCGATGTCCGCGTGATTGCGGCGACCAACGTCAACATAGAAACTGCCGTGCAGACCGGGAAGATTCGCCAGGACCTTTACTACCGTCTGAATATGGTCCCGATAGCGCTGCCGCCATTGCGCGAACGCCGTGAAGACATTTCGTTGTTGGCTGCAAACTTTCTGGCTCAATCCGCGCAGAAATATCGTAAACACGTCAACGGTTTCTCTCCTGACGCCCTGCTCAAACTTTGCTTATACGATTGGCCGGGCAATGTGCGTGAGCTGGAGAGCGTCATCGGGCGCGCCGTAACATTTGCGCAACAGCCGGTGATTCACAGCCAGGACATCTATTTGCCCAATCCGGTCCCGAAGTCTTTTCAAGAGATGAAGGACGAGACGGTCAAGCAGTTCGAGCGCACCTATATTCAGAGTTTGTTACTGGTTCATCAGGGCAACATCACCAAAGCTGCTGAAGCAGCGCAAAAGAATCGCCGTGCTTTCTTTGAGCTGATCCGCAAGCTCGGGATCGATGTCGAAAGATACCGGGCGAAGGAGTGATCGCCCGGTCCGCGGCAGGATACGTTAACTGAGTTCAGGCGTGCGCGGAATAATCTCAATAAACCTTGTATAGACCGCCTACCAATGAGGCAGTAAACTCGTCCTGTGGCGCTGCGCTAGTATCTTTGGGGCTTATTGTTACGGCGGCAGAAATCCGGTATGTCCCTGAAGGCAACGGAGGCCATTTCAGGTTAAGAGTCATATCGCTATTGGATGTGATCGTGCCTTGCTCCTTGATGAACTCTTGTTGGCGCTCAGCGCCCATTCTCCTCGCCAGCACGACTACACTGTAATCGTGCGATCCTCGTCCGCTGAGCTTCATTTCAGCCAGATCAAGATACAACCGCACGTTGAAAGCCTGTTTGTGATTGAATGCTCTGCTGGGAAGCCCGGATCGATCGGGAACTATTTCCATTTTATGTAAACGTGGCGCGCCCAAGGCATTTTTTACTGGGCCAGTTTCGGTTCCGGTCGAGACAGTGGTTGCGGACGAAGAAGCCGACGCAGCGACAGGTTCCGCCTTGATTTCCGCCGACTTGACTTCTTCTATTTGGTCCGGCTGGGCGTTTTTAGCCGCCTGCGGAGGTTTTGTGAGTCTCAGCTCCGGACGCTGTTTGAAGAAAGCGAGCAATCGGGCTTCATCCCAGTTATCCCACGTTGCTTCCTGGCCACTTTGGACGTGATAAATTCTGGTTCGACGAACGTATTTATTTTCGTCGAGAAAGACTTCCACCAGATAGTTCATTGCGCGGGCTTTACTATCCCGTCCATCGTTTCCACCAGAGTTTGAAGCCGTTTGGTCGTCGAACATGGCTGTCACCTCTCGAATTGCATGTATAACCACACGCAAAAAAAGAGGTCACTCGGGGACGGTATTCCACTTGAGAATAGCCCCCATAAATGACCTGATTTCTCCGAACCGCTGCATCCGGAGCCGAATGTATGGTGGTATGAGAGGGGGCCACGCGGAATCACGTGGCCCCTTATCCCAACCCCGGGTAGGCCCGGAATCCACCGCTGGCTTAGACAGGGTTCTCGACCATGATCATCGGGCCTTCAGCGAAGCCGACGATGTCGAACCCAGGAGCGCCGATCGCGGAGTTGAGAAAGACCGTAGCGACCAACCTGTACACTCCTGACGGGTTCCCGTCGCCAGGGTTACCCTCCGGCAGGGTACCTGCGGGCACCGTCAGGGTCACCCCGTAGTCCTTCAGTACCGCCGGTGCGCCGGCTGGCACGGCGTTGTTGGTGGCGATCCGCAATTCCGGGCCCGGGCCGACGGACTCTGCGAAGATCTCTATGTCCCAGTTGCCCTGCAGCGCGGCAATGTATACCGGGACGTCAGATCCGGTAAGCCTCCACTCGAGGCGGATATCAAATGGCAGATTCGGGTTGATAACAAGATTGGGATGGTGCGGCTCGAGCGCCGGATCCCTGACTTCAAAAACGAGGTACTCGCCCTTGAAAGCGGTCCCCCGGTCGGGGTCGAATGTGGTTAACGTTGGGTTGAAACTTGTTGGCATAAATATCTCCTTTTTAGTTTTGAGTTTGTGCCTCCTTTGAGGCTGGAATTCGCGCTTCTTACGCGAGGCTGGAAATGAGTTTTTTGACCTTCTACCCTTACCGCAGATTGCCTGACTGATCGGTCATCCTGCGGTTGGCTAATCTGACGCGATTATGGTGAGCAACGAGTGTGCCACGAATTGAAAGGGGATATTTTTTGCTAAGTGCTTGATTCTTAGTCGCACGCGATTATGCGATCAGGATCGTTTTGTCCTATCCCATAATGAGGCGACGGGATTAGTCAATTGCCAAAAACAATTTAGCGCCAGGACAAAATTGTCCTGATGAAAACGTAAGGAGATTATCTCTGCTTGTTCGTCAGTGATAATAACCGCTCGTATCTACCCCCCACGGATTATCAGAGTCTTCGGACACCGAGACATTCATCTCAACTCTGGGGAAGCCTGAAAATTGGCAGCAATGCTTGGCGAATTTGTTGTGCGTGGCGTTGAGATGTGCGTTGAGCAGCAGATGGAGCACGGTATACATTGCAGGCGCGGCCAACTGTTTAGAATCGTCAATCAACTCTCTGAGCTTCTGTTCAAGAATCGCGTTCATAAATTCCTCCGGTCGCCGGCGCAGGGGAAAAGCACGGCGAGTGGTTGCGAAGATTGATCTGATGGCGGTGGTCGCATTCAGGGGAAGTGGGGATGAGAGAAGTCACCGCCAGTGAATACGTTTGACAGTTTGCGATAACTGAGTTTGAAAAAGCAACCGCGTATCGAAGTCCGCAATCTACGACGAAAACTGAAGCGGGCAATAACATCTGACGGGATCGCCAGCGTGGCGACGGCCAACCTGCAAAAACGTATCGCTCGACAACATAGCTCTTGATTACGGTCATCAATCGGCCTATGCTTGCCCGTCTCAGCCCGACCCCTGGCGGGGTCAGAGACGATGAAACGTATGCAAGATGAACCATCAACTTCGTTCTTCGGCCAACCTGATGGCAAGTTGCTCAGGCGGGCGCGTTCTACGGACGCGGGATGACGGCCAGCCGTTGACCCGATGCGCGAACTAACCGATGCGCGACTTTCAAAACTCAGCAGTATCTCTGAAGCCACGCATCGCAATTTGTTTTGATTGACTAACAGGCGGCGGGATTTCTCGCCAGCCATAGTCGCCACCTGAAGCTTTGAGTTTCCCCCCTGACAAAAAGCTTTCGGCCGGACGACCTCAGCAAGTCTCGATAACCGACTGCCCCCGGCGTGACCTTCGCACTTGCGATCACGACCGACGTTTTGACGGAATGATTGTGTCACACTGGCCTTCATTCGATTCCTCACCCCAAAACTGAATGGGCGTCGAAGGGTGGCACCGATGAAACCGACAAACGTCCTTTTACTCGATTTGAATCCGGCGTGCGAACTCAGTAACTCGCTTCGTGGAATCCTCGAATCCGCGTCAGAGGCTCAAATCAGTCTGCAACACGAAGTGGTCAAAAACAGCGAGTCCTCCTCTATCTGGGCCGATTCGCTGCCGGGAATAGTTTCGCGCGTCAAACCAGCAGTGATCTTCCTGGTCTCGCCAGGAAACGTGTTGAAACACGTCAAATCGCTGTTCGCATCTCTGCGCCGCCTCCTTCCCCATCCGCCGGTGGTGACTGTTTCCAACCCCGACCAGCGGGGTGAATTGTCCGAAGCGTACAAACAAGGCGTGGAATACATCTTCACTCCGCCATTCAACCCGACTGAAATCCATCTGCTCCTGCAAAAGCTGCTCGAACAGACCTGCCGGGGAGAGACGCTCTCGCTGAGTTTTGAGGGTAGGCCCGAGGATAGAGCGAGCGCGAGAGGAGGCTACGCCAAACCCATGCTCGGACAGAGTGAGTCGTTCATCGCCGCGATCCGCAAACTGCCGAACATTGCGCAGAGCAACGCGACCGCGCTGCTTTACGGCGAAACCGGCACCGGCAAAGAGGTCTGCGCCCGCATGATTCATAAGCTCAGCCTGCGCGCCGGCAAAAACTTCGTGCCGATCAATTGCAGCGCCTTCCCTGAACACCTGATCGAAAGCGAATTGTTCGGCCACGAACGCGGCTCTTTCACCGGCGCCGTGGCAGCGAAGGCGGGGCTGATCTGCGAGGCTGAAGGCGGAACGCTTTTTCTGGACGAGCTGGACAGCCTGCCGCTTCCGGCTCAAAGCAAGCTGCTGCGATTTCTCCAGGAAAAAGAGTATCGCCCCGTAGGCTCGACCAAGAGGCGGATCGCCGATGTGCGTGTGATTGCCGCAACCAACGCCGATCTGGAAGAGGCCGTGCGCAAAGGAAAAGTTCGCAACGATCTCTATTTCCGGTTGAAGATGTTTCCGATCCATCTGCCGCCGCTGCGCGAGCGCCTCGAAGATATTCGGCTGCTGGCGGCGCATTTCTTGGCGCGAACCGCCAGCGAGCTGCGCAAAAACGTCAACGGATTTTCCTCCGACGCCTTGCTCAAGCTCTGTTCCTACAACTGGCCGGGCAACGTGCGCGAGTTGGAAAGCGTAGTGACGTGCGCTGTGACATTGGCGGAACTATCCGTCATTCACAGCTACGACCTCGCCCTCCCCGAACCGGACCAGAGGTCATATCAGGAACGAAAAGAGGAGATGGTCAGGCAGTGGGAGCGAAAAGAGATTGCGGCCTTGCTTTCCACCCACAACGGCAATGTCTGCCGAGCGGCGGAAGCCGCGCGAATGGACCCGCGCGTGATGCGCGAACGCATTCGCAAACTCAGCATTGATCCCAATGACTTCCGTCCGAAACGCTATGACGACCACGA
>Ga0247727_10004280_pt1 | contig 30401 bp, 20 predicted proteins | sample WisWelCaveWW1625_FD_202498 | JGI IMG/M metagenome (GOLD analysis project Ga0247727, IMG submission 202498) | Biofilm microbial communities from Wishing Well Cave, Virginia, United States - WW16-25 | ecosystem: Environmental > Aquatic > Deep subsurface > Groundwater > Cave microbial mat | place... | reverse complement strand
CGCGACGCCGGGGAGTATGCGGAGGCGAAACGGGTCGCCGAAGAGGCTCTGGCGATCCGTGAGGAAGCCCTCGGGCCCGACGATCCCGAGGTGGCGGAGAGCCTGGGCACGCTCGGCACCGTGCTCCGGATCACGGGCGATTACGCCGGGGCGCGACCCCTCTTCGAGCGGGCGCTCGGCATCGACGAGCGTGCGTACGGCGGAGACCGGCCCGAAGTGGCTAGGTGCTTGAACAACCTCGGCGTCCTGCTCTGGACCACGGGGGAGTATGGCGGTGCCAGGCCGCTCCTCGAGCGGGCGCTGGCCATCGACGAACGTGCTCTTCGACCGGAGCATCCCTACCTCAGCCAGGACCTCAATAACCTCGCCATCCTCCTGCAGACGGTCGGCGACTACTCCGCCGCACGGCCGCTCCTCGAGCGGCTCTTGCGACTCGACGAGAGCACCTTCGGTCCCGACCACCCCTTCGTCGCCCAGACGCTCAACAACCTCGGTGGCGTGCTCTATTCCACCGGTGACTACCTCGGGGCGAGGGCCCTCTACGAGCGCGCCCTCAAGATCAAGGAAAAGGCCTTCGGCCCGGACCATCCCGAGGTGACGGGCCCCCTCAACAACCTCGGGCTGGTGGACAGGGAGATCGGCGAGTACGCCCTGGCGAGATCCCTGTACGAGCGCTCCCTGCGCATCCTCGAGGGCGCCTTCGGCCCCGAGCATCCTCTGGTGGCCGGGGGCCTCACCAACCTCGCCATCGTGCTTCACGAGATTGGGGACCTGGGCGGAGCCCAGGCGCTGTACGAGCGCGCGTTCAAGGTCAAGGAGAAGACGCTGCCCGCCGACCATCCCAACATCGCGTTGACCCTCTCGAGCCTCGCGAGCGTCCGGCTGGATCGGGGCGACCCGACCGGGGCGCTGCCCCCCGGCCGCCGCGCCCTGGCGATCCGCGAGAAGTCCCTCGGTCCCGATCACCCCGAAGTGGCGACGAGCCTGTACGTGCTGGCCAACGTTCTGCGAGCCACCGGCGCCGACGACGAGGCCCGCGGACTCTACGAGCGCGCCCTCGAGATCCGCGAGAGGCAGCTCGGCCCCGAGCATCCCGACGTTGCCCTGGTGCTCGGAGGGCTCGCCGGGCTCCTGTGGGATCACGGTGAGGATCTCGCGGCCCTCACCCACGTCGTGTGGGAGGCCCGGGTCGTAGCGCAGCAGCTGCGGGACACCGTTCCGGTGCTCTCCGAGAAGGAGGCGTTGCGTCTGGTCTCCACCCGCCAGCGGCCGGAACAACTGCTCTTCTCCGGTCTCTTGGCAAAGGGCGCGAATACGGCCTCGTGGCTCGAGGCGTCCTGGGAATGGACCTTGAGCCGGCGCGGGGTCATTCTCGAGGAGCTGGCCTCGCGGCATGAGGCGGCGGCCCGGGGGGGATCTCCCGAAGGGCGCCGAGATTGGGAGCGGCTGGCGGAGACCCGCCGTCGGCTGGCCGCGCTCTGGGTGCGAGGGCCGGACGCCGGTCACCCTGAACGTTACCGCCCGGCCCTCGACGAGGCGCGAAGGGCGCGGGAGGAAGCGGAGGAATCCCTCGCCCGGGCCAGCGCGCGCTTTGGCGGCGAGCGGCGACTCGGGCTCGTGGGGCCCAAGGACGTGGCGCGCGCGCTCCCTGCCGGGAGCGCCCTCGTGGAGGTGGTGCGGGTTCCCATCCGGTCACCGAAGTCCGGCAAGGGGAGCGAACACGACATCGTCCTGATCCTGAGGCCGGACCGGGAGTCGCGTTTCATCGACCTCGGTCTTTCGAGCCGGATCGACCGGCGAGTCCTCGACTGGCGCGAGGCGCTGCGGGGAACGACCCCTGGACCCGCGTCCGGCAACGGAGAGCCCGCTGTCCCGCTTGCCCGGCTCGAACAGGCGGGGGAGCTCCTGCGCGAGGCGGTATGGGACCCCATCGAGCGCCAGATCGGTGACGTGCGGATGCTCTTCATCGTGCCCGATGCCACCTTGCACCACGTCAACCTCGCTGCGCTCCCCGCCAGGGGAGGCGGGTACGTCGTGGAGAAGGGACCGTCCATGCACCTCCTGAGCACGGGACGGGATCTGGTCCGGCTGCAGGAGGGACGCACGGCCGCCGGAAGAGAACGTGGCGGAGGGCTGCTCGCGCTGGGCGATCCCGATTTCGAAACCGATCCCGGTGCTCGGGCCGGGATGGGGATGACGACGACGGTCTACCGCGGGGCCCTTCCGCACTGCAGTGCCTTCAGCGCCATCCGGTGGTCGCCGCTCGACGAGTCCCGGCGAGAGGTGCGACAGATCTCCGGGTTGTTCAAGGGCCAAGGGCACGTCGTCGTCCTGACGGGCTCGGAGGCGACGGAAGGGCGCTTCAAGCGGGAGGCACCCGGGAAGCGGATCGTCCACCTGGCCACGCATGGGTTCTTCCTCCAGGAAGGGTGCACGTTCCCTGGAGCGGCAGAAGGGAACCCTTTGCTTCTCTCGGGTTTGGTCCTCGCAGGCGCGAATCACTCCCGGAACGTCCGACCAGCCGATGCGGAGGACGGCGTCCTCACGGCCGAGGAGCTGGCCGCCCTGGATCTTGGCGCGAGCGATCTCGTGGTGCTGTCAGGGTGCGATACGGGCCGTGGGGAGGTGGAAGTGGCGGAGGGGGTCTTCGGATTGCGTCGGGCCCTGGAGATCGCAGGGGTGCGTACGGTCGTGATGAGCCTCTGGCCCGTGCCGGACCGGCAGGCCCGGCGATGGATGGCGAGGTTCTACGAGAAGATCCTCGGTGGCGACTCGATCATCGAGGCGGCGCGCGGCGCGAGCCTCAGGATCCTCCAGGACCTGCGCGATGGCAACCGACCCACGCACCCGTACCTCTGGGCGGGCTTCGTCGCCGCGGGAGACTGGAGGTAGGCCTACGCGCTCTCCCCGTCCGGACCCCTGGACAAGGGCTCGCCCGTGGCCAGCCGGTACAGGGTCCCGCGCCGTTGACCCATCTGCTCCAGCACCCCGCGGTCCACGAGACGGCGCAGGTTGTCCTTGAGGGTGTTGCGGTTCGTCCCTGTGGCGGTGAGGAGGAGTGCCGCCCTCGCCGTGCCGTGCTCTCGAACGGTCTCGAGGATCGCCCGCTGGAGCGGCGAGAACTCCAGGGCCCGACGCTCGAGATCGATCTTCACCGCGACCCGCTCGCTCTGATGAACGAGGCAGTCGAGGAAAAAGACCAGCCAGGATTCGAGGTCGGCTTCCTCCGTCCACAGCTTGGTCGAGGAGGTGTCGAAGGCGTCGTAGAAGGCCTCCCTCCTCTCCTCGAATTCCCGCTCGAGGCTCGCATACGGCAGGTAGTCGTATCCGACGCGACGGAGCAGGTGGCTCGCGAGAAGACACGAAATCCGCAGATTGCCCTTCTCGAACGGGGAAACCGTGAATACGCGGAGGATGAAGGCGCCGATCACGAGCAACGGATGTTGCTCGCTCCCTCTGAGACCGATCTCGAGCCAGGTTGCCAGGTTCTCCATGGTCTCCGGGACGAGCCGGGGAGGAAGCGTCTGGAAAACCCTCCCGATCGCTTTTCCGCTGGAATCGAACGCCTCGAGGTGGTTCGGGACCTCGCGCCAGGGTGTGGGGTCGGGATTGGCCCCGGGCCCCGCGAGGATCGTCGCGTGAAGCCGTCTCATCTCCTCGGTCGTCACCAGTGGCCCCTTCGGAAACAGACCGTCCAGCGCCGAGGAGTAACCGACGATCTCCCTGGCCTCGCGCACGGTTGTCGCCTCACCTCGGAGGATCGACACGACCTCCGTGTCCGATACCCGGAGCCCGGCCATCCGGGCTGCGGCCGCTACGGACTGGACGTGGGCGACCTCCTTCAGTCGGGCGAGGCGATCCGGAGATATGGGTGCTCCGGACGACCAGCTCCCGCGGAAGCGGTCCGCGCGAGAGACCCGGTTCAGGATTCCAGGTGTGACGGGGATTCTTTGATCCATTGCCTGCTCACAATAATACCCAAACACGCCCATTGCAATGGGTCTGTTTGGGTGTACAAGAAGGCTGAAGCTGGACTAAAAGTACCTTTGGTAATCTGAAGCCTCCGATATTCTTCACGATTTTGAATTTTCGCGGCTCCACGGCATGGACCGAGCGGCGCCCCAGGGTCGTTCAGCATCTTGCCCGAGCAGGGTACCACGACCCGGGCTCAGAGGATGTGCACCACGATCCCCGAACGGAGCTTGGGCTCGAACCAGGTGCTCTTGGGCGGCATGACACGGCCAGCGTCGGCCACGCTCATGACATCTTCGATCGCCGGCGGGTGGAGCGCGAAAGCGACCGCGCATTCTCCCTCCTCCACCCGACGCTCGAGATCCTCGATCGGCCTTCCCCCTCCCATGAAATCGATGCGCCTGTCGGTGCGCGGGTCGCCGATCCCGAGGATCGGCTCGAGGATGCGCCCGGAAAGCACGGACACATCGAGGCTGGCGACCGGATCTGTCGCGGGTGGTGCCTCGGGGCCGGGCACGAGCAGGAACCAGCCCTCCTTCGCGAGGTACGTGCCGAAAGTCCCCCTGCGCGGCGGCCGCTTGGCGCGGTGACGCTCCTTGATCTCGAAGCCGGCCTTGGCGACCCGGTCCAGGAACCCGCCGGGATCGAGGCCGTTCAGGTCCCTCACCAGACGGTGGTAACCGAGAATCTGGAGCTGATGCGAGGGGAAGTGAACGGCAAGGAACGAATTGTAGGGTTCCTCCCCCGTGTGAGAGGGATTCGCCTCCCGGCGCTGCCTTCCCACGCGCGCCGCGCCAGCGGCTCGATGGTGGCCGTCCGCCACGTACGTGGAGGGGATCCTCGCGAACAGCGACTGGATCCGCCCGCATTCGGCGGGGTCGGCGGCGACCCACAGCGTGTGGCCGATCCCGTCCGCCGCGATGAAGTCCACGGCGGGCTGTCGTTCGATGATCCCGTTGATGATGGCGTTCAGCTCCGGCACGCCGCGGTAGGCCATGAGGATCGGACCCGCGTTCGCGGAAAGGGCGTCGATGTGGCGAGTCCGGTCGTTCTCCTTGTCGGGGCGCGTATGCTCGTGCTTCTTGATCCTGTCGCCGAGGTAGTCTTCGACGGCGGCGACGCCGGCGATCCCCGTTTGGACATGGCCTCCCGCAACGAGTCGGTAGACGTAGTAGGCCGGCTTGTCGTCCTGGACGAGCCAGCCCTGGTCGATCATCGCGCGGAGATTGTCCCGCCCCGTGGCGTACACCCGGTCGTCGTACAGGTCGATCGCGGGGTCGAGGTCGATCTCGGGCTTCTCGATGTGGAGGAACGTGTACGGGTCCCCCTCCGCCTGGGCGCGGGCCTCCCTGGAATCGAGGACGTCGTACGGGGGGCTCGGGATGCGCGAGGCCAGATCCTCGCGAGGCCTGAGTCCCCGAAACGGCTTGATCACCATCGCAAGTCCACCTCCTCTTCCGAGGTGGGGAGGATGGTACCACCCCGCGAGGATGCCCCTATAATGCGGCGTTCCATGAAGCCCCTCCTCCTATCGCTCATCGCCGTCGTGTGGGTGGGTTGCGGCCCGGCCGGGGACCGGTCCGGGGTCGACGGGAGGATCGTCAGCGCCGCTCTCGGGCAGAGTCGGGCCTACGAGAAGCTCGCGTACCTGACCGATCGGATCGGGCCGCGGCTGAGCGGGTCGGAAGGTCTGGATCGGGCCGTCCGTTGGACGGCCGATGAGTTTCGGCGCGACGGGCTGGACAGGGTCTGGACCGAGCCCGTCCTGGTCCCCCACTGGGTTCGCGGTGTGGAGACCTCGCGGATCGTCTCCCCTACCGAGCACGCCATGGCCACGACGGCCCTGGGAATGAGCGTCCCGACTCCCGAAGGCGGGGTCATGGGCGAGGTCGTCCTGGTCTCGAGCTTCGAGGAGCTTCGCGCGCTGGGAGATCGGGTCCGGGACAAGATCGTCCTGTACAACAAGCCGATCCTTCCCAACGGGGGCGAGCGGGACGGGTACGGGTCCGCCGTGGGGTTGCGCGGATCGGGCGCCATCGAGGCGGCGAAGCTCGGCGCGGTCGCAACGCTCATCCGCTCTCTCGGCACGGCGTCGTTCCGGCTCCCGCACACGGGAGCGATGCGGTACGACGACAGCGTGACCCGCATCCCGGCGGCGGCGATCTCCGCGGAGGACGCCGACCTCGTTCATCGCCTCCTGGCGGCGGGCGAAGCGGTCCGTGTCCATCTCGTGCTCGGCTGCCGGACGCTGCCCGACGCACCGTCCGCCAACGTGCTCGCGGACCTCCTGGGCCGCGAGAGGCCAGAGGAGATCGTCCTCATCGGGGCGCACCTGGACTCCTGGGACCTGGGGACCGGGGCGATCGATGACGGCGCGGGCGTGGCGATCGTGATGGAGACCATGCGCCTGCTCAAGTCGCTCGGGCTGACGCCGCGGCGCACGATCCGCGCGGTGCTCTTCACGAACGAGGAGAACGGGCTCGCCGGTGGAAGGGCCTATGCGGGAACCCACGCGAACGATCTCCCGAAACATGTCGCGGCCATCGAGACCGACAGCGGGGGTGCTTCTCCCATGGGGTTCGGCGTGAGCGCCGGAGAGGGAGCCGAGGAGATCGTGCGCTCGATCGCGACGAGCCTCGCATCGATCGGCGCCGGCGAGGTCACTCCGCAGGGCGGGGGCGCCGACATCGGGCCCATGAGATCGGCGGGCGTGCCCCAGCTCGGCCTCCGGCAGGACACCACCCATTACTTCGACTACCACCACACGGCTGCGGACACTCTCGACAAGGTCCGGCCCGACGACCTGGCGCGGAACGTGGCCGCGATGGCTGTGATGGCGTATCGCCTCGCCGAGCGCGAGGAGCCCCTTCCGCGGCTTCCCCCTCCTGGTTCGACTCCGTAGCTCGAGAATGTCCAACATTCCAGGGCTCGTTGCCGCGTTCGTCGTGATGCTGGCGGGCTTCTTTCTGGCGGACGTGCTGGGAAGGGCGATCCTCGCTGCCCAGGGGCTTCGCGGAGGCTCCAGTCCGATCTCGGGCGTGCCCGTTTCGATCCTGCTCGGCCTGCTGCTCCGGAACGTCCTTCCGCTTCCCCCTGCCCTCGCACCCGGCCTGAAATTCGCGGTGAGCAAGATCCTGCGGCTCGGGATCGTCCTGGTCGGCATTCGCCTGAGCGCGCTCGACGTGCTCCGCCTCGGCGCCGCGGGCCTCCCCGTCGTCGGTGCCGCGATCGCCACGGGGGTGCTGTTCACCACCTGGTTCAACCGTCGTCTCGGGCTCCCGCCGCGACTCGGCACGCTCCTCGCCGCCGGCACCAGCATCTGTGGTGTGACCGCGATCGTGTCCACCGCGCCGGCCATCGAGGCCGACGAGCGCGAGGTGGCCTACGCGGTGGCCAACGTGGTCGTGTTCGGCCTCTTCGGGATGCTGGCCTACCCCTACCTCGCGCATGCGCTGCTGGGGCGCTCGGAGACGATCGGCCTGTTTCTCGGCACCGCGGTGCACGACACCTCGCAGGTGATCGGAGCCGCGCTCACGTACCGGCAGCTCTATGCAGACGACGTCGTGCTGCGTGTGGCCACGGTGACGAAGCTGACGCGGAACCTGTGCCTGGCGGGCGTGATTCCCCTGCTCACGTGGCTGCACCTGCGCGGCGCGCACCGCGGTGACGCGGCGAGGGCGAAGACCCCGTGGACGACCTTCGTGCCGGCGTTCGTGCTGGGGTTCCTGGCGATGGCCGTCGTGCGCAGCGTCGGCGATGCCTCGGTCGCGTCGGGCGGTGCCGCGTGGGGCGTCTGGGATGCGCGGGGCTGGGTGCGGGTCACGAATCAGATCGGCGATTTCTGGGGCTCGCGTCTTCTGCTGGGCACGGCAATGGCGGCCGTGGGGCTCAACACCAGCTTCGACGTGTTCCGCGGCGTGGGGCTCAAGCCGTTCGCGGTCGGATTCGCCGGCGCGCTCGCGGTGGGCGCCGCCGGACTCGGCATGGCGGTCGTGCTCGGCCGGTTCGTCGCGTTGTAGTGTAGGGCCTCGGGAATCCGCATACACAGGTGCGTCGAGTTTTGGGCTCAATCTCGTGGTTTCCACCGTACCGCCCTGCGTGCGAACTTCGGAGGCATTCCAGTAGCCTCCGAGCGGCTACGGATTCCGCTCACGCAGGACGGCCTCGAGAAACTCCCGGTCGATGGCGTCCTGCGGGCGGGACGTCTGCTTCGTCCGGATCAGGGTTCCCGGGCTGGCCACCGGCACGACGACTCCGCCGAGGTCATGCGACTCGGCATCCGCGACGACCTCGCCATAGCCCAGCCCGCAGGCTCGGCCCATGAGGTCGACGAGAACCTCGTCGGCCACGCGGACGACCACGTACTCGCGAACATCGGTGTCGTTCACCTGGGCCGCCGCGTTGTCGGCCAGCACGCTGAGGGCCTTCTTGACGCAGGCGACGTTCTCGGGCGAATCCTCGACGAGAAGGTCGATGTCCTTCGTGAAGCGTCCGGCACCGTGCGCGATCACGGCGAAACCGCCGATCAGGACGTAGCGTGCCCCCGCGTCGTTCAGCGCCCGGCAGATCCGGACGACGTCTTCCGGCTCAGGAGCGCGTGAGTACGCGCCATCGTTCGGGTCATCCAAGAGTCGGCCTCGGTGAAGCTGGAGAAGCGGTAGACCCCTCGCGGCACCAGACTCCGGGTCCCCCGCAACAGCGCCGCGGTGCGTGCCAGGCGGCCCTGATCGCTCAGCCCGTCACCTGCGGATCGATTCCTGCCCACGGTGCGCATGCGGGAAGAATCGTATCATCGCTACGCTCCCAGGGCCGACAGGCCCGTCTCGATGTCGCCCGGACGGACGTAGACGATGTACCCGTACGCCCCCTTGCCGTCGGTCACGCACGTGGCGGCGTAGACGTTGATCCTGGCCTGGTACAGCCGTGAGTGGATGTCCGCGAGCGCGCCCAGTCTGTCGTCCCCCTGGATCAAGATCGCGGCGTGGGGTCCATCCAGAACGAGCCCCGCCTCCGCCGCCGAGCGCAGGAGCGTATCCACGCTCTCCGGGAAGAGAGTGAACTGGGCGCTCTCGGGACCGAGCGGCATCGCGGAGAAGGCCAGGAGGTTGACGTGGTCGGCGGCCAGCTCGGAGAGCATCTTGAATGCCTCCCCGGGTCTGTCCTTCACGGTGGCGTAGAAGTAGTCGATGCGCCGGATCGTCATCGGCATCGGTCCCTCCCCGGCGGAGCCCGGGCCGAAGTCCTCCGCCGTTTCCGTCCGAGGATACACCGGCTGTCGTTCACCACCTCCTGTCGGTCATTCCCACCGCGCGGGATCGACGACGATGCCGTCGGAGCCGGAAACGACGCGCCGGAGGGCAAAGCCCTCGACCAGAGCCCTCCCGGATACCGCCGACGGATCCTTCGCAAGACCCAGGAGGTGGGCCAGACGGCCGACGATCGTCTCCGCAGTGCACCCCGCGTCGCGCAGGTCCCGGATCGACGAGCGCGGGTGGCGCTTCGAGAGGCGGATCCCGTCCGCGCCGAGGAGCAGGGGGACGTGGCCGAATGCGGGAGGCTCGAGATCGAGGGCGCGGTAGAGCAGGAGCTGCCTCGGCGTGGAGGCCAGAAGATCGTCGCCGCGGACGACCTCGGTGATCCCCATGGCCGCATCGTCCACGACGACCGCGAGCTGATACGCCGGCACCCCGTCGGCACGGCGAATCACGAAGTCGCCCGCGACATCGTGAGCCGCGCGCAGGCCCCGAACGAGATCGACGAACGTCGGAGCTTCCCCTTCGTCCACGCAAAAGCGCCACGCGTGCTGCTTTCCCTCGGAGATGCGACGCCGCGCATCTTCGGGGTCGAGCGCGCGGCACGTTCCGGGGTACCGCGCCTCCTCGCCCGGAGCCTGGGGAGCGCTCGCCGCCTCGGCGATGTCCCTGCGGCTGCAGAAGCACGGATAGGCCCGGCCCGATTCCCGCAGTGCCTCGAACGCGGCCTCGTAGCTCGGAAGGCGCCGCGATTGCTCGTAGGGCGCGTGGGGGCCGCCCCGGTCCGGTCCCTCGTCCCAGTCGAGGCCGAGCCACTCTAGATCCTCGAGGATTCGATCCGCGGCGCCCGCCCTCACTCGTTGCCGATCGAGGTCCTCCATGCGGATCACGAAACTCCCGGCTCGGGCGCGAATCGAGAGCCATGCGAGAAGGGCGGTCGAGGCGTTGCCCAGGTGAAGGCTCCCCGTGGGGCTCGGCGCGTAACGTCCGCGCGGCGCGGTGTTGGGAGACGCTGTCTCGGGCATCGGGAGCCGAATGATGGCAGAGCCGTGGCTTGCCGCAAAGGGAGCCGCGCCCTAGATTCCCCGCATGTCCAGGATCCGACAGGGAGGGGGGTTCGGCTTCGTGATCCTCCTGGTCGTGATGGCGGCGATCCTCTTCCTTACGAGCCGGTCGTGGAAGAAGGTCATGCCCGCCGCTCTTCACGTCGCGGCTCCGGCCGAGACGAAAAGCCAAGGCGGGATCTCGCTCGAGACGCCCCCGGCTTCCTCGAACTCGGGTGCCGGCCAGACGCCGATCCAGTCGAGCCTGAGCGAGGCCAAGGAGAAGACGGCCGCCCACTCCTCCCAGGTCGAAGACGCGCTCCAGAATCCGTGAGGGGGACATTCTGCTTTTCCGCCTGCAGAGCGGAAGTTCTCTCGCTGGATCCCGCGGGGGAAAAGCAGAATGTCCCCTGCTACAATGCGCGAAGGGGCCTGTTCTCATGACCAACGGAATCTTCGACGTCCCCGTGCCCCGGAACGAGCCGGTGCTCTCGTACGCGCCGGGAAGCCCGGAGCGAAAAACCCTCAGAGTTCGACTCGACGCGATGTCGCGCGAGACCGTCGAGATCACGCCGCGCATCGGGGGAGAGAAGGTGCGCACGGGACGCACCGGCCGGGTCGTCATGCCTCACGACCACGGCCACCTGCTGGGAACCTGGCACAAGGCGGGCTCGGCCGAGGTCGCGCGCGCCATCGTGGCGGCCCAGCAGGCCCATCGCGACTGGTCGCGCATGCCGTTCGAGCACCGCGCCGCGATCTTCCTCAAGGCGGCCGATCTCCTCGCGGGGCCGTATCGGGACGTGTTGAACGGCGCGACGATCCTCGGGCAGTCCAAGACGGTCCATCAGGCCGAGATCGACTCGGCGTGCGAGCTCATCGACTTCTGGAGATTCAACACCCACTACGCGCAGGAGATCTACCGGGTGCAGCCGTCGTCCTCGCCCGGGTGCTGGAACCGCTTGGAGTACCGGCCTCTCGAGGGATTCGTGTTCGCCGTCACCCCTTTCAATTTCACGAGCATCGCCGGAAACCTCCCGACTGCGCCCGCGATCCTGGGCAACACCGTCCTCTGGAAGCCCGCGTCCTCCTCGCTCTACTCCGCGCATTTCATCATGGATCTGCTCGAGGAGGCCGGCTTGCCCCCGGGCGTGATCAACATGGTTCCGGGCCAGGGAGCCGAGGTCGGCGACCCCGTGCTCGCGAGCCCCGATCTCGCCGGAGTGCACTTCACCGGCTCCACATCGGTGTTCCAGGGGATGTGGGAGACGGTGGGAAAGAACATCCGGCGGTATGGGCAGTATCCGCGGATCGTGGGTGAGACGGGAGGCAAGGATTTCGTGTTCGCGCATGCCTCGGCCGACGTCGCGACGCTCGCCACCGCTCTGGTCCGCGGCGCCTTCGAATACCAGGGACAGAAATGCTCGGCCGCCTCGCGGGCCTTCATCCCCCAGTCGATCTGGAGCGAGGTGAAGAAGGAGACCCTCGCCCAGGTGTCCCAGATCCGCGTGGGCGACCCGGCCGAGTTCACCCATTTCATGGGCGCCGTGATCGATCGGGGCGCGTACGAGGCGATCCGGGAGACCATCGACCACGCGCGGGCCTCCTCGGACGCGGAGATCCTCTGCGGCGGCGGCTCTGACGACCGGAAGGGGTACTTCATCGAGCCCACCGTCGTCCTCGCGAAATCTCCCGAGCTCAGGCTCATGCGAGAGGAGATCTTCGGGCCGGTCCTCACCGTGTACGTGTACAAGGACGCGGACCTGGACCGGACCCTCGAGATCTGCGACCGGGGCTCACCGTATGCCTTGACCGGGGCCGTGTTCGCCCAGGATCGCGCCGCCATCGCGAAGATCTCCCTCGCGCTGACCCACGCCGCGGGGAATTTCTACATCAACGACAAGCCCACGGGCGCCGTGGTGGGCCAGCAGCCGTTCGGGGGAGGCCGGGCGTCGGGAACGAACGACAAGGCCGGGAGCGTCTGGAACCTCATCCGCTGGACGAGCCCGCGGGCCATCAAGGAATCGTTCGTGCCCCCGACCGATTTCTCCTATCCGTTCCTGGCGCCGGGGGAATAGCCCCCTACTCGCCGATCAGGTGGGCGACCACGCGGCGACGCTGCGGCGCGCGGCGGTGCTCGTAGACGTAGATCCCCTGCCACGTGCCCAGGACGGGAGCGGCACCGACCACGGGAATCGATAGCGTGGTCGACGTGAGCGCCGAGCGCACGTGCGAGGGCATGTCGTCCGGCCCTTCGGCGGTGTGAAGGAAGATCGGGTCGCCGTCGGGAACGAGACGGCTCATGAACCGCTCCATGTCGGCCCGGACCTCGGGGTCCGCGTTCTCCTGGATCACGAGCGACGCGGAGGTGTGCCGGATGTGGAGGGTGAGCAGGCCCTCTCGAATCCCGGTGGAGCGAACCCAGCGCAGGACTTCGTCGGTGAACTCGAACAGTCCCTTGCACCGGGTGGGAACGATCAGCTCCGTCGCTTGTTGCCGCACGAGACGCTTCCCTCCTTTCCGGCTTGCGGGTAGCGAGCATATCTCAGCCGACGTATGCGGATTTCGGAGACACTGCAGTAGCATGAGCGCCCGTGGGCGCGCCCGGAGCGCCTCGGAGTCACCATGGCCTACGTTCGCAAGCGCTTCCACAAGCCCGGCACCTCTCCAGGCACCTTGCGTGCTCCCGATGTGCGCATGGCGGGGAAGGTCGAGATCGAGGTGATCTCCTACGGTCCCGACCGGATCGAGGAGAAGCCCCTCGGCTCCGTGGAGGAAGCCTTCCCCTACCGCGACGCACCCGGGGTGACCTGGATCAACCTGTGCGGTCTCCACGACGTCGAGGTCCTCCGGAAGCTGGGAGAGTGCTTCGGCCTCCACGCTCTGGCACTCGAGGACGTGCTCAATACCGGCCAGAGACCGAAGCTCGACGAGTACGAGGATCATCAGTTCATCGTGATGAAGGAGCTCCACTGGGAGGGTACGATCGAGAGCGAGCAAGTGAGCTTTTTCCTTGGGAAGAGCTACGTGATCTCCCTCCAGGAGACCCCGGGGGACTGCTTCGACCCGGTCCGGGAGCGTCTGAGGAAAGGAAAGGGTCGCCTGCGCCGCCTCGGAGCGGACTACCTGGCCTATGCCCTTCTCGACGCCCTCGTGGACCAGGCGTTCCCCGTCCTCGAGAAGCTCGGCGAGCGGATCGAGGATCTCGAGGAGGAGGTCCTCGATGATCCCACGCGGGAGACGATCCACGCGATCCGCGACGTCAAGCACTCCCTCCTCGCGCTCCGCCGCGCCGCCTGGCCGCAACGGGAAGTCATCCACGCAATGCAGCGCGAGGAATCACCCCTCGTCAAGAAAGAGACCCGGATCTACCTGCGCGACCTCTACGATCACACGATCCAGATCATGGACATGATCGAGGCGTACCGAGACCTCACGGCGGGGATGCTCGAAGTCTATCTCTCGAGCATCAGCAACCGCCTGAACGAGATCATGAAGGTCCTGACCATCCTGGCGACGATCTTCATCCCTCTGACATTCGTCACCGGGCTGTACGGAATGAACTTCAACACGGAGACCAGCCGGTGGAACATGCCGGAGCTGGGCTGGCGCTACGGGTACCCGGCGGTCGTCGGCGTGATGGTGGCCATGGTCGTCGGGATGCTCGTCTACTTCCGTCGCAGGAAGTGGCTGTAGCACGTCACGCCGCGAGAGATCTCGCAAGGGCCGCAATGTGGTCCGGCGTCGTGCCGCAGCATCCTCCGACGAGACGTGCCCCCTCCTCGACACGCCGGACCATCCACTCGGCGTACCGGTCGGGCTCGTGGCGCACCGGGAGCCGCCAGCCCGAGACCTCGTCGGGCTCTCCGAGGTGGGCATAGAGTCCGTGCGGCACCTCGGGGGCCATGCGGGCGAACCGGGAGAACAGCTCGCCGAGGACCTCGGGAGTCGCGCAGTTGATCAGGATCCCCCTGAGCCGCGGCCCCGCTTCCGCGACGAGTCGGGGGACCGCCTGTTCGAGAGGCTCTCCGGAGAGAAGGTGGGCCGGCGCCGCAGGACACAGGCTCAGGAGCACGTCGAGACCGACGTCGCGAGCCGCGACGAGCGCGGCGAGCGCCTCCCGGAACGTATTCATCGTCTCGATCAGGATCAGGTCCACGCCGAGCTCCGCCAGTAGCTCCACCTGGCGCCGGTGCTCGGCGAGGCAGTCGGAATCGGCCGGTACGAGGTGCGGGCTGTAGCAGTCCTCGAGGGGAGCGATCCCCCCGGCGACGAGACAGGTACCGAGGACGCGCCCGGCCGCGGCGCGGGCGGACCTCACGGCATGCTCGTTGAAAGCGCGCCAGTCAGCGGCCCGCCCGGCTCTTTCAAGGGTGCGAAGGGTCGTTCGGAACGTGTTCGTGACGAGGATCTGTGCTCCGGCCCGCGCGTAGTCGTCGTGAATCGCCCTGAGGATCTCGCGGCCCGCGTCCGAGGCAACCGCGTGTGCCGACCAGAGTGGGAGCGTCGTGGAAACGCCCCTTCTCGCCAGCTCGGTTCCGACCGCGCCGTCGAGCAGGACCGGTTTGGGCCCCGAGAGGAGCGAGTTGAGATCGCCGCGCGCCACGTCCTGGTCTCCCGGCGCGATCGTACTCCTCGGTCGCCCCCGCACGCCACGGCGTGGCCGAGACCGACACGAGGTGGCGTACAATGGCTCGGACGATGTCGCGAGCTCGCGGAGTGCTAGTTGTCTGGATCCAGGCGCTGTGCTGCGTCTCCTGCGCCGTGAATCCCTCGTCCGGCTCGGGCCGGGCGGCGAAGGGATCCCCCACGCTCGCTCTGTCCACGTACTACGAGGAGGGATCGCAGGCGGCCGTCGTCGTCGGAGTCCGGCCCGCCCTGTCGCGCCGCGACCGCCCCTACATTCCCGTCGAGGTCGCCGTGGTGAACAAGGGGCTCGCGGCGCTGACGCTCACCGCCGAGTCGTTTCTCCTGGTGGACACCGACGGTCGGTCGTTCCCCACCGTGACCGCACAGGAGCTCTCCCGTGGGTACGGAAGCACCGACGTGGACCGGCGCCTGGGGGAGATCGAGCCGATCGTCCAGAACCGGTATCAGACATTCGAGCGCGTTCCGAGCAACTTCACACCGGGCTTCGACACACCGATCGGCCGGGATCGGGTGACGCTCCACCGGTTCAGCTACCTCGTGGACATGGTGTACTTTCCCAACCCGGCCGTGCCGACCCCCGCGGCTCCCTACGATCTCCTGGTGCGGGCTCCCGAGCTGCAGGATCCTCTGGTGGTCCGGTTCATCGTCGGGCGTGCCCGATGAGCCGTTCGCGCCGTGCGGTCCTCTTCCTCCTCTTCCTCTTCTGGTCGCGGCTGGCCCTCGCCCAGACACAGGCGCGCATGTCCGGTTCCGTCACGTCACCGGATGCCGCGAGCGTTCCTGGCGTGACGGTCCGGCTGGAGGCCGCGGACAAGCAAGCCTCGACCGTCTCCTCGGATTCGAACAGGAAGGGCCGTTACCTCATGGGGATGATCCGGCCGGGCGACTACCTCCTGCGCGTGGAGACGCACAGCGACCTCGTGCCCCTCCGGATCAAGGGGCGGGGGCTCGACCAGGACCACGGCCGCGCGGTTCTCTGGGAGATCGACCAGGAGGTCTCCGCGGAACACCCTCCCAAGGTCAGCGTCGGACCCCGGAACCAGATCGAGCTGGACATCGTGGTCGGGCCGAGATCGATGACGGCCCAGGCGCGTCACGAGTCGGAGGTCCAGGCAACGCAGGAGGCCTTTTCGCGCGGATACTCCCTGGTTCAGCAACGGGAGTTCGCGTCGGCCCTCGAGGTGCTCGAGCCGCTCGCCGAGAAGACGCCGGATCACGCGAACACGTGGTACCTGATCGCCTTCAGTCGGGAGCGTCTCGCTCGGTGGGACACGGCGCTGGCGGCGGCCGACAGGGTCTTGACCCTCGATCCGGCCCTGTCCGGAGCGCATCTGCTGCGCGGGAGGATCCTGAAGGGTCAGGGGAGCACGCCGGAGGCGGAGGCCGAGTTCCGGACGGAGATCGAGACCGGGACGGAACCCTCGGTCGTGATCGACGCGTGGGTTGCTCTGGCGACCTGTCACCGCGATGCGAACCGCCTCGCGGAGGCTGCCGGCGCGCTGGAGAAAGCTGTTGCGATCGATCCGACGCGACGGGATGTGCTGCTCGAGCTGGCCAGGCTCCAGGCGGAAGCCGGAGACCGTGAGCAGGCCGCGCGGACACTGGAGCGGGTCGAGAACGCCGGAGGAATGGACGGCGCGGCGCTTCTCAATCTCGCCATCGGCTACGTCAACGACAGGGACTACGGGCGGGCGGAGCAGCTCGCGCAACGCTTGATCGAGAAAGGGTCGACCGCTCCCGATCTCTCCCTCGCCCATTCGATTCTCGCGCGTTGCGATCTGGGACAGGGCGAGATCCCCAGCGGAATCGACCACCTACAACAGGCGCTGTCCCTCGATCCCGCGTCTCCACTCGCCGCGGAGAATCGAGAGATCCTCTCCTCATTGCGAAAGAACTAGGCCGCCACATATCTGGAGCAGCTGGCGGGAGCGAAACATCTTCTAGTTTTTTCCGGGCTCGCGGCCTAAGATTCAGCCAGTCCGGTGTTCCCACCTCCACGGAGTGTGTGCACCGGCAGAAGAAGGAGGAGGACCTGCCATGAGAAGAGGAATCCTGGCGTTGGCGCTCTTGCTCTTCCCGACTCTGGTCTTGGCGCAGGCCGAGACGAGCGGTCGCGTGACCGGAACCGTTGTGGACGAGGCGCAGAAGCCGCTCGCGGGCGCCGAGATCGTGATCGAGTCTCCGGCTCTGCAGGGTGGCCAGCGCAAGACCACGTCGGACGCCGAGGGCAAGTTCCTGGCGGCATTGCTGCCTCCCGGAGTCTACATGCTTACCGTGAGCGCCTCGGGCAAGGCGCCGCAGCAATACTCGGTCCGCCTCGGGGTGGGCCAGACGATCCCCATCGATCCGGTCCTCAAGACCGGCGATGCGATCACCGAGGAGATCGTCGTCTTGGCCCCCGCAGTCAAGATGCAGACCACCGCGGGAGGCGAGAACTTCAGCTACGAGGGCCGGATCGACCTTCTTCCCGTCACGGACCGGAGGATCGACTTCGTGGCCACTCTGGCCCCGAACATCAGTTTCGGACCTACCCGCGACACCCTGTCGATCTCCGGTGCGCCCTCGTATGACAACTCGGTTCTCCTCGACGGGTCGGACATCTCGGATCCCTTCTACAGCGGCGGGGCCGTCGTCTATCTCGAGGAGGCGATCGAGGAGGTGCAGGTGCTCACGAACGGGGTGAGCGCTCGATACGGCCGGTTCCAGGGGGGCGTGCTCAACGCCACCACGAAGTCGGGGGGGAACACATTCGACGGGACGTTCCGCACCGACCTCAGCAAGCAGTCCTGGAACTCGAAGACGCCGTTCAACGAGCCCCAATCCGACGATCTCAACCAGGTCTACTCCGCAACCCTCGGCGGTCCGATCGTCAAGGACCACCTGACGTTCTTCGTCGGCGGACGGACGATCCCGGCACTGTCGGAGGCCCACAGCCAGCTCGTCGTTCCCGGATCGTTCACGACCGAGACCAACGAAGACCGGTACCAGATCAAGCTCACGGGTTCGGTGAATGCCAACCACAGCATCGAGGCTTCCTACCTCTGGTACGAGCGTGAGAGAACCAACTACGATCCCTTCCAGTGGGTCGCCGAGCCGACCGCCATCATCCCGGTCCGAACGGATCCCATTGAGTTCTACACGGCGGAGTACCAGGGGGTCCTTACCGAGCGGACCTTCCTGAACGCCCAGATGGCGAAGAAGGACCTCTCCATCACGGCCGGCGGCAACCCCAACTTACCGTCCCCGATCCTCGAGCTGTTCGACGGGGAGTACCGAGCCTACGCCAACGGCTGGTGGGATCCCGACGATCCCAGCGTGCGCAACAGCGAGAGCGCCGCGATCAACCTGATCCACAACCTGGCAGGTGGGAACTGGGGCGCCCACACGATCGAGTACGGGATCCAGTACGTCAACTCGATCACGGCGGGGGACAACCGGCAGTCCGCGACGGGGTACAACCTCTATCTGAACACGCCCAACCCCGGCACGACGGATTCGTTCGCCTCGTGCGACGCCGCGGGAAACTGCGTGTTCGACATGGACCCGGTGGCATACTTCAACATGCGCCTGAAGGCGATCCCCGGGGCAGGTGAGCAGGAGCTCATCAATCTGGCCGTCTACGCACAGGACTCGTGGGAGATCGGCAAGTGGAAGCTCGATCTCGGCCTGCGCTGGGAGAACTGGGACGGCGAAGCGATCTCCCCCGCCATGACCCTCGATTTCGACGCCGTGTCCCCCCGGATCGGCGTGACCTACACCATCACGCCGGGCTGGCAGATTCAGGGGCACTGGGGCAAGTACGTGAGCCGCTTCAACGACGGTGTCGCCAACGGCATCAGCGGGATCTCGTCGATCTTCGGGCCGGGTCTCCTCCAGGAGTACAGCGGTCCAGTCCTGCTGGACCAGACCCCGGCGCAGGTCGATGCCCTGCTCCGCGACGACGCGAACTGGGGAGCGATTCTCGCCTACGTCAATCCACTCCAGCCGACCAACTTCTTCACAAACGGCGTATCCGCCCCGTACGCTTCCGATCTGAACCTGTCGGTCAAGCGGGCTCTGCCGAGGAATCAGGGAGTGGTCACTTTCACCTACAGCAAACGTGAGTTCGAGGATCTCCTCGAGAACTACGTGGGAGGCGTCGGGATCGTCACCATCACGCTCCCCGACAGCACGACGACGGACGTGGATCGGCTCGTCTGGAACAACTGCGGGGAGTGCAGCCGCAACTACGAAGCGCTGTCGGCAACCTGGGACTATCGTCCGGGGGCCGCCTGGGACGTGGGTGGGAACTACACGTACGCCAAGACCGAGGGAAACTACGAGGGAGAGGCGACCGGGCAGCCCGCGATCGGCTCCATCATCGGGAACTTCCCCAACAACCTCGACCCGGTGTCCGCGTACCCTTACGGCTCCGTCCTGGCCGACTTCCGCCATCGCTTCCAGGGCTGGGGCAGCTACAGGTTCGATCTGGGGCGCGCCGGAAAGCTGACCGCGGGCGGAATCCTCTTCTACCGCTCCGGGTCCGCCTACAGCAACACCGGCCGGGTGGCGGCCGGCACCGACCCGACCTACCTCGGCGCACCGTCCACCTACGTCAAGTTCTTCGGCGGGCGGGGAAACGAGCGCTTCAACGGATTCTGGCACCTCGACACTTCCGTGCGATACGACGTCGGCTTCTGGAAGGACTTCGGAGCGCACGTGAAGCTCAACGCGCAGAACATCACCAACAACGACGAGCTCTTTACCTTCCGGACGGGAGGAACCGTGGCCGCGGGCCCGGGCGGGCTCGATACCTTCGTGCCGAACGCGAACTACGGAACCGCGAGCAGCGAGAACAGCTACCAGAGACCCCGCACATTCACCATGAGCCTGGGCTTGAGCTGGTAGACGCATCCTCGGATCGATCGCTCGGAAAGGGCCGCCGGGGACTCCCTCGGCGGCCCTTTTTGTCCCTTCGACTCGCTGACCCTCGGACTCCGTCGCCTGGTCGCGGGCCGTGCGAGGGTGGTACCCTTGCGGCCGTCGATGATCGCTCTCCCGCGGCAGCCTCGCTCGTCGCTCAGGATGGCGGCGCCGCTTTTCCTGGCGCTCCCTCTGCTCCACTGCGGTGACGGCAGGAAGGCCCACGCGCCCACCGACCACAACGTCGTCGTCGTGACCCTGGACACGACGCGGGCGGATCGGATCGGGGCGTTCGGCGGCACGGCGGTCCCCACCCCGAACCTGGACCGGACCGCCGGCGAGGGGACGCGCTTCCTGCAGGCGATCTCGCCGGTCCCCCTGACCCTTCCCTCGCACACGTCCATGTTCACCGGGCTCTACCCCTTCCGGCACGGAGTGCGGCACAACGGCGCGTTCCGGGTTCCGCCGTCGGCGAACACGCTCGCCGAGCGGTTGCGTGACGCCGGGTTGCGGACGGGCGCGTTCGTCGGCGCCTTCGTGCTGGACGCCAGCTTCGGCCTCGACCAGGGGTTCGAGACCTACTCGGGTGTGGTCGCCACGGGAGTCTCCGCCGACTTCCTGCGCCCCTCGGACCTCCAGCGGCCGGCGGCCGCCGTGAACGAAGCCGCGCTCCGCTGGATCGACGCCGCGGAAGGAAAGCCATTCTTCGCCTGGATCCACTACTACGATCCGCACGAGCCGTATGCCCCACCGGAGTACCCAGCCGCGGATCTTCACGGGACCGGGTACGATCGGGAGATCTCCTACGTCGATCACTGCTTCGGCGCGCTGATCGGCCACCTGGAACGGAAGGGCCTCCTCGATCGGACGATCCTCGTGGTCGCGGGAGATCACGGCGAGAGCCTGGGCTCCCACGGCGAGCTGACCCACGGCGTGTTTCTCTACGAGCCCGCGGTCCGGGTCCCCTTCTTCGTGCGTGCGCCGGGCCTGGTGAAGGCCGGCGGGGCCCACGAATCCCCTGTGTCTCTCGTCGATGTCGCCCCGACGGTTCTTTCCCTCCTCGGGCTCCCGCCGCTCGAAGGCGCCGACGGCGCTCCCCTGTGGAGCGCGTCGGGAGATCTCGTCCCGGAGCAGCCCGACCGGCTCGTCTTCGGGGAGACCCTGATGCCGCGCATCGAGCTTGGCTGGAGCGAGCTCTCCATGGCCCGCGACGGCCGGTTCAAGTATGTCCGGGCACCGCGTCCCGAGATGTACGACCTCTCCAGGGATCCCATGGAGACCAGGAACCTGCTCGACACCGATCCGGAGGCGGCCTCGGACCTCTCCGAGGCTCTGGACCTGGCTCTCTCCGGGAGCGGCTCGACGGAGCCGGGCGAGACGGCGAACGTGCTCAGCCAGGAGGAGCTCGCCAAGCTCCGAAGCCTCGGTTACCTGAGGGGCCCCGGAGGCCCCGCGAGCGGAGCGTACGCCGGCGCGCTTCCCGATCCCAAGGACCGTATCGCGGAGGCGCATCGTCTCGACGAGGCGGAGAAGCTTCTGGAGCGCGGCGAGATCGCGGCCGCCCTCGCGAAATACGAAGAGGTCGCACGGGAAGGACCCGGGAACCACGCGGCGCTCCAGGGACGGGCGAGATCGCTTCTTCGCATGGGAGACCTCGAGCGGGCGGAGGACGCGGCGCTCGCCGCGCTGGCCGCGGCCGGGGCGGACCCGCACTCTCCACCCCCCCTGGCGGACAACGCCCGCGCGCTCCTGGCGACGATCCTGAGCCTTAAGGGGCGACGCGGGGAGGCCGAGAAGACGCTTCGCCCCGTCACCGATCCCGACGGCAGGCCGGCGGCCCCGCGCTCGCCGTCGAGCGTTCTCATGGCCGGGGCGAAGAATCTGGACGACGCGGCGGCGATCGTTCAGATCGCATCTCGCCGGCTTCCCCGGGACCCATGGACCTGGGCCGCCGCGCTCGAGCTCTCGCGCAGGACCAACGAACGCGCGGGGATCGAGCGGGCACGTCTGCGGCTCGTGGACCTCGGGCCCGCGTCCGCGGCGGCATTGGTGGACGCCGGAACGAGAGCCCAGGGCGCGGGCGACCTCCCCCTGGCCACGTCCCTGCTGGAATCGGCGCTCGAGGTCGCACCCCGCCACCCCGACGTTCTCGGCTACCTCGGGACCGCGCGCCTCGCGGCGGGGAACCTCGCGGGCGCCGAGGAGGCCTTCCTCGCTACGGGACGGCTCCGGCCGGAAGACCCCCGCGTGCCCTCGTACCTCGCCAGCATCGCCCTGCTCCGGGACGACGAGGTCAAGGCGAGGAGGCTCATCGACGAGTCGTTGCGGAAGGCGCCGCAGTTCGTGCCGCCCCTCCTGGAATACGCCCGCTGGCTGCACCGCAAGGGGCGTACCGCCGAAGCGATCCAGGTGATCCGCTCCGCGATCGAGCGCCGGCCGGGGGATCCCAACGCCGAGGCGCTCCTCGGTGAATTGCGCGCACATCCGACCGGCCAGGGCGGCTGAGTCGACGAGGGGAAACGGATGAGAAGCCCACGGCGTCTCGCCACGGTCATGGTCCTCGCCGCGCTGTCCTGCCTACCGTCTCGCTCGGAGGAGCCCCCGCCCCCCCCGAAGCCGTCGGGGATCGAGGAGCGTGTCGACGTCCATCTCGTCCAGGTCCCCGTCATCGCCACCGATCGTCAGGGGCGGCCGGTCCGGGATCTCAAGCGCGAGGAGATCGAGGTCGCACTGCGAGGTCGCGTGGCGAAGGTCCGATTCCTGGAGCCGGTCGGCGCGCCTGCCTCGCCCGACCGCCCCGCGGGGGACATCCGCCTCCACCTCGACGCCCCCGGCGGCTGGTCCGAGCCCGCGCGCTCCGGGTCGACGGAGCCTCGCTACCTCGTGTTCCTCGTGGACAACGAGAACGACGCTCCCGCGCGTCGCCAGGAAGCGATCCAGGCGACAGCCGCGTTCGTCCGGACACGGCTCTCCTCGGCCACGCGGGCGAGCGTGTTCTCCTACAGCGGCACGCTGACCCTGGAGCTGCCGTTCACGGACGACCGGAACGCGCTGGAATCGGCGATCCTGACCGCCTCCTCGCGAAGCGGTCGGCAGCGCATGGATCCGCGGACCCGCATGAGGAGCCTCCTCCGCAGCATGGAAGCGTGCGTCGACTCCGGAGACCAGTTCGGAAAAACGGCGGATCCGCAGTGCCTGCGCGACACGGCCAACGCGTATTCGGGGGAGGTGAACCCGCGCGCGGAGGACTGGATCCGTGCCCTGAACGATCTCGTGCGGTATCTCGGCGGCCTCGAGGGCCGGAAATCGGTGATCGCCCTGAGCCACGGGCTTCCCATCGACGCCAACCCCGTTCTCCTCGGCGCGGCGCGGGCGGTCTTCGGGAACACCGACTCCCTCGCGGCGTTCCAGGGCTACGTGGGATTCGGGTCGTCGCCCCGCCAGGAGATGGACCGGCTGCTCGATTCGCTCGTGAAGAACCGCGTCTCCCTCACCTTCGTCGATCGCATCGCACAGCCCACCGACGACTTCCAGGCGAGCCGGGGCGAGATGCTGGCTGTCGGGGCGTCTCCCATGCGGGTGGAGTACGACGCTGCCGTCGCGGACATGCAGCAGATCGCGACCACATCGGGCGGGATCCGCGTCGCTTCGACGAACGTCGGCCAGGGCCTGGAGCGCGCCGTGGACGTTCTCGATGCGAGCTACGACCTGGGGATCGAGCTCGACGCGTACACGGATTCGAGCCGCCTCGCGAAGCTCGATCTCTCCTGCACGCGCCGAGGGGTGAAGCTCGTTTACAGCCGCGGCGTCTACGCGCCGCGACCGCACGAGGAGCCGGTGATGCGGGGCCGCTTCGTCCTCGGGAAGACGACGCCCGCGGCCGCCGGGCCCGCGCCCGCGGTCCGCCAGCCGTTTCGCCTCGAGATCGACCCCGATGAGATCGGCTACGAGCTTCAAGGAAGCGAGGCGCAGGCGAGCTTCACGGTCCACCTGGCCGTTCTTTCCCCGTCGCGCGGGCGTCTCGTGGACACCTTCCACTTCGTGAGTCACGGATACGACGCCGCGGTGTGGAACCGCGGTGAGAAGGCGCCCGTGACGCTGGTCGGCTGGATCGAAGCGCCGCCGGGAAACTACCTCCTCCGGGCCTGGATCCGCAACGTGGCGACGGGTCGCGACGGTGCGATCACGGGCCCGATCCGGATCGCGGCGGCGGCGCCGTCGTAGCCCGCACGACTCCCGTCCCGCTCACCTCCGAATGAGATCGTGGACAGGATGAGGGTTGGCGCGCGCCGCACACTTCTGAATCCGTCCCGCCTCGCGTCCGGTCAGCACGCCGCGGCCTCTGAGGTCGCCGGCCAGGCGAGCCACGCAGCTCACGAATTCCCCGTGGTTCACAGCTCCCACGGCACACGCGTTGACGCGGTCCTGAAGGCTGCAGCCGCCGGTGACAGGAATGTTGGGCACCCGGGAGTCGCACCCCTCGAGCACGACCGTCCCGAGGAGGACAGAGTTCGGGCATGCGTCCAGGTTCCCGCACACCTCGTCGCGATCCGCGTCGTCGAATGAATCGAGCGGGCACGGATCGCACGCGTCGCCCGCGCCGTCCTCGTCGGTGTCCGCCTGGTCGGGGTTGGCAACGGACGGGCAGTTGTCGGGCGGCGAGCAGGTCCCGTCGCCGTCCGCGTCCGTGCTCGGTCCGCTCGAGCACCGTCCGTCCGTGCACGCATCCGCGGTGCACGGCTCACCGTCCGAGCAGAGAGCGCTCCCGCCGTCATCGACAACTGCGTTGCAGTCGTCATCGACGCCGTTGCACGCCTCGGCGGCTCCGGGATGGACCGCAGGATCGCCGTCGTCGCAATCCCCGCCGCTCGCAGAGTAGCCTTCCGGCGCCCCACACGTCTGAACGGTGCTCGTCGAATCGCCGTGGCCGTCGCCGTCCTGGTCGCGGTAGAAGGTCGGCAGAGACTGCGTCGGATTGTGCACGGTCGGGCAGTTGTCGCACGCGTCTCCGACCGCATCCTCGTCCGAATCCGTCTGATCGGAGTTCGACGCCGTCGGACAGTTGTCGCATGCATCTCCGAAGCCGTCCGGTTGCGCCCGATACCCGATGAGCTCCACCGCGTCGATTTCCTCGAAGCCGTCCACCGCGGTCGCGATCCTCGCGCCGATCACTCGGTACGGGGTCAAGGGGAACTGGAGGACAAGCTGCTCTCCGCAGCTCGTCGAGTCCGGACCGCTCCAGACGGGATGAGAGATGCCGGTGACGTCGATGAGGTCCACGCCCGTCACGAACCCCTCGAGGTAGGTCTCGTGGATCGCGAGCCCGTTCGCGTAGATTCCCGCCGCGAAGCGGACCTCAAGCCACTCCGGCTCGGAGCCGTCGGAGGACGGCGTCCACGCCGAAGGATAGTCGCCACAGCCCGCGGAATCGGCGGGACCCGTTGCCTGCACAGCTCCCCAGTGGGTCGGCGAGAACTCGCTGCTTGCGGTGGCCGAGACGGCCCACTGCCGGTCGACGATGGTCGAATCGAACTCGCCGTCGGCCTGATCGGGGTTCGCCAGCGCTGGACAGTTGTCGCAGGCGTCGCCGACGAGGTCGGCGTCCGCGTCTGCTCCCGTGGGGTCCTCGTCCACCTGTCCGTTGCAGTCGTCATCGACGCCGTTGCAGGCCTCCTCCACCCCCGGATGAACCGAGTCATCGCTGTCGTCGCAGTCACGGTTGTCGGAGACGTAGCCGGGCGGAATCGAGCCGTCGCAACGGACGCTCCAGACTGCCGGGGTGCCGTAGCCGTCGCCATCGGCGTCCGGAAAGGATACAGGGCAGGCGCAGTAGCGACCTCCCGTGTCGGTCTGCATGCCATCGTTGAGATCCAACCCTCCCCAGACGATCATCTCGCTCCCCGTCCACACTGCCGTGTGAAATAAGCGAGGGGACGGTACGTAGGGTTCACTTGACGTCGAAAGCCATCTGTCCGTGACGGGATCGTACCTGTACCCGCCGGTATCGTAGCTGTACCCTCCCCACACGATCATCTCGCCTCCGGTCCAGACTGCCGTGTGAAGTGCGCGCGCGAAAGGAAAGTGGGACCAAGGGTCGATCGGAGTTGGAACCCAGCTGTCCGTCGCGGGGTTGTAGCGCCCCCCCGTGTTGAGGTCCCCGCCGAGGCCGTAACCTCCCCACACGATCATCTCCCGTCCGGTCCAGACTGCGGTGTGATCCGTACGCGGTTCCGGCACGTGGGTGCCTGTGGAAGTCGGGAGCCAGCGATCCATCCTGGGATCGTAACGCCCACCGGTATTGGCACGACTGCCGAAGCCGCCTCCGCCCCAGACGATCATCTCGGTTCCAGTCCAGACCGCTGTATGAAAATAACGGGCAGAAGGGACGTTCGAGCCGGTCGACGTCGGAAGCCAGGAGTCTGCCGCGGGATCGTAGCGTCCCCCGGTGTCGAGCCCGTCGGTGCCAGAGTAGCCTCCCCAAACGATCATCTCGCTTCCGGTCCATACCGCCGCATGGAAAATGCGGGCGGCTGGAACGTGGACCGACGTGGAGGTCGGAAGCCAGCGATCGGTCGACGGGTCGTAACGACCGCCGCTGTCGAGGGCGGTGCCTCCCCATCCTCCCCAGACGATCATCTCGCTACCGGTCCAGATCGCCGTGTGCGAGTAGCGAGCAGCCGGGGCGTTCAGGGCCGAGGTTGGAAACCAACGATCGGTCGCTGGGTCGTATCGCCCCCCGGTGTTGAGCCCGCTGGTGCCAGAGTAGCCTCCCCAGACGATCATCTCGCTCCCCGTCCACACTGCCGTGTGGGAATCGCGCGCGGAGGGGGCGCTGGACGAGGTCGAGGTCGGGAGCCAGATGTCGGCCGTGGGGTCGTAGCGCCCGCCCGTATCCAGGGGCGTGTTTGCCCATCCTCCCCACACGATCATCTCGTTTCCGGTCCACACTGCTGTGTGGCCCGCGCGAGCGGGGGGGACGCCGACCCCGATCGAAGTCGGGAGCCAGCGATCAGTCGCGGGGACGTAGCGCCCGCCCGTATCCAGGGGCGTGTTTGCCCATCCACCCCACACAATCATCTCGCTTCCGGTCCAAACTGCCGTGTGGCTCGTGCGAGCAGGAGGGACGCCGATCCCGATCGAGGTCGGGAGCCAGCGATCAGTCGTCGGGTCGTAGCGTCCGCCGGTGTTGAGGTAGTCGAGGGAAACTTGGCCCCCCCAAACAACCATCTCGGTTCCGGTCCATACTACTGTGTGGCCCGCGCGAGCGGGGGGGACGCCGATCCCGATCGAGGTCGGCAACCAGCGGTCGGTCACGGGGTCGTAGCGTCCGCCGGTGTTGACATAACCGACGTAGGTTTGGCCGCCCCACACGATCATCTCGCTCCCGCTCCAAACTGCTGTGTGGCCCGCGCGAGCGGAGGGGACGTCGATCCCGATCGAGGTCGGCAGCCAGCGGTCGGCCGACGGGTCGTATCGCCCGCCAGTGTTGAAAAAGTTGCCACCTCCCCACACGATCATCTCGCTCCCGCTCCAAACTGCCGTGTGGCCCGCGCGAGCGGAGGGGACGTCGATCCCGATCGAGGTGGTGAGCCAGCGGTCGGTCGCGGGGTCGTAGCGTCCGCCGGTGTTGAGGCGACCGCCGGAATAATAGCCTCCCCACACGATCATTTCGGTTCCCGTCCAGACCGCCGTGTGGCCGGAACGAGAGGAGGGAACATTGACGCCGGTCGAGGTGCGAACCCAGCTATCGGTCGACGGGTTGTAGCGTCCACCCGTGTTCACGACCCCGTCGTCGTCCAAGCCTCCCCAGAAAATCATCTCGCTACCCGTCCAGACGGCCGTGTGGCCCGAGATCGGGCTTGGAAACTGGACGTCCCTCCACGTGTCGCCCGTGCACGCGCTCTCGTTGATCGTGGGGATCGTGAAAGACGCTTGCGCCGAACCCATCGCGGAGCCGACCTCCTGCCGCTTGGACTCCCACCAGGAATCGAAGGAGCTCTCTCCCGTTTCCGGGAATCCTCCGTGGAACCGACTGTCACCCGTGTACCAGTTTCTCAGGAGCCGATCCGCGAGCGATTGCCTGGCCAGCGTCTCCGCGATCCGCTCGGGGTCGTTCCCGAGGGCGCCGAAGATCTCCCGAAGCACGTCCGGAGCCCGCGTGCTCGCACCCATCCGGTCCATCTCGGCCTGCAGTTGCTCGGCGGTGATCGGGCGCCGCCAGTACTTCTCCAGCGCGTTCGACTTCCTGAGGTCGTCTTCGACCCTCGCTCGAACCGCCGTCTCGGGCATCACCTCTTCGAGGGACGGCTTCGGGGCGGGATTCTCCTTCGGCCAGATCCGGTGCCGCCAGTAAACCTCCTCGATGGCGCGCTGGGCCGCGACGCGGTCTTCGAAGCTCAGGGCGCGAGCCTGGCCCGCATCCGGCGCGACCCGTCCCAACCGTTCTGCTGTCGAGACCGGAAGTGCTGCAAGAATGACGAGAGCAACGCCGAGTGTCTTGCGGATCATGGGAGCCCCCCCCGGGGCCGGTGTCGCCGTTACTTGTACATCGCTTCGACCGTTCCGGGAAGGAAAAATGGGGAGGAACGAGGGATGTCGCGTAGAACACGGGCCACTTCGACGCTGTTTCAGCCTACAAACCCGCCCCCGCCTCCACCGGCTCGAACTCCTCCGCCGCCCGATCCAGCTCTCCGCTCCACAGATACCGGCGCGTCTCCTCCACGACCGTCCCCGAGAGGGCCAGGAGCGAGATCAGGTTGGGGATCGCCATGAGACCGTTGGCGATGTCCGCGAACGACCAGACGGCCGGGAGCGTGGCCACCGAGCCCACCATCACCGCCGCGACCCACAGCACGCGGTAGGGAACGATCGCGCGCGCGCCCAGGAGGTACTCCGCCGCCTTCTCGCCGTAGTAGCACCAGCCGAGGATCGTCGAGAACACGAACGTGAGGAGCCCGACAGTCAGCACGAGCGGGCCGATCCCGTGGAACTGGCCGAACGCCTCCTTCGTGAGCGCCGCACCGCCCAGCCCCTTCGTCCAGGCGCCCGTGTTGACCACGACGAGCCCGGTCATCGCGCAGACGATCACCGTGTCCCAGAACGTCCCCGTGGACGAGACCAGCGCCTGACGGACGGGATTCTTCGTCATGGCGGCGGCGGCGACGATGGGAGCGCTCCCCAGCCCCGATTCGTTCGAGAAGAGGCCGCGGGCGATCCCGTAGCGGATCGCCTCCCGGATCCCGGCCCCCGCGAAGCCGCCGATCGCCGCCTGCGGGCTGAAGGCTCCCTCGACGATCAGGCGCAGAGTGTGGGGAAGAGACTCCGCTCCCATGACGAGAAGCGCGCTGCAGCCCACGATGTACGTGAGGGCCATGAAGGGTACGAGGGCCTCGCAGACCCTCGCGATGGAGCGGATCCCTCCGAGGATCACCACGGCTGTGAGCAGGGTCATCACGACGCCGGTCCACGCCGGCGAGATCTCGAAGGTCTCGCGCATCAAGGTCGAGATCGAGTTGGCCTGCACCATGTTCCCGATGCCGAAGGCGGCCACCGCGGTGAGCGCCGCGAAGATCATCCCCAGCCAGCGGGCGTTCATCCCCCGCTCCAGGACGTACATGGGACCGCCGGCCATCGTCCCGTCGGGGCCGCGCACGCGGTACTTCACCGAGAGGACCGCCTCGGCGTACTTCGTCGCGATGCCGAAGACACCCGTGAGCCACATCCACAGCACCGCGCCGGGGCCGCCGGCGCTGACGGCCGTGGCCACGCCCACGATGTTCCCCGTCCCGATGGTGGCGGCGAGAGCGGTCGTGAGCGCCCCGAACTGGCTCACGTCTCCCGCGCCCTCGCGCTCGCGGCTGAAGGACAGCCGGATCCCGCGCAGCGTGAACCTCTGGATGAGCCGCAGCCGGAACGTCAAGAAGAGATGGGTGCCGAACAGCAGGATGAGAAGGGGGTAGCCCCAGATCAGGTCGCTCGCTGCGGCGAGAGTTTTTTCCAGTGACTCCACGGCAGGACCTCCGGCGTGGAATATGGTCCCCGACCCGGGAATGCGGTAGCCGTCCGGAAGGAACGGCCGTGCTGCTCCTTCACCCCATCGCCGCGACGTCGGCCAGCGCTCTTCGAAGGCGCCGATGCGCGTCGAAGCGCCGGAGGAACTCGGATTCGCGGCGCCCGCCCTTGGCCCGGATCACGTCGACGAGGGCGCGGCAGTCCCGTGCGCTCCACCGCTCGATGCGAGGAAGGACGACAACGAGCGGGCTCCACCTCTTCCATGCGAGACGTTCGCCGCGGGAGAACGAGCCGAGCGACCGAACGCCGAGGAGCAGGGCCGCCTCTCGCGAGCAGACTCGCGCGGCTCGCTCACGGTCGGAGCCGAACCGCTCGGCGAGGTAACGGATCATGCGGAGGCCGACGTTTCCCGGCGCGAGAGCTCCCAGCACGTCCTGTCGCGGCCGTCCCAGGCGGAAGAACACGCTGGCCGCGGAGAGCTTCTTCAGGGTCGCGATGCTCGAGCGGTGCCGCGGGTCTTTCTTCATCCGTCGGCGCTCCTCGCGCATGAGCCTCCGCACCGAAGCGTCCAGCG